>Ga0066710_100001110_pt1 | contig 19112 bp, 19 predicted proteins | sample GraSoiAngelo_159_FD_79666 | JGI IMG/M metagenome (GOLD analysis project Ga0066710, IMG submission 79666) | Grasslands soil microbial communities from the Angelo Coastal Reserve, California, USA - 14_1009_16_40cm | ecosystem: Environmental > Terrestrial > Soil > Grasslands | place: USA... | reverse complement strand
CAACGTTCCTTTCTACAAGGAGTTCACCAACCAGGGGCTGCGCTCGGAGAACGCGCCCATCATGGCCTACAGCGTCGCCGAGGACGAGCTGCGCGGCATGGACACCTCGGCCCTCGTCGGCCATCTCGCCGCCTGGAACTACTTCCAGTCGGTGGAGACCGCGAACAACAAGAAGTTCGTCCAGGCGTTCAAGGCGTACGCCAAGAAGGCCAACCTGCCCGGCGGCGACAAGCGCGTCACCGACGACCCGATGGAGGCCGCCTACTTCGGCGTGTACATCTGGAAGCAAGCCGTCGAGAAGGCCAAGTCCTTCGACGTCGATCCGGTCCGCAAGGCCGTCTACGGCCAGACGTTCGCGGCGCCGAGCGGCACCATAAAGATGCACGAGGTCAACCACCACACCTACCGTCCGGTGCTCATCGGCGAGATCCTCAAGGACGGCCAGTTCAAGATCATCTCGCGCACCAAGGGCCTGGTCGAGCCGGAGCCTTGGAGCAAGTACACGAGCCCCGACAAGGGTTGCGACTGGGTCAAGTACCAGGGCACGTACCAGAAGAAGGCGTGATCCGTCTCACCGTCCTCCTTTCGCTGACCGTATGGCTCGCCGCGGGAGCGGCGAGCCATGCGGCCGGCGCCCCGCCGTCCTCCGAGGTCGCCCGCGCGCTGGCGGACCTCACGATCGACGACGCCGACAAGCGCGAGGCCGCCGTGACCGTCATCGGCCAGACGCGTGACCCGAAGTGGATCCAGTTCCTCAGCGGGCTCCGCGACGGCAGCGTCTACGCGCGCACGCGCGCCGGCGTCACCGAGCTCGTGGTCGGCGGCAGCAAGGCCACCCGCGGCGACCAGGACGTCATCGACATTGCCGGCGCCTACGATCGTGAGCCACTCGGTACGGTGCCGCTGGCCGATCTGAAGGAGGTTCCAGCCGATCGTCGCCTGCGCCTCGTCATCAAGCCGTTCCTCGACGCCGACGAGACGAAGGGGCAGTTCGCCGACCCCGATCCCGGCGTGCGGCGCGGCGCTGCCGTCAAGCTCGGCAACCAGGCGGCCGCCGGCGCGGCGCCGGTCGTGGAAGAAGCGCTCAAGAAGGAAGGCGATCGCTGGGTCCGCCACGCGCTCGCCGAGGCGCTGGCGCTGATCCGCCTGGCCAACGGCGACGGGGCGCAGCGGGCGGCGGCGGCCCAGGCGCTCGGCGAGCTCCACTCGGAGAGCGCGTTGCCGGCGCTCCAGCGGTTGGCGGCGGACACCGCCGCCTCGGCGACGGAGCGTGAGGCCGCGGTGCACGCGATCCGTGGCATCCAGCGATGGGGTCTCCTGACGCGGACCGTGGAGACCCTGTTCCAGGGCGCCTCGCTCGCCTCGATCCTGCTCTTGATGGCCCTCGGTCTCGCGGTCGTCTTCGGGCTCATGGGCGTGATCAACATGGCGCACGGTGAGCTGATGGCGCTGGGCGCCTACGCGACGTACGTCGTGCAGAACTGGTTCCGCGCCGCGTGGCCGGCGCACTTCGACTCCTACTTCTTGGTGGCCCTGCCCGTCTCGTTCGTGGTGGCGGCGGCGGTGGGGCTCGTCCTCGAGCGCGGCGTCATCCGGTTCCTCTACGGGCGGCCGCTGGAGACGCTGCTCCTGACGTGGGGCGCGTCGCTGATCATCCAGCAGGGGCTGCGGCTCTGGTTCGGGGCGGCGAACGTCGACGTGAGCTCGCCCTCGTGGCTCTCGGGCGGCGTGCCGGTCATGGTGGGGCTCACGCTGCCGTACAATCGCGTGTTCATCATCGGGCTCGCGACGGTGTCGGTCGCTGCGATGTACTGGCTCCTGTTCCGGACGAGCGCGGGCCTCCGCATCCGCGCGGTGACCCAGAACCGCGCGATGAGCTCGTGTCTCGGGGTGCGGGCGGGGGTGGTGGACGCGACGACGTTCGCCTTCGGCGCCGGGCTCGCCGGGCTCGCGGGCTGCGCGCTCACGCAGATCGGCAACGTGGGACCGTCGCTCGGCCAGAACTACATCGTGGACTCGTTCATGGTCGTCGTGACCGGCGGCGTCGGCAAGCTCGCCGGGACGATTCTCGCGTCGGCGGGGCTCGGCGGCCTCACCAAGGGCGTCGAGCCGGCGCTCGGCGCGGTCTTCGGCAAGGTCGCGATCCTCGTGGCCGTCATCTTGTTCCTCCAGCGCAGGCCGGCGGGCCTCTTCGCGACGCGCGGGCGCAATGCCGAAGCGTGAAGCGGTGGCGCTCGGGATCGCCGCGGTCGCGCTCACCGTCGTGCTGCCCGTCTGCAACCTGTTGCCGGCGTCCTCGCCTCTCGCGGTCTCGAACTTCACGCTCAACCTCTTCGGCAAGTTCCTCACGTACGCGATCCTGGCCCTGGGACTCGATCTCCTGTGGGGCTACGCCGGCGTGCTCTCGCTCGGGCACGGCGTGTTCTTCGGCCTCGGCGCCTACGCGATGGGAATGCACCTGATGCTCGAGATCGGGTCGAAGAGCGTCTACCAGAGCGCCCTGCCCGACTTCATGGTGTGGAACCAGGTCACGGCGCTACCGCTCTTCTGGAAACCGTTCCACAGCGGCGCGTTCACGCTGCTCGCGATCGTGCTGGTGCCCGGGCTGTTCGGCCTCGCCTTCGGTTACCTCGCGTTCCGGAGTCGAATTCGCGGCGTGTACTTCTCGATCATCACCCAGGCGCTGGCGCTCAGCGCCTGGCTCGTGTTCAACCGCAACGAGATGAACCTCGGTGGCACCAACGGGCTCGCTGACTTCAAGACGGCCTTCGGCTTTCCGCTGAACCACGTCGGGACCCAGCGGGCGCTGTACGTGGTCACGGCCGTCACGCTGGTCGCGGCGTACCTGCTCTGTCGGTGGATCACGTTGACGCGCGCCGGCAAGGTCCTCGTCGCGATACGCGACAGCGAGACACGCGTGCTCTTCTCCGGATACTCGCCGGCCGCCTACAAGCTCTTCGTGTTCGTGGTGTCGGCGGTGCTCGCCGGCGTCGCCGGCGCCCTCTACGCGCCGCAGGTCGGCATCATCACGCCGGCGAAGATCGGCGTCTTGCCGTCGATCGAGATGGTGGTGTGGGTCGCCGCTGGTGGGCGGGGGACGCTCTACGGTGCGGTGCTCGGCGCGTTCGGCGTGAACTGGATCCAGAGCTGGCTCACCACGAGCTACCCCGACTTCTGGCTCCTCTTCCTGGGCGGACTCTTCATGGGTGCGGTGCTGTTCTTCCCCGACGGAGTCGTCGGCGCCCTCGGCCGCCTGACAGCGCGCGCGCGACGCCTCCTGACCAGGACCGGCGAGCCGGGCTCGCCAGGTGATAGGCCGCGGGTCGCTCTCGACTCCAGCCGGGCTCGGAGGCCTGGCGTCCTCGACCGGGCGAGCGGAGCCGGCCCGCAACTCTCTCAGGCCACCCTCGGTGTGATGCGACCGCCGAGCTCAGAGCAATGAGAAACCGCGGGACTGGCAGCATCGTCTACCTCGAAGACGTGACCGTGAACTTCGACGGGTTCAAGGCGCTCAGCCGCCTCAACTTCTTCATGGACCGCCGGGAGCTGCGGGTGGTCATCGGCCCGAACGGCGCCGGTAAGACGACGCTGATCGACGTCGTCTCCGGTCGCGTGAAGCCCGAGAGCGGACGCGTGATCTTCGGCGACAACACCGACCTGTTGCCGCTGCGCGAGAACGAGATCGCCCAGCTGGGAATCGGCCGCAAGTTCCAGACGCCGTCGGTGTTCGTGAACCTCACGGTGTGGGACAACGTCGAGCTGTCGCTGCGGCGGGCCTCGAAGGGCGTCTTTGCCGCGCTCCGTCAGCCGGACGCCCACGAGGAGCGCGAGCGGATCGCGCGCACGCTGGAGACGGTGCAGCTCGCCGACAAGGCCGACGGGAAGGCGGGCGCCCTCTCGCACGGTGAGAAGCAGTGGCTCGAGATCGGGATGGTGATCGCGCAGGACCCGGAGCTCCTGCTCGTGGACGAGCCGGTCGCCGGCATGACCGATGAGGAGACCGCGCGCACCGGCGAGCTGCTCGAGACGATCGCGGCGGACCGCTCGGTCCTCGTGATCGAGCACGACATGGAGTTCGTGCGGCAGATCGCGCGCAAGGTCACTGTCCTCCACCAGGGCGCCGTCCTCTGCGAGGGGCCGGTCGAGCAAGTGCAGAACGAGCCGCGCGTCCTCGAGGTCTACCTCGGACGCCAGCGCGAGGCGCGCGATGCTGTCCATTAAGGGACTGGACGTCGCTTACGGCGAGTCGCAGGTGCTCTGGTCGGTGGACCTCGACGTGGGCCCGGGTCAGCTCGTCTGCCTGATGGGGCGGAACGGCGTCGGCAAGACCACGCTGCTGAAGACCGCGATCGGGCTCCTCCCGGCGCGGAGCGGTCGCGTCACCTTCGACGGCTGCGACATCACCGCCTGGTCGCCCGATCGCCGTGCGCGCGCCGGCATCGGCTACGTGCCGCAGGGGCGCGAGATCTTTCCGCATCTCACGGTCGAGGAGAATCTCCGGATGGCGCTGCTCGGCTGCGGGCGCCCCGGCTCGCTGGACGAGCCGCTCGCGCTCTTTCCGGCGCTCAAGCCGCTGCTCGCGCGCAAAGGCGGCGTCCTGTCGGGCGGCGAGCAGCAGATGCTGGCGATCGGGCGCGCGCTCCTGACCAAGCCGAAGCTGCTCATGCTCGACGAGCCGACCGAGGGCATCCAGCCCTCCATCATCCTCGAAATCGAGGAGGCGCTGCGCCGGATCAAGCGCGACCTCGGGCTGGCGGTCCTGCTCGTGGAGCAGTACCTTGACTTCGCCGAGCGCCTCGCCGACAAGTACGTGATCATGGCCAAGGGCGCCGTCGTCGCCGCGGGCGCGACCCGCAATCTGAAGATCGACATGGTCCGCCAGCACCTGGCGGTCTGACCCGTGCGTCAGGAGGCTCGACGATGCACCTCACCCCCCGTGAGCAGGAGAAGCTGCTCATCTTCACCGCGGCCGAAGTCGCCCGCCGGCGGCGAGCCCGCGGCCTCAAGCTCAACCATCCCGAGGCGCTCGCGATCATCACCGCCGAGATCCTCGAGGGCATCCGCGACGGACGCACCGTCTCCGAGCTGATGGCGACGGGGCTCGGCATTCTCGGGCGGAACGACGTGATGGAAGGCGTGCCGGAGATGATCGACGAGGTGCAGATCGAGGGCACCTTTCCCGACGGCACCAAGCTCGTTACCATCCACCACCCGATCCGCTAGGCTCCGCCTCGGCCGAAGGAGGGCAACGGTGATTCCGGGTGAGTACGTGCTGGGCGAGGGGGACATCATCGCCAACGAGGGCCGCCGCACGGTCGCGCTGACCGTGACCAACACCGGCGACCGGCCGATCCAGATCGGCTCGCATTTCCACTTCTTCGAAGTCAACCGCGCCCTGCGGTTCGATCGCGCTCAGGCGTTCGGCATGCGGTTGAACGTGCCCGCCGGCACCGCCGTCCGCTTCGAGCCCGGCGACGAGAAGCGCGTGACGCTCGTCGAGCTGGCCGGCGCGCGGCGTGTCTTCGGGCTGAACGCGTTGACTGACGGCGGAGGCCGCGACCAGGCGCTCGCGAAGCTCGCGGCGTGGGAGCGGACGTCATGACCCTCAGGATGACCCGCCGGCAGTACGCGGATCTCTACGGCCCGACCACCGGCGACCGCGTGCGCCTGGCCGACACCGAGCTGTTCATCCGGATCGAGCGGGACCTGACGACGCCGGGCGAAGAGGCGAAGTTCGGCGGCGGCAAGGTGATCCGCGATGGCATGGGTCAGTCCGTCCGCGCCACGCGCGCCGAGGGCGCTCTCGACGTCGTCATCACCAACGCGGTCATCGTGGACCACTGGGGCATCGTGAAGGCCGACATCGGGATTCGCGATGGGCGGATCGTCGGCGTCGGAAAGGCGGGGAACCCGGATCTGATGGCGGGCGTCAGCGAGGGTATGGTCGTCGGCGCGGCCACCGAGGTGATCGCCGGCGAGGGGCGGATCGTGACCGCGGGTGGGCTCGACGCGCACGTCCATCTGATCTGCCCGCAGCTCGTGTTCGAGGCGATCAGCGCCGGTCTCACGACGCTGGTCGGCGGCGGCACCGGCCCGGCGACCGGAACCAACGCCACGACGTGCACGCCCGGCGTGTGGAACGTGCACCGGATGCTCGAGGCCGCCGAGGCATTTCCGATCAACCTCGGCTTTCTCGGCAAGGGCAACGCCTCGGCGCCCGAGCCGCTGCGCGAGCAGATCTTCGCGGGCGCCATCGGGCTCAAGCTCCACGAGGACTGGGGCACGACGCCGGCGGCGATCGACTGTGCGCTCGGGGTCGCCGACGAGCTCGACGTGCAGGTGGCGATCCACACCGACACGCTGAACGAGAGCGGCTTCGTCGAGGACTCGATCCGCGCCTTCAAGGGGCGGACGATCCACACCTATCACACCGAGGGCGCCGGCGGCGGCCACGCGCCCGACATCATCCGCGTCTGCGGCGAGCCAAACTGCCTGCCGTCGTCGACGAACCCCACGATGCCGTTCACGGTGAACACCATGGACGAGCACCTCGACATGCTGATGGTCTGCCACCATCTGAGCGCCCGGATCCCGGAGGACCTGGCCTTCGCCGAGTCGCGGATCCGCGCCGAGACGATCGCCGCCGAGGACGTGCTGCACGATCTGGGCGCGATCAGCATGATGTCCTCCGACTCGCAGGCGATGGGCCGGATCGGCGAGGTCGTCATCCGCACCTGGCAGACCGCGGACAAGATGAAGCGCCAGCGTGGCCCGCTCCCCGGCGAGACGCCGGGCGACGACAACCTGCGCGTGAAGCGCTACGTCGCGAAGTACACCATCAACCCAGCGATTGCCCACGGCCTGGCCGACCACGTCGGGTCGGTGGAGCGGGGCAAGCTCGCGGATCTCGTGCTGTGGAAGCCCGCGTTCTTCGGCGTCAAGCCCGAGCTGGTCGTCAAGGGCGGCGTCATCGCCTGGGCGGCGATGGGCGATCCGAACGCGTCGATCCCGACGCCTCAGCCCGTGCTCTATCGACCGATGTTCGGCGCGTTCGGCCGCGCGGTCGGCGCCACGTCGCTCACGTTCGTCTCGGCGGCGGCGCTCGCCGGCGGCGTGCCGCAGCGCCTGGGCCTCGCGCGGCGAGCGGTCGCGGTGGCCCGCTGTCGCGGGCTCGGCAAGCGGGACATGATCCACAACGACGCGCTGCCTCGCATCGAGGTCGATCCCGAGACGTATCAGGTGCGCGCGAACGACGAAGTCCTGACGTGCGAGCCGGCACAGGTGTTGCCCATGGCTCAGCGTTATTTCTTGTTCTAATGGGGGCCCCCGACATGGCCCGGTTGAATGACATGGGGGGCCCCGAGATGGCCCCCCATACTCCCCCATCCGCGAATCGATCGAGCCGGGGGCTCGATCGCACCGGCGGACAATCCGTTTCCGCCGGAGATGGAGCTTCCGAGGATTCTAGGGCTCCTGCCAGTGGTTCTGCTGCGGTCGTGGTGACGCAGATCCACGGGCGAGTGCGCGAAGACGAGCTGTTGGGCCACCAGCGGGACACGCTCGTGCTGACGGCGGCGGAGCGGCGGTGGGGGCGGAGGCGAGTGACCACGAGCGGTGGGCGCGTGCTCGCGCTGGCGCTGCCGACCGGAAGCTTGCTCGTCCCGGGTCAGATCCTGCACGTCGGCCCGAATTGGTACGTCATGGTCGAGGCCGCGCCGGAGCCGGTGCTGGCGGTCACGCCGCGCTCGCGAGAGGAGGCGCTGCGCCTGGCGTTCGAAGTCGGCAACCGGCACTTCTCCTTCGCGCTGGACGGCGACCGGCTCCTAGTGCCGGACGATCCGGCGATGGAGCGGCTCCTCTCGCGGGCCGACGCCCCGTTCACGCGCGAGCGGGCCGTGTTCGTGCCGGTGGGACTGGGGCACCGTCATGAGCCCTGATCACGCGTTCCTGACACTTTTACAATTCGCCGACGGGCTCTTCCCAGCTGGCGGATTCGCCCACTCGCTCGGCCTCGAGACCTACGTCCAGGACGGGCGCGTGCGTGATCGCGAGGGGCTCGAGGCTTTCATCGCGGCCCACCTCGAGGGCTCGGCCGGCCCCGCCGATGCCGCCGCCGCCGCGGTCGCGGTGCGCCTGGCGTTCCACGGCGACGCCGCCGGCTGGATCGCGCTCGACGAGCGGCTCGACGCGATGAAGAGCGTGCCGGAGCTCAGGACGGCGAGCCGGCAGATGGGCCGCCAGACTCTCCGGATCGCGGCGGCATTGGGCGACGACCCGTTCCTCGCGCAGCTCAGGCGCGCGGTCGACGAGGAGCTGGCCGTCGGCCATCACGCGGCGGTCGTCGGCGCGGCCCTCGGGCGTGGCGGCGTGGAGCCCGAGCGCGCCGCGGCCGCGTACCTGTACTCGACTGCGGCCCTGCTGGTCGGCGCCGGACTGCGGCTGATCTCACTCGGCCAGCTCGAGGGACAACGGGTGCTGGCCGCGACGCGGCCCCGCATCCAGCGGCTGGCCGCGGCCGCGGCGAGGGCGACAGTCGACGACCTGTGGAGCTTCAATCCGGCGCTCGAGATCGCATCCCTCCGCCACTCGACGCTCGAAACGAGGCTCTTCAGGTCGTGAACGCGATTCCGCGGCCGCTGAAGATCGGCATCGGCGGCCCCGTCGGCTCGGGCAAGACCGCGCTCGCCGAGACGCTCTGTCGGCGCCTGCGCGCCGAGGTCGACATGGCCGTGATCACCAACGACATCTACACCAAGGAGGACGCGGAGTTCCTCGTCCGCCGCGGTGCCCTGCCGGCGGAGCGGGTCGTCGGGGTGGAGACGGGCGGCTGCCCCCACACGGCGATCAGGGAAGACGCCTCCGCGAACCTCGAGGCGGTCCACGACCTCCAGAAAAGGTTTCCCGGGCTCGAGCTCCTGCTGATCGAGAGCGGCGGCGACAACCTCGCGGCGACGTTCAGCCCCGAGCTGGTGGACGCGGCCGTCTACGTGATCGACGTCGCCGAGGGCGAGAAGATCCCGCGCAAGGGTGGGCCCGGCATCACGCGCTCGGACCTCCTCGTGATCAACAAGATCGATCTGGCGCCGCACGTGGGGGCGGACCTCTCGGTGATGGAGCGCGACGCGCGCCGGATGCGCGGCGAGCGGCCGTTCGTCTTCACGAACCTCCGGACGGGCGAGGGGGTGGAGGCGATCCTCACGTGGATTCGGCAAGAGCTCCTGCTCGACGCCGCGAAGGCGTGACCGCCCCGGCCGCGCTCGACGCCGCGCGGGTCGGACACGACGGCGCGCTGCGGCTCGCGGTCGAGCGACGAGGCGGAGCGACGGTCGTCACCCGGTGCCGGTACACGCTGCCTCTCCAAGTCCTGGCGCCGCTGGCCCTCGACGACCCGGCGGTGGTCGTCTCGATCCTGAACCCGACGGGCGGCCTGGTCGGCGGCGACCGGCTCTCGATCGACGTCGACGCGGGCGCGGGCGCCCACGCGGTGCTCACGACCCCCTCGGCGACCCGGGTCTACCGCACCGACGGGGACCCCGCCACGCAGACCGTGCGCCTCCGTGTCGGGCCCCACGCGGTCGTCGAGTGGGTGCCGGATCAGGCGATCCCGTTCGCGGGCTCGGCCTTCCGGCAGGCGATCGACGTCGAGATGGACGAGACCGCGGGGCTCGTCCTCGTGGACGCGTTCTCCGCGGGCCGGATCGCGCGCGGCGAGGCGTGGCGGTTCTCTCTCTTAGAAACCACTCTCTCCGTTCGCGACCGGCGGGGCTGGCGCCTGCGCGACCGGTTCGTCCTGCGTCCCCCGGGCGCTCCGGACCAGCCGAAGTGGGACGGGCTGGGGCTCGCCGAGTCCCACGCCTACTTGGCCTCCGTCGCCGTCCTCGGTAAGTTCGACGGGGAGCGGTTCGCCGCCGACGTGGCGCGTCGCGCGGCAGAGTGCGCCGGCGCGCAGGTCGGCGTGGCCGATCTCGCGCGCGGCGGCGCCCTCGTCCGCTGTCTGGCCGCCGGCGCGCCGGCGCTCGCGCAGACCGTCGACCTGGTCTGGGCGGCGGCGCGCGCGGCGCTCCTTGGGCTCCCGCCGCTCGCCCTGCGCAAGCCGTAGCGGAATCGTTACGTTTCCATTACACTGAGACCCCGGAGCCTCATGTTCAACCTGATTCCGAAGGAAGTCCGGTTCTTCGATTACTTCGAGGAGCAGTCCCAGCACATCATCCACGCCGGCGCCCTGCTCCACGAGATGATCCACAACTTCGCCGACGCGCGGGCCAAGGCCCACGCGATCAAGGAAGTCGAGCACCAGGGCGATCACGTGACGCACGAGATCATCAAGAAGCTCAACACGACGTTCATCACGCCGATCGACCGCGAGGACATCCACGACCTGGCGTCGCGCCTCGACGACGTGCTCGATTACATCGAAGCGGCCGCCGAGCGGCTGGTCGTCTACCGCATCAAGGAGCCCACCTCGGCGTGCCGGGCGATGGCCGAGGTCATCGTCCAGACCACGCACGCGATGGATCGGACCATCAAGTGCCTGCGCACGATGGACCCGGCGTTTCACGAGCACACCGTCGAAGTGAACCGCCTGGAGAACACCGCCGACGTCCTGCTGCGCGACAGCCTGGCCGCGATGTTCGACGAGTCGAGCGACCCCATCGAGGTCATCAAGTGGAAAGAGATCTACGAGACGATGGAGATCGTCACCGACCGCTGCGAGGACGTCGCGAACGTGATCGAGGGGATCATCCTCAAGATGGCCTGACCGTCCCGGCCTGAGCATTGCTCACGACCGTCGTCTTCATCGTCTTCATCGCGCTCGTCTTCGACTTCATCAACGGCTTTCACGACGCCGCGAACTCCATCGCCACCGTGGTCTCGACCCGGGTCCTCACGCCGCTCCAGGCGGTCGTGTGGGCGGCCTTCTTCAACTTCGTGGCCGCGTTCGGCTTCGGCGTGGGCGTGGCAAAGACGGTCGGCAAGGGGGTCGTCGAGACGAACGTGGTCGATCAGTGGGTGATCCTGGCCGGGCTCATCGGCGCGATCGTCTGGGACCTGATCACGTGGGCGTGGGGGATTCCCACCAGCTCCTCCCACGCGCTTATCGGCGGCTTCGCGGGCGCGGCGGTGGCCAAGGCGGGCTTCGGCTCGCTCATCGCGGGCGGTCTCGTCAAGATCGGCGCGTTCATGATCCTGGCGCCGCTGGTGGGGCTGGTGGTCGGCTTCGCGATGATGGTCCTGACCCTCAACGTCTTCCGGCACGCGACGCCCGGGCGCGTGGACAAGATCTTCCGGCGCGGCCAGCTCCTGTCGGCGGCCGCGTACAGCCTGGGTCACGGCACCAACGACGCGCAGAAGACGATGGGGATCATCGCGGTGCTGCTCTTCACCACAGGCCACCTCGGGCCCGAGTTCTACGTGCCGTTCTGGGTCGTGCTGGCCGCGCACGCCGCGCTCGCCCTGGGGACGATGACCGGCGGCTGGCGCATCGTGAAGACGATGGGGATGCGGATCACCAAGCTGCGTCCGGTGGGCGGATTCTGCGCCGAGACCGCCGGCGCCATCACGCTGCTCGGCACCGCGATCGGCGGCATTCCCGTCAGCACGACCCAGACGATCAGCGGCTCGATCATGGGCGTCGGCGCCATCCAGCGCTTCTCCGCCGTCCGCTGGGGAGTGGCGGGCCGCATCCTCTGGGCGTGGATCCTGACCATCCCGGCCTCGGCGATCGTTGCCGCCGGCGCCTGGGCCCTCTTCCGACTCCTCGGGGTCTGAGCGTCAGTCCTTCCGGTTCAGCAGCCAGTCGATGACCGCGGCCGGGTCACTGGAGTCGGGCTCGCGGCTCGGCGCCGTGAGGGGAGGGGTCGCCTGCGTCGCCGGCGACGGAGCGGGCTGCGGCGTCGCGCGAGGCGGCTCCGGCGCGGCTTTGACCGTCGGCTTCGGCGCCGCTCGGCGCGGCTCCGTCGGCGGAGCGGAGAGAGTGGGGGGTGCCGCCGCCGGCGGCACCCGGGTCGGGACGCGCGCCGGCTCGGCGTTGGTGGCCGGCGTGGCCGGTCGGTCGGGACGGCTCGACGCCGGAGCGCTGGCCGGCGCGCCCTCGGGTGTCGCGCGGTCGAGCACCTGGACGAAGCGCGCCTGACGCACGTCCTTGCGTTTCTCCCAGGCCGCGCGCACCCGGAGACCCTCACGCAGATCGCCGAATCCGCCCTCCTTGCTCCCGACGATCACGAGCGTGTCGTCGGTGACCGCGACCGAGGTCGCGCCGATGCCGAATGCGCGTGCGGTGATTTGAATTGTGCGGGTGTTCCCGTCGATCCGCCAGATCCGTCCCTCGAGCTGACCGGCCTGCGGCTCATCCTGACTTCGGTCGAACGAGAGGAGCCGCGAGCCGACCTGGCTGCGTCCGAGGACCACGACCGCGACGATCGCGATGACGACGATCAGCCATCGCGTTCGACCGCGGGTCCCTTCGACCTCCGCCAACGGTGACCCCTCGACTACTGGTCGAGGACGCCCTTGATCGCGTCGAGCACCGGGTTCTGACCAGGCCTCGGCGCGGCCGGGGCGGACGCCTTGCCGAGGTGCTTCCGGACGCAGTCGTACTGCTCCCATCCACGAAGCGGGTAGTTGAGGTCGACGACCTTCCACTTCGGGTGTCCGCCCTTCTGTAGCCCGTCGAGGTGCGTTGACAAGATTTGCGAGAAGCGGCCCACGTTGTCGCAGTCCTTCCGGCGGAAGTCGAACGAGACCAGCACGGCTTTCACCGCCGCCGTGACGACCGGCGTCGGCTGCCAGGCATAGACGCCCGCCGGAACCTCGGCCTGCGGATAGAACTCGAGGATGCTCTTGTTGGTGATCGGCACCAGCACGAGCTGATCCTTGTCGGTGACGTCGTCCTTGAGCAGCTTCACCGGGTAGCCGGCCACGTAGAACATCGCGTCGATCCGTCCGGCCTTGAGCTCGCCGAGCGCCTCGGTGGTGTCGATGAAGAGCATCTCCGCCGGCGCCACCTCCGACAGCTTGAAGAGCAGTCGCGCGGTCAGGTACGTGCCGCTGCCCTCGCGGCCGACCGCCACTTTCCGCCCGGCAAGGTCGTCGAAGTCGGTGATGCCCTTGCGGCCGAGCAAGTGGATCTCCTCGTTGTAGAGCGGGAACACCATCTTCGTCTTTTTGGCGATCCTGGTCAGCACCGGATCCGACTGCAAGCGCGCGACGAACGCGAGCACGTCGGACTGCACGATGCCCATCTGCACGCCCGGCCGCTGGTACACCGCGAAGATGTTCTCGACCGACCCCTTGGACGTGTGCACGCTGAGATTGATACCCTGGGGCTTCACCAGCTTCTGCAGATCGAGGCCGAACTGGTAGTAGGTGCCCTTGTCGCTGCCGGTGATCAACCCCATGTCCTGGGCGGCGCAGTCAGCGCCCACGCCGACGAGCAGCACCACGAACGCCACAACGCAAGCACAGACGACAGTTTTCACGGCAGATCCTCCCTGGATCGGGTTACTGGCGGGCATGATACCGCATCTGCGCGCGTTGTTTGTAGCCGGCCACGGCGCGGGAGACGGACCCGAGCCGCGCGGCCAGCGCTTCTGGAACGCCGAGCGCCAGCAGGCGGGTGACCACCGCGCCGTGACGGGTCCAGTCGCGGCGGGCGAGATCGAGGAGATAGCGCGCCGCGAACGCTCGTTCATGCGTTCGGCCGTACGCGTAGGCGTCTCGCGCCGCCCGGCCGACCCGGTCCCGCAGCGCGCGGCGGACCTCGCCGACCAGATCGGCCGGCGCCTGGTCCAGCTGCTTCTTCAAGATCGCGATGTCGTCGGTCGCCCACGCCAGCCGGCGGCGATGGATCGGGCCGGAGGCGCTCCGCGCGTGATAGCGCCATCGCACGAGCCGACGGGGGACGAACGCGAAGTCGTGCCACGCGGCGATCCGCAGATACAGGTCGCAGTCGCTCGACAGGCTGAAGCGGCGATCCGACGGGCCCACCTCGTCCAGCACCTTTCGCCGCACCATCACCTGCGACATGGTCGAGATGGCGTTTTCGTGGAGGAGCTGTCCGTAGCACCGGCGGTGGGGAACGAGCGCGACGTCCGGGCCGAGCATTTCGCGGATCCGATCGGCGAACAGCGTCGGCCCCAGGATCGCTCCGGCGTCGTCGAAGAGCACGCCGTCGACCGCGACCAGACCAGCCTGCGGATAGCGCTCGGCCGCCTCCACCTGGACCGCGAGCTTGTTCGGCTCCCAGAGGTCGTCGCCGTCCAGGAACGCCACCAGCTCGCCGCCCGCGTTGAGCACCCCGGTGTTGCGCGACCCGGCGACGCCCTGGTTCTCCTGCCGGATGAGCCGGACACGATCGCCGAGCGACGCGACGATCGCGTCGGTGCCGTCGGTCGAGCCGTCGTCGACGACGACCACCTCGCGATCGGCGAAGGTCTGGCCCAGCGCCGACTCGATCGCGGCGGCCACGTAGGCGCGCTGGTTGTGGGTGGTGACGACGACGCTGACCCGAGGCAAGGGTCTATCTCGCCGGCTTCTCACGCAGGGAGGGCACCGAGTCGACGTGCGTCGCCCGGTAGAACAGAAATTGGATCATGCCGCTGAGCTCGCGGGCGATCGATCCGAAATCGGTCCGCCGGAGGCTCGCTTTGAGCTCCCGATAGATGTGACGCAGGCACGACACGCGTACAGTCGGCATCAGGAGGCAGCTCGCGTAGTATGCGCCGCGGCCGTAGTCGTATCTTTTCATAAGCCGCCACACATCGCGCCCCGGTTTCCGGCCGTGGTGATGGTAGACGACGGGCCCGGGATCATAGGCGCCCCGCCAACCGTAGGCGCTGGCCCGCGCCAGGAACTCGGTGTCCTCCGCCGCGTACAGGGCGGTGCCCGCGCCCAACCCGGGATCGAATCCGCCGATCGCGACGACCACGTCGCGTCGGACCGCCATGTTCGCGCCGTGGATGAAGCCGGGAGTGACGAAGCTGCCAGGCTCCAGGACGACCGCGTGTGGCCGCGTCTGGGTCGTGATCGCATCGTCGGCTGGGTCGTAGAGCAGGATGCGACCGCCAAGGAAGTCGATCTTCCGCGACGCGAAGACCGTCTCGATCTGCACGAGGAAGCCTGGGTCGATGTAGCAGTCGTCGTCGGTGAAGGCGATGATGTCCCCTCGTGCGCGCCGCAGTCCCGCGTTGCGGCTGCGGGCGAGGCCTTCGATCGGCTGGCTCACGACGATCACCTCGCACGGCGCCGATCGGCGGAATTCTTCGATGACCGCCGGTGTGGCGTCGGTCGAGCCGTTGTCTACCAGCACGAGCTCCCAGCCGCCCCGCGGGACCTGCGCTCCCCTCAGGTAGCGGAGACACGACCGGAGCCGGTGGACCCGGTTGCGGGTACAGATCACGAGCGAGATCGTGGCCGATCCCCCGAGGCGTCGCGCGCGCCGCTCAACGAAAGTCTCGCGCGTTCACTTCGCACTTGGCGATCAGCCCGTGGAAGGTCGGCCGGCTCACCCCCAGGAGCTTCGCGGCCTGGCTGATGTTCCCCCGAGTCTTCACGAGCGCCTCGATGAGCGCTTCGCGCTCGGCCCGGTCACGGGCCTGCCGGAGCGACGCGAGATCGACGCCGTCGGCGATCTCGATACCGAGATCGCGCGCCTCGATGAGCTTGGTGCGGGCCATGATGACGGCCCGCTCGACCGCGTTCTCGAGCTCGCGGATGTTCCCCGGCCAGGCGTAGCGGGCGATCGCCTCCAGCGCCGCGCTCGCGAACCGGAGCTTGCGCCGGTGCTGTTTGCAGCTCTTTCTCAGGAAGGCGTTGGCGATGAGCACGACGTCCTCGCCTCGCTCGCGCAGGGGCGGCAATTTCAGATTCACGACCGAGAGCCGGTAATAGAGGTCCTCGCGGAAGCGTCCGGCCTGCAGCTCGGATTTCAGATCCTTGTTGGTGGCGGCGATGACGCGCGCGTCTACCCGGAGTACCTCGCGGCCGCCCACGCGCTCGATCTCCCGCTCCTGCAGGAACCGGAGAAGCTTCACCTGGAGCGGCACACTCATCTCGCCGATCTCGTCGAGGAACAGGGCGCCGCCCTCGGCCAGCTCCAGCTTCCCCTTCCGCTGGATGTGAGCGCCGGTGTAGGCGCCTTTTTCATGGCCAAACAGCTCGGACTCCAGCAGGGTTTCCGGGATCGCCCCGCAGTTGATCGCCACGAACGGCCCCTTGCGCCGCGGGCTGTTCGCGTGGATCGCGCGCGCGAGGAGCTCCTTGCCGGTGCCGCTCTCGCCCTGGACGAGCACCGTCACATCGGTCCGCGCGACCCGGGCCACCACCCCGAAGATCTCCCGCATGGCGGGCGTATTGCCCAGGATGTCCTCGAAGCGGGTGGTGGTCTCGGTGGCACGCTGCTGCTGCTCGGCATCGGCCTCGAGCGTCTGGAGATACGCCGCCCGCTGGAGGACGACCTTCAGATCCGTCAGCTGGATGGGCTTCTGGTGGTAGTCGAACGCGCCGAGCCGGACCGCGCGGAGCGCGTTGTCGCGGTCGCCGTTGCCGGTGAGGACGACCACCTTGCTGTCGGGCGCCAGCTTCATGATCTCGTCCAGCGCGTGGAGCCCCTCCTCGGCGCTCTCGGGTCGCGGCGGCAGCCCGAGATCCAGGCTGACGATGGGCGGGCGCTCGCCCTTGACCGCCGTCATGGCCTCGCCGCGGTCCTCGGCGAAGAGCAGCGTGAAATCGTCTCGCAGCGCGTACTTCAGCTGCGTGCGGATGGCTTCGTCGTCGTCGACGACCAGCAACTTTGGCTTGTTCATGTTCCCTCTCCGATCGGAAGCTTGATCGAGAACGTGGTGCCCGCCCCTTCCCGGCTCGCCACGTCGATGGTGCCGCCGTGAGCCTCGACGATGCCCTTGGCCTGGTAGAGGCCGATGCCCCAGCCGCCCTTCTTCGTGGAGCGGAACGGCGCCCACAGCGACCGGCGCACGAATTCCACGGACATGCCGCAGCCGGTGTCGGTGATCGCGAAGACGGCCCAGCCGCCGTCGACGAAGGTGCGCAGGGTCACGGTGCCCTGGCCCTCGATCGACTGCACGGCGTTGGTGACGAGGTTCTGGATCACCTTCGAGAGGGCCTCGGGATCGGCGGAGATCGGCAGCGGCGCCAGCTCCTTGACGAGCGCGATCCGGTCGCTCCGGACGGTCGGTCGCGCCGCGTCCAGCACCAGGGCCGCCAGGTCGACGACCTCGAGGCGAAGCCGGGCCGCCTCCGGCGCCCCGCTGAGGCGCCCGAGGAGCGCCGTCATGCGGTCCACGGTCTTGACGACCGTCCGGAGCGCGTCGCGCTGGAACTCGGGGTCGTCGAAGTTCTTGAGCGCGTTCTCGCTCAGCATCGAGAGCGCCGAGATCGAGTTCTTGAGGTCGTGGATCACGAACGACGTCAGTCGATGGATCGCCTCGAACTCGCGCGATCGGGCCAGGCTCTCGGAGAGCCGCGCGGTGACGATGGCGCCGACCGCCTGCTCGGCCACGGTCTCCATGAACTCGAGGTCTTCGCTGGTGTACGGCACGCCAGTCTGCTCCCCTCCGATCAGGAGGAAGCCCGCCAGCTCGTCGCGCCAGCGCAGCGGGACCAGCACCGATCCCTCCGGAAACGCGGCCGCAGTCGGCGACTCGAGCAGGGCGCCGGCCCAGCCGTTCTCGAGCACGTGCGGCGCCCGGCGCGCCCCGAGCGACGCGATCAGTGGGTGCGCGTCGGCGAGCGTCGCGACGGGCCGCCGCGCGCCCACCGCGGCGGTCGCGTGGTGGCACGCCTTGCCGGCCTCTCGCAGATACAGAAGGCCCGCGGCGGCGCCGACCGTCTCGACGACGGTGGACAGGAGCTGCGGCGCCAGCTCGTCGAGCGTCACCAGCGAGCCCAGCCGCTTGGTGAAGTTGACCCACTGCGCCCGGTAGTCGTACTTGCTCCGGTAGAAGTTCCGGGCGACGAAGCGCTTCACGCGCCAGCGCACCGCCTCGGAGAGCAGCACGGCGGCCAGCCCGAGCGCCGAGACGAAGACGATCACGGAGCCCAAGAACAGCTCCTCGCCGATGCCCAGCCAATTGAGCAGCCAGCCGAGCACGCCGACGGCGAACAGGTACACGCCGAGCGCGCCGACGACGACCGAGCGGTACAGCACCTGGCGCGACACCGACAGGGCGACGCCGAGCCGGTCCCGCGTCATCGAGGTCGCGATCGCGACGTTGCCGATGACCAGGATGGCGGCGCCGGTGATGAGAAAGCTCGCCATCTCGACGTTGAAGAGGGCCACCTGGCTCATGAAGTAGAAGCGGGCGAGCAGCACGCCGCCCAGACCCAGCACCAGGTACTTGATGCGCCAGCGCGCGTCGCGCCGTGAGGTGCGCAGCGCGGCCTCGAGCCCGGCCAGGAGGACCACGGTGCCCACCAGCTGCACGAGCACCGACACCCGCGCCGGGATGTCCAGCCGCGCCGCGTGGAACGGCCCGACCACGTCCGCGATCTGGAACGCGGGCAGATACGCGACGGCCGCCGCGCTCGCCGTCACGATGCACGCGAGCGCCCCGAGACCGGCGCGGAAGCCCCGCGAGAGCTCCGGGCCGTCGGGACGCGCCAGCGACGCGACGAAGACGGACCACGGCGCCAGGAGCAGGAGCCCCGCGACCTCGGTGACCTTGAGCCACAGCAACCGCTCATCGGGCGCGTCGGTCTGCGTCACCAGAACGAGGGCGGCGATCGACTCGACCGCGAACCCCGCCATGCCTCCCGCGAAGCTCCAGCGGAGCGCGCCGCGCGGTCGCCGGGCTACCGCCAGCCCGGCGAGCCCGAGGCTCGTGGCCGCCGCCAGGACGAAGGCGAGGAGGGTCGCGCTCACGCGATACCCTCCTCGAGCGGCCCGACCTTCGGCGAGGAGCGCCGGGCGAGCAGGAAGCCGAGCCCGACCAGCGGAACGAGCGTGAGCCCCCACATGCCCTTGCCGATCCAGTTGTGAATCGTGCCGCTGGCCGCCTCCGGGCCCACGTACTGGACCCCAAGCACGATGGCGGCCACGCGCATCGCGTTGGCGAGGACCGCGATCGGGATCGCCGCGACCACCAGCGCCGCCTTGT
>Ga0066710_100001109_pt1 | contig 19124 bp, 16 predicted proteins | sample GraSoiAngelo_159_FD_79666 | JGI IMG/M metagenome (GOLD analysis project Ga0066710, IMG submission 79666) | Grasslands soil microbial communities from the Angelo Coastal Reserve, California, USA - 14_1009_16_40cm | ecosystem: Environmental > Terrestrial > Soil > Grasslands | place: USA... | reverse complement strand
GTAGCCACGATTGCCGCGTATTTGGCGGCAATCGTGGGTTTGTGCGGGAGATTCCCGAACTGCCCACGATTAAACGCAACCTACGCGTTTAATCGTGGCTACCAAAAATGTCCAAACTCCAGAACCCCCCGATTTATCGAGGGTCGCAAGAGCTTCAGAACCAAACAACCGCTTTAGCGGTTTTTCGACATTGGAGAACACGAAACACTCGTACCGGTGCCTTCCGCTTGTGGAGGCGAGGGAAACCGTTGAAACGGTTAGCGGATTAACCTGAACTAAGGTCCCCTCGATGAATCGAGGTGTTAATGAAATGTCCAAACTCGAGAGCCCCGCGCTGAAGCGCGGGGCTAAAAACAGATTTCAGAAGGCCATCTCACACCACACCGAAATCACTGTATTTTTTTGAATCGGTGTACTTAGTTAAGGCTTCATCCTTACTCTTTAAGTAAGAAGCAGTTGTCCATCGTTTCTTTGGGAGAGGGTTGACACCTCGCGTTACTATGATAATCATACCCGCTCTCACGATGGCAAGTTTTTTTCTCCACCCAATCGGGGTGCAGTTGAAGCAGAGAATTTGAAGCCAGATTTTGTTGTCTATCGTTTGGTCAATGGCGAGTGAGCTAGGCTTCGACCCTTCAGGTGAGAAGGGGCCATTCCGGCGGCAGTCTTTCGGCAATATCGAGCTTTGGCGGGCGGCAAGTTCAACCAGACTTCATTACAACTGTACTGGTACTTCTGGACAAAGTTTCCGACCGTGTTGGCAACCCGGATCAACCGGTCACGCTCTGGGGGACTGAGAAACTTTGACTTAAATTCCGGGGTCAGAATATATTCAAAGTACGAAAGAACACCCGCCGGAGAGAGATGTTCCATATAGATCTCAAGGATTTCCGACACAGTTTGTGACTCAAAAGCGTAAAAAGGCAGTCCCGAAATAATAAAATCGTATTGAATCTTCTTTCTCAGACTTCGGATGTCGGCATTATGAAATTTGCAGTGGATCCCTTTTTCGATTAATTTGTCCCTGTTTACTGATTTGATCAAAAAGGTGTAAAACTTAGGGTTTAGTTCATAGATATCCAGAATATCGCCAGCGCGGAGGTGCTTCAGAATTCGATGGGTGAAGGATCCAGTGCCGGCCCCCACTTCCAGAACCGCTATGGGTCGGGCTGGGCGTTGCAATAGAGGAAGGGCGATAGCTTTTGCCAGCAGGGGAGAACTGGGAACTATAGCTCCAGTCGTCGTAAAGTTGTTGCGAAATTCCGAATAAAATAAACGATAGCTTTCAAACATCCATGGAGGCTCCCTTGAAACGCGGCGATCTGCTTCCCGTTGGATAGCCACTGCCGCCGTACGCCGTGCTCGGGCGGCAGAGGAGCGATCTGTTTACTTTTTTCACGGTTCGAGTTGCTGGACTTCCAGAGCTCGATCCAGTTCAAAAGAATTCCGGCACAATCTACTCAAAGTTACTCTGTTCCGTAAAGAGTTTTGTTTGTGGCTCAGTCTATTTTCTTCAGGGCTAAGGATTTCTCGAATTACAATCATTGCTGAGATGGGGTCTGTAGGGACCGTAACCTGTTCGAGTTAAGGCAAATTGGAAATGCTTGCCGCGAGCGTGTTTGCTTTTTCTGCCAAAACCAGACTTTGAACGAACTCACCGCGCTTCATGGCGTCCTCAGATTTCTTGATGAAGTCATGAATGGCTGCCAAGTTGGTCTTTTGCTCTTCATTGAGATGAGACATATTGACGGACTTGACTAACGATTTGGCAGATTCAAGCCGGTCTTTGATCTTTCTGGTGAAGGACGCCTTTTCGTTGTCGCTAATGAGCGGGGCCAACTGAAGGGCAGGAGTCGGTAGAGTTTTTGCTTCGTTAGTTGCAGGTTTGTCCCTTTTGGATTCTGACAAGGCCCTGGGTGGCTTTGGGCTCAGCGGTCTCGAGGGAGGCAGGGGAATATTCGGCTTAACATCGGTGGTGGTTGACGGAGGTTCAGGTAGAGTCTCAACCGCAATAGGAGTCGAGGTCGATTGATTCTCTAGTTCTGTGGAAGGCCCCTGGTAAATCACTCGAGGTGCTTCCGAAACAGGTGGCAACGCGATCTGTCTATTTTTTTTGCAACCCACCATCGCCAGGAAAAAGATCAATGGGAATAACTCTATTATTCGAGAGAACTTCATAAGACCGTCTTTCCATATATCAAACCCAGGACAGTTTTAAGCAGGAATAAAATTAAGCCAGCGGAAATTTCAAGGTGAAAGTACTCCCCCGCCCCAGCTCTGAGTCTACCTTGATTTCTCCGTTGTGCAATTGAACAATCTTGAAGACCGTGGCAAGGCCAATTCCATTACCATTTTCCTTGGTAGTATAGTACAAATTAAATATTTTTTCACGGCTCTCTGGTGGTATCCCAATACCCGTATCCTGGATGCTTATTTCCAATGACCTATTGCGCACGTGGCTCGCAATAGTTAATTGCCCACCTTCCGGCATGGCCTGGCAGCCATTCAAAACAATATTCAAGAGACACTGTTTCATCAAGTCGCGATCAAGTCTTACAGCGGGTAGGCTGGTATGGTTTTGAACCAGAATTTGAACTCGATGCTGCTTTGATTCCATTTCCGCCAGACTGACAACCTCTTGGATGATGGGTTGAATCTCAGCTTCCTGAAGTTTGACGTCAACCGGTCGAGTAAAATTCAAAAAATTACGCACGACGCGGTCAAGTCTCTTAATTTCCTGCGTGATGACCCCTAGGCTTTTCTCCGTTTCCGGGGAAGAACCGGAAACTCTAGACCTCAGCAATTCAAGATGGATGACGATCGCATTGAGAGGATTCTTGACCTCGTGGGCGACGCCGGAGGTTAAACGGCTAAGAGCTGAAAGTTTTTTGGCGTATTCGAGCTGGTTTTCCAAATTAGCCACTGTTTCCGGATCTTGAAGGATAACTAGGGCGCCCATGCTCTGGTTTTTTTCTTTCAGGAAATGAATTCTTACGGAGATGGCTTTGTCCAGCGAGGGAATATGAAGATTTGTCTTGGTGATGGTGTTTTCAACGCCAAAGGCAGCATCCACTAGGTTAAGGAGGGGGTGGTTGGGGGGAAGCACTTGGTCTATGGCTCGGCCTAAGGAAGCCTCCACCGTCGTGTTGAGTAAACCGGCTGCAGAAGGACTCAATAGGATGATACAGCGGTCGGGATTGATGAAGATCAGTTTCTCTTCGAGGCTCTTTACGATCTGACCGATATTTCCTTTCAAAGTGTCAATCTCATCCCGACTGAATTCCATGCGATGCCTGATCTCGTTCAGTTTGAGGGACACAAGACCAAATTCATCGCGACGAGCCAGTTTGATCGGTTTGTCAAATTCACCATGAATCAGCCGTTCGATCCCTGCGGAAATGAAGGTTAATGGAGTTAAGAGAAAATGGGAAAAGAGTGCTGCCATCGTGGTAGCCAACAGCAATACCACCACAGCCAGACGAAGGTCCTTGACTAAGAACTGATCCAGTTCTCTTTCAAGGAAAGCCGTACTCATAGCAACCCGCACGGTCCCGAACAACTTATTGGAAGCGTCAAACATGGGCAAATATATTTCATAAATTCTTGCCTGCCCGTGGACAATCTGGAGCTGAGTCAGGGGATCAGCTTCTGACAGTTGGGTAAACTGTTCCACCACCGGCAGCTTCTTGCCAACTTGGGATGCATCCGTATGGGCCAGAGCAAGGTTGCCAGGATCGGTTACGGCGAGATAGAGAATGGTGGGCGAGTATCCACTGGTGGATTGGAGCAGGGTATTAAGGCCTGAGTCCGCGCTCAATATTTCTTGAACAAAGCGAGAAAAAGCCTCAGGGTTATCGGATGGAGGAGGAGTTTTTGTTTCAGGAGCCAGCAGAGCTTGCTCGACCTGCTTATAGATTTGCTTGGCAATCAAGTCTCCTTTTTCATTGGTTTCACGAATCAATTCCTGGGTGACGTTTAGAATATTAAAGAAGGAAACAACGGTTAGTGCTACCAAAACAAGAAGTGTAATTGCCAGAGTGAGTCTAGTTTTGAGCCTCAGCGTCATAAAGATTGAGCTTATTATGAAGAGTCTTTAAGCTAATCCCCAATATTTCTGCCGCCCGAGTTTTGTTATTGTTGGTGAACTCCAGAGTTTTGTGAATGAGCCTCTTTTCCGCTTCTTCAACGGTGGTCCCAACCGGGATAGCCACTGCATTACTTGACTGCGGCACTTCGCGCTGCTCCAAAGGCGGGAGATGGCGTTCTTCAATATAATCCTTTTCGCAGAGGATCAGAGAGCGCTCCAAAACGTTTCGCAATTCTCTAACATTACCCGGCCAGTTGTGGGTGGAGAACATTTTCAAAATCTTATCGTTCACTCCCTTGATTTCCTTTCCATGCTTAATGTTGAGCTGCTTGATAAGATCCTCTGTCAAAACCGGAATATCTTCCAGACGATCTCGGAGCGGTGGCAGGGCGATCGCAAAGACATTGAGCCGGTAATAAAGATCATTACGAAGATCGCCTGCCTCCACCGCTTTCAAAGGTTGTTTATTGGTGGCTGCCACAATGCGGACATCGACGTCTATTTCATTCTTGCTTCCCAGACGGCGGTACTTGCGCTCTTCAATGACTCGGAGTAGCTTACTTTGTGTGCCAAAGGGCATCTCTGCAATCTCATCCAGAAAAATAGTCCCGCCGTTGGCCAGTTCGAAACAGCCTAGGCGCCGTTCCAAAGCCCCAGTAAAAGCCCCTTTCTCATGGCCAAAGATTTCGCTCTCCATCAGTGTTTCCGGAATGGCGGAACAGTTGATGGCGATGAAAGGTCCTTCTTTTTTTTTGCTGAGTTGATGGATGGTCCGAGCCACTAACTCTTTACCGGTGCCGCTTTCCCCCGTGATAAGAACTGAAGCCGTGCTGGGAGCTACCTGCTCGATCAGACTGTAAACTTCTTGCATTTGACGGGAGGTTCCTACGAGTTCACCAAAAGCGCCAAAGTGCTTGAGCTGGCTCTTCAAGAGTTGGACCTCGTTGAGGGTCCTTTTTCGTTCCAGGCATTTCTCCAAGAGAATACGTAGACGGGTATGATCAACCGGTTTTTCTAAATAATCGTAGGCGCCTTCTTTGATGGCCTCCACTGCGGTATCGATACTCGCCTGAGCCGTGAGCATGATCACCGCGAGGTTGGAGTAGTCCTCTTTAATTTTCTTCAGAAGAGTCATGCCGTCCATCTCCGGCATGACCAGGTCCGTCACCACCACCGATGGCTCGAACTGTGGAATCAGCGCCAATGCTTTTTCGCCATTTTCAGCGGATTCCGTCTTATAATTCCAACTGGATATAAGTGAGGCTAAACCGGTACGTGCTGACACTTCATCATCGACGATCAAAACTTTTTCTCTACTCATGATACTCCTGCAGTTATTACCTCAAATTAAAGACGAGGGTAAAAGCCTGCTCCATGTATTAAGTGCATTCGTCAGTATCATACAAGCAGAGGGACAAAAAGTAAAAAATTTTGACAGCCTGCTGGGGCTGTGCTAGTTTTCCGCTATGTTTTTGATATGGCGTACCTTTTACGAGATTGAAGAATTTTTTGGGAAAGAGTTGTGGTTGTGGCTGACCTCTTGTGAAAAAAGGGAAAGTAGTTTCCTGGTTAGCTGCTTCTTGTCGCGTTTCTGGCTGTGGTCGGGCATCAAACATTAAAGGATTGGGAACGCGGGACCAAATCGTGCTCTTCTGTTGTGTTAGACGTTAAATCAGCCAGGGAAATCGTATTAAAGCACTGCCTGCAAGTTGGCCGTGAATCTTTGCCCACCGAAACAGTTTCTATATGGGAGTGCTTCAAAAGGATCATTGCTGAGCCCATTGTGCTGGATACCGACCAACCTCCATTCGATCGCTCGATGCGCGATGGATATGGCGTCAGAGCCGAAGATGTCAAGAAGGTACCGGTTCTCCTGAAGTCGGTAGGCGAGATAAAGGCTGGAGATTTCTCTTCGCTCGATATCAAAGAAGGAGAGGCGGTCCACATCATGACTGGAGCGCCGGTTCCTGGCGGGGTGGACGCGGTGGTGATGGTCGAACACACTGAACGAATTGATGCCGAACACGTAGAGGTTCTGAGACCTGCTAAAGCCGGCGATAATATTGCACGGCAAGGATCGGAGCACCAGGCAGGAGAGCTCGTCATTGATGCTGGTAAGATCATTTCTGCCTTGGAATTAGCCGTTTTGGCCACCGTGGGAAAATTCCGGATGAAAGTTTTCCGCCGTCCGACAGTCGGCATTCTAGCCACGGGCGACGAACTGGTAGAAGTCCATGAGACGCCGCAGCCAGGCCAAATTCGTAATTCCAACTCATTTTCCCTTTATGCCCAGGTTTTGAAATGCGGCGGTCTGCCCGTCACGTTGGAGACTTCTCGAGACAATGTGTCTGACCTAAGGCGTCAGATGATAGCAGGCCTCAAGAATGACGTACTCCTGGTCAGCGGCGGCGTTTCAATGGGAAAATACGACCTCGTTGAACCTGTATTTAAGGAGCTGGGAATCGACGTCCATTTTGAATCAGTCAGCATGCGGCCTGGCAAGCCGACTGTTTTTGCAACTTTTGGAAATCGATTTGTGTATGGCCTCCCTGGTAATCCAGTTTCCACTTTTGTCGCCTTTGAGCTTTTTGTCAAACCGGTGCTCAATCGATTGCAAGGATTGCAGGCCGGAGCACTGTGTTTGATTAGAGGGACCGTTCAAAACGAAATAAGTGAAAAGTCGGGTCGAACAGCGTTTTTACCTGCCAGAGTATCCATTGAGTCAGGAAAAACCAAGATCTCACCAATTTCCTGGAAAGGATCGGCGGACATTTTCAGCGCCGCCGAAGCCAATGGGTTTTTGGTGGTGCCTCTAGAGACCACACACCTGAAAGCCGGCGACGAAGCCGAAGCCCTCATGTTTGACGAACTGGAATTTGAATCAGAGAGTCAGTTTTAGAGATGGATAGTTTCAGTCATATCGATGAAAGTGGGAAAGTTCGTATGGTGAATGTTTCGGAGAAACAGTCCACTCTGCGTATGGCTCGCGCTAAGGGATTTGTCAAGATCTCTGCAGAAGCTCTAACCGCGATCCGAAGTCATAGAATCGCCAAAGGAAATCCGTTAGAAGCTGCCCGAATTGCCGGAATATTGGCGGCCAAGAATACCCCTCAGCTTATTCCACTGTGCCATCCGTTGGGGTTGACCCATTTGGACGTCCAGTGTCATATACTGGAACAGGGTATCGAAGTGGAGGCTTCAGCAACGGTGGAAGGAAAAACCGGCGTTGAGATGGAAGCCCTGACCGCAGTGTCTGTCGCCGCACTGACGATTTATGATATGTGTAAGGCCGTAGATCGAAATATGGTGATCTCCGATATTCGACTTGTGGAGAAAGCCGGCGGACGCTCAGGACATTATTTGAGAGAAGAATGAATTATGGAACTGAAGACCATTCGCATTAATATTCCCCAGGTATGTAACATTCTATTAGGCCAGACCCACTTTATTAAAACTATTGAGGACCTCTTTGAAATCTTTGTGAGCGCGGTCCCTGGCATTAAATTTGGGATCGCGTTTAATGAAGCCTCGGGACCCTGCCTGGTCCGGCGTGAAGGAAATGATTCGGATCTGGTTCAGGCGGCCGTGGAAAATGTTAAAGCGGTGGGAGCGGGCCACACGTTTCTTGCCATCCTGCGGGAGGCCTATCCCATCAACGTCCTCAATGCTGTCAAAATGTGTCAAGAAGTTTGCTCCATTTATTGCGCAACTGCCAATCCGGTCGAAGTCATCGTGGCCGAAACCGAACAGGGGAGAGGTATCTTGGGAGTGGTCGATGGATTTTGTCCCAAAGGAGTGGAAGGCGAGGAGGAGGTGAAGCAACGAAAGGAACTGTTGCGCAAATTCAGTTATAAGCTCTGAACCCCTCAATGAAGCACCCATTGTCGTTCCTTCTAGAAGCTGCCGCATTCATGTAACGTTCTTGGCCAACCCACCTATGCGTTCATTTCTCAAATCCTGGGGCCCGGTCATGCTGTGGGCCGTTCTAATTTTTTTCTTTTCCACAGACCAATTCTCTTCTTCGAATACGTCACAAATTATTGGACCTCTAGTGCGTTGGATTTATCCCAAGGCATCTCTGGAGCTGCAAGAATCCGTTCATTTCTTGGTGCGTAAGTTCGGACATTGGAGTGAATATTTCGTATTGTCTTTGCTACTGATGCGTGCCTTTGATGGAGAGAAAAGAAACGAGTGGAGGGGCCGCTGGGCCGGCTGGACATTGGTTCTGATACTATTCTATGCGCTCAGTGACGAACTGCATCAGGTGTTCGTTCCCAGTCGCAGTGCTCTTCTTAGTGACAGCATGCTAGATTTCCTGGGAGGGGGCTGCGCTGTCTTGTGGAAGTATCTAAGTCGAAACCGGAGACCAGCGGCCCGCAGCATACAAGATGAAAGAGACTGAGAAGCCTAAAGCTTGCGGTATGACTGGCGTCTTTCTTTGCCTGCTGTTCTGTTTTTACCATTTGATTTCAGGTCTCATCTCAACAGCGCTGCCCAAGTCAACAACTCGAGATGATCAAAAGCCGAGCTCACGAACCAGGAAAGTGAAAATTGTGGGACCTTATCTGTCACGTGAGGACTCAGACGATTTCACCAGGGTTGTTCTCAGGAACGGTTTGACAGTTATTGTTTTCGAGAGGAAAGACCTACCTCTGGTAAGCATAGGCACTTATGTGAAAGCTGGTTATGTCAACGAGCTGGATGAAGAGAGTGGCATTGCCCATGTCATGGAGCATATGTTCTTTAAAGGGACGGCGAAACGCGCTGCGGTCCAGATTGCCAAAGAAACCAAAAAGTTGGGCGGATATTTGAATGCGGAGACTTTCTACGATCACACCTATTATTACGCTGTTCTTCCCGCTGAAAACTTTCGGCTGGGTTTGGAAATTCAAGCCGATGCCTTACAGAGCCCTGCACTTCCAGAACGAGAGCTCAAGCGCGAGATCCAAGTCATCCTTCAAGAAGCAAAGCGGAAACTGGATAACCCAATAGAGTTTTCTTCAGAAAAGCTATATGGATTGGCCTTTGAAACCAGTCCTCTGCGGCGCGGGCGGATGGGAGAGGAATCTACTTTGTTGCTTCTGACTCGCCAGCAGGTGTTTGACTTCTACAAGCGCTGGTACATACCATCCAACATTGTGCTGGCAGTAGCGGGAAACGTGGATAGGCGCCTGGTTTTGGAGGAAGTCACTAAAAGGTATGGGAGTATGCCTTCAGGCCAAAATTCGGAATTGACTTCCCCCCCTGTCGAGCCCGAGCAAGGAAAGTTCAAATACCAGGAACTGCGCGGGGATATCAGCCAAAGCCTTGTTCAAATCGGATTTCATACCCCGGGTGCTTTTACGAAAGGTTGGTATGCCTGTAAGGTTCTGGAAGCCATTTTGACCTTGGGGAGAACCGCGATTCTCAATCGGAAGCTAAAAGAGGAGAAGAGCGTCGTTAGCTCAGTTTCGTCATCATTTCTGGACTTCAAAGACCAGGGCTATCTGAGCCTCACTTTGTCGGCCGACTCTAAAAAGTTAAATCAGGCCGAAATACTTGCCTTTGCGGAATTAGAAAAAATCAAAGCCGGCTCGTTAAGTGAGGAAGATATGGAACGTGGCAAGCGGCTTTTAGAGCGCGACTATTACCTGGGTCAAGAGAATTTGTCTGACCTTGCCTTGCAACTGGCCCATTCCGAACATCAGGCGCGGTATTCAGAATGGCGAGACTATATTAAGAAGATCCGACTCGTGACAAGTCATCAAGTCATTCAAGTCGCACGTCAATATCTGCCTTTATCCCGCTGTAGCGTGTTGGAGTACCAACCTGAGAAGGTGAACCTTCGGAGTCTTAGCGCTGAGAGTTTCTTGAATTCTTTAAGCTTGGCTCTTCCGCGCGCACTGGAAAATACTCAGGAACGCGAAGGCCTGGAAGGCGTGCTCAGCCAAAGAAACAAGCCCACACCACAAGTCAAAACACGCGAGAAGTCTCCCTCGGAGATCAGCACAGCATCGGTTGTCTATCCGTTAAGAGAGTATTCGATCTTGCGGGGTCCAGACGTGCTGGTGAAAGAGAGTCATGCTTTGCCACTGATTTCCCTGGGAATCTTTTTTCCCGGTGGACGGGTCTTCGAGGATCGACATAACAGCGGAATCACTGAGTTGATGGTTCGTACCTCTATCAAGGGAACTCAGAAGTTGACGAGTTCTCGCATTATGTCAAGCTTTGAGAATCTGGGCTTAACAATTGAGCTCAAGGTCGAGCCTGACTTCTTTGTCTACCTCCTGACTGGTCTCTCTGAGAATTTAGGAGAGGCGGTCGAGACTCTTCTCGAGGTCGTCAAGCATCCGAAGTTTGAGAAGGAAGAGATCGAAAAGGAAAAGACTCATTTGAAGGCTGATGCAGCTCAGTTGCCTGACAGCAATCTCATTGACGCACAGCAACTTTTCCTGCAAGCACTTTACGGCGAGCATCCTTATGGCTTGCCACCTTACGGTTCGGGGGAGACGATATCCAATCTAACTCGGGATGATATAGTCACCTGGCATGAGCGATTTGTAAGAAGTGCAATGCCAGTCTTGGTCATCGCAGGAGACACAGAGGGTAGTTCGTTTGCGGGTCGTTTTTCCAATCAGTTGAGTAGCTCAGATCTTTCGTCCGTCGACCTGAAAAAAGCTTTGCCGGTGAAGCGACTTGACTCCAGTCGAGAGAGAGTCGAAACCCGAGGTCGCAAGGAGACAGCCACCGTTATCGGTTTTCTTGGGCCCCCTGCTGATAATCCCGCTTCTATTTCCCTTACGGTGCTGGAGAACGTGGTTTCAGGATTAGGCGGAAGATTCTTCGACGAGCTATGGGAAAGACAAGGTTTGGCTTATACCATAACTGCAAGCCAGACGAAGCGCGTTCTGGGTGGCACCTTTTCTTGCTATATGGCAACCGCTCCGGAAAATGAGCAACGAGCAGCGGAAGGCATTAAGGATCAGCTTAAACGGTTAATGGCTGTCTCCCCCTCGGACGATGAGTTACGTCGAGCGAAAAATTACTCTGTAGGCATATATCACATTCGCCTGCAACAGCGAACGGAAGAGGTTTTGGAATATGGCAGAAGCATTATCCAGGGCAACACCCTCGACGAAATTAAGCAGTACCCCCAGGAAATTCAAAGGGTCGATCAAGACATGATCAGGGGAGCCGCAATGAAATATATTGACATGGAGCGCTTTGCTTGGGGTCAGGTTCGAGGATCAGCCAAGTGATGATGGAGCTAACTTGTGCCCTCAGGAGGAATGACACTTGGATAAATCGGAACAGCAATATTTGATCAATAATTTTGCGGTGAAGGATACCTGGCGACTCTTCAGGATCATAGCGGAATTTGTAGAAGGCTTTGAAGTATTATCGCAGGTGAGTCCAGCGGTAGCCATTTTTGGTTCGGCTCGATCCCAACCGGAAGATCCTGAGTACAGGCTTGCTCAGAGTGTAGCCCACCTGCTGGCGACGAATGGGTACGCAGTGATCACTGGAGGTGGTCCTGGCGCGATGGAAGCGGCTAACAGAGGCGCTTCAGAAGCAATGGGAGAATCTATAGGACTCAATATTGAGCTTCCCTTCGAACAAAAGAGCAACCCTTACGTCAAACGTCTCCTGAATTTTCGATATTTCTTCATTCGAAAGGTGATGTTTGTGAAGTATTCCAGTGCCTTTGTTATCTTGCCCGGTGGTTTCGGCACTTTGGACGAACTTTTTGAATCGATCACTCTTATCCAAACACGAAAAATCAAATCGTTTCCAGTTATTCTAATGGGCAATGGGTATTGGGCCGGACTCATAGACTGGATCAAGAGTACCGTATTGGCACAAGGGAAAATTTCTCCAGAAGATCTGGACATTTTGAAAATCGCAGAGACACCAGAAGACGTCATTCGTATCATTAAAGAATGTCCAGTTTCCAGTGACCAATTGCATGAACCGGGAAAGAATTGAAGATCGACCCAGCTATCCGCAAAGATTAGCCCTCTTAAAGAATCCCAAGACACCCGTTCACCTTTCCCTGCAACACATCAAATTTCTCCATCTCTTCGACCTGGTTTCCCTCTGTTTGCAGCCCGTGATCCCTCAGGAGGTAAAGCAGGCTGCGGAAGAACGGATTGTTGCCCAGATCCCGAAGATGCCAATTGGGCAAAGAATCACTTTAGCCAGGAGAGGCCCTCCTCGAATTCTGGCGCAGCTACTGCTTGGAGAGAATCTCCAGATTATTCAGGCCGGCTTAGACAATCCATACCTAACCGAAAATATCTTGTCTCAGTCATTGAATCGCAACGATTGCCCACAAAAGGTTGTGGACTCTGTTGCTACCCACAAGAAGTGGTCTACGCGATACGAGTTGCGTTTAGCTTTGTTACGTCAATCCCGTCTATCCATGAGTCATGCCTTGAAGTTCATTCCCGACCTCAAGAGCACAGATCTTAAAGAATTAGCTTATGATTCAAGAGTTAATATATTTATAAGAAATTATTTAATCAAGAAGCTTGCTCTTTCTCTCTAACCAGAACTCCCCGTTTGATATCCCGAACGCCATCGGTAGCCACGATCACAGGGCAGTTCGGTGGGGGGAGTTTGGTGCAACGTGGGGAAAAAACCCACGGCAGCAAAATGCGCCAACCTTGGCTACCAAACAATGAGAACAAAATCCTGTACCGTCGCGCATAGAGGTCTGCGCCTGGTAATCCTCCAGTGTCACACTGAAGCTCATTATTGAAACCCTTTGCTAGCGCTGTTTTGCTTCCTTAGAACGATTGAAATCCTCTGAGAGAGGGGTTTGCAAAAGAGCCGCTGTGGAAAACTCAGATCAGATCGGATTCTTTCGAGCCAGTCCCAACTCATTCCCAAAATCTGCATGAACCAAATTAACCCGCTTATTTCTAACTGCTTGTAAAATGACCCATTCATGTGCAATGGGATCATTTTCCAGTAAACACAAGCACTTGAGCTCCATCCAACCAGGATTTTAACAGGTTTTTCCACAGATGGGACCCGCATGGGGGACGACGAAACAACACAGTTTCGTTCAGCAAGGCCCAATTTGCCTAAACCGCTTTACTTTGGTATAGTCACAGGGCTTCAAGGATAGTTTGCCCTTTCAAAGCAAATCATGCGAGCCAAGAGAATACTTTTTTCCCTTGAAGTATTTATCGTATTCTTAAGTCTCACACTCTATCTGTGGTATGTAACAAAGACCAGCGACAAACAAAAACACAATCAAACCGCTGAAATTAGTGCCAACCAACTGAAGAACGGCATCGAATCTTTTGTCAATGAGAAGATCTCGATTCTTTTGCAGATTCGGAATTTCTGGCTGAACAGTCAGTCCGTAACTCACGAGCAGTTTTCAGGGTTTTGCCGTGAGATCATCACTCAGATTCCTGGATTCCAAGCCATAGAGTACGCGGACAGCTCTAACAGGGTGATCTGGATTGAGCCGTTTCTCACGAATGAACCCGCCGACCATTTTAAGGTGTCTTCTGACTCCGTCCGCTATACCACATATCAGCTAGCCGTTCAAAAAAGGACCGTAGCGGTTACTCCTACATTGGATCTGATGCAAGGTGGGAAAGGATTCATTGCTATAGTTCCCATCTTTAAGAATGGCAGATATGAAGGCGCGATCTTCGGAGTTTTTAAGATCGATACAATCTTCACCCTGCTATTTGATTCAGTGTTAAAGCAGCGATACAACTGCGCCGTATACGATGGGGACACACTAGTTTATAGCACAGAATCGGGGCCTCAGTTAGAGTGGCGCAGATCGCCCATTCATATCCATAAAGCCGTCGCAGTGCGTGACCACAATTGGAATTTGGTCCTCTGGCCGAAGGAATACGGCGATTTGGTGGGATACCGGGCGATGGTGGTGTTGATACTTGGATTGGCCCTTTCTTTCGTGCTGGGTTCTCTGGTCTGGGTACTTTCCAGCAGGGCGGAACAGGCTGATATTTATGCAGCCATGTTCGAAGTCTCCCACACTCTCGGCACCTCCAGCGAGCTTAACAATATCTTCAGAGCAATAGCAGACGGTTGTCTAAGAATGACTGGAGTGGACCGTTGTGGGATTTTCTTATGGAACGAATGCCAGCGACAGTTTGAGCCGGCCTGGGTCTCCACGATGGGAGAAGCCAATGTAGAACGCTTCCAAGACCTCAAGTTAAAGTATGGGGATATGCCGAATGTCAACAAACTGGTGGATGAAATTCGCAGCGTGGTTTCATCTGAAACTTCCAAGGCGCTGATCATCAATCCCTTGCTTGGGAAGGAGCTCAACATCAAATCGCTTTTGGCGGTTCCTCTTCTATCCAAGGGCAATCTGATCGGTGCCATAACGTTAGACCATAATGGGAAGAGGCATCGCTTTTCAGCTCGTGAACAGGCTCTTATTGAAGGGGTTGCCAGCCAGGCCTCCATTGCCGTTGAGAACGCCAAACTTCTTGCAGAAACACAAAAGCAGTCGGAAATGATTACAAAGAAAAACAAGGAACTGGAGTCTCTGCTCTTTATTGTCTCTCACGATCTGAAAAATCCCCTGGTGGCTCTTGAAGGCATGTCTTCGCTTTTGCTGGAGGAGTGCCAGGGGCAACTGTCTGAGCATGGCAAGCATTATTTAAGTCGCATTCAGGCCAATGTTGGCCACATGGAAGCGCTAATTAAGGATGTCCGGGAACTTTCTCGAATTGGTCGGATCGAAACTCAGATCGAACAAATTAATGTCAAAGAGGTCTTGCATGAAGTGCTGCTGGACCTCCAGGAAATGAAGAACGCATCAAACGCGAGTGTAGCCAATCAGAACCAAGTGGATTACCTTTCTTATAATCGACGCGGACTTAAGCATATCTTGACCAACCTACTCGGCAATGCCATCAAGTTTTCCGCTTATCAAAAGGATGCCCAGGTGGTAATCGGGTCCGAAGAAAGGGAAAGGGAGTTTCTCTTCTATGTCAAGGACAACGGAATCGGGATTGACAAACAATACCACCAGTGCATTTTTGATCTATTCTATCGTTTGCAGGAATTGAAAAATGTAGAGGGCACGGGAGTCGGATTGACCATAGTTCAACGGGTCTTGGAAACCTACGGTGGTAAAGTTTGGTTAGAGTCGGAAAAGGGGAAAGGAGCCACGTTCTATTTTTCAATACCCAAGTCGGATGGGTTTGCTACGACTTAAACTCGATTAACGCCAAAGAACACCGAAATTACGTGAAAAACAGAGAAAGTTCACAGTTCGGCCTATGTTGATGTGACAAGACTCGTTCAGATCAAACCGCCAAGAACGAATCAATACCAGCACCCATGACCGCAAACACCGGGATGAGAGCGTTGATTAAAAGTAAGCCTGGCATAGGACTGCAATTACAACGAATCCCATTCCCTTCTCTAGGAGCAAGAGAAGTACTGATTCGCGTGAAAAAGGCAGGCATCTGTGGGACGGATGTTCATATCTACACCTGGGACGACTGGGCGGCTAACCGGGTCAGCCTCGGGTTAACCATTGGGCACGAATTCATGGGCGAAGTGGTGGAGGTTGGCAAATGTGTTTCCGGCATCGAAGTGGGGAGTCGTGTCTCGGGCGAAGGACACATCGGTTGTGGCCATTGTTACTGCTGTCGCACAGGACAGGGACATATTTGTGAAAGAGTGGATATTATTGGCATTGATGTCAATGGGTGCTTTGCTGACTTCTTGGTATTGCCGGAATCAAACGTTTGGAAATTGGACCCCACAATCCCGGACAGAATTGGGGCCATTCACGACCCCCTGGGGAACGCCATGCACACCGTTATGGTGGATGATGTGTCCGGACGGACTGTGTTAATTGTGGGCGTGGGAACCATCGGGTTGATGATGGTCACAATTGCGCGGGCGGCAGGCGCCCTGGAGATATTCTGTGTCGATACTAACCCGTACAAACTTGAAATTGCCAAAAAGTTGGGTGCGGATCTTTGTGTCAATGCCAGCGATCTTGGATTTGAGGAAATCATCCTTTCGCGAACCAATGCTCGTCATGGCGTCGATGTGCTGTTGGAAGCCAGTGGTAATCCCGTCGGAGTGAAATCAGGGTTACGCTTACTCCGTAGCGGGGGATGGGCTGCCCTTTTGGGTATCCCCCCACGAGAAATTTCGTTTAACCTGGCCGAGGAAATTATCTTCAAAGGAATCACCATTTATGGCATCAACGGCCGCAAGATGTTTGAAACCTGGTATCAGTGTGAAAATTTTCTGACCCGGCAACGCCTCAATTTAGATCCGATTATCACCCATGAGATTCCTTTCGAAGAGTTTCAATCCGGCTTTGAATTAATGCTGGCCGGAAAGGCCATAAAGGTTATTTTTGATCTGACAGGAGAGAAGGGTGGCGACAGCACCTGATAAGGAACGCTTGGACCAAATTCAAAAAGCGCTCCAGGAGAGGGATTGGGATGCCTTAGTGCTTTTCCACACGGACAATATCCTTATGGCCAGCGGAATGTTCCCGGGCAGCACGCATGTGGTTGCGATTGTTACCGTGGACAGAAAAGTGGTTGTGATTACTCCCTGGTGGCGGGAACGCTTTGTTCAGGAGGAAAGCTGGGCCGATGATGTCTTGACATATGATTGGTGCAAAGGATTTAACGGAGTGGAACCTATTTCCGCCATTCACGATTTGCTGAGAAAATGCAAGGCTGACTTCGGTCTTGCCAAAATAGGCTATGACGCCAGGATGCACCATTACAACCCCACTAAAATTCCTTCGGAATTCTTTACCTACGAAGAGCTAAAATTACAGCTTCCCGAGATTTTCAAACTCGTCCATGACGCAACGGAAGTCATTAACCAATTAAAGTCCATTAAGACGGCGCACGAGGTTGAAAAGATCCGCCTGGCGCATGAGGTCGCCAAGGCCGGAGTAAAGGCCTTTTACCAGAGTGCAGGGGCTGGCATCAGAGAATCGGATCTGGCTGCAGAGGTAAATTATGCTGTTTTGAAGATGGTGGGCTACAAAGGAATCCGTTACTCTTACTGCGATCCTCCACAAATCACTTCGGGTCCAGAAAGAACCTTTATTGCAGATACTCTTTCGAATCATGCTACTGAAAGAATATTGCAAGAAGGTGACCCCGTCATGCTGGAATTCGGGGTACACGCGGACGGTTTCTGGGCAGACATCACAAGAAATCTTATAGTGGGTGGCCCAAGAGAAGACCATTTGAGAATCCATGGGGCAATCCTTAAAGCTCAGAAAGAGGTCATGGCCGCCTATATTCCGAATCGAAGCAGGGGAGAGGAACTGTGCCAGATCGCCTGGGAAACGATGCGCTCTGAAGGGTTCGGAGAAGGAATCACTCATTTTCTGGGTCATGGTTTGGGGTTTGCCTATCATGAAGATCGTCCCATCTTGGGACCTGGAGAAAAGAAAATCATCCAGCCGGGACACGTGACGTCTTTAGAGCCAGGTCTTTACTTGAAGAAAAATGGGATTCCCCTGGGAGGGATTCGGATTGAAGATAATGTTCTGTGGGGAAAGGAAAGAGGCCAGGCGGAAATCTTGTCTAGTTTCTACCGTGGGCTTGATAGTAAAGATTGGTAACTGTTTGACAGTGGGTTCTTGGCCGCAGCCATGAGTGGAGGAACTATTTATGTCCAAAGAAAAGCGGTTTCGCTATATTGATACGGCCGTCATACACGCGGGTGAGGAAACTTGTCCAAGGACAGGTGCCGTGGACACTCCTATTTATCAATCCACCACTTTTGCTTTTGACAACGCGAATGAAGGGGCCGAGCTTTTTTCACATCGGAAAGATGGATATGTGTATACGCGGTATGGAAATCCCACCTTAAACGCTTTGGAAGAGAAAATTGCAGCACTCGAGGGGGCCGAGGCGGCACAGGTAACAGCTTCCGGCATGTCCGCGATCTCAACCTGCGTGTTGAGCTTAGTGCAAGGCGGCGACCATATTGTGTCGGCCAGATCCATCTACTCGGCAGCCTTCGACCTCTTTTTCCGAAAACTTCTGGCTTGGGGGGTAGAAGTGAGTTTTGTTGGGTCGACTTCGCCGGATGACTTTGCCCGCGCCATGAAGCCTAACACCAGGCTGGTCTATATTGAAACTCCGAGTAACCCCATTCTAAACGTATTGGATATCGCTGCAATTGCAAGAATAGCCAAAAAACAGGGATGCCTTACCGTCATTGACAACACCTTTGCTACTCCTATTAACACTCGCCCTCTTGAATTAGGAGTTGATCTGGTAATCCATTCTGCCACCAAGTATTTTTGTGGTCACGGCGACGCCATGGGTGGAGCTATCGCGGGTAGTCGCGACCTGATACGAAGCATTTCCGTAGAAACACACAGGGATCTTGGCGGAGTGATGAGCCCTTTTAATGCCTGGCTGATTCTCAGAGGATTGCGGACGCTGGCACTCCGGATGGAGCGACATAATGCCAATGCTATGCAAATCGCTGAATTCCTGCAGAATCATCCTAAGGTCGAAAAAGTTTTCTATCCGGGTTTGCCGGATCATCCCGGACATGACGTCGCCAGGAACCAAATGAGAGGATTTGGAGGTATTGTCGGTTTTGTTGTCCGTGGCGGACTAGAAGCAGGGAAATACCTTCTCGATAACGTCAGGCTTTGTACCCTGGCTGTCAGCTTAGGCGACACACGAACTCTCATAACTCATCCGGCCTCCACCACTCACGTGGTGGTTCCTCGCGAAAAGCGTCTTGAAATCGGAATTTTTGATGGTTTGGTCCGATTGTCTGTTGGAATTGAGAATGTTCAGGATTTGAAGGACGATCTGGATCAGGCGCTGGCAGGCGTTTCCAGATGATTCGTGCTCGCACTCAATGGAAAAAAGCCCACCGCAAAGACGCAGAGTTGCGGAGAGTTCTTGTTAAAACCGCCAACAGTCGGGATTGCCGGGCGGTTGGTTTTCGGCTTTTGAACCCAGTGTAGCCATACTTCTTTCACCGTTTTGGTGAGAGAAAAAATGGGAGGACGTTACGTTTTATCCCTGTTTCTCTC
>Ga0066710_100001108_pt1 | contig 19124 bp, 5 predicted proteins | sample GraSoiAngelo_159_FD_79666 | JGI IMG/M metagenome (GOLD analysis project Ga0066710, IMG submission 79666) | Grasslands soil microbial communities from the Angelo Coastal Reserve, California, USA - 14_1009_16_40cm | ecosystem: Environmental > Terrestrial > Soil > Grasslands | place: USA... | reverse complement strand
TCCTTCGTGCTGAAAGGCCCGCATCTCCTGCGCGAGCTGTGGACCGACGCAGAGCTGGGGCGCCAGGTGGGCGTCGTGTCGAAGCGTCTGCCAAGGCAGTCGGGCCAGGTCATCGCATGCCTCCAGACGCCGTGAGATCCGGCCACAAAAGTGGCCCCCGAGCCGCCCGCCGTGTTACAGTACAATTCTTCGTCGGCTGTCAGGGCGTGGCTCAGCCTGGCTAGAGCGCCTGGTTCGGGACCAGGAGGTCCCCGGTTCAAATCCGGGCGCCCCGACCAAAACATCGGCGACTTAATTTAATTGCAATTCCTTCGGTAGACCTCGGTGGACCCTGCCGTGACTCTGCGCTGCGACTGAGCGGGAACACGCGACCTACCTGCCAAGGAGCACCCTCTCGAGCAGCAGGTGCGTGGGCCAGTAGACGATCACCGGGAAGAAGACCATGACGCAGGCGAGGTACGCTGGAGCCGGGATGCGCCTCTGCGGGCGCGCACCGGGGCCGAAGACCCAATTGACATTCTCCGACGGGTCGGTGAGCCGATAGCTCAGCAGGACCAGGACCTCGCCGAGAGCGACCTGGCCGGACAGCGCACGCGGGTCATAGCCGAGCCGGCGCACCGTGAAGATCACCAGGACGGGGAGCACCACATGAAAGAGCGACAGGGCCCGCAGGAACGCCGGCTTGCGCGCGTCGAACATGTAGTCGGCGAGACCGATGAGACGCCTCCCGGTGACCAAGCGGGCGAAGAAGTCCACGTTCCAGGCCAGCTCCGGCAGGGCCACCGCCAGCGCCATCATGCTGGCGATGAGGCGGCTCTCGAGCCAGAGGGCCGGGACCATGGCCAGGAGCGCGACATCCGAGAACCAGAGGAAGTTGCCCATGCTGTAATACCGGAGATAGACGGGCACGAGCAGGCACACGAAGCCGGTGTAGGCGAGCTTGATCCAGAGGGGGATCTGAGCCGTCGCCTCCGCTGACATCGCCGCGCTCAGGATCGGGGCGCGCCTGGAGAGTGCAGTTCGGCCTCAGCAGGTGACGTGCACGATCACGTTGGTATCGGCGGGCAGCGCCTCGTTGATCAGCTTCACCAGCTCCGGCGTCGTCCTCATCACCAGCTCGACGCCGCGCCGGCGTGCCTCCTCGCGGAAGTCGTCCGGCACCGGCAGCCGGCCGTGAGCGCCCGTTCCTATCCAGAGATGCTTCGCGTCCCAGGGCACGTTCTCGGCCGGCGTGAGAGGCGTGTGCCCGAACTCTCCCTGCCTCGGCTTCGACGGTCCCTTCTTCCGATTCCGGATCGCGCCGCCCTCGATCACGATGTCGTGCTCGTAGGCGACGCCATCGATGGTGATTCGACCGAACGTGTACTCGTCGACGCGCATGGAAGCCCTCGTCTCCACCTCAGGGTAGCACCTCTCCTCGAGGCGTTCGTCGCCAGGGAGCAGAACTACTTCGCGTCGTTGACCGCCGGAATCGTGGACATGATCGCGAAGGCCAGCTCCGCCCGGCCTCGCGCGGCCACGGCCAGCCGGTAAGACGGCCGCGGCTGATGGAGGGCGAATTGCCAGGCCGCCGGATCGTCCTGAACGCTCGCCGCGAAGGAGATCGCCGGCCGCCCCCCCGGGGGGAAGTCGAAAGAGAACCCGTCGAGCGGGATCTCCAGGCCGAGCCCGCGGGCCTTGATGTAGGACTCCTTGAGCGTCCAATAGTCGAAGAAGGCGTCCGTGCGCGCGGCGGAGGACAGCTTCGCGAGCGCTTCGATCTCGGACGGAGAGAAGTAACGCTTCCACACGTCGTCGGTCGCGCGCCGGCCGTCGACCCGCTCGACGTCGACGCCGACGTCGCGCTGCGTCGTCACCGCGCACGCCACCAGGCCCCTCGTGTGGGACAGGTTGAAGCGCAACGAGGTGGCGGCCGCCGGGAACGCGATCTCCGGACGACCGTGAGCTGCGGTGCGGAAGCGCCACTGCCCGGGCGGGATCGCCGCATACCGCGAGAGCGTCGTGCGGAGGAGGGCGTGGGCCACCAGGAAGCAATGGCGGTCCTCCGCGAACTTGAACTGCGCGTGGCGGGCGCGCTCCGTCTCGCAGAGCAGCGCAAGGTACGCCGCCTCGCGAGCCGCCCCGCTCGCCTCGTCGGTGAACGTGTACCAGACGTGCACGTCATCGGGCCCGAGCGGCCGCGGAGCGTCGCTCATGCCCGATGCGAGTGATCAGGCGCCGGGCTTGAACGCCTCGAGCGCCAGCTCCGGGGAGTCGTAGACCTCGAACGCCTTGTCGAGGCGGAGCAGCCGGAAGATCTCCCGGGGCTGGCCGTTCAGGCTGGCCAGCTTCACGTCGCCCTGCACGAGGCGCACCCGCTTGAACAGGGAGACGATGGCCCCGATGCCGGAGCTGTCGATGTACTTGACGCCGGCGAGGTCGAGGACCACGCGGGTCCGGCCGAGCGCGACGAGCTGCTCGTTCTTCGCGGCCATCTGCTTCTCGACCTCGATGGTCAGCGGGCCCTGGAGGGCCAGGTGCGTCACGTCGCCGTGCTCTTGCTCGACGAAGTTGATCATCGGAAGGCTCCCGTCAATGGTAGACCATCAGGAACAGCGAGCCGAAGGGGAGGGCCAGGGCGACGAGGCCCCAGCCGAGCCACCGGCGGGCGAGGGCGAAGTACTCGGGGGGGACCGCCTGGTCCGGGCCGATGCCCTCGGCCAGGGCGAGCTGGCGGAGCTGGACCGGGCGCAGCACCCGGCTCCAGACCAGGCCCGACAGGATGAACAACACCTGCGCGGCGGCGTAGGTGGGCGTGGTCCAGACCGCGATGCCGAGGAGGCGGGCGCTCGCGTAGCCGGAGACGACGAGCACCGCGACGCTCGGTATCAGGAGGTACCGGTCGGTGAGCATCACCTGGCGCTGCGCCCACGCGATCACGCGCGGTTCCCGGGAACGGTCGGCGAACCACTTCCAGACCGCGGTCACCAGTATGTCGCCGAGGAACACCACCACCGCGGTGAGGTGCAGGAACCGGAGGGCGATCCCCGCCGTCATGGCGTGAGTCGCGCGCGGAGGTGGCGCGCCAGGACCTCGACGTGGGGCTCGCGGACCAGGGTCAGGTGGGTGCCCGGGACGCGGCAGGCCGCGACCGGGCTCGAGGTGAAGCGGTTCCAGCCCAGCGTCTCGTCGGCGATCAGCGCTCCCACTTCCGGGTGGTTGGGGTCGTTCTTCTCCTCGGCGCGGAAGACGGCCAGCGGCACGTGATGGCCGCGGCGCGGCTGGTAGCGGGTGGCGTCCTGGGCCCGCGCGACGTTGAGGATGCCCATCACGTGGCTCGGGCCGGCGCCCGGCGGCAGGATGCCCGCCGCGGTCAGGCGCATCACGAACGTCTCGAAGCGAGCCGCCTCGTCCATCCCCCGCAGGGCATCCAGCCCGAGGCCGACCTCGACGTTGAAGAAGCCCTCCATGACCCCCGCGATCTGGACCAGCCACTGCGAGACGTCCCAGCCCTGGCCCATGGGCCGGGTGGCCTCCGGGAAGGGGGCCACCGTGTCCAGGAGCGCGACCAGGCCGATCTCGTGTCCCTGCTCCTTGAGCTGCTGCGCGATCTCGTAGGCGACGTGGCCGCCGACCGAGTGGCCGCCGACGAAGTAGGGCCCCTCCGGCTGCACCGAGCGGATGGCGCCCGCGTACCACGCGGCGGTCTCTTCGACCGTCTGGTGCGGCGGAGCCTCGCCGTCGAGGCCGCGGGGCTGGAGGCCGAACACCGCGGTCCCCTCCAGGCGTCTGGCGAGCGCGGTCAGGTAGAACGGGGTCGAGCCGCCGCCCGGGACCAGGAAGAGCGCCCTCGCGCCGCCGCGGCCTGCGCCGACGGCCATCAGCTCCCGGGCGGCCGCCGTGAGCGGGACCAGCGGTGACGATGGCGCGGACGCGCCGGTGCGAAGGACGGCGCCGAGCTGGGCCGGAGTGGGGTTCTGGAAGAGAGCGAGGAGCGGGAGCGGGCGCTCGAGCCGCTTCTCCACCGAGAGCTTCAGCTTGAGCGCGAGCAGGGAGTGGCCGCCGAGGTCGAAGAAGCTGTCGTGGATGCCGACGTCGGAGGTTCCGAGGACCTCCTCGAAGAGGCGCACCAGCTCCAGCTCGATCGTGTCCCGGGGGGCGCCGCCTTGCCGCGGCGCGCGCTCTTCGGCGACCTCCAGCGCGGCGAGCCCGCGGTAGTCCACCTTCCCGTTCGGCGCGTGGAGGAGGCCCGGGAGCACCACGAAGCGGCCGGGGACCATGTGCGCGGCCAGCTCTCGCCCGACGAAGCCCTTCAGCTCCGCTGTCGCGGGCGGCTTCTCCCGGTCCCTCGGCACGACGAACGCCACGAGGCGGGCGTCGCCGCCGGAACCGCGCACGAGCGCCGCCACCTCACGCACGGCCGGATGGCGAGCGACCGCGGCTTCGACCTCGCCCAGCTCGATCCGGTAGCCGCGCAGCTTGACTTGCCGGTCGGCCCGTCCGCCGAACAGCAGCGTACCGTCGGCGAGGCGGCGCACCACGTCGCCGGTCTTGTACATCCGGAGCCGCGGGCCGCCCGGGAAGGCGTGCTCGATGAAGCGCGACGCCGTCAGCTCCGGCCGGTTCAAGTAGCCGCGGGCCAGACCCGGCCCGGCGAGGTACAGCTCGCCGGGCGCGCCATCGGCGACGGGGCGGAGCCTGGCGTCCAGGACCAGGGCTTCCATCCGCCGGATCGGAAGGCCGATCGGCTCGGTCGCGCCGTGGGCGCCGGCCGTCTCGGGCCGGCACCGGTGGGCGGCGGCGTCGATGGTCGCCTCGGTCGGCCCGTAGAGGTTCCAGACCTCGGCCTTCGAGACGCCGAAGAGCTTCCGCACCGTGGCCGAAGGGAGCGGCTCGCCGCCCGCGCACACGCGGCGCAGCGTGGCCACGCGTCCGAGCTCGGGCTCCTCCACCAGCGCGGTCAAGAGCGACGGGACCATCTGGACCACGGTGACGCCGTGGTCGGCCATGACCCGGGCCAGCCGCTCGGTGTCGGCGCCGAGATCGGGCGGCGCGAGCACGAGGCGCGCCCCGGCCATCAAGGGGGCGAACAGCTCCCAGACCGAAGCGTCGAAGCTCAGCGAGGTGCGCTGGAGGACCCGGTCGTCCGGGCCGAGCGGCATGGCCGCGCTCATCCAGTCCATGTGGTTGGCGAGGGCGGCGTGCTCGATGAGGACGCCCTTCGGCTGGCCGGTCGAGCCCGAGGTGTAGAGGCAATAGGCCAGCGGGCCGGGCCGCGCCTCGAACGGCCGATCGTCGATCGGGTCCTCGCCCTCGCCCTCGCCGAGGATGAGCGCCTCCACATCCGGGAACTGCTCGGCCAGGCGCGTCCGGGTCAGGACGACCCGCGCGCCGCTGTCCTTCAGCATGAAGGCCAGCCGCTCGCGCGGGTAGGCGGGGTCGAGCGGCACGTAGGCGGCGCCGGCCTTCAGGATCCCCAGCAGCCCCGCCATCATGTCGAGCGAGCGCTCCACCGCGATGGCGACCAGCGTCTCCGGAGCGACCCCGCGGGTGGCCAGGGCCGCCGCGACCGCGCCGGCGCGAGCCTCCAGCTCCGCATAGGTCAGCGTGCTGCCATCGGCGGCCTCGACGGCAATCGCGCCGGGGGTCTTGCGCGCCTGCTCCGCGATCGCCTCGTGCACTGCGGGCAGGGGTGGCGCCTCCGCGGGAGCGCGGGGGACGAGCCTCGCCCGCTCCTCGGCGCTCAGCAGCTCGACGTCGGAGATCTTCGCCTTCGGGTCGGACACCAGCCGGTCGACGAACCGGGCGAGCTGCCTCGCCATCGCCTGGACGCGCGGCGCGTCGAACAGGTCGAGGTCGTACTCGATCCCGCCGGCGATGCCGCCGTCGGTCTCCGCGAGCGAGAGGGTCAGGTCGAACTTGGACGTGCCGCTCTGCGCAGACAGGGGCTCGACCTCGAGCCCGGGCAGCTCCATCCCGCCCCGGTGCGTCTGCTGGAGCGCGAACATGACCTGGAAGATCGGGCTCGTCCCGAGGACGCGCTCCGGATGCAGCTCTTCGACCAGCTTCTCGAACGGCACGTCCTGGTTCTCGTGGGCGCCCAGCGCCTGCCCCCGCACGCGTTGCAGCAGCTCGAGGAACGAGGGATCGCCGCCGAGGTCGACGCGCAGCGGCAGCGTGTTCACGAAGAACCCGATCAGGGGCTCGGTCTCGGCGATCCGGCGCCCCGCGAAAGGCGAGCCGATGACGAGGTCGTCCTGGCCGCTGATGCGGCCGAGCCAGGCGCCGAACGCCGCCAGCAGCGCCATGTAGAGGGTGGTCCCGGACTCGCGGCCGAGCGCGTGCAGCGCGCGCGTCGCCTCCCCGCCCAGGTCCACGCGCTGGGTCCCGCCCCGATGGGTGCGCGCGACCGGGCGGGGCCGGTCGGTGGGCAGGTCCAGCACGGCCGGCGCGCCGGCCAGCGCGCTCTTCCAGTACGCGAGCTGCCGGTCGCGGACGTGGCCGTCGAGCCAGCCCCGCTGCCACGCGGCATAGTCGGTGTACTGGATCGGCGGCGGGGGAAGCCGCAGCTCCTCGCCCCGGACCTCGGCCGCGTAGAGCGCGGACAGCTCGCGCATCAGGATCCCGATCGACCAGCCGTCGGACACGATGTGGTGCATCACGATGAGGAGCACCCGCTCCGCGTCCGCGACCTGGAACAGGTGGGCTCGCACGACCGGGCCGGTGGCCAGCGAGAACGGCCGCGCCGACTCCTCCATCAGGCGCCGCTCGAGCGGCGGCGCGCCCGTCCGGCCCAGGTCCTCGGTCGCCAGGGGGAGGCCGGCGGGGAGGAGGCGGGCCACGGGCTCTCCGTCGGCGATCGGGAAGGAGGTGCGCAACACCTGATGCCGATCGGCCAGGGCGGCGAGGCTCCGTGAGAGCGCGCCCTCGTCGAGCCGGCCGCGTAGCGAGAGCGCCACCGGTATGTTGTAGGCCGCGCTGTCGCCCTCCAGCTCGGCCAGGAACCGCAGGCGCTCCTGCGCGAACGAGAGCGGGCGATCAGCGGGCGGACCGCCGGTGGCGTCGGCGAGGCGGACGACCGGCGGCAGCTCGGGTCCGCCCTCGCGGGCCGCGATCACCGAGGCCAGCGCCTCGAGGGTGGGATGATCGAAGATCGCCGACAGCGGCACGTCGACGCCGAAGGCCTTCCGGACGCGGCTCATCACCTGCGCGGCGAGGAGCGAGTGCCCGCCGAGCTGGAAGAAGTCGTCGTGGGCGCCGATCGGCTGGCGCTCGAGCAGGCCGCCCCAGATCCCGGCCAGGACCTGCTCGGCCGGCGTGCGCGGCGCGACGAAGGCCGCGCCATCCTCGGTCCCTTCCCGCCGCGGCGCGGGGAGGCGCCGCTTGTCCACCTTGCCGTTCGGCGTCAGCGGGAACGCCTCCAGCAGCACGATGTCGGCCGGCACCATGAAGTCCGGGAGCCGCTTCCGCGCGTGCTCGCGCAGGGCGGCTGCCTCCACGGCGCGCTTCGGGACCACGTACGCGACGACGATCTGCGCGGTCCCCGATCCCCGCACGACGACCAGGGCCCGGGCGACGTCGGGATGGGAGGCGATCGCCGCCTCGATCTCTCCCAGCTCGATCCGGAAGCCGCGGAGCTTGACCTGGTCGTCGATGCGCCCGAGGTACTCGAGCCGGCCGTCCCTCCTCCACCGGACGAGGTCGCCGCTCCGATACAGGCGCGCCGACGGGCGGAACGGGTGAGGGATGAACTTCTCCCTCGTCAGCTCCTCGCGGTTCAAGTAGCCGCGCGCGAGGCCGACCCCTCCGATGTGCAGCTCGCCCGGCACGCCGATCGGCTGGAGCCGGCCGCGGCGGTCGAGCACGTGGCCCTCGAGGTTGAGGGCCGGACGGCCGATCGGCGGCGGGCCGGGCTCGGCCGGGTCGCAGCGGCCGAGCGTGGTGCAGATGGTCGACTCCGTCGGGCCGTAGCCGTTGTAGAAACGGACGCCCCGGCTCGCCCACCGCGTCACGACCTCCGGGGAGCAGGCCTCCCCGGCCGAGATCACCTGGCGGAGCGACGGATACTCGCGGTCCTCGGGCAGCGCCAGGAGCGACGTGGGCGGCAACGTCGTGTGCGTGACGCGGCTCTCGACGAGGACCCTCGCCAGCTCGTCGCCGGCGAGGAGGGTGTCCGCGGGCACGAGCACCAGCCGCCCGCCGCTGGCCAGCGCCATGACGATCTCCCAGACCGACGCGTCGAACGAGATCGAGGCGAACTGGAGGACGACGCAGCTCGAGTCGACGCCGAGCTCGTGCCGCTGGATCTCCGGCACGTTCGCGAGCCCGCGGTGCTCGAGGACGACGCCCTTCGGCCGGCCGGTCGAGCCCGAGGTGTAGATCACGTAGGCGGCGTCCTCCAGGCGGACCCCCGCCCTCGGGTCGTCGCTGCGGTCAGCGCCGGTCTCGTCGTCGAGCCGCAGCGTGCGGACGTGCGGCGCGCACCACCGGGCCGCGGCGGCGTGGGTGCTGACGAGCAGCCCGGCCTGGCAGTCCTCCAGGACGTCGTCGAGCCTGGCCTTCGGGTACGACGGATCGAGCGGCACGTACGCCGCGCCCGACTTCCAGACCGCGAGCAGCGCCGCGATCAGGTCGAAGGACCGCGGCACGCACAGCGCCACGAGCTTCTCGCGCCCCGCGCCGAGGTCGATCAAGCGATGGGCGAGACGGTTGGCCCGCTGGTTCAGCTCGCCGTAGGTGAGCGTGCGGCCCGCGCACTCCAGCGCCACCTGGCGCGGCGTCCGCCTCGCGTTCTCCTCGAACAGCTCGTGGAGCGGCAGCGCGTGGGCGGGGGAGAGCACGCGGCCCCGGCCGAACGCGGCCACCTGCGCGCTCTCCGCCTCCGGAAGCAGCGCCAGCTCGGAGATCCTCTTCTTCGGGTTCGCCACCGCGTCCTCGAGCAGCCCGCGGAGGTGCTCGGCCATGCGCGCGATGCGGTCCGGATCGAAGAGGTCGGTGCTGTACTCGAGCGCCCCGCGGAGGCCGTCGCTCCCGGGTTCCAGGACCAGCGAGAGGTCCGACTTCGAGATGCCGATCTCGAGGTCCAGCGGCGCGACGGCCAGGCCGGGAAGGCCCAGGTCGGCCGCGGGCGTGTTCTGGAGCACGAGCATCGCCTGGAACAGCGGTGCATGGCTCATGTCCCGCTCGGGCGCGACCGCTTCCACGATCTTCTCGAGGGGGACGTCCTGGTGCGCGTACGCGTCGAGCGCGGCCCCGCGCACGCGCGCGAGCAGCTCCTCGAAGGTCGGGTCCGAGGACAGGTCCACCCGGATCGGCAGCGTGCCCACGAAGAAGCCGATGAGGGACTCCAGCTCCGCGCGATCGCGGTTGGCGACCGGCGTCCCGACCACGATGTCGTCCTGCCCGGTGATCCGGGAAAGGTATGCCGCGAAGCCGGCCAGCAGCGCCATGAAGCTGGTGCCGCCGAGGCGGCGGCCCAGCGCTTCGAGCGCCTCGCTCAGCTTCCGGCCGAGGGCGATGCGCTGGGTGGCGCCGCGGAGGCTCGGCTTCGGCGGCCGCGGGCGGTCCAGGGGCAGGCTCAGCGCCGCCGGCGCGCCGCCCAGCGCCTTCCGCCAGTGACCCAGGCGCTCCTCGAGGACCGGCCCCTGGAGGTGACGCCGCTGCCGGTACGCGTAATCGAGATAGCCGATCGCCAGCTCGGGCAGCGCGACCGGCGCCCCGGACACGCGCCCCGAATAGAGCTGGGACAGCTCGCGCACGAGGACGCTGATCGACCAGCCGTCGCCGACGGCGTGGTGCATGGTGGAGACGACGACGTGCTCGTCGGGCCCAAGCCGGAACAGGCGCGCGCGGAACAGGGGGCCGCGCGCCAGGTCGAAGGGCCGGGCCGCCTCTTCCGCAATCGTCCGGCGCAGGTCCTCGGCCGGGGTCGGGCCCAGCTCGACCAGTTCGAAGGGCGAGGCGCCTTCCTCCCGCGGCTCCTGCCAGACGCCGCCGTCGCGCTCCACGAAGCGCATCCGGAGGACCGGGTGCCGCTCCACGATCTGGGCCAGGCTCTGCTCCAGCGCCTCCACGTCCAGCCGGCCGCTCAGCCGGAGGGCGATCGGCAGGTTGTACGCGGCGGTGCCCCCGTGGAGCTGGTCGAGGAACCAGAGCCGCTCCTGCGAGAACGACAGCGGGATCCGCGCCCCTTCCGGCGCCGGGTCGATCCGCGCCAGCGCGAGCGTCGTTCCTTCCCGGCGCGCGTCGATGGCGCGGCCGAGGGACGCGACGGTCGGGTTCTCGAACAGCTCCGAGACGCGGAGGTCCGCGTCCAGCTCGTCCCGGATGCGGGCGACGGCCTGCATGGCGAGGAGCGAGTGACCGCCCAGCGAGAAGAAGTCTTCGTCGGCGCCGACCTGTCCGCGCCCGAGCACCTGCTCGAAGGCCCGGGCCACGATCTCCTCCGTGGCCGTCCGGGGCTCCGGCGCGAGCCGGGCGCGCGTTTCCGGAACCGGCGCGGGAAGCGTCCGGCGGTCGACCTTGCCGCTGGGCGTCCGCGGAAGCGCCGCGAGCTTCACGAAGAGCGCGGGCACCATGTACTCGGGCAGGTCTCGGGCGAGGAACGCGGGCAGCGCGTCGACGGGCGCCGTCTCCGGCACGACGTAGGCGACGAGCCGCTTGTCCCGGGCCGGGCCCTCGTCGGCGATCACCGCCGCGTCCCGCACGTCCGGGTGGGCACAGAGCGCGCGCTCGATCTCGCCGGGCTCGACGCGGAAGCCGCGGATCTTGATCTGGTCGTCCGCGCGCCCGAGGAACTCGATCGTCCCGTCGGGGGACAGCCGCCCGAGGTCGCCGGTGCGGTATGCCCGCGTGGGGGTGCGGCCGCATACGTCCAGCTCGACGAACCGCTCCGCGGTCAGCTCCGGCCGGAAGAGGTAGCCGTCGGCGAGGCAGGTCCCCGTGAGGTACAGCTCTCCCGGCACGCCGACCGGCACCGGCCGGCGCCGCGCGTCGAGCAGGTGGACGCCGGAGTTGGCGATCGGGCGGCCGATGGACGGGATCCCCGGCCAGAGATCGGGGTCGCCGTCCAGCGCGTGCGCGGTCACCACGTGCGATTCGGTCGGGCCGTAGTGGTTGTGGAGCCGCTTCCGGCCCGCGCGGAACCAGCGGCGGATCGGGTCGGTGACGCGCAGCTGGTCGCCCGCGGTGATCACCTCCTCGAGGCTCGGGACCAGGCGGCCGGTCCGCAAGGCCGCCTGGGCCAGGTGGTGGAGCGCCACGGCGGGGAGGAAGAGGCGCTGGATCCCCGACCGGTCGAGGAGCTGGACGAGCGCGTCGGGGTCGCGGCGGGTGGCCTCGTCGACGAGGACCAGCGTGCCCCCGGAGCACCAGGTGGAGAAGGTCTCCTGGAACGAGACGTCGAAGCTGAGCGGCGCGAACTGGAGCGTCCGCGCGGCCTTCGCGTGCTCCGTCTGCCACTCGATGAGGTTGACCAGCGCCCGGTGGGGCATGGCGACGCCCTTCGGCTTGCCGGTCGAGCCCGAGGTGTAGAGGACGTAGGCGAGGTGATGCGCTTGCAGCTTCGGCGGGGCGCGCCTCGCCGCCGCGCGCGCTTCGGCTTCGTCGGCCAGGATGACCTCCACGCCCGCGGCGGGGAGGAGGTCCCGGTACCTCTTCTCGGTGACGAGGACGCTCGCCTGCGCGCTCTCCAGCATGTAGCGGAGGCGCTCGGGCGGGTACGAGGGGTCGAGCGGGACGTAGGCGCCGCCGGCCTTGAGCGTGGCCAGCATGGACGTCAGCGCGGCGATCGATCGGTCGAGGCAGAACGCGACGCGCGCGCCGGGGCCGACGCCGAGCGCGGCCAGCCGATCGGCGAGGGCCTCCGCCTCCTGGTCGAGCTGGCGGTAGGTCCGGGTCTCGCGGCCGTGCTCGAGCGCCACGCGGTCGGGCGTCTGGCTCGCCTGGCTGGCGAAGAGCTGGGGCAGCGTCCGCCCCGGGTCGTATGCACGCTCCGTCCGGTTGAGGTCGGCGATGAGGCGCTGCTCGTCCGCGGACAGGAGCGGGATCTCGGAGAGGCGCAGCTCGGGCCGGGCGATGACGGCTTCCAGCAGCCTCCCGAGGTGGGCGGCCATGCGCTCGATCCGGTCGTCGTCGAACAGGTCCGTGCTGTATTCGAGGACGCAGGCGAGCGCGCCCTCCCGCGGCTCCACGAACAGGGTGAGGTCGAACTTGGAGGTGGGGCTCTCGAAGGCGGGAAGGTCGACGCTGAGGCCGGGCAGCCGGATGTCGCCTCCGCCCTGGCCCTGGATCACGAACATCACCTGGAAGAGCGGGTTGTGCCCGAGGGCGCGGGGGACGCCGAGCCCGGCGACCAGCTTCTCGAAGGGGACGTCCTGGTGCGCATAGGCCTCGAGCGCGGTCTTCCGGACGCGGGCCACGACCTCGGCGAAGGTGGGATCGCCCGCCAGGTCGACGCGGAACGCCAGCGTGTTGAGGAAGTAGCCGACCACGCCCTCGGTCTCGCGGCGGTCGCGATTGGCGGCCGGCGACCCGACCACCACGTCTTCCTGGCCGCTGATCCGGCCGAGGTACGCCGCGAAGGCGCCCAGCAGCGTCATGAAGAGCGAGGCGCCCGACCGCGTGGCCAGCTCCTCGAGCCGCTGGCCGGCCGGGGCCGGGAGCACGAAGGACCTCGTCTTCCCCCGGAAGCTCGGCCGCTCGGGGCGAGGGCGGTCGCCGGGGAGGTTGACCGTGCCGGGAGCGCCCTTCAGCGCTCCCCGCCAGTACGCGAGGCTCTGCTCGAGGCGGCCGCTCTCCAGCCGCCGCCGCTGCCAGCAGGCCCAGTCGGCGTAGCGGATCGGCGGGTCCGGCAGCGCCGGCTCCGCGCCGCTCGCGAAGGCGGCGTACGCGACGCAAAGCTCGCGCAGCAGTACGCCGATCGACCACGCGTCGACGATGATGTGGTGCTGGTTGATGACGAGGACGTGCTCGTCCGGACGCAGGCGGAGCAGGCGCGCCCGGAAGAGGGGCCCGGTCGCGAGCGAGAAGGGGGCGGCGATCTCCTCGGCGATGCGCCGGTCGAGGAAGGCCGGCTCGACGTCCTCGATCGCCAGCACCGAGGGCGCGGAGGGCGGCGGTCCTATCCTCTGGACCGGGGTCCCCCCGGAGCTGTCGTGGAACGTCGTGCGCAGCGCCTCGTGACGCTCGACCAGGAGCGCGATGGCCCGGGCGAGCGCGCCCGCGTCGAGCGCGCCGCCGAGCCTGAGCACGAGCGGCACGTTGTAGGCCGCGTTCCCGCCGCCCAGCGCATCGATGAACCACAGGCTTTCCTGGCCGGGGGCGAGCGGCAGGTCGCCGGACAGGTCGGCGCGCGGGATCGGCTCGGCGGACGCGCCCGGCGTGGAGACCGCCTCGGCCAGCCGCGCGATCGTCTTGCGCTCGAAGATCACCCGGACCGGCAGCTCGACGCCGAAGGCCTCGCGGATCCGGGAGACGACCTGGGTCGCGCGCAGCGAGTGTCCCCCCAGCTCGAAGAAGTCGGCGGTCACCCCGGGCGGCGTCCGGCCGAGCACCTCGGTCCAGATGCCGGTGAGGACCTCTTCCTCCGGCGTGCGCGGCGGGACGTGGACTCTCCCCTCCGACTCGGTGGCCCGGGCGGCCAGCGCGGCGTAGTCGACCTTCCCGTTCGGCGTGAGCGGGAGGTCGTCGACGACGAGGATCCGGCTCGGGACCATCGCCGCGGGCAGCTTCGCCGCGAGGTAGCTCGCGAGCACGTCGGACGTCGACGGCTGGCCGCCCGGCCGGGCCGCGGCGAAGGCCAGGAGCTGGAGGTCCACGCCCGAACCCTGGGTGACGACGGCCGCTGCTTCGATGCCGGGGTGCTCGGCGAGGGCGGCCTCGATCTCGGCCGGCTCCACGCGCACGCCGCGGACCTTGATCTGCCGGTCCCGCCGCCCGTGGAACGCGATCGTGCCGTCGGGGTTGAAGCTGCCGAGGTCACCGCTGGCGTACATCCGCGCGCCAAGCGGTCCCGGGGCCGGATCGTCCCAGAACGGGTCGGGGAGGAAGCGCTCCTCGGTCAGGTCGGGACGATTCAGGTAGCCACGGGCGACGCCCGCGCCGCCGATGAACATCTCGCCCACCACCCCCGGGGGAACCGCGCGCCGCGCTTCGTCGAGGATGTAGACGGCGGTGTTGCCGATGGGCCGGCCGATCGACGGGAGGCCCTCTCCTCCCTCGGGCACCACGCCGGTCGTCGCGCACACGGTGGTCTCGGTCGGGCCGTACGCGTTCGACAGCGCGAAAGGGAGGCCGGGGGGCGCGAAGATGTGGAGGCGATCCCCCGCCACGTGCATCACGCGGAGCGATCCGCCCTCGGGCCACGGCCGCGCCAGCGCGGCCTCGGCCAGCGGGGTGGGGAGGAAGCACAGCGTGATGCCGCTGGCGGCGATCCAGTCGGCCAGCGCCGCGGGCTGGGGCACCAGCTCGGCCGGCACCACGTAGAGGGCGGCCCCGGCCGCGAGGGGCGGCCAGATCTCCCAGACGGTCGCGTCGAAGGCCACGCTCGCGAGCTGCGTGCATCGATCGGCGGGGCCCAGCTCGAAGTGGTCGTTGTGCCAGAGGACCGTGTTGTGCAGGTTCCGCTGCGACACCAGCACGCCCTTCGGCACGCCCGTGGAGCCCGAAGTGTAGATCACGTACGCGAGGTCGTCCGGCCGGGTGGCGGCCGGCGCCTCCGCCGGGCCGCCCTCGTCGAGGCGGCCGAGGACGTCCAGGCGCGGGATGGTCCGGTCGACGATCGGGTCGACGGCGCCCCGGGTGAGGATCACCCGCGGCGCGGCGTCGCCGGCGATGAACGCCAGGCGGTCGCTCGGGTACCCGGGATCGAGCGGCAGGTACGCGCCGCCCGCCTTCCAGACCGCGAGCTGGCCGACCACCAGCTCCAGGGAGCGCTCGATGCAGACCCCGACGATCGTCTCCGGCCCCACCCCCATCGCGCGGAGCCGCCGCGCGACCGCGCCGGCGCGGGCGTCCAGGTCGCGGTAGCTGAGCGTCGCTCCGTCGGGGCCGATGAGCGCCGGAGCCTCGGGCGTGGCGCGGGCGTGCTCGGCGATCAGCTCGGGGACGGCGGCGCGGAACGGCCGATCCTTCCGGGGCCCCCGGCTCCAGGCCACGATCCGGCGCCTTTCCTCCGCGGACAGGATCGGGATCTCGAGCAGCGGCAGATCCGGGTCCCGCGCCACGGCCTGGAGCGCGTTCTCGAGGTGGGCCGACATCTGGACCATCCGCGCCTCGTCGAACAGGTCGGTGCTGTACTCGAACGCGCACGCCAGCCCCTCGTCCTTCGGCTCCACGACGAGCGCGAGGTCGAACTTCGACGTGGTGGTCTCGAAAGGAGGCATCTCCACCTGGAGATCGCCCAGCCGCATCTCGCTGGAGCTCTCGGGCTGGATGGTGAACATCACCTGGAACAGGGGGTTGTGCCCCAGGTCCCGCGGCGCTCCGAGCGCGGCCACCACGCGCTCGAAGGGCACGTCCTGATGCGCATAGGCCTCGAGCGCGGAGCGGCGGACGCGCTGCACCAGCTCGGCGAAGGTGGGGTTGCCCGAGAGGTCGATCCGGATGGCCAGGGTGTTGAGGAAGAAGCCGACGACGCCCTCGGTCTCGCGCCGGTCCCGGTTGGCCGCCGGCACGCCGACCACGACGTCGTCCTGCCCGCTGATGCGTCCCAGGTACGCGGCGAACGCGCCGAGCAGCGTCATGAACAGCGAGGCGCCCGCGCTCCGGGCCAGCTCCTCCAGCCGGCGGCCGAGCGGCGCCGCGAGCGTGAAGGACTTCGTGCTCCCGCGGAACGACTGCTCCCGCGGCCGCGGGCGATCGGCGGGCAGGGTCAGGCAGGGCGGCGCGGCGGCCAGCGCCTTGCGCCAGAAGGCCAGGCTCTCGTCGAGCTGGCCGGTGGACAGGCGCCCGTGCTGCCAGGCCGCCCAGTCCGCGTAGCGGATCGGCAGCTCCGGCAGCTCCGGGCTCCGCTGCGCCGAGAACGCCGCGTAGGCATGTCCGAGCTCACGCAGGAGTATGGCGAGCGACCATGCGTCGGCCACGATGTGATGCTGGTTGATGACCAGGACGTGCTCGTCCCGGCCTCGGAGCCGGAGGAGACGGGCCCGGAAGAGGGGGCCGGCGGTCAGCGAGAACGGCGTGTTGACCTCTTCCTTGACGCGCTCGTCGACCTGGAGGGGGTCGACGTCGTCGACCGTCAGCACCTCGGCGCTCCGGCGCGCGATCCGCTGCACCGGATGCCCGGAGCGGTCGGCGAACGTGGTGCGCAGCGCGTCGTGACGGTCGACCAGCACCTCGAGCGCCTTGCGGAGCGCGGCGACGTCCAGCGCGCCCGTCAGCCGGAGGACCAGCGGGACGTTGTAGGCGGAGCTGGCGCCGCTCAGCGCGTCGAGGAACCACAGGCGCTCCTGGCCCGGCGCGGCCGGGACGTCTCCGGTCAAGTCGACGCGGGGAATGCTCTCGAGGCCGGCGCGGCCGCCGGCGATCGCCTCGGCAAAGGCCGCGATCGTCCGTCGCTCGAAGATCAGCCGCACCGGGAGGTCGACGCCGAAGACCTCGCGGGCGCGAGCGATGACCTGGGTGGCCTTGAGCGAGTGGCCGCCGATCGCGAAGAAGTCGTCGTTCACGCCGATCCGCTCCCGGCCGAGGACCGCGCTCCAGATCCCGGCCACGACCTCCTCGTGAGGCGTCCGGGGAGCGACATGGTCGGCCGCGGCCCGCGTCTCCCTGGCGCGGGCCACGAGCGCGGCATGGTCGACCTTGCCGTTCGGAGTGAGCGGCAGCTCGTCCACGAGGACGATGCGGCTGGGGAGCATCGGCGGCGGCAGGCGCCTGGCCAGGTGGCTCGCGAGCGCGGCGGCGTCGGTCGGGCTCTCGGGCCGGCCGGCGGCGAAGGCGACCAGGCGGACGTCGCCGTTCTGGAGCGCGTCCTCGCTCACGACCGCGGCGGCGGCGACGCTCGGGTGGCCGGCCAGCGCGGCCTCGATCTCGCCCGGCTCGACGCGGACGCCGAGCACCTGCACCTGCCGGTCGGAGCGGCCGTGGAACGCGAGGGTGCCGTCCGGGAAGAAGCTCGCGAGGTCGCCGCTCGCGTACATCCGGGCATCCGGCGCGCCGCAGAAGGGGTCGGGCACGAACCGCGCGGCGGTCAGCTCCGGACGATTCAGGTACCCGCGGGCGACGCCGGCGCCGCCGATGTACAGCTCGCCGACGACGCCGGGGAGGACCGGCCGCCGCCGCCGGTCGAGGACGTAGACGCGCGCGTTCGCGACGGGGCGCCCGATCGAGGGCAAGGCGCCGCCGCCGGCCGGCGGGCCGACGGGGCCGGAGGTGGCGACGATGGTGATCTCGGTCGGGCCGTAGTTGTTGACGAGCTGGAACGGCAGCCCCGGCGGAGGGAAGGCGTGGAGCCGATCGCCGCCCGTGAGCAGGAAGCGCAGCGCGGTACCCGGGGGCCACGCCAGGGAGAGCGCCGCCTCCGCGACCGGCGTCGGAAGGAAGCTGATCGTGATCTCGTGGTCCACCAGCCAGCGCGACAGCTCGGGGGGCGCCGCGGAGAGATGGGGGGGAACGAGGCAGAGCGTGGCGCCGGCGGCGAGCGTCGGCCAGATCTCCCACGCCGAGGCGTCGAAGGCCACGCTGGCGAGCTGCGTCGTGCGGTCCTTCGCGGTCAGGGAGAAGGCCTCGGTGTGCCAGGAGACGAGGTTGGCGAGGCTCCGGTGGGTGACCATGACGCCCTTCGGCGTTCCGGTCGAGCCCGAGGTGTAGATCACGTAGGCCAGGTCGTCGGCCCGCGCGGGCTCGCGGGCGAAGGCCGGCGCCCCGGCCTCGCCCGCGATCGCGGCGACGTCGAGCCGGGGGATGGTCGAGCCCGGGATCGGATCGGCGCCCGCGATCAGGATCGCTTGCGGCGCGGCGTCGCCCACGATGAAGGCCAGCCGTTGGCTCGGATAGCTCGGATCGAGGGGAAGGTAGGCCCCCCCGGCCTTCAGCACGCCGAGCAGCCCGGCCACCAGCTCCACCGACCTGCCGATCGCGACCCCGACGATCGCTTCACGCCCGACGCCCACCGCGCGCAGGCGTTGCGCCACCCGCTCGGCCTGCTCCTCGAGCTCGCGGTAGCTGACCCGCCGGCCGTCGGTCCCCACCAGTGCCGTCGCGTCCGGATCGCGGCGGGCCCGCGCGGCCACGCGCTCGGGGACCGGCACCTCGGTGTCGAAGGGGCGAGGGTTCCGGCTCCAGTCCTCGAGCGCGCGCCGGCCGGCTTCGTCGAGGAGGTCGATCTCACCGAGGGTCTGGCCTTTCGTGCCGGCGGCGAACGCCGAGAGCGCCGCCTCGAGGAGGCCGGTGATCCGCTCGGCCGCCGCGCGGGAGAACAGGCCGGCGTCGAACATCACCCGCAGCTCCAGCGACTCGCCGGGGATCGCGACCAGCGTCAGCGGGTAGTTGGTGCGCTCGTAGGTCGTGATCGCGCTGATCTCGAGGTCGCTCCGCTCGAGCAGCGCCGAGCGGTCGATCGGATAGTTCTCGAAGACCATGAGGCTGTCGAAGAGCGGCCGGTCGTGGGGCGCGTCCGACCACACCTGGATGTCCGCGAGGGAGGAGTAGCCGCAGGGCTCCAGGGCGCCCTGGCTGGCCTGCACGCTCGACAGGAACGCCGAGACCGGGGCGTCGTCGTCCAGGCGAGCGCGGAGCGGCACGGTGTTGATGAACAGCCCGACGATCGATTCGGCGCCCTCCAGCTCGGCGGGTCGGCCCGAGACGGTCACGCCGAACACGACGTCGTCCCGGTCGGCCGCCCTCCCGAGGACCAGCGCCCAGGCCGCCTGGACGAGCGTGTTGAGCGTCAGCCGCTCCTCCTTCGCGAAGGCGGCCAGCCGGCCGGTCAGCTCGGCCGGCAGGTGCCGGATCACCTGGGGCTGGGCGTCGCCGGACGACCCGCTCTCTTCTTGCCGCTGGAGGAAGGGGAGGGGGGTGGGCTGGTCGAAGCCGGCGAGCGCGCTTCGCCAGAACTTCTCGGCCGGGGCCGGATCCTGCTCCTGGAGCCACGTGATGTAGTCGCGGTAGGGGCGCCCCGGAGGGGGCAGGGCCTCGGTACCCGACTC
>Ga0066710_100001107_pt1 | contig 19133 bp, 16 predicted proteins | sample GraSoiAngelo_159_FD_79666 | JGI IMG/M metagenome (GOLD analysis project Ga0066710, IMG submission 79666) | Grasslands soil microbial communities from the Angelo Coastal Reserve, California, USA - 14_1009_16_40cm | ecosystem: Environmental > Terrestrial > Soil > Grasslands | place: USA... | reverse complement strand
TGGAGATGAGAGGACATGAGAGCGTTTCGACTGGGGATTGCAGGTCCGGTGGGCAGCGGCAAGACGGCGTTGGTTGACTGCCTGAGTAAACGGCTGTGGCCGGCCACGAATCTGGCGGTGGTCACCAACGACATTTACACCAAGGAAGACGCGGAGTTCCTGATCCGTCAGGGCACCCTGCCGGCGGACCGGGTGCGCGCCGTGGAGACGGGCGGCTGCCCGCACGCGGCCATTCGAGAAGACGCGTCGATGAACCTCGAAGCCATCGCAGACTTGGAAGCGGCCCACTCCGGACTGGAACTGATCTTTGTCGAAAGCGGTGGTGACAACCTGGCCGCCGCGTTTAGCCCGGAACTGGTGGACGCCTCAATCTATGTGATCGACGTCGCCGCCGGCGACAAAATCCCCCGCAAAGGAGGACCGGGCATCAAGCGGAGCGGTTTGCTGGTCATCAACAAGATCGATCTCGCCCCTTACGTGGGCGCCTCCCTCGAAGTCATGGATCGCGATTCGCGTCGCATGCGCGGCGACCGGCCGTTCGTCTTTACCAATTTGAAGTCCGGCGAGGGACTGGACTGCGTATTGAAGTGGCTCCGCGAGCAGATCAGCGGCGGTCTGACCGCATCCGGTGTTGTCCGCGAAGGCCACCATTCTCACGGCCACCATCACCACGCAGGCCAATCGCATGATTGACCCCCAAGGCAGGCTACACGCGGACAACCGCATCCGGACGGGAATTGCTTGCATCTCAATTGACAAGCGACAATCTTGAATGGGCCTTTGGGCGCAAAGGAAGAGTATGATAGTCGATCGTCCGAAGTTCTTCGCGGAAGCCGTTCTCCTCGCGTTATCTCTGAGCAGCCTCGGCTGTCAATCGGAGCCCAGGACCACGCGGGCGGCGTCCATCCCGGCGCCGCCCGTAGCGGTGACGGAGGTTGTTCCCCAGGATGTGCCCATTTACAGCGAATACGCCGCGCAGACGTTCGCCCGCGACATGGTTGAGGTGCGGGGACGCGTGGACGGTTACATCGAAAAGCGGCTGTTTCAGGTCGGATCCGATGTGACCGCGGGGCAGGTGCTTTACGAACTTGATCTTCGCCCCTACCAGGCAGACGTGGCGAAGGCAAAGGGCGAAGTGGCGCAGAGCGAGGCGAATCTCGAATTTGCGAGAAAGCAAGTGGCGCTGGTGCAAGCCGAGGCGGACCTGGCGCAAGCGCAAGCCAATCTGCTCAAGGCCAAGCAGGATGTCGACCGGCTTCGTCCATTGGTGAAAGAAGACGCCGCCGCGCAACAGGACCTCGACAACGCGATCGCCGCCCTGCAGGCCAACGAGGCGAATGTTAATGCGAAGAAGGCCAATGTTGAGCAAACCCGCCTGAACACGCGGGCGCAGATCGACGTGACGCAGGCGCAAGTGGATGCGGTTCGCGCGGCGCTGCGGATGGCGGAACTGAACCTGGAATACGCGGTGATCCGCGCGCCGGTCAGCGGCCGGATCGGCGACAGCCTGATCCAGGTAGGGGGTCTGGTCACGAAAACGTCGCCGCAACCCCTGACGACGATCGTGCCGCTCGACCCGATCTGGGTGCGATTCAAGGTCAGCGAGGCGGAGCACCTGGCTTTCCAGCGCCGCACGGACATGAATCAGGCCCGGGAAGCGCCGCTCGAGCTTATTCTTGCTGACAACTCTGTGCATCCCTACCCAGGACACGTGCGAAATACAGTGAATCAGGTGGATCCCAAAACGGGAACGCTGGAGATTCAGGCTACTTTTCCCAATCCACGTCGCAATATTTTGCCGGGGCAATTCGGCCGTGTCCGTGTTGCCGCGGACCATCGGAAAAACGTGATTCTGGTTCCGCAAAAGGCGGTGCAGGACATGCAAGGCATGCAGTCCGTGTTCACGGTGGACTCTGACAATAAGGTGCTGCTGCGCAGTGTGGTCACCGGCGAGCGCGTGGGCGATCAATGGATTATCCTGCAAGGCCTGAAGCCCGGCGACCGGGTTATCGTGGAGGGTATTCAGAAAGCGCGGCCCAATGCGGTCGTGAATCCTCAGCCGTATCACGCTCCCTCCGGAGGGGCACCCGGGAAGTAAACCGTGGCGAAATTCTTCATCGCTCGCCCAGTATTCGCGATGGTCATCGCGATCGTGATAGTGCTGGTGGGCCTGGTTGCGATCCCGACTCTGCCCATCGCGACGTATCCGCAAGTGGTGCCGCCGGTGGTGCAGATCGCAGCCAACTACCGCGGCGGCAACTCGCAGGATTTGGAAAAAACCGTCGCGCAGCCGATCGAGCAGTAATTGGTGGGCCTCGATGGAATGATGTACTTCTTTTCACGCAGCTCCAACGACGGTCTGCTGACCATCGACGTGCCACACGAGCTCGGTACGGACGTCGATTTGGACACCGTGAAGACGCAGAACAAAGTGGGGCTGGCGTTGCCGCAGTTGCCTCCGGAAGTGCAGCGAGAGGGCGTCACGGTGAAAAAAGTTTCGACGACTTTCCTGGGCGCCATCGCATTTTCGTCCACCGACGACCGCTACGACTCTCTGTTCCTGAACAATTACGTGACCATCAACCTCATGGACAAGGTCGGGAGCATTCCCGGAGTTGGCGATTCGCGCCTGGCGGCCCAGCAGAGTTATGGAATGCGCATCTGGATCAATCCCGATAAGATGGCCAAGCTCGGGTTGACGGCCACCGACGTCAATAATGCGATTCAAGCGCAAAATCGCCAGAATCCGGCGGGCTCGATCGGCCAGCCGCCGATGCCGGGCGGCACGGACTTTCAATACCCCGTCAACGCAACTGGCCGCCTGCTCGATCCGCAACAGTTCGGCGACATCGTGGTGCGCGCAGAGTCTGACGGCTCCCTGCTTCGCGTGCGCGACATTGGGCGCGTGGAGCTGGGCGCGCAGGACTACAAGAACTTCAGCCGGGTGAACGGGAAACCGTCAGCGATCCTGATCGTTTATCTTGCGCCGGGAGCCAACGCGGTGGAAACGATGGCGCGGGTGAAGGCCTTCATGGAGGACGCGAAAAAGAACTTCCCCGCGGGCATCGCATACAAGTTCTCCTACGATTCCACGCGATTTGTCGGTGCGGCGATCCGGGATGTGGTTCTGACGCTGTTCGCAGCCGTAGGGCTGGTGATCATCGTTGTGTTTGTGTTCCTGCAAAACTGGCGCGCCACGCTCATTCCGCTGCTGACGGTGCCGGTATCGATCCTCGGCACGTTCGCGCTGTTTCCGGCGCTCGGGTTCTCGATCAACATGACCAGCATGTTCGGTCTGGTGCTGGCGATCGGGATCGTGGTGGATGACGCGATCGTGGTTGTGGAGGCTGTGCAACTCAATGTCGACCGCGGCATGAAGCCGCACGAAGCGACGATCCGCGCCATGCACGAGGTGTCCGGCCCGGTGGTGGCGATTGCGTTCATTTTGGGCGCGGTGTTCATTCCGGTGGCGTTCCTGGGCGGGATCTCAGGGCAAATCTACCGGCAGTTCGCGCTTACGATCGCCTCCTCCGTGCTGATATCGGCGTTCAACGCCCTTTCGCTCAGCCCGGCCATGAGCGCCCTCATCCTGCGCCCCAAAGGCGCAGCGAAGGGCATCGTGGCACGCCTGTTCGGCCTTTTCAATCGCGGGTTCGATTGGACGATGGGCCGTTATCTTTCTGGTGTGAAAGGACTGATCCGCAAGTCGGCGTGGGCGCTCGTGGCGCTGGCCTGCGTGTTCCTGGCGGCGGGTGGCTTGTTTAAGATCCTGCCCTCCGGGTTCTTGCCGGACGAGGATCAAGGGGTCTTCTTTGTATCCGTGAGGCTGCCGGACGGCGCATCACTCGGGCGCACGCAGCGCGTCGTTTCGAATATAGAGAAGATGACGATGGCGATGCCGGGCGTCGCGGACGTGACAACGTTCGGCGGGCTGGACATTGCCACGCAGACAAACAACTCCAACGTTGCGACGATCATCGCGTCGCTAATTCCCTGGGAAGAGCGTTCGTCGAAGGACCTTCAGTTGGCCAGCATCCTGGCGAGGGCGCAACGGCAGTACAACCAGGTGGAGGAGGCGCTGGCGTTCGGGTTCGGACTGCCTCCGATTCTGGGGCTCAGCACCGCGGGTGGTTTCGAGTTCATGCTGGAGGACCGCGCCGGCGGCGACGTGAACTCATTAGCCGAGGCAGCGCAGGCGGTAGTGGACGCCGCGCGCCAGAGGACGGACCTGACCAACGTGGTCAGTAGTTTCCGCAACAGCGTGCCTCAATACAAGGTCGATCTGGACAACGACAAAGCACAAACGCTCGGCATTCCGGTCACTGATGTCTACAACGCGCTGCAAACGTTCTTGGGCGGCCTGTATGTGAACGATTTCAACCGCTTCAGCCGGACATGGAAAGTCATGCTGCAGGCCGAGCCCGAGTATCGAGACAAGCCCGAAGACATTAACCGCTTCTATGTGCGGACAGCCAGCGGAGACATGGTGCCATTGAGCACGCTGGTTTCGATCAAGCGGATGAATGGCCCCGAGGTGATCTACCGGTATAATCGATTCCGCACGTCGAAGATCGTGGGGCAGCCCGCTCCCGGATACAGTTCCGGGCAAGCGGCGGCGGCCATGGATCAAGTGGGGCAGACCAGCCTGCCGACCGGCTACGCGTATGAGTGGACCGGCACGATATACCAGCAGAAGCTCTCGGAAGGCAAGGAAGGATTCCTGTTCGGATTTGCCGCCATTCTGGTGTTTCTCTTCCTGGCCGCGCTGTATGAAAGTTGGAGCATTCCGTTCGCCGTGGTGCTGGCCGTTCCGCTCGGGCTGTTTGGCGCTTTGCTGGCAGTGTATCTGCGAAAGTACGACTACGACATCTACACGCAGATCGGCATCGTAACGCTGATCGGGCTGGCGGCCAAGAACGCAATTCTGATCGTCGAGTACGCGCGCTTGCGCCGGCAGGAAGGCATGACCATCGAGAAAGCCGCCATTGAGGCCGCGCACTTGCGGCTTCGGCCTATTCTGATGACGTCTTTCGCATTTATCCTGGGTGTGGTGCCGCTGCTCATCGCCAGTGGCGCCGGCGCTGCTTCGCGTCGCGCGCTGGGGACTACGGTGTTCGGTGGCATGAACGCGGCAACGCTGCTCGCGATCTTCATCGTTCCGGTGCTGTTCGTGGTGGTGGAGCGAATCGCCGAGCGGCGCCGGGTGCGGGCGGCTCGCGCGCCGGCTCCGGAGACGGTACCAGGGGGTGGAGATTGAAGCGGGCCGCGGTCCTGGCGTCGGCCGCTTTTCTTACCGGCTGTACCGTCGGACCGAACTACAAGCGGCCGGACGTTCCCACTCCGCCGCAGTTTCGCGGAGCCGAGCGGGCGGCCACACCAGAGTCGTTGGCCGACATTAAATGGTTCGACCTGTTTCAGGACGATGTTCTGAAGCAGCTCGCGAGGACCGCGCTCGAACAGAATCACGATGTGCAGATCGCCTCTGAACGAGTGCTCGAGGCGAGGGCCGAGGTCGGGCTCGCGCGCGCCCGGATGCTTCCCAACGTCAACGCCACGGCGGCCTTCAATGCGGTCAGAGGCTCCTTGATCGGGCAAAGCCATTTCAATTTTCCGGGCGTAATCTTCGATTCGAGTTACACGCAGGCGGGCTTCTCGCTCAATTGGGAACTGGATGTGTGGGGGCGGCTGCGCCGTATCAATGAAGCAGCGCGGGCGCAGTACCTGGCGAGCGAGGAGGCGCGGCGCGCCGTGATCACGACGCTGGTAGCCGATGTGACCACGCTGTATTTCGAGCTTCGTGAGCTGGATCTGGCGCTCGACATCGCCCACAAGACGCGCGACATCGCGGGGAACAGCCTGCGCATCACGACAGTCCGCCGAAACCGGGGTGCAGCCACCGGTCTTGACGTCCACCAGGCCGAGCAGTTTCTCTACACCGCGACGTCGCAGATCGCCGCCATCGAGCGGGAAATCGGGCAGACGGAGAATGCGCTCAGCATCCTGCTTGGCAACAACCCCGGCGATATCCCGAGAGGCAAGGCTCTCGAAGACCTGAAGCCTCCGCCGCAGGTGCCGCCGGGACTTCCGTCGGCGCTGCTCGAGCGGCGTCCCGACATCCGCCAGGCGGAACAGGCGCTGGTCGCCGCAAACGCGGCCATCGGCGTGGCCAAGTCGCAGTATTTTCCGGCGATCTCTCTCACCGGGTTCCTGGGCGGGCAGAGCCGCGCGCTGACCAATCTGTTCACGGGTCCGGCGCGGCAGTGGAACTTTTCATCGCCCACCACGCTGCCGGTTTTCACGGCGGGGCTCATACGGTCAAACGTCCGGATGACCGAGGCGCAAAAAAGGGAGACGCTGGCGAACTACGAGAAAGCGATCCAGAGCGCGTTCCGCGAAGTGTCCGACGCGCTGATCGGATACCGCAAGAACACCGAGCAACGCGAGCAGCAGGAACTCCTGGTGAAGGCCCTGCAGGAAACGGACCGGCTTTCGAGGCTCCGGTACCAGGGCGGTATCGATAGCTATCTGCAAGTTCTGGATGCGGAGCGGAATTTGTTTCAGGGCGAGCTCTTGCTGGCGCAATTACGCCGGGAAGAGCTTCTTTCGGTGGTGCAGTTGTATCGCGCGCTGGGCGGAGGGTGGCAACAGTAGGGACGGCCTACAATCCCATTCTCTCGAGCTTTCTGTACAAGGTCTTGCGCTCGATGCCCAAAATTTTCGCCGCCCGGCTCTTGTTGCCGTTGGTGGCGGCCAGAACGCGGCGGATCTGATCGGACTCGGTGTCTGCCAGGGTTTCGCTGGCGTGATCGCGCGAGTCCATCTGCTCGATGGCTTGACGCACGGCGGTCTCGTCGATGCGGCCGGCGGGAGCCAGAATCGTAAGCCGCTCCATCATGTGCTGGAGCTGGCGAATGTTGCCCGGCCAACTGTACTCCTCCATGGTCTTGAGGCCCGTGTCGATGAGGCGCGTATCGAGCTTGTACCGCTCGTTATAGCGTTTTAGAAAATAGTGAACCAGCAGCGGGATGTCGCTGGACCGTTCGCACAGCGGTGGCACCGTCAGGCGCACGACGTTGATGCGGTACCACAGGTCTTCGCGGAACTTGCCGTCGTCGACTATTTTCTGCATGTCGCGATTCGTGGCCGCGATCACGCGCACGTCGACTTTCCTGGAGCGCGCCGAGCCGAGCGGGCGGATCTCGCGTTCCTGCAAGAAGCGCAGAAGCTTTAACTGGAAGCCCAGTTCGATGTCGCCGATTTCGTCGAGGAAAACCGTGCCGTTGTTGGCCGCCTCGAATACGCCCATCCGGTCGCGGTCTGCGCCGGTGTAGGCGCCCTTGAGCGCGCCGAACAATTCGCTTTCGAGGAGAGACGGCGCGATGGAGCCGCAGTCTACCGGAACGAAGGGTTGCTGCGCGCGCTTGCTGTTGCGATGCAGCATGCGGGCGATCAGTTCCTTGCCCGTCCCTGTTTCGCCCTCGATAAGCACGGTCGCGTCGGTGGGCGCCACCTTCGAGATGGTCTTGTAGATTTCGATCATGCGCGGCGAGCTGCCGATCATCTCGGTATCCGGCAGATCGTCGATCGCCGCTGCTTCGTCGTCCTCGTCGCCATCGAACGATTTCTCGGCGCGCTTGATGGTCTCGATCATCTGCGACATTTCGAAAGGCTTCGCCAGATACTCGAACGCGCCGCCTTCGGTCGCGGCCATCACCGTTTCCATACTGCCGCGGCCGGTCATCAGGATCACGGCGCAGGAGGGGTTTTGCTGCCGCGCGGCGTGCAACACATCGAGTCCTGTCCGCTCGTCCAGATAGATATCTGAAATTACAATCGGGTAGGGCTGCGCCAGCAGGCGGTCGAGCGCCTCGCGGGTCGAAGCGACGGCGTCTACCGCGTACCCCTCCAACTCGAGGCACGTGACCATCGTGCTCCGCACGGATTGATCATCCTCTACGATTAGCAGTTTCTGCATTGGAAGAAGCTGAGGCATGCGCCTTGAATACCATGGTAAAGCATGAGCCTTTTCCGGGCTCGCTGATTACTTCCATCCGGCCGCCATGATGCTTGACAATCTGTTCGACGATGGAAAGGCCGATTCCGGTTCTCACCTCTCCGGAGGCTTCAGCGCGCTTGGTCCGGTAAAATTTCTTAAAAATATTCTTAAGCTCTTTCGCATCCATGCCGATACCCTGATCCCGCACGGCCATCCGCACGTCGCCGTCGTGCAATTCGGCGGTAATGCGTATTTCGGTCCCGGAAGGCGAATACTTTACCGAGTTGGTTAGCAGGTTGTAAAAGGCGTACTCCATCAACTCCCGGTCGCCGGTCAGCGTGCCATCCACCGGCGCGCCCAGCGAGACGGAGATTTTTTTCCGTTCCGCGATGGGCTGGACCCGTTTCAGGCACACGTCGATAATTTCGGAGGCCGTAAAAGACTCGCGTTTCAGCTCCATCTGGCCGTCGGTGAGCCGTTCGACATCGAGGAATGTCTGGATCATGCGCGCCAGCCGTTTTGACTCGGAGTTGATCATTTCGCTGAGCTGGTGGCGTTTTTCTTCGGACATGGCATAGCGGGACATGATTTCGCTCGAGCCCTGGATGGCCGTGAGCGGCGTCCGCATCTCGTGGGCTGCCCAGTGAATCGCTTGCTGGTACCGCGATTTTTCGGACTCCGACCGCCGCAACTGCCGCCGGACGAAGAAGTATTGGAAGCTGGCCGCCCCGGCCGTGGCGAGCCACGCCACGCTCACCGGCGCGAAAAAAGGAAAGAGCACGCCATTGCGGAAAAACAGGATGGGCACGGCGTGCGCCACTCCCAGCATGATTACACCGCACGCGTAGCCGAGCCAACCCGAGAGCAGCATGAATGTCAGGCCCGCCCCGGCAGCGAAAAGAGCGCAGAGCGCCAGGACCGTCACGTCGCGGGCCGGCGTCAGGAAGCGTCCCCGCGCCATGGTCTCGAACGCGTGCGCGTGAACGGCCACGCCGGGCACGTTCTGCCCATACGGATTCACGAGCCGGTCGTGCGCGGCCGAGAGCGCCGTCACGCCGAGGAAAACGGTTTTGCCGCGCAGAATTTCCGCGCGTTGGTGGAGCTCGCTGACCGAAACCATCGGGATGCCGGAAGGCAGGTAGCGGATCAACATCAGCCGCCCGCTCTGGCTTCGCGCCGCGGGTATCAGGACGTCGCCGATCTGCACGTCGTCAGGGGATTCGAGGATCGGCTCGCCGCGCGCCGCACGAAACGCTTCGAGCGCCAGCGCCCATCTCCGTTTGCCATCCGCCGTTTCTTCGAGCGGAATCTCGCGGCTCACGCCGTCTACCCGGTCCTTTTCCAGATGCACGTGACCGAGGCTGTCAGCGAGTTCCGCGAATCGCGGCGCCGGATCTTCCCACTGGTCAACCTTCTCTGTTGAGACCAGCTCGCAAGGCAGAATCAGGTTCTTCGCAGCACGAAGCGCCGCCTCGAGCTGGGCGTCCTCAGCGGCATCGCCCCGATCGTGCAAAATCACGTCGAGCGCCACGGCTTTGGGCTTCGCGGCCGCAATCCGGTCCAGAGCTCCCGCGAGGATCGTGCGGATGTTGCGCATGCCGCCGCCCTCGCTGAGCGTCTGCTCGTCGATCGCGACCACGACGGACTGCGGCGTCCACGCTTCCTCCGGTTGACCGGCCATCATCAAGTCGTAGGCGTAGTTGTTGATGCGCACGGCCAGCGGCGTCCACGCCACGAGCGTGCCGGTGAGGAAGCAGCCGCCCAGCAGCGCCAGGTAGCCCGCCATCTGTGCCTTACTTGCCAACCAGCCTCTCGACTTCCTCGGGCTCCCGCGGGAGCGCGCCACTCAAAATCTTGGCTCCGTTTTCGGTAACCAGGATAGTATCTTCGATGCGCACGCCGATGTTTTCTTCGAGGATGTAGATGCCCGGCTCGATGGTGATTACCATGCCCGCCTTGAGCGTCGCGTCAGGGTCGCTCGGATCGTGCACGTCCAGGCCCACATGATGCCCAAGGCCGTGGGTGAAGTATTTTCCGAGCGGGTGGCCCTCCCGGTCCTTGCCGTGCGTGTTGATGTAGTCATAAGCGATCTTCTGGAGCGATTCCCCGTCGCCACGCATTTTGACGCCCGGCTTAATCGCGGCGATCGCGGCCTTTTGTGCGCCCAACACGATGTTATAAATCTCGCGCTGCCGCGGCGTGAATTTCCCGCCAACCGGCACGGTGCGCGTCACATCCGTGGCATAGTCCGAGCATTCCGCGCCGACGTCCATGACGACTACTTCGCCCGAATCCATCCGGCGATGGTTGGACGAGTAATGTAGAACCACGCTGTTCGGCCCGCTGCCGACGATCGGAGCGTAGGCGCTGCGCTCACAGCCTCGCTCGAAGTAGACATTGGTCATTACGGCCCCGATTTCGTATTCATGGAGCCCGGGCTTGATCTTCTTCCATGCGGCCAGGTGCGCAGCCACAGTCGCGTCGGTGGTCTTCTGAATCAGATCGATCTCGGCGGGCGACTTGTTCATCCTCAGCCTCGCAATTGGCAACGCAGCGGAACTGTCTTCGTGAAACATAGCAAGCTGCCGCAGCTTCCGTGCCTGCTCGTCGCGCGGCATGGTGTAAATCCGTCTCGATGATTCGAGCAGGCGCAGGAAGGTCGTCTCTAGTGCGTACCGCGGCAATACCTTATCGAACCCCGTTTTCTCCGGGGCGTTGCTATCGTCCGGTCCGAGCTTGCGGCCCGTGAAGTTTTCGGAACGAGGGTTGCGTGGAGGAAGGAACAGTACCTCCTCTTTGGCGGTCAGCATCATTACGGCACCGGGCTCCCTCCAGCCGGAAAGATACAGAAAATTGGTGTCCTGGAAGAAGCCGGTGTGCAGATCTTCAGATTCATCGGCGCCGAACAGCACCATCAGGCCATCAAGCGATTTCCTCAGCTCGGAGCGCCGGGTGCGATATTCATCGCGCGTGATTCCATCCGCAAGCAACGGTCCGATCAGCACGAGACCAAGAAGAAGGCGCATGTTGAAAAGTATAGCGTGGGTGGGTGAGAGCCTCCGGCTTACGGGTGGTGGCGCGTCTTCCACAGATCGAACAAAAGCAGCGCTGCGCCAATCGTGATCGCGCTATCGGCGGCGTTGAACGCGGGGAACTCGTACGGGCCAAAGAAAAACTGTAGGAAATCTGTCACGGTGCCGCGAAACATGCGGTCCCAGACATTGCCCAGCGCGCCGCCGAACACCAGAGCCAGCCCGGTTTGCAGCAGGGTGCTCTCCACCGGACGCCATAACATTACGGCGATGATCGCCATGACGACCAAAGATACGCCCACCAGCAGTACGCCCCGCCACTGGCTGGGAGAGTCGGAGAGCATTCCGAACGCGGCGCCGGGATTTTCAGTATGAACGATGTTGAAGAAACCGGGGATGATCCGATAGATGTCCCAAAGTGAAAAATGGGAGCGAATGTACAGCTTCGTGAGACGGTCGACCAGGACTACGGCAACGATGATTGCGGCTGAGCGCTCACGTGCTTTCATCCGAGCATTTCCTTCAGCGCGGCCACGCAAGCGCCGCAAACCGTCGGAAAATCGGCGTTCTCACCCACATCGGTCGTATACTTCCAGCAGCGCTCGCACTTAGTGCCCGATGCACGCTCCACGGTGGCTCGTAACTCGGTGCCTTCGCTGAGCGCAACTTGGGAAACAATGAACAGCGACGGCAGATCGGCTGCGTATTGTTCGAGCAACGGATAGAGTTCGGGCGGGGCGTCCAAACAGACTTGCGCCTCGAGAGGGGCGCCGATGAGTTTCGACTGCCGCGCCTCCTCGAGCGCCTTCAATACCACTTCGCGCACTTCCATGAGCCGATTCCAATTCGCAAGCTTTGAAGCGTCCAAGCCGGATGGGACCTCTTCGGGCTCCGGCAGCAGCGCCATGTGGACGCTTTCAGGGGCTCCGGCGGGCTTGGCCGTGTAGCCCCAGACTTCTTCGGCCGTGAACGCCAGTAGCGGCGCCACCAGCCGCGTGAGAGCGTAATGAATGCGGTACAGCGCCGTCTGGCCGCTGCGCCTGGCGCGGCTCCGCGTCGCGGCGGTATACATGCGGTCCTTCAACACGTGAAAATAGATTGCGCTCAGGTCAGTGGTCGCAAGGTCGTACACTCCGCGATAGACCTTGTGGAAGGCGAACTCGCTGTACCAGGCGCGCGAGCGTCGGATCAGGTCCTCGGTGCGAGCCAGGGCCCAACGGTCGATCTCCAGCATCTGGTCCAGCGGCACGGCGTCGCGCAGAGGATCAAAATCGTGCAAGTTGCCGAGCATGTACTTGAACGTGTTGCGCAGTTTCCGGTACGCTTCAACCAGCCGCTCGATAATCACATTCGACAAAACTACGTCTTCCGTGAAATCGACAGAGGCCGCCCAGAGGCGCAACAATTCAGCTCCGTGTTGCTTGAAAAAGTCTTCGGGCTCGATTGCGTTGCCCTTGGACTTGTGCATCGCGCGCCCCTCGGCATCAAGCGTCCACCCGTGGGTCGCGGAGGCGCGATACGGCGCCGCGCCCTTGAGTCCTACGCCGATCAAAAGCGAACTGTGGAACCAGCCGCGATACTGGTCGCCGCCCTCCAGATATATGTCTGCGGGCCAAGTCAAATGGTTTGCCGGCGTAAGCACCGCCAGGTGACTTGACCCGGAATCGAACCAGACGTCAAGCGTGTCGTCCTCTTTTCGAAAGGATGTCCCTCCACACTTGGCGCATTTGGCATCCGGGCCCGCCAGTTCGGCCGCCGTTTTTGAATACCAGATATCGGCCGAGTGCTCGCGGAACAATGCGAGTACTCGATTGAGCACCTGGCGATCGGTAAAGGGCTCGTTGCAGCCCTCGCAGTAGAACACAACAATCGGCACGCCCCACAGGCGCTGGCGCGAGATGCACCAGTCGGGCCGCGTGGCGATCATGTTCGAGATCCGCTCTTCGCCCCAGGCTGGGGTCCATTTCACGTTGCGGATCGCTTCAAGCGCCCTCTCCCGTAAATTGTTGCGGTCCATGCCGATGAACCATTGCTCCGTGGCGCGAAAAATGGTCGGGTTGTGGCAGCGCCAGCAATGCGGATAGCTGTGCTCAATCTTGCTCGACGCCGCCAGTGCGCCCGCCTGCTGGAGCAAATTTATAACCGTCGGATTCGCCTGCCATACCGTTTTGCCGATCAGCTCTTCCGGGAGCGGGCCCTCCGCGCCCTCCGCATGATAGAAACGCCCCGCGCCGTCGACCGGGCAGTAAGCCGGCAGGCCGTTCGCACGGCCGATGTTGAAGTCCTCTTCGCCGTGGCCAGGCGCGGTGTGTACGGCTCCCGTGCCTTGCTCGAGTGTCACGTGTTCGCCGAGAATGCCTAGGGAGTTCCGTTCCAGGAAGGGATGGCGGAACACGGTCCCTTTCATGCGCTCACCGTCGAACAGGGCCACAACGTGCGGGGACTTCCAGCCACAAGCTTCGGCTGTAGCCATCATCAAATTCTTGGCGACGATGTACACTTCTCCGTCCACCAGCGCCGCCACATAGCTGAATTTCGGGTGGTAACAGATGGCGAGGTTGGCCGGAATCGTCCACGGAGTCGTGGTCCAGATCAGGCCCCATACGCGCTTTCCGGCCAAGACGGGATCGATGGCGGCCGGATCCGATGTCAGGGCAAAGCGCACCCATATCGAGGGGCTCGAATGATTCTCGTACTCGACCTCCGCCTCCGCCAGCGCGGTGCGGTCATGGGTGCACCAGTTCACGGGCTTCAGCCCTTTGTAGACGTAGCCCTTATCGAGGAAATCAACAAACGCGCCCGCAATCACGGCCTCATAGCTGGCGCTCATGGTGAGGTATGGATTTTGCCAACGCCCGAACACACCCAGCCGGATGAAATCCTTGCGCTGCAAATCAACGTATTTCTCGGCGTACTTTCGGCAAGCGGCACGGATCTGGGCCGCTGTCATGGACGCCTTTTTCGGGCCTAGCTGGTGGTCGACTCTGATCTCGATGGGCAGGCCGTGGCAATCCCAGCCGGGGACGTATGGCGAGTCGTAACCTTCCATCGTCTTAAGCTTGACTATGAAATCCTTCACGACTTTGTTGAAGGCGGTGCCTAGGTGGATGTTGCCGTTGGCGTACGGCGGTCCGTCGTGGAGAATGTAGGTTGGGCGGCCGACACGCGACGCGCGGATCCGGTCGTACAGCCTCGTCTCGTCCCAGTGCGCGAGTAGCTTCGGCTCCAGTTGCGCCAGGTTCGCCTTCATCGGAAAGCCGGTACGCGGCAAGTGAACCGTCTTCTTGAGATCCATGTTGGCGGTTTCCATGGGATATCTTCATCGTAACCGATCGCGGACCGTTAACCGCACTCAAAACCGAACTCGGGCGCAGGTCCGAACGGGCCAATTTTGTGGCCCAACGAACACATTCAAAATGAGGATCTTGGGATACCTTTTCGGAAGCTGCACTTTCCTGTTGACAGCAGATTAAGTTCAGATTAAGATGCTGTTGCTGCTCTTTCTAAAGCTCGACCACTAAGGGCTCCCAGATGCCGCGCTGTAAGAAGCGTGAGAGTCGAACGATATGACGGAGATGGTCCCGCATGACTTTCCAAGTCGGTGAGAAAGTTGTTTACCCTAATCATGGTGTTGCAACGATCGAGAACATCAGTAGCCGTGCGTTTGCAGGTCACTTCGAGCGGTTCTATCTGCTCCGGCTGACCTATAACAGCCTGACGGTGATGGTGCCGTTTTCACACGTCGAGGATTTGGGCTTACGGAAGGTGACGCGAAACGGCGAGGTGGCGCGTGTAATCAGCTTTCTGTCGCAGGGTCGCTGCCGCCGTTATCAGGACTGGAAGGATCGCTTTAAGGAAAATACCGAAAAGATGCAGAACGGCAGCCTCTTAGCGGTCGCTGAAGTGCTTAAGAGCCTGCTTCTGCTGCAGTTGCAAAAACCGCTATCGTTCCGCGAAAAAAAGATGCTTGACCGGGCCCGTCACATGCTGATCATGGAGTTTTCGACTTCACGGGGCTTAAATGAGGCTGAGGCTGCGGACATGCTTGAGAAGGCGTTGTCGAAGGCTCAACTGCACCTGCCGCCGCCGCTGTAATCAGTGGACGCGCTCTCGGACCCGCTCGCGATTCACTAACTCGTCAAAGATCGCCAGGACCTGCTTGCGGTAGTAATAGACGCGACGCAGGTTTTCGCGTACAGCCATTTCGTTCCGATGCCGCCGAAGGAGTTTTGTGAGCAGTTTGCTCGGCACATCGATATCGCGCCGCAGAGCCTCAGCCGAGTGCCCGCGCAGGAAGAGACCGTAGAATAAGGCCGCTTCTCGTTGAGGCGCCGACGGATCGAACTCTTGCTGGAACGCCATAGCTTACAAAAACAGCAGTATAATCCGGGATTCGCAAACGCGCAATAGACCACAGCGGCCACTCATCTTAGCATTCCGTAACTGCCGGAATTCATTGATGGATAACGGCACACATGAAACGGATACTCCTGTGCGCAAAGTTCAAGCGGGATTCGGTCGAGTCTCAGCCGTGGCCGCGTTGGAACCGAGCCGCGCACGGCGCAGCTTCACCCACTCCGGGAAGAGCGGCGGATTCTCAAGCCACGTCAAAAGCCACAGGCTCATCTCCTCTTTTTCGCCGCTGGTCTCCGTTTTGCGGGCCGCCCACCGGGCGTGATCCTTGGCCGTCATCACCAACTGCCGCACGGCCGCGCGCCGCGCGCGGCCGCCTTGCTCGTATTCCCGAAGCATTGCCAGCAGACTCCTTTCGAGCTCGTCGAAATTCGCCTGGCGCACGCCTTCCACCATCGGTGCCAGCCCCACCCCCGAGTCGCGCAGCAGTCTTCTTAAATAGCTGTCCGAGATCGGCGCCATTATGCGGCGCAGTTCCTCGAATTCGTCCTCGCCGATCAGCCGCGGGTTGGTCGCTTCGATCCACTTCGTGAGCTTAGCCCGCTTTCCGCGGGCTTTTGGTGGGGGTTTTGGACCCATTCCGGTACTCCCGCACAGCCCTCTCATGCTCCGGCAGCGTCGATGAGAACTGGTGACCGCCGCCGGAGGGCTTGGCGACAAAAAAGAGGTAACTTGTCTTGGCCGGGTCCAGCGCCGCTGCGATTGCCTCCGCTCCTGGATTGGCAATGGGACCTGGCGGCAAACCTGTGTTCTGGTAGGTGTTGTAAGCGTTATGGCTCGCCAGATCCGAGCGGAAAATCGCGCCGCGGTACCGGCTTTCGAGTAGCGCCGCGTATATCGTGGTCGGATCGCACTCGAGGCGCAAGCCTTTCCTGATGCGATTCGCGAACACACCGGCCACCAGCGTGCGCTCGCCCGGCACACCGGTCTCTTTTTCCACCAACGACGCCAGTGTCACCATCTTGTGCACGTCCACTGTTCGCCCGCCTGCGAGCTTGTTCCATTGCCGCCGGAACTGGCCGGTCATCTGACGGCACAACTGAACTGCTGTGGTCGAGTGCGTCAGCCGGTACGTGGCTGGGAACAAGTAACCTTCGAGGGTTTTCGCCGCGGGCGCCAGATCATGAATCGGCGACGGGTCTGACGCTGCGCGCAGAAAATCCTCGGCCGAAATAATTCCCGTTCCTCCCACGGCGTGCGCGATGTCGAAGATGTTGCTGCCCTCCGGCACAGTGAACTCGAGGAAATAGACGTCGCCGTGCGCCAGACGATCGAAGACCCGCCATACCGTGTCCGCCTCTTCGAAGCGGTACTCGCCGGCCTGCAGCTTCGCGGATGGTCTCATCGCCCTGGCGATCCAAAACTGCCAGGCAGAACGGATCACGCCCGCCTGTTCGAGTCCCCGGCCAATACCAATCGCGCCCACGCCGCGCTCCACGCGCACGAAGACCTGGCCCTGGAACCCCCGGTACGATTCTTCAAGCGACAGCACCGCTCCGCCCGCAGCGATCAGCAGGGCGGCGGCCGACCCCAACAGCACTTTGCGGAGAAACCCTTTCAAGCTCCAGCCCCCGAATCGAGATAACTTTCGAGCAGAATCATCGCGGCGAGCTTGTCCACGGCGCGCGCGCGTTTCTCGATGCTGATTCCGCTCGATTTCAGGACACGCTGGGCTTCGACAGTCGTGAGGCGCTCATCCCAAAAGCGCACCTCGATCTGGGTTCGCGCCGCCAGCCGCCCCGCGAACTCTCGAACGTAGGCGGACTGCTTGCCCTCGCGGCCGCTCATGTGGAGCGGATGGCCCATCAGAATGAGCGAGACCTCGCGGCTAGCCACGAGATCAGCCAGTTCCTCGAGATCCGAACGAATGTTGGTGCGCTCGAGAGTGGGGAGCCCTTGTGCCGTGATGCCCAGTGGATCGCTCAACGCCAAACCGATTCGTTTTTTTCCTAGATCGAGCGCGAGGATGCGGCCCTTGCCAGATTTGGAGTGGTAATCCACGCTCCTACCCCATTATAGTGATAGGCGAAGCGTATCATGCTCACACCGATCATGCCGGCGCAGAGACTGCTCCCCGTGAGCATCGGGATTCTTGCGCTCGGAATGGCCATCGCTCTGCTCTACTACGGGCGTGTCTTCTTCATCACAGTCATCATTGCCTCCATCATTGCTTTCCTTCTCGATCCGGTGGTGGAGCTATTCATGAAGATGCGCCTGCCGCGGGGCGTGGCGAGCTTCGTTGTTTGCAGCATCGGCCTGATGTTCGTTTATTTGGCCGGCCTCGGCCTCTATACCGAGGGCACGCAGATGGTCAGCGATCTGCCCGCTTACGGCGCGCGCGTCAACGAATTGGTGGACAGCGTGGCGACTCACGTCGACAACTTTGAGAAACGCGTTTATCAGACAATGATTCCCAAACGTTTCCAGGAACGCCCTCCGGAACAGCTGCCCGAGACGGCTGTGACCGGGCGCGGCAAGCGAAAGAAACAAGAACCGCAACCGCCGCCGCCAACAATCCAGGAAGTGCGTGTACGTCCCGAGCCGAAACCGCTGGTGACCTATATCTACAACTTCCTGACGCCGTTCTATAACGTGCTGCTGATGGCGTCCTTCGTTCCATTTCTGGTGTATTTTCTGCTGAGCTGGCGCGACCTGCTGCGCTCGCGTTTCCTCTATTTATTCGAAGGGGATGACCGCCAGGTGGCCGGGCGAGCCTGGGCCGGCGTCGGTGACATGGTGCGCGCATACGTGATTGGGAACTTTCTGCTTGGCTTGCTGCTCAGCGTGGCGAGCGCCCTTCTTTTCGCGTCGGTGAAGTTGCCTTATTGGCTGCTGGTGGGGCCAGTAAGCGGGTTCCTGAGCCTGGTGCCCTACATTGGCTTGCCGCTGGCTTTGGTGCCGCCATTGATCGCCGCGCTGCCGATTCGCGAGCCGACGCTTTATCTCTTCATTGGAGTGAGCGTGGCCGTGCTGCACCTGTTGGCGCTGAACCTGCTCTATCCGAAATTCGTCGGTAAACGCGTGCACTTGAATCCGCTGGCCGTGACCATTGCGCTCATGTTTTGGGGCATGTTGTGGGGAGGAATCGGGCTGCTGCTGGCAATTCCTCTGACTGCTGCAATCAAAGCTATTTGTGATAACGTCAGCAGCTTGCAGCCCTATGGAAAACTGCTGGGCGATTGAAGATAGCAGCGTGGCCATGTCGCACCCTTCGACTGAGGAAATGCTGCGTCTTGCGGAGACTTCTTGAGCAAACAATTCTGGACTTTCCTCCTGATTGGCCTCGCTGTCATCGGAATTCTGATCTCCAGCGTGCTGTTCTCCACAAAGAGCGCGCATCTAGAGCTCAAAGGCCAGATTCTGAAAGTGCGCGTGCTGGCCTTGAGTGACAAAGCTTCCCTTGTGGTCGTGGATTTTCGCGTCACGAATCCTTCGGCGGTTCCGTTCGTGGTCAGGAGTGTGGACATGAAGCTCGAGCGGCAATCGGGTGAAGCGGTCGATGGGACGCCCATATCGAAGCCCGACGTCGAGAACGTCTTCAAGTACGAAAAGCTTCTAGGGCCGAAGTACAACGACGTTCTGGCCATTCGCGACAAGATCACCCCGCACCAGACGGTGGACCGCATGGCCGGTGCGCGCTCCGAGCTTCCGGAATCGGATATCGAGGCACGCAGAGCCCTCCGCCTGCGAAT
>Ga0066710_100001106_pt1 | contig 19136 bp, 15 predicted proteins | sample GraSoiAngelo_159_FD_79666 | JGI IMG/M metagenome (GOLD analysis project Ga0066710, IMG submission 79666) | Grasslands soil microbial communities from the Angelo Coastal Reserve, California, USA - 14_1009_16_40cm | ecosystem: Environmental > Terrestrial > Soil > Grasslands | place: USA... | reverse complement strand
GCATGCCATTGCGAACGATCCGGAGGGCCTTGCGGTTGTGCTGCCGCCCGCTGTCCCTGTGGAGCAGCCGCCGGCGGTTCCGGTACGCTACACAAATTCAATAACGACGTGTGTTCCTGCCTGACAGCGGCCTTCGCCGCTGCGACATGCGTGTCAACGATTTCCTTGCCGGTTTGGCCGATGACAGCTCCGGCTGTTAATAGCAGGCTGAGGGCGATTGCATAAGATTTCATTCTGGCCTCCTGGATCGGTGATTGATTCTGCCTTAACGGATGAAGCAACTCAAGGAATAGGGCTCTGCCTGTTGTATGCTGTCAAATGTACTTGTTTCGATGGCGAAATGGCCAAATTGGGTTATCGAAACAAGTACATTAAACATCGGACAACAGCCAACTGATGTAGCGGGGTGTCACCACAAAGACACAAAGACACCAAGAAAACCGGGGTCAAGGATTTTTGTCTGCCAGTTTCTTGGTGTCTCTGTGCCTTTGTGGTGACAGCCCGGCGACATTGGAGGGTGGTGGCATTCTGTCTGTCCGCCTTACCGGCGACGGCATGCCTTTGCGAGGGCGGTGGCATCGCCGGTTGCCAAGCGCCGGTTGCGGATGTGATCGTCGTGGCAACTGGTTTCCAAAGAGATAATCCCGAATGGTCCACTTCCTTATGCACAGCCTTCAATCCCGGGCTCCGCTGACGGGGCAACGCGATCGGCTGCGACGCTGCCGCAACAGCCGCGATGGGTCATGATCACGTTGAGCGTGTCTGAACGGTTCCGGGGCAGCTCGGACATTTCCATCGTCATCCGAACGGACCCCAGCGACTGTGGATATCCGTTCGAAGTCGGCCATGAGTACTTAGTTTTCGCCAGGGAGTTCCAGGGCGCCACCCGCGTACCGGGGTAGTAGAACTCAGGCGGCGGGTCGGGGGCCCGCCCTCGATCCCCCAGTTGACCACTTTGCCGTCTGGGCCTTTCTGATCGCGATTCGGCCCACGAGGTTCTTACTGCGCTCGCGCTCTTTCCGGTTCCTCAGTGAGCGCTCGAATCTAACCGCCCCCAGGCGAAATTTTTCGCTTTAAATCCTCCGCGCGCCGGCCTCTACGCATTGGGGTTTACATAACAAACACGTATAGTGGGTTTTAGTCCGTGTGCCAGATGCTATCGTGCAGGCCGAAGCATGAACCAATTCGGAACGCGCAGTACTGTGGAGCGGGCTACTGTTTGGAACCCGAACTTCTCGTAGAAATCGACATTCTCTTTTTTATCCGTCTCCAGGTATCCGATCGCATGTTCTCGATCGATCAGGGCGCAGTACTGCGTCATCATCGCGCTTCCAATGCCGCGGCCTTGCAGGTGGGCATCGACGGCGACCGGCCCGAGATGCCAATGGGGTTCACGCGGGTCGTGTTTTCGCCACTCGTACATCCATCGTGCAACGCGGCCGAACGACCGCGCGCCGACTGTCGTCAATATTTTCGGAATCAGCGTCAGCATTTCGCGCGGTGTGGGCTGGCAATTCCGAGGACTTAACATGCCTGTTACCCCGACCAGTTCCTCTTCCTCGAAAGCGCCAAGCAGGACCCCTTTCCGTGAAATTACCGGAAGGACGTTTCCAAACATTCGTTTCAAGCCTACCACTCGCGCCGCCGGATTCGCTCCGACCGCCTGAATGTGGAGTGGATTATCGCGCATGCCACGAGCGATCACCTGGACGGCTCTCGACAGTTCGTCCGAACGGAGTTGCCGGATCACCACTTTATTTGCCATGTTGATTCAGCGCTCAGCTTCTGTATCAGCATCGTGAGCATCCGTTTAATCTCGACGGACTGTTGGGTTAGTTGCTCATGCTGCTTCGGCGTCGAACGAGCCGGTGGGCAATCCGGGTTAGTTCCTTCTTATCGTGAAAGTCCTGGTGATGTTCAGAGCCCGATACAGGTAGAGGCGCTCATCATAAGACGCGCCCAACATGGGGCCCAACGTCTCCCGGAATTGCCGGCTGTGCGGCTTCATTTCGTGCGAATCAAATGCGTTGCGGTCCTTCCATGCCGCGAAGACCGTGAAATGGTTCGTGCGAGGCGCGGTCTGCTGGAATACGTCTTAAACATGATCATTACGAGCGCAAGCAGGGATAGGGTTTTCATTATTTCCTCCCATTTCTTGGTCAGGACTCATTTTATCTTCTCCTGCAAATACCAACTGAAGAACCCGCGGTACATTCTCCTGCAATTCCGGTTTCCGCCCGTCCTGGTCATCCGTTTGTGGCAGTTCTCTGCATTACAGCGGCATTTCATTTTCGTAGTTGTCGTCGTCCGTCGTCGCCCAGTCATGAGTCAACTCCTCGTCCCGCGCGATGTCTCGCATAGCGACAAAGACGATCTGACCCTGAACGCCATGTTCGAGTCGCAAGAATGGTTGCTGAAAATCATGCTCCGTTCTGGCTCCTTTTCAGCAGCGGGCCCAATGAACACCCTGACCCTGGAGCCTGACGCGTCCCGCGATGTCTTCAGCGGAAAGATAACCCTGATCGTATGGCATCGCAGAACACGAGGCGCACCGCGGGCACGTCGCGGGAAAGCGCATAGCTCGCGATCGCGCCCAACGCCCTGGCGAGGAGATCGATGTTGACGAGATTGTTCTTGCGCGCCGTCAGTCACATCGCAAGCAGGACTTCCGCTGCTCGCTGAGTTTGATGAAATCGTAATGATTCGCGAGTTCGGACAGACAAGTCCTCGTCGATTCCGCGTGGTCAATTTCATGCAAGGCTGCTTAGCTCTCAACTGCGGCGACCCTGCTAACCGGTATCAGTCCAGCTTTCGCGCCACGCTGCGAATTCTCGGGGCGTGATTTGATAGCGCGCGAAATTCCCTTCGTGAAGGCCAAGTAGCCGCAGATTATAGGCCTTTCCACTCCGCCGTAGATCGCCTATGCTTGGCATGAAGATGACTCACTGCATCGTCAGGTTGGCGTTGATTGTCTGCCTTGCGGCGGCCGCGGGTTGCGGTCTCCGAATCGCTGCACGACCGGCGCCCTTGCCTGCATCCGCATCCAGCCCACCTGAGCCCGTGAACGCGTGCGAGTTGATCTCCGAGCCAGGTGAACCCGTCGGAACGGTGGCCCTCAGCGAGCCGGTGGATCCATCCCACGCGCCTTATCCTTCGAACGAAAGCGAGCGTTTACTGTTTCGTCAGTTGTACGAGACGCTGGTGCGAGTCAACTGCGATGGCCGCGTCGTACCGGGACTGGCGGATTCCTGGAAGTTCGACGCCAACGCCCGGGCCTGGATCGTCACGCTGCGTCCGAACCCACGATTCTCGGACGGCACTCCGGTGACGGCCGCCGACGTTGCGTCAGCCTGGAGTAACGGCGGCCGCCTCGTGCGATCGGTCCGTGCCGTCGATGATCGAACGCTCGAGATCACATTGCGAAACCCAAGCGCAGATGCGCCGCTGCCACTTGCGCATACCGATCTGGCCATCGCCAGGCGCATCCCCGGTTCGCGCTGGCCGCTGGGAACCCGGGCCGCGACAGTCGCATCGGATGGGCCATTGGAAATCACCGTTGAGAATCCGTCCCCCGTTCGGTTCGTCCTCGCGCGCAACCGCGACGTGCGGGATCTTCTGGACCAGGGCGTCGATCTTCTGCTGACTCGAGATGAAAGGGCGCTCGACTACGGCGCCACGCTGCCGCAGTTTGTCTCCTTGCCGCTGGCCTGGCAGCGAACGCGCGTGCTGTTAACTCCCGGCCGGACCGCACGCTCGCTTTCTACGGAAGAACGTCAGTCCCTCGCGGACGACGCCGTTCAAGGCCCAGCCCGGGGAGCGGCCGGCCCATTCTGGTGGCAGTGGTTGCCGGAATGTGAGATTGCAAATTCCCCAAAACGAGACCCATCACCGTCCAGTACGGGACGCATCGTCTACGACGGGAGCGATAGCGCCGCCCGCGAACTCGCCGAGCGTCTTGTGGCTCTTGCCCGCACTTCGGGCACAAGCGCGAACCGCCCGTACCAAAGCGCGAGCGGATTAACCGGCGACGCGCTCGTTCAGGCACGCCGGCGTGGCGCCGACGCCGCGTACATCATCTCGCTGGACACTCGTCCTCTTGATCCTTGCCGAGAGATGCAAGCGCTTGTTGATAACGCGGGATGGATCGACCCTGAAACCATCATTCCCCTCGTAGACACGCGGCTGGAGGCGATCGTCCGTCGTGGGCGCTCCGGCGTGACTGTGGATGGGGACGGAGGATTGCTCTTGGGCGTCCCCGGGAGATAGCCCATGACCCTGCGCACTCGCATACTCGTGGCCTTTGGCGTCGCGGTACTGATCCCCCTCGCGCTGCTGGCATTCGGACTCCGCCAGGAGATGAACGACCGTCTGACGAAGGAATACCAAATCCGCGTCGATAACGTTGTCCAGGTCATTCGCGAAGATCTCCACCGGGAGAGCGCAGGAATCAGCGAACGGCTCGCCTCTCTTAAGAACGCCCTGCTCAACGACAACGGATTCCGCCGGGCGGCAGTGGCCGGCATGGAATCCGACCGGCACTACCTGCTGGACTACGCTGGCTCGGCGATGCGTCTGGCTGGTCTCTCGATGCTTCAGATCCAGGACGAGGATGGCCGCATCATCAGCTCCGGTCACTTCCGCAACGAGCACGGCCGCATCGAGCCTGGAATCGCAAAGACGCTGGCCGATATCCCCGGAGGCGTCGCGCTCCTGACGACGTTGACGCCCGAGCGCGAGTTTCTCGCTCTGGCGCGCAGCGAGTCATTCCAGGTCGGCGGCCGCGCGTTTTCCCTGATCGGCGGTATCGCCGTGGACGAAACCTTTCTCGCAAACCTGGCTCGTGATCGAGCGATTGTCGTATCGCTGAACTATGCCGACGTTCGACTATCCTCGAAAACGCCGGATGGAACCACTAGCGACGCTGCCGTCGGCGCTCTCGAGATTCCCTTGATCCGCGCCGGACCAGAGGGTCCCCTCGAAGTGGCGCAGGCGCGGCTCGAGGTGACGCAGCCGCTCACGCCGCTTCGAATTCTCCAGCGCAATATGGACTCATGGTTTCTCATGACTGCGCTCGGCGCCGGAGTCGCTGCCTTTGTTCTGGCTCTCTGGCTCTCGTCCCGCATCAGCAGACCGATCGCCGCTCTTGCCGCAAAGACGGCGGTCCTCGACCTCGATCGGCTCGACGTGCGTTTCGAAGGCGGCACGGACGAAGTCGGCCGTCTCTCCCGTCTCCTCAATGATCTTGTCTCTCGGCTTCGCACAAGCACAGCGCGTGTCCGCGAAGCCGAGCGCCGCGCGACCGTCGGCGACCTCGCCCGCCAGATCAACCACGACATCAAAAACGGGCTGATCCCCCTTCGCAACGTGATCCGGCATCTCGAAGAGGTGGAGCGCGACGACGCAGCCAGTCTTCCCTCCGTCTTCGCTGAACGCCGGCAAACGGTTGATTCCAGCATCGCGTACCTCGAGACGCTGGCGACGAGCTACCAGCGGCTGTCCGCGAATCCCGAACGCCGCCCGTGCGATGTGAACGCGCTAATTGAGGATGTCGTTCGCGCGGCGCAGGGACGCGATCAAGTTCAATTCACGACAGACCTGAAGCGCAATGTTCCACCGGTGATTGGCGATCCCATAGCCCTTCGGCGTATCCTCGAAAATCTCACAACCAACGCGGCGGAAAGCCTTGAGTCGAAGCCCGGACGCGTCACTGTCTCCACGGACGTGGTCAACCGAAACGGCGAGCCGCCGTCGGTCCGAATCATCGTCGCCGACACCGGCCGCGGCATGTCGAAAGAAGAGACCGGCCGGATCTTCAACGATTTCTACACAACAAAGGAGCGCGGCGCCGGCCTTGGTCTCTCCATCGTGCGGCGGCTTGTGATGGACCAGCAAGGCGCGATCGCCGTCGAGAGCGAGCCCGGCAAGGGGACGCGCATGATCATCGATATTCCGGCCGGCAGTCTGGAGCGCAAATGACGACTCAGGTGCTGGTGGTGGATGACGTTCCCGCGATGGCGGAGCAATACGCTTACGATCTGAAACGCGTGGGGAAATACAACCCGATGATCGCGCGCAGTGGCGACGAGGCGCTCGACATCCTGGGCCGGGAACCGATCGATTGCGTGGTGCTCGATCTCGAAATGCCGGGAACGAACGGCTTCGACGTCCTGCGTGGGTTGCGGCAGCTCGGGATCGACACCCCCGTCATCGTGTACACCGGCGCCGGCAGCTACGACCGCTGCATCCAGGCCGTGCGGCTTGGCGCTTACGGGTTCGTCGACAAGGCGGAGCCGATCGAGCGCGTGGTTCAGGAGATTGAAAATGCCGTCTCACGCGGGCGTATGGCGAAAGAGCTCCGCTCGCTGAAGTCGCGCCTCGACAGCGGCTCGTCGCTCATCGGCGACAGTGTACCGATGCGGACGCTGCGTGCCGCGATCGCGCGTGTGGCGCCGATTCCAAGCGGCGTCCTGATTATCGGGGAAAGCGGCTCGGGAAAGGAACTGGTTGCGCGCGAACTGCACCGGCTGGGACCTGGCGCGAGCGCCCCGCTGATTGCGGTGAACAGCGCCGCGTTGCCCGAACAGCTCGTCGAGAGCGAGCTGTTCGGACATGAGCGCGGCGCGTTTACCGGCGCCGACCGCCTTCGCCAAGGCGCCTTCGAGACAGCAGGAGACGGAACACTGTTCCTCGACGAGATCGGGGAGCTGCAGCTTTCGGTTCAGGCGAAGCTGCTCCGTGTTCTCGAAAACCGCCAGCTGACGCGGCTGGGCGGCAGCCGCGCGATTCCGATCACTGCCCGCGTCGTTGCGGCGACCAATCGAGACCTGGAGCAGGAGGCCGCCGCAGGCCGCTTCCGGCAGGATCTCTACTACCGCCTCAACGTGCACACGCTGCGCGTGCCGGCGCTCCGCGAGCGGTTGTCCGACATTCCCGTTCTCGTCGAATATCTGCTTCGCTCGCTCGCCTCGCAGCTTCGCATGAAACCGAAGACGATGGCGCCGGAAGCTCTGACGCTGCTCGCGGAATACGATTGGCGGAAGAACAATGTCCGCGAACTGCGAAATTGTCTCGAGCGGATGATGATTGCATCCGATGCGGACGTCATCGAGGCCTTCGACGTTCCGCCGGAAATTCGCGGAGAAGACCGCGACGAGGCGTCTGCCCCCGGCGCCTTGAAAGCGCTCAAGGCGCAAGCCGAACGCCAAATCGTCCTCGCCGCTCTCGAGAAGCACGACTGGCAAATTACGCGAACTGCCGACGCGCTCGGTCTTGCCGATCACTCCAGCCTGCTCAAGATCATGCGCCGCCACGGACTCAGTAAAGACGCACACCGGAACAGCTGACCTTACGTGTCTAGCCGAACACGGCCGGTCGAGCTATCGTGTCCATGCGGACACCCTATCCCTCCCTCCTCCTACCCGCTTCCAACCCGCAACTCACTCCCCTCCAATTACTTACCGGCGCCGCTTGAAACTCCCACCCGCGGCCCGTCGCTTGCGTTTTACTCCGTCCGAAAGCGGCCGCAGTCAAGCGGCCGGCCACAACAAAGGAGAAGGACATATGAAAACCAACGGACAGATCACAGCGGCCCTGCTCGTAGCAACGCTCGCAGCCGCCGGTTGCTCCAGCACCGGCGAAACTCCGCAATCCCAGCGCGAACAAGCAACGCCTGTTTCAATGACAAACTCGCCGCCACCCAGGCCAGCCGCCGACAAGACAGCCATCGGCCCCGTCTCGTTCGCGGACGGCGAGGCAGCCTACCGCGCAGGAAACTACAAAGACGCCGAAAACGTCTTCGAACGGTACACAAAGGAACAACCCGATAACGCGTGGGGCCATTTCATGTACGGGCTCTCCGCTTCAAAGAGCGGCGATCCCGCGAAAGCCGAAATCGCATTCGAGGAAGCACTGCGGCTCGACCCGAATCACGTCAAGAGTATGACGAACCTGAGCCGGGTCCTCATCGATCAGAAGCGCTTTGAGGAAGCCTTCGAGAAGCTCACGCACGCCGTGGAGAAAGAACCCGATTCGGCAGAAGTGCATCGTTTGCTCGGCCGTACATACAGTGGCCAAGGCAAGACCGAAGATGCCATCGAGTCCTATCGTCGCGCCATCGAACTGGATGACAAAGACGCGTGGTCGATGAACAACCTCGGCCTCCTGTTCCTGAAACAGGACCGCCCTTATGACGCGGTGCCGCTCTTAGCCAAAGCCGTACTGCTAAACAAACACGTCGCGATGTTTCAAAACAACCTGGGCATGGCGCTCGAACACACCGGACGTTTCGGCGCCGCCGCGATCGCGTATAGCGGCGCACTCAAGGCTGACCCCAATGACACAAAAGCTCAGAAAAACCTGGAGCGGGTCCAAGCCGTGAAAGCCGGCCCTGAAGAACCGTTCGACCTCGAAGCCCTGGCTGGAGGCCACCTCAAACAGACAAAGGTCGATGAGACGAATTCTGCTCGCTAACCAATCATCGGCCACCGGGCCTGGCGTCGCGCAACCGCATGGCTGTGCGCGCCAGGGCCGGCCACTTCCCGCGAAAATAGAACCTAGCACGCGAACGCTTTAATCCGCATTCACCGATGACTGCTGAAACCCGATACGAAGTGAATGAAAGAGGAACATGTCGGAGGGGGGACTTGAACCCCCACGGGACTAGGTCCCGGCAGATTTTGAGTCTGCTGCGTATGCCAATTTCGCCACTCATTTGTGAACGCTTGAATTTTTCAACGGCTTCTTAAGAAGAGGGGAACGTCCGTTGAAAAATTCAACATGCGAACTGCCGCCGTCTTTTCTGCTCGGAGGCGGACTTCCTGATAATGGACGGAGGAATAAAACGTTCGACGCTGTGCCGCAACGATACTGCGTAGGCCCGTAGACTGCACACTTGCAGCACAAAACACCGGTCAACGGTGCCCCCCGGATGGTCGTTTGATGGCCCTATTTTCCTAACCTGGTGCTATTTACAGTGGTTCAGGCATGTGATACGCGTCCATCGGCCTTAACCCGAATTGCAGTGAGGAGGTAGATACAGGCCAGATGAGTTGAACTTGAAATGTTAAGGAGGATAAACCATGAAGATCAAAGAAAGACGTCGTTGGGGAACTGCCCTCTTGTTGTTGTGGGTGGCGGTTCCAGTCTCATCCGCCTTCGGCCAAGCTCAGCATGTCCGGTGGGACATTATCAACTTCGAGTTTGTCACGCCACCTGCTCTAAACACGGCAACGGCGGGCGGCGTATCGGATGCGAAGGCCCCGGATGGCACCCGGTTAAGGTTTACCGGCACCGGAACCTTCGTCGCACCGCCGGGCCATCACGGAGGCGGCGTTGCTGTTAAGGGTGGAGGAACCTGGCAGTTATTTAACGCCGCAGGCGGGTTGGTTGCGAGCGGCACTTATGCGGTCACCGAGGTTGTGCTATTTGCGTTTGCCAACTTTCAGACTCCGGGGGCTATCAATGACCTGATCGGGCCTGGGGGAGCTAACGGAAACGCGGCACTGCGGATTGTGTACTCGGATGGAGACACGGGCATCCTACTCGTTGCGTGTCATGGACCGGGGGCGCCAGCCGGAATCTCCGAGGGGGTTGCGGCAACGAAAGGGTATAAGACTTTCGATCAAATTCAGCCCCCTGCGCCAGGCGTCAACGCAAACCGGACGAGTTTCCACGTTAGATAAACAAGGGGAGCAAAGAGACTGCTGGGCGAAGGGCTCAGACCGTGCTTTTCGGCAAGCCCGGCGGTCCGTCCATCTACTACCGACAGGAATGTTGCACTTCACAGCCCAGCCGACGTTGGGGTCTTCGAAGGCGTTGTCTCGAGGAGCTTCGTCGATTGCTGGAACCGCGTGGCACCCAACGTCGGCGTGGACGCGAACCGCACACTGTTCCATGTTAGCGACTGGTCCCGGTACAACGAGAACACTTGCAGTTTTTCGACCGTGCATTAACGAAGATTCAGGCTCTGCCGGGCGTCCAGTCCGCCGCCGGTACGTTCAGAGTGCCGATGGTCGGATTTGCCACCGTCACTTTCTCCGTGCAGGGGAAACCGGTCCCGGTTGGTCAGGCGCCGAGCGCGGATTACCGCGCGATCAGCTTCGACTACTTTCGCGCGATGGGCATTCGGCTTCTCAAGGGGCGGGAGTTCAACGAACGCGATAACGCCGAGGCTTTCGACGCTGTGATCGTGAACGATGAGTTTGCGGGCCGGTACTGGCCAGGTGAAGATCCCATCGGCAAACGCCTTCAAGTAGGAACGGAATTGACGCGTTGGCGCGAAGTCGTCGGAGTGGTCGGCAACGCCAGGCTTGCCGGATTGGAAGCGAAGGTAGATCCGGCGATCTACATTCCGTTTCCCCAGAATTCCTGGCCGAACGCGTTGCGCAACAGTTTCATCGTCGTGCGCACGATTGGGGATCCGCGTAATCTCATTCCAGCCATTCGCCGCGAATTGCGCTCGGTCGATCCTGATGACGACGACGGAGCATTGTTGCGCGTGGAACCCGCGCCGTAATCGTCCAATTTCACTAAAGCGTCAGGATTGCGGTAACCGTTGTGGGATACGCAACCTGCTCCTCATTCCTGCTTCAACGCGATCAACGGATCCACGCCCAGCGCGCGACGGGACGGGAACCATGCCGCGAGGAGGGCAACAACAAGAAGTACGGCGACGGTGATGGCTAACGTCCACGGATCGCGCTCGGGAACTTGGTATAGCAGGCTGCGCAACCAGCGAGTGGTGGCGAGCGATCCGAGCAAGCCGATCAGAATTCCTGCGGCCGTCCATCGCATGGCGTGGGCAAACACGAGACCCAGGATGTTGCCGTACGTTGCGCCCAGAGCCATGCGCACTCCAATCTCTTGCGTTCGCTGTGTCACGAGAAAGGAAATCAGGCCATAAAGGCCTACCGCGGCCAACGACGCGCCGATGGCCGCGAACAGTCCCAATAACACGGCATTGAACCGCGGCCGATCTGCCAGTTTGTTCACGCGCTGGCTCATCGTTTCGATGACTACCGGGAGTGTCGGATCAATAGCGGCGACTTCGCTGCGGATCGCATCGGCGATTACCTGCGGATTCATGAAGGTTCTGACAATGACACTCGCCTTTCTGCCCGGTATTGCCGTTCCGTGTTTTCGAACGACATAGTATTCGGGATCGTCCTTGTCGGACAGGGCCGGGTTATTTCTCGCATTGCCGGCAACGCCGATCACAGTGTCCCATGGCAACTGCTGATTGCGACGCATCTCTTTGCCGACGGGATCCTCATTTGGAAAAAGCCGGCGGGCGAGCGAGTCACTGATGATGATCGTGTTTTGATCGGGATCGCGATCCTCTTCCCGAAAACTACGGCCGCGGAGAATCGGAATGCTCAGGGTTGCGAAGTAATCGGGGGTGACAATCCGCCACGTGACGTTCCCTCCGGTCCCCTCGACGACGTGAGGCCGGCCTCGAACCTCGAGACCTGCGAATATGTGATATCGGGTTCCTCCAGGCATGAGAGGCACAGAATCTGTAAGCGCGAAATTGCCTATTCCAGGCAACCGGTGCATACGCGATTCGAGTTCTTCGAAGAAGGCGAGCTGCTGAACAGGTTGCCTGTATCGCTGCAGGCTGAGCGTAACTGAGGTCGACATCACGCTTTCGGTCCGCATTCCCAATGGAACCGTTTGAATATTCCATAACGTGCGCAACAGAAGTCCTGCACCGCTAAGAAGCACGAGGGAGAAGGCAATCTGGGCGGCGACCAACGAGTGCCGCAGAAGACCGCGGCCCCCGCCTGCCGTGCGCCACGCGGCCAGCGACTCGGCCTCGGGTGCATGAAGTGCCGGTACGATGCCGAACACAAGACCGGAAACCAGGGAGACGCCGACGGCGAAAAGCAACACACGAAGATCCAGCGTCGCTTCTTCTAGACGCGGTATGCCACCCGGAGCGATCGCCACAAGGAGCCGCAAGAAAACCCATGCGAGCACCGAGCCCGCAGCGCCTCCCACAACGCTTAATGCAAGACTTTCCATCAAGAGTTGGCGCATCAGGCGCGACCTGCCCGCTCCAAGTGCAACACGCATGGCAACCTCGCGAGCGCGTGAGGCCGCGCGCGCAAGAAGCAAATTCGCCACATTCGCGCAAGCAATGAGCAGGACGGCCATAACGGCTGCGGTCAGAATCCACGACGCGGTGCGGGCATCCTGGACCTGGCGGTCGCGGACGGTTCGGATCCGGAACTTCACCTCCTTTCGGAAAGCTTCCGGAGCCCATTGAAGCGCCTCCTGATACAGCGGTTGCATCGCGGCGGTAGCTTGCGGAATCGTAATGCCCGGTTTGAGCCTTGCGTAAGCGCGCAGCAACGGGCCCGTAGCGGGATGCGCCATTGCGCTCCAGTTCAAAGCCTGCGGCACGAAAATATCCGATTTGCCCATTCCAGGCATTTCGAAGTTGGCCGGCAGCACACCAACCACGGTCGCAGGAGCACCGTCGAGCGAGATCGCTCTGCCAAGAACGGATGCGTCGCCTGCGAACCTGCTGTGCCAAAGACCATAGGACAGCAGTACGACCCGCGGCTGGTTGGGACGGTCTTCTTCGGCGCGGAAATTACGTCCTAGAATCGGTTGGACGCCAAGAGTTGGAAAGAAACTCGCTTCGACCGATGCGCAAGAGACCCGCACGGGATTCTGATCCGTGAGATCGCAATCGAAGCCGCCGGGAACATGTGTTCCGATCGATTCGAAAGGTGTTTCAGCGGCACGCCAATCGAGATAGTCGGCGCCCAGCACGAACTCGTTGGGATCTATGGGAGCGATGATCCCGACCGAGACCAACCGGTCTTCTTCAGCGTAGGGAAGGGCGCGAAAGAAAAGGCGATCCACAACGCTGAAAACTGCGGTGCTTGCGCCGACGCCCAGGGCTATGGCGAGAATCGCGCTGATTGCGATGCCGGGGGTTCGAAGAAAACTGCGACATGCGTAACGGATGTCCTGGCCAACACTTTCTACAAATAGACGGATCACTTATCTTCTCCCCTGGTGCTCTTGGTAAGACGATATTTCAAGCGGTTGACGTGGTCAAGAAACGCAGGCGAAAGCCGGCCAGATACTTGCCCTACTTCTACAGCAACTGAGTTTCAATGAAGCTCTAGTCGCACTGGACGAGGCTTTGCAGCGTTTAACGGAGATGGATGAGCGAGCGGCGAAAGTCGTAGAACTCCGTGACTTTGGTGGTCTGACTGAGGCAGCAGAAGCTCTGAACATTTCACCTGCGACGCTAAAGCGCGACTGGAAATTTGCTCGCACCTGGCTTGTGAGCCAACTGCGTTGGTCACACTTAACGATGACAAAACGTTGCTCTACATCTGCATTCGTTGCAGTTGGTTGAAACTCGTATTAGGACATTACTCGCCATAAACGCCGCAGTGTTGAGTAACCCATCGTCGGGGCGGCTCCGCCCCGGCATGCTCCGCCACCATGTACGCGGCGTACCAGTCGGGCCAGTTCGCGTCGCGCTGCCCGATGCGCTGCTTCGGATCCTTCCATTGGATCCAGCATCACGCGGGCCCGCTCTACATCGCTCGAGCGCACCATGACTCGCGCGTCGCCGATGGCAATTCCATAATGAGGATTGGCACCCAGAAAGTATTCGTCAGGGATGAGGGCCTCAACACCACCAGCTTGCAGGACCGACTTCACGACCTGCGTCTCTTGTATCCAAACGCAGTTTCGAACAAGGACCCATTCCTCGTTCGTGTTGGGTATTTGTTGGTATTCGTAGTCCATGGCGACTTCGTATTGGGTTCCCTTCGATTCAATCAAATCCGTTTCTAAAGCTCAATCCTTGATTCCGGTTTGCAGTTCATACAGCTCACCCGCGAGGTGTTCCAGTAAGCGAAATACTTTCGTTCTCGGAAAACCGGGTGTATGTTGGGCTCCGGCGGATAGACCCAAGTCGGGAGTTGAGATTCTTTATTCTTGGCCAACGGGGCGATCGTTCTCGACCGTCCGTTGAGGAAGGAAACGTGTTATGGCGCGAGTCTCGCTGAAAGTGAATGGAAGGTCGCGGGTCGTTGATACAGACCCCAGCACTCCGCTGCTGTACGTGTTGCGCGACGACCTGAGGCTGAATGGACCCAAATTTGGGTGCGGTCTTTCGCAATGCGGCTGTTGCACAGTGATCCTGGACGGCAACGCAGTCCGGTCGTGCAGTATCGCGGTGAGCAATGCCGAAAACCGGAGCATCACCACGCTGGAAGGTCTGGGCAGCGTAGCCCATCCTCACCGGCTCCAGAAGGCGTTCATCGAGGAGCAAGCGGCGCAGTGCGGCTATTGCATGAACGGCATGATTATGAATGCCAAGGCACTGATTGACAGAAACCCTCATCCCACGGAGGTCGAGATCCGGCGCTCTCTTGACGGCATCCTGTGCCGTTGCGGAAGCCACTTGCGGGTCATCCGAGCCATCCAACGGGCCACGGTCTGAGGGCCTGAATCAGGAGGTGCACCATGAAAACACGACAGGTTTCTCGCAGAGGATTTCTTAAAAGCGCGGGCGGACTGGTTGTCAGCTTCAGCTTTTCGGGACCCATGTCCCGGCTCGTGGCTCAATCTCCAGACCTGCCCGCCGTCGAGCCGGAGGCGACGTCGCTCGATTCCTGGCTCGCAGTCGCCCAGAACGGAAGTGTCACCGTGTTCACCAGCAAGGTGGAACTGGGCACCGGCATCGAGACCGCGCTGGCCCAAATTGTGGCCGACGAACTGGATGTCCCGTTTCAGAAGATCCAGATGGATTGGGGAGACACGGCCAAGTCCGTCGACCAGGGCATGACCGTGGCCAGCCGGACCCTCGAGCGAGCCGGACCGCAGTTACGCCAGGCCGCGGCCGCGGCACGCCAGCAGCTGCTGAAGCTGGCCGCAGCACGGCTCGAGGTTCCTGCCGAGCAGCTCACTGTCCGCGACGGTGTGGTGAGCATCATCGGAAGCCCCGCGAAGAAAGTCTCCTACGGCGAGCTCATCGGCGGCAAGCGCTTCAACCTGAAAATTACCGCGACCGGAGAAGGCTGGGATATGAAAGTGGCTCCCGAGGCACGCGCCAAGGATCCCAAGGAGTACAAGATCGTCGGTACTTCGGTGCCGCGCATCGACCTGCCGCCTAAATTCACTGGAGAGTACACCTATATCCAGGACGTGCGGGTTCCCGGCATGCTCCACGGCCGCGTGGTTCGCCCGCCTGTGGTGAATTCCAAACCGGCACGTATTGACGAACCCTCCATCCGGCACATTCCCGGCGTGATCAAGGTCGTGCAACAGGAAAACTTCGTGGGCGTGGTGGCGGAGACCGAATGGGCCGCGATCCAGGCGGCCAGGGCTTTGAACGTGACCTGGTCCGCTCCGGCGGAGAAACTTCCCGCGAACAAAAATGAGCTGGAAGCCTACCTCCGGAATACAAAGAGCGTCATTGACATGAATCCGGTGAAGAAGGGCAACGTGGAGGAAGCGCTCGCGCGCGCGAGCAGGACTTTTCAAGCGACCTACCGCTGGCCTTTCCAGTTGCACGGCATGCTCGGCCCCTCTTGCGCCGTAGCGGATGTGCGATCCGACCGAGCCACCGTGTGGACCGGCACGCAAGCCCCGTTCATGACACGCGATAAGTTGGCCACTCTTTTGGGGCTGGCCAAAAAGAACGTTCGCGTCATCCATCGGGAGGCTGCCGGCTGCTACGGCCGCCTGGAGCCCGATGACGTGCCCGAGGACGCGGCGCTGATGTCCCGTGCGGTGGGCAGGCCCGTCCGCGTTCAATGGATGCGAGACGATGAGCACGGCTGGTCACCCAAAGGTCCGCCGCATCTGATTTCGGTCCGGGCCGGCGTGGATAGCCAAGGTAATGTCATCGCCTGGGATTACCTGGACCGCAGCTTCCCATGGACCGACGCCAGGGGCGTCTTGCTTGCCTCCCGGCAAGTGGGCCTCAAGCCGGCGGACCCAGGCTTCCCCAACGGAGCTACCTCGGCCGGCGAGGTGTATCAGTTCGCGAACCAAAAGATCGCCGCTCAAAACCTGCCCTGGCAGACGGCGGGCCCGATCCCGCTGCGGACCTGCAATCTGCGCTCGCCGGGACAGCCGGCACGCTGTTTCGCCAGCGAAGGCTTCATCGACGAACTGGCCTCGGCGCTGAGCGTGGATCCGATCCAGTTCCGGCTGCGTTATCTCGGTGAGAACAAGCGACTGCGGGAAGTCCTGCTGGCGGCAGCTCAAAAGGCGGCGTGGAAGGAACGTCCTTCGCCCGCGCCGGTGTCTGCCGGCCCTAAGCTCGCCGGGAGAGGCGTCGCGATTACCGACCGCGCCGGCGCCATGGTTGCCGTTGTCGCCGACGTTGAAGTGGACAAACCGACGGGCAAGGTTTCAGTCAAGCGCATCACTGTCGCCCACGACTGCGGCCGGATCGTCAACCCCGATGGAGTCAAGAATCAGATTGATGGGAACGTCATCCAGGGAGTGAGCCGAACGTTACTGGAGGAAGTTCAGTTCGATGCCGCCGGCGTGAAAAGCCTCGACTGGAAGAGTTACCCGATTCTCACCTTCCAGAACATCCCGGCAATCGAGATCGTGCTGATCAATCGGCCGGAGATGGAGGCACTGGGCGCGGGCGAGCCGTCTATCGTGCCCGTGCCGGCAGCAATAGCCAATGCCGTTTTCGACGCCACCGGAGTGCGCTTCCGTGAGGTTCCTCTCACGCCGGAGCGAGTGCTGAGCACGCTGAAAAGCGGCTCGTGATTGCTTTCACTGTGGTGGCGGTCTATGACCGTCGGCGATGTCTCGCTTCGAGATCGCCGGCGGTCACAGACCGCCGCTACAGTGGAACAACACTACAATTCCTACTTGTGACCCGGCTGCCGCATCAGGCACAATAAGCATCATGAGACGAGAGAATTTCACAATAGGGTTTGCCCGAAAGACGGAAACTGCTCGAGTAACTACTCGCTTGTGGTCCTGCCTCTTATCCGCTCAAAGCTATCGACTCTGTCTGTCATCGCTGTAATTCCAACACAGTTAGTAATTCAGCCCCTGTAGTCCAACTGGAAGAGGCGTCTGGCTCAAAACCAGAATGTTGTGCGTTCGAATCGCACCAGGGGTATTTGCAGCAGTGGCAGAGTCTGGTCGATTGCGGCTGCCTGTAGAGCAGTTGTCCCTGGGGACTTCGGTGGTTCGAATCCATCCTGCTGCATCGCCTGCGCGTTCGAATCGCGCCGCTTCCTTTTTGCCAGTGGGAGAGTTCGATTCTCTCCACTGGCACTGTACCGGCCTGGTGGAACTGGTAGACGCGCTGGATTCAGAATCCAGTCCGAAAGGGTGAGAGTTCGAGTCTCTCGGCCGGTATTGTCCCTGCGGTATTGCTATGTACGTGTGGCCGAGAGGCGAGGCAGACGCCTGTAACGCGTCATGACGTCGGTTCGAATCCGCCCACGTACTTTTTGGGAGAGTGGCTCGCCAACAGCAATGGCCTCGAAAACCACCATCGCAGGTTCGAGTCCTGCTTTCCTGCTTAGGTCGATAGCTCAATTGGCTAGAGCGCCGCGCTTTGAACGCGGAGGTTCCTGGTTCAAGTCCAGGTCGGCCTGCTGGACACATCTTCAGGCTGCGGTTCAGGCATGACTCTACCGCAAAAGCCATCGCGGGACGCGGTCTGCGTATTGGTCAAATGCTTCTCCGACTCAGCGGCGCAGGAAAGCTTCTTCCGGGAGCACGAATAATACGGACTGTCGATTTTCAATTCTGCCAAACGACTAACTTGTGAAAGGAGAAGCAACGATGCGTTTCATGGTCATTGTTAAAGCTACTAAGGAATCGGAAGCAGGCATACTCCCGGACGAAAAGATCCTCAGCGCAATGGGAAAGTACAACGAAGAACTGATGAAGGCCGGAGTCCTTCTGGCAGGGGAAGGGCTCCATGCGAGTTCCAAAGGTGCGCGTGTGAAGTTCTCAGGAAAGGATCGGATCGTAACCGATGGGCCGTTTGCAGAAACAAAGGAATTGATCGCCGGTTTTTGGCTATGGAAGGTCAATTCCAAGCAAGAGGCCATCGAATGGCTGAAGCGTGCGCCCTTCGATGGCGGTACGGAAGTCGAAATTCGCCAGGTTTTCGAAGCCGAAGATTTCGGTCCTGCGCTGACCCCTGAAGTCCGCGAGCAGGAAGAGAGGATGCGGGCGGAGCTCGATAAGCGCAAGATCTCTTAAGTCCGCTGTAGCGGTGAAGGCTTGTCACTTGCATTTTGCAAGTGATTTGGGTTAGCCTCTGACGTGCCCGAAAAACCAACGTCCAAGCGCCGGTCCGGCTGCCCGGTCAGTGTTTCTCTCGAGATTTTCGGGGATCGCTGGTCGTTGTTGATCATCCGCGACCTGATGGTTCGCGGATTTCGGACGTTCAAGGAATTCGAGCAGTCGGGCGAAGGCATCGCGACGAACATTCTGGCCGACCGCCTGCAAAAACTCGAGGCGGCGGGAATTCTGATTGCTGAAGCCGAGCAGGAGGACGCCCGCCGAATAAATTATCGGCTCACCGAGAAGGGTATTGACCTGGCTCCGGTGCTGTTGGACCTGCTGATTTGGGGAGCGCGGCATGAGAGAACCGGATTGGCGTGCGCGGCGGTTGAAGCGATGGCGAAGAATCGCGATGCCCTTCTTCGAGAAGTACGGCGAAGGTGGCGAGAGCGCGATCCAAGGCCTTTGCAGGTGAAGGGCCGCTGGGTTTGGCTGTAGGTGGAGCGGAGATCACCTGTAGGCGCGGTCTATGACCGCGCCTACAGCTTAGGTGATCGTTCGAATAAAATTTAACCAAAAGGAGTAATCAATGAGCCAGGTCCGTGTTCTGGTTGGTACGCGCAAAGGTGCATTCATTCTTACTTCGGACGGAAAGCGTGAGAAATGGGAAGTCAACGGCCCTCATTTTGCGGGCTGGGAGATTTATCACATGAAGGGTTCGCCCGCCGACTCGAATCGCATTTACGTCTCGCAAACAAGCGGATGGTTCGGCCAGATCATTCAGCGCTCCGACGACGGCGGCAAGACCTGGCATCAGCCCGGCACGCCTGCCGGCGAGCCGACCACGACTCCGCACGGGTGGCCAAAGGGCGAGAGCAACAAATTTG
>Ga0066710_100001105_pt1 | contig 19139 bp, 10 predicted proteins | sample GraSoiAngelo_159_FD_79666 | JGI IMG/M metagenome (GOLD analysis project Ga0066710, IMG submission 79666) | Grasslands soil microbial communities from the Angelo Coastal Reserve, California, USA - 14_1009_16_40cm | ecosystem: Environmental > Terrestrial > Soil > Grasslands | place: USA... | reverse complement strand
TGGCGACGTGCTGACCGCGGCCGGCGGCCACACCCTGAACGAACCTCAAGACCTGGCTCGAGCGCTCGAAGACGCCGGGCCCACGGGTCGGCTCGGGCTGAATCTCGTCCGCGCCGGACAGCGCGTGGCTCGCGACGTGCTCCTCGGCGTCCAAGGCTCTTAAGCAGTGGGAGGGGGCGTTTTGACACGCGTCTTGGTGGTTGCCACCTCCGCAATTGTGCGCGCGGGCCTGGAAGCCCTGGTCCGCACCAGCCCCGGCCTGTCGCTCGCGGGCGGTTCGCCAAGCCTGGCAGCGGCAGCTCGATCGCTTGAGCACCTGCAGCCCGACGTCCTGCTGCTCGACGTGGACCTTGACGACGACGAACAGGCGGCGGCCATCTCTCGGATCACTGGGCGCGGCAGTCACGCGGACGCCGACTCGATCGAGTCCGATCCAGGCGCGCCGGCGATAGTGCTTCTGGCAGAGAACCCTCAAGGCGCCTCGATCGCCCAGGCGCTCCGCTCAGGCGTGCGCGCGGTCTTGGCGCGCCAAGCCACGACCGCCGAGATCGCGGCCGCTCTCGAAGCCGCGGCGGCGGGGCTCATCGTCTTGCACCCGGTCGCGATGGACTCGCTGCTGCCCATTCGACCTTTTCGCGCCTCGCCCGCGGAGGGCACGGCACCCGCTGCGCCAAGCCGGGCCTTGACGCCGCGCGAGCTTGAGGTGCTCGGAATGCTAGCCGAGGGGCTAGGCAACAAGGAAATCGCGTCACGGCTGCGCATCTCCGACCACACCGTCAAGTTTCACGTGGCCTCCATCTTGAGCAAGCTCGACGCCTCCAGCCGCACGGAGGCGGTCGCCCTGGGCGTGCGGCAGGGCTTGATCATGTTGTAGGTCGAAATTGAGGGACTCCGCATGAACGGCAGCCCCTGACAGGAGTGTGCCTCCAATTCATCGTTGGCTTTCACCTGGAAAACGAAACCCCTCGGCGTGGCACTACCCCGATGTGCCTCAGGTTTGAAGAATGCCCGTATAATAACGGGCGATGACTGAGCCGTTGGTGATTGCCATTGACGGCCCTGCCGGCGTGGGAAAGAGCACAGTGGCTGAGAGGCTGGCCGAGCGTCTCGGTTGGACCTACGTGGACAGCGGCGCCACCTATCGCGCCGCCGCGCTCAAGGTGCTCGAAAGCGGCGCATCGCCTGACGACGAGCGCGCCGTGATCGAGATCGTCACGGGCGCGGACATTCGGCTGGCCATCGACGACCTGCGGGCGCGAGTGCTTTTGGACGGCCGGGATGTGTCGGGCAAGATTCGCACGCCGGAGGTGACGCTGGCAGCCGCGAAGGTCTCACGCCTGCCCCAGGTTCGGACGAAACTCGTCGCACTGCAGCGGAGCGCCGCCCGAGGCCGCCGTGTGGTGATGGAAGGACGCGATATCGGCACCGTCGTGTTCCCGCAGTCGCCGCTGAAGATCTTCCTCAAGGCCGATCCGGAAGAGCGCGCTCGCCGAAGATTGGGGCAGGAAGAAAAAGGGGGACAGGCGCGAAGCCTTGAGCAGACCGCTCAGGAGATTCATCGACGCGACCGGCTTGATTCGGAGAGGAAGATTTCGCCCCTGGTCGCGGCGCCGGACGCCTGCCAGATCGACTCGACCCGCCTCACCGCAGATCAGGTGGTCGAGCGTATTGTGGCCTGGGCGCGAGAGAAAAAGCTGATCTGATTTAGCAGGCCGGTTTGACCGCAATCCGTAAGTCGCTTTAGCTTGTTAACAGTTGTTGATGGCATGGCTGCGCGGCCGTATAAGGGCAGCATGATTTTCAAAGGCTGAATTGTGGAGTGTGAGTCAAGTGTTGGAAGGGCCGGGGGCGCAACTTCAGTGATTGCTCGGTTTCATCCTTCAGCCTTTTACACACTTCAGCCTTGCCTACGACCGTCCTCCGTTGCTCATGGAGGCCAGGAACTGCGAGTTGGTGTTCGTCTTAGAGAGCTTGTCGATGATGAGCTCCATGCTTTCGACGGGGGAGAGCGGGCTCAGCACCTTGCGCAGGACCCAGATGCGGTTGAGTTCGTCCTTGGGCACGAGCAGTTCTTCTTTGCGGGTCGCGGAGCGGTTGATGTCGATGGCGGGGAAGACGCGCTTATCGACCAGCTTGCGGTCGAGGTTGATTTCCATGTTGCCCGTGCCCTTGAATTCTTCGAAGATCACGTCATCCATGCGGCTGCCCGTGTCGATGAGCGCCGTGGCAATGATGGTTAAGCTGCCGCCCTCCTCGACGTTGCGCGCCGCCCCAAAGAACCGCTTCGGACGCTGCAAGGCGTTGGAATCGACGCCGCCGGAGAGGACTTTCCCGGAAGGCGGCACCACGGTGTTGTACGCGCGCGCCAGCCGGGTGATCGAATCGAGCAGGATCACGACGTCGCGCTTTTGCTCCACCAACCGCTTGGCTTTTTCGATCACCATCTCCGCCACCTGGACGTGGCGGGCGGCGGGCTCGTCAAACGTCGAGCTGATCACTTCCCCCTTCACGGTGCGCTGCATGTCCGTCACTTCTTCGGGGCGCTCGTCGATGAGCAGGACGATCAGGGTGATCTCGGGGTGGTTGGTGCTGACGGAGTTGGCGATGGTCTGAAGCAGCATGGTCTTGCCGGTGCGGGGCGGAGCCACGATAAGGCCGCGCTGACCCTTGCCGATGGGCGTGAGCAGGTCGAGCACGCGCGCGGAGACGTGGTCCTTCACCGTCTCAAGGCGTATCCGCTCCAGCGGGTAGAGAGGGGTCAAGTTGTCGAAGAAGATCTTGTCGCGCGACTCGTCGGGCGGCTCGAAATTGATGGCCTCCACCTTGATGAGGGCGAAGTAGCGCTCGCCCTCCTTGGGCGGTCGGATCTGCCCGGAGATAGTGTCGCCGGTGCGCAAGTCGAACTTGCGGATTTGGGAGGGCGAGACATAGATGTCATCAGGGCCGGGCAGGTAATTGTAATCGGGCGCCCGCAGGAATCCGAAACCGTCGGGAAGGCATTCCAGCACACCCTCGGAAAAGATCAGCCCGCTCTTTTCGGTTTGCGCCTGAAGGATCTTGAAAATCAACTCCTGCTTGCGCATGCCGCTCGCGCCCACGACGCCCAGGTCTTTGGCGACCTGGACCAGCGGCGCGATATTCATGTCTTTGAGCTTGGCGATATCCAGGATTTCGCCTTCTTTGAGCTCGGTGATCTTGTCTTCTTGAACTTCTTCCTGTTTCTTGGCAGGCATATTCATATCTCTCTTCAAGCGTTGGCCGCGCGCAGGCGCCTTCGGAGGCCCCTCCCGGGGCGCTGACCGACGCTCTTGTTGTTCCCCGTTTTCTTCGGGTTCGTCGAGCAAAGTCGATGGCATATTGAGATTCCAAACTGGGTGAGCCAGCGGCACAAAAAGGCTGGCGAAGTTGTTCCTTCGCGACTTCTGGATTCCCTTAATCCTGGGTATGCCGGACAGGCAGGGTCATGACGACGTGTGAATGGCAGTGCCTTGCCGGCGCACTCACTATTACGTTTCCCTTGGATGCGCCTTCCCGGGAATAAGTTTCAAGCCAGACGACTAACGGATGAGAACTCCATCCGTGGTGCGCGACTCCACCGATCCGCGCACACAATCTTGCTCCCTCGAGCAACGCGAAGACAGCAGGAAAGAAGTTCTCCTGCGCCAACCTTCCCCGGTCCACCGTTCTTCCGTCGAGCCTCGGTAAAGGTCGCAGCAGGGCTCCAGACCCGAACTCCCTTTCCTAATTCGTCAGGGGCGGCGTGCGGCCCTCGTCGGAGACCGAGGGTGCTGGAGGCTCCATGCCCTCCGGCTCGACAGCCAGTGGCGACCGCAAGTCGACCTTACCTTCCAGAGCCAGGTCCAGCACTTCGTCCATAGTGTCCACGAAGCGAATCGCGATTTCCTGCTGAATATTGGCGGGAACGTCCGGCAAATCCTTTTCATTGTCGCGGGGCAAGATGACCGTCTGGCTCCCGGCGCGATGGGCGGCGAGAATCTTCTCCTTAACGCCGCCGATGGGAAGCACTTTGCCTCGCAACGTGATCTCGCCCGTCATGGCCAAATCGCGGCGCACCGGAATCTTGGTGAGCGCACTGACGACCGAGGTCGCCAAAGTGATTCCGGCGGAGGGACCATCCTTGGGGATGGAGCCTTCCGGGATGTGGATATGAATATCCAGGCGGCGGTAGAAGTCGGGATCCAACCCGAGGCGCGCCGCTCTGGAGCGCACATAGCTCATCGCTGCTTGGCCAGACTCCTGCATAACGTCGCCCAGCTTTCCGGTGAGGATCAGCTTGCCCTTACCGGCCATGATGCTCGCCTCAATGTGCAGGATCTGTCCGCCGACCTCCGTCCAGGCCAGACCGGTGGCCAAGCCGACTTCGTTTCTCTCCTCCGATCGGATGTCCCGGAACTTAATGACGCCGAGGTAATCTTTCAGGTCCTCTTCCTTCACGGCGACCTGAAGCCCCTTGCCGTCTTTGACGACTTTCCGCGCCACCTTACGGCTGATGTTGGCAATCTCGCGCTCCAGGTTGCGAACCCCCGCCTCGCGCGTATAGCCGCGAATGATGCCCGTGACGGCGTCATCCGCCAAGGTCAAGTTTTCTCCTTTCAGTCCGGCAGCCTCGCGCTGCTTGCGGACCAGAAAGCGCTTGGCGATCTCCACCTTCTCGGGCTCGGTGTACCCCGACAGCCGCAGGATCTCCATGCGGTCCTGGAGGGGCTGCGGGATGGTATGGACCACATTCGCCGTGGTAATGAAAAAGACCTTCGAGAGGTCGTACTCCACGTCCAGGTAGTGATCCATGAACATATGGTTCTGTTCCGGATCGAGCACTTCGAGCAGAGCGGCGGACGGGTCGCCCCGGAAGTCCATGCTCATCTTGTCGACCTCATCGAGCAGGAACACCGGATTAACCGTGCCGGCCTTCTTCATCATCTGAATAATCTGGCCAGGAAGGGCGCCGATGTAGGTGCGCCGGTGCCCGCGGATTTCCGCTTCGTCGCGGACGCCGCCGAGGGACAGCCGCACGAATTTGCGGCCCGTGGCGCGGGCGATCGAACGGCCCAGCGAGGTTTTCCCTACTCCCGGCGGCCCCACAAAGCAAAGGATGGAACCCTTCGGAGTCTTCACCAGTTGACGAACGGCCAGAAACTCCAGGATGCGCTCCTTGATCTTCTCCAGACCATAGTGGTCGTCTTCGAGGGTCTGCTCGGCGCGCCGGATATCGCGGATTTCTCGCGACCTCTTCTTCCACGGGACGGCCAGAAGCCAGTCGAGATAGTTACGTGAGACCGTCGATTCCGCCGACATGGGAGGCATCATTTCCAGGCGGCGCAGCTCCGCCACCGCCTTCTCCTGAGCGTCCTTGGTCATGCCCGCCGAGTCGATTTTTTTCTTCAGCTCGTCGATCTCGCTTTTTTCGTTGCGCCCCAACTCCTTCTGAATCGCCTTGATCTTTTCGTTGAGGTAGTATTCGCGCTGGGCGCGCTCCATCTGGCGCTTCACGCGTCCTTGGATCGTCCTGTCCACGTTCAGTTTTTCGATTTCGATGTCGAGGATGTCGGCCAGGCGCGTCAGCCGGTCCACCGGCTCAAAGATCTCGATCAGTTCCTGCTTCTCCTCCAGGCTGATGTTCAGGTTGGCAGCGACCGTGTCTGTAAACTTGCCGACTTCTTCCACCTTAACCGCCGCGATCATGGTCTCGTAGTTGAGATTCTGGGAGAGCTTGACGTACTGCTCGAAAAGCGAAGTGACTCGCTGCACCAGTTGTTCCAGGCTAGGCGTGCTGACCGGACGATAAGTGGCCGTCTTCACCGCGACGCGGAAGTAGCCTTCCTCGCTCGTCACTTTCACAATCTTGCCGCGCTCCACTCCCTCGACCAGCACCTTGATGTTCCCGTCCGGCAGCTTAAGGCTCTGGATGATGTTCGAGACGGTCCCCACCGTGTAAATTTCGTTCGGCTTGGGCTCATCCACCGAGGCGTCGTGCTGGGCGGCGAGGAATATCTTTTTGTCGCCCGCCAGCGCGTCTTCCAGCGCTCGGATGGAGCTTTCGCGCCCGACCACGAAGGGCGTCATCATGTAGGGAAAGATCACCACGTCCCGGATGGGCATCATCGGGAGCGTGCGGGTTTCGCTTTTTTCATGGCCTGAGAACATAGAGCGATCCGTCAACCTGCCCTTTCGAGATGCCGGGAGCCTCGGCCTCTACCTTATAAGATGCTCGCGCGAGGGAAAAAGGCTGCGCGCAGCCTGGGCTGACCGCGTCCCTTCCCTTTTCATTTTACCCCGCTTTTTCGAGCAGCGCGCTCGCGAAGGTGATTTCGTGATTCTTCACCATCTCCTCGGTCACCACAAAGTCGCGCAGCTTGCGCTGGCTGGGAAGGTGGTACATCAGGTCCAGCATCAGCTCTTCGAGGATCATACGCAGTCCCCGCGCGCCCAGCTTCCGCTCGAGCGCCTGGTTGGCGATGGCTTGAAGGGCTTCGTCGGTGAACCGCAGCCTGACATTCTCGAACTCGAACAACCGCTGGTACTGGCGGGACAGCGAATTTTTCGGCCGCGTGAGGATCTGAACCAGAGCCGCCGCATCCAGATCGTTGAGCACTCCCACCACCGGGAGCCGGCCCACAAACTCCGGGATCAAGCCGTACTTAATAAGGTCTATCGGCTGAATCTGCTCCAAGACTTCGATGTTTCTTTTCCGCGAAGACTCCGCCGGGACCGGCGGAGCGTCGGTCTGGAATCCCATGGAGTGGTGTCCGATGCGCCGCTCGATGATGCGCTCGAGCCCGACAAAGGCCCCGCCGCAAATGAACAGGATGTTGGTGGTGTCGACTGGGGTGAACTCCTGATGCGGATGCTTGCGTCCGCCCTGTGGCGGAACGTTGGCGACCGTGCCCTCCAGAATCTTGAGCAGCGCCTGCTGGACGCCTTCCCCGGAGACGTCGCGCGTGATGGACGGGTTCTCGTCCTTCTTGGAAATCTTATCGATCTCGTCGATGTAGATGATGCCCTGCTGGGCGCGCGGGACGTCGCCGCCGGCATTTTGCAGGAGCTTCAGGATGATGTTCTCCACGTCCTCGCCCACGTAGCCCGCTTCCGTGAGCGTGGTGGCGTCAACGATGGCAAAGGGGACGTCGAGCTGCCGCGCCAGGGTCTGTGCCAGCAGCGTTTTCCCGGTGCCGGTCGGCCCGATCAACAGAATGTTCGACTTGGTCAGCTCCACGTCGCTGCGCACGCGGGCGAGCAGGATGCGCTTGTAGTGGTTGTAAACGGCGACGGCCAGCTTCTTCTTGGTCTTATCCTGCCCGATCACATACTGGTCGAGGAAGGCCTTGATTTCCACCGGACGCGGGAGCTTGGTTTGGGTGCTGGTCAACCGCTCGGTGTGGTCTTCTTCAAGAATCGTGTTGCAGACCACCACGCATTCGTCGCAAATATAGGCGCGCGGATGCTCCCCCGGCGAGGAGATCAACTTGCCCACCGCATCCTGAGCCTTCTGACAGAAGGAGCAGCGTAATGTCTCTTCCAAACCTGCGCGCTTCACCGTAGGGTCTCCAATCGAGCGCCGCTCGGCGCGGCCGCCTTACCTGTTCTTGAAGATAATCTCATCAATCATACCGTATTCCCGCGCTTGTGGCGCGCTCATCCAGAAATCCCGCTCCACATCGTGCTCGATCTTGTCGAGCGACTGGCCCGTATGTTTCGACATGATTTCGTTGATGTTGGCGCGGATGCGCAGGATTTCGCGAGCGTGAATATCGATGTCCGTCGCCTGGCCGGAGAGTCCGCCCATCGTGGGCTGGTGGATCAGCACGCGCGAGTTCGGCAAAGCAAACCGCTTCCCCGGGCTTCCCGCCGCCAAGAGCAGCGCCGCGATGCTAGCCGCTTGGCCGATGCAGATGGTCGAAACGTCGGGCTTGATGAAGTTCATCGTGTCGTAAATGGCGAGTCCGGCCGTGACCACGCCGCCCGGTGAATTGATATAGAGCGCCACGTCCTTTTCCGGGTCTTCGGCGGCGAGGAAGAGCAGTTGAGCGGTCACCACGTTGGCAACATTATCGTCGATGGGAGTACCGATGAAGATGATGTTGTCCCGGAGCAGGCGCGAGTAGATGTCATAGGCGCGCTCTCCCCGGTTGGTCTGTTCAACCACCATGGGAATCAGCGTCATGCGCGGTTCGTTTGCCCTCATAAACAGACCTAAGGATAACGAGCCCCTCCCCGTCCCTCAGCCAATCTCACTCGCTTTTTTGAATGATTCGTGCGTTTTGGTAGACGAAGTCAAGGGATTTCTGAGTGCGGCGAGTAAACTGAATTCTAGCCAGTCCGCCGTCTCGTGTCAAGCGCGTTTTTATTGCCGGGGCGGACTCGTGGGTCTCCTGGGCCATTTCCCGAATAACTTCGTCCACCTCTTCTTCGGACACTTCGATCTTTTCCGCCTCGGCGATCCTCTCCAAAATCAGCGAGCCCCGCACATCCTTCTCCGCTTCCGGCCTCAATTCCTCCCGAAATTTGCGCCAGTCGAACTGCTCCGCGCGTGGATCGATGCCCTGGGCCATGAGTTGCGAGAACAAGTTTTCGAGCTTGTGCTCAAGCTGCGCTTCGACCAGTTTCCGCGGAAGGGGGAACTCGTGCGTCCCGACCAACGTATCGAGCAGCTTGCGCCTCGCCGCGCTTTCCACCTGCTTCTGGCGGCGCTCGACCAGATCCTGGCGAATCTTGCCACGCAGTTCGGCCAGCGTCGTGAACTGACTCGCGGACTTGGCGAACTCGTCGTCGATCGCAGGCAACACCTTCTGCTTGACCCCCTGGACGTTCACGCGGTAGCCGAGCGTCCTTCCCTTCAAACTCTCGCGCGGGTAGTCTTCCGCGTAGGACACTTCAAACTCTCGGACGTCGCCAGGACGCGTGCCACGCAGGTTCTCGGTAAATTCCGCGAGGGTCCCCTTGCCGCCTAGATGGACTGTGCCCTCGCGAACCTCGACTGACGGCTTCGCTGGATCCTTCAGGTCACGGCCCTCATAGCTGACAGTCACGTAATCGTCATCCGCCGCCGGGCGATCCTGGACCACTTCAAAGGTCGCCAGGCGCTGTCGCAGCGCTTCCACAGCCTCGTCCACGTTCGCTTCCGTCAGCGTGGGCGGCTCTTGCTCGACTTCCAGGCCTTTATAGTGCTTCAGCTCGAATTCCGGATAAACTTCAAACGTCGCCTTGCAGGTCAGGGGCTGATCGTCCTCGAATTTGAGGTCCTGGAAGCTGGGCTGGCCCACCACTGACCAATTCTGACCCTTAACGGCGTCCCGGAAGAATTTCGGCACGAGCGTTTGCACCACTTCTTTGCGGATCTCATCGCGATAACGGCGTCGGACCACCGTGGGCGGAGCGTGTCCCGGCCGAAAACCCGGAACGCGGGCCACGCGCGCGTACTCTTTGGCTACGGTTTCGGCCTCTCGCTGGACGACGTCCGCAGCGATTTCAATGACGAGTTCCCGGGTGCAGTTTTCGGACTCCACAACTCCTCGGTGACGGGTCTATACGGTAAGTCAAAAGGGGGGTCGAAAAGTCTCCTGAACTTGAGGGACCATGCGTTCCCGGACGCCACCCCGGCGAAGGGAAAAGCGTCCTCAGGCTTCCGAAAACGCAGTATAGCACAGAAAATCGGACGTTGGCAGAGTCGAACGAACTGGGGCAGGGATACCACTTTGGGTCTGCTACAAGTGGGCCGGAAGGCGCTAGAAACGAGTGAAGACGACGAACGCCTTTGGCTCCACAGGAATGATTGCTACTCCTTCGGAATGAAGTGATTCGGGGACCGCGCTCCCACTGCCCTGCCAGCGCGCGTGGGCGGAATCGAACCGTTTCTGCCATTGTCCTGCGGGTACGGGCGCCGCGAGCGAAACCGCACTTTTACCAAAGTTGAACATCATGAGCGCTTCACCCGAGCCGGAGTCGCTATCGTTCCACCGTCTGATGAGCAGTGCGCTCTCAGATCGAAGCTCAACGACTTCCATGCTCTCCTTGCTCAGGTGCGCGAGACAAGGGAGTTCCCTGCGAAGTGCGATCAGATCTTGGTAAAGCTCTCTCAAAACGCGGTGAGTTCCCTGAGAGGCGAGGGTGTGGTCGAGCCTCGAGCGCCGGAAGGTTGCCTCGTCGCCAGGGTCGGTCGCATCGCCCCGCCAACCGAAGTCGGCGAACTCCTCCCGCCGTCCTCGCCTCACCGCCTCTGCAAGCGCCGGGTCTGAATGGTCGACAAAATACTGGAACGGCGCCGTTTCCCCATACTCCTCGCCCATAAAGACCAGAGGTATGAAGGGCGAAAGCAGAGTTACTCCCGCAGCAAGCTTCAGTTCCTCGAAGCTGACGAGCCGACTCAGGCGCTCGCCGAGCATCCGGTTCCCCACCTGATCGTGGTTTTGGGCGTAGACCACGAACCGGTAAGCGGGAATCAGCCGAGAGGAGTTTCCGTGGCGGCATTTCCGGTAGGCAGAGTACTGGCCCGACAGGACGAAGCCCTCCCGAAAGGCTTTCGCCAACCGCTCGACGCTGCCGAAGTCGCAGTAGTATCCTTGTCGCTCGCCGGTCAGCAAGGCGTGGAGAGCTCGGTGGAAGTCATCGTTCCACTGCGCGTCGAGCCCATAACCTCCAAGTTGCGGCGGCCGGATCACCCGCACGTCGTTCATGTCACTCTCGGCAATCAAGTAGACTCTGCGGTCGAGCCGCTCGCCCAGCGACCGCACGGCGTGGCTAAGTTCGGCCAGAAAGGGTCGAGCCGAGAGATCGAAGATGCTATTGATGGCATCCAGCCGCAGAGCATCCACGTGGAAGTCTGTGAGCCACTCGAGGGCGTTGTCCACGAAAAAGCGCACCACTTCGTCGCTCTCGGGCCCGTCGAAGTTGATTGCTTGGCCCCACGGACTGGCGTAACGGTCGGTGAAGTACGGTGCAAACTCGCCCAGGTAATTGCCTTCGGGCCCAAGGTGGTTGTAAACAGCGTCCAGCACGACGGCGAGTCCGCGCTCATGGCAGGCGTTGACGAGTCTCTTCAAGCCTTCGGGGCCGCCGTAGCTCGCCTGCACGGCGAATGGGTACACGGCATCGTAGCCCCAATTCCGGCTGCCCGGAAACTGGGCCACCGGCATGAGCTCCACCGCCGTCATGCCTAAGTCTCTGAGGTTATCGAGGTGAGGAATGACGGCGTCGAAGGTGCCCTCAGGCGTGAAGGCGCCCACGTGGAGCTCGTAAAGGATGTATTTCTCGAGCGGCAGGCCGGACCAGCCCGAGTCGCCCCAGGCGAAGCTTCCGTGGTCCACCACCTGAGATGGTCCGTGCACTCCCTGCGGCTGGAAGCGCGAGGCGGGATCGGGCCGTTCCACGACCCCATTCAGGCGGTAGCGGTAGAGGCTATCCGGATCGACCCCTTCGACGACAGCTTCGTGGTAGCCTCGATCCAGCCTTTGCATGGGCGCAGTCTGAGGCTGGCGAGCACCGACTCGCACTTCGACCGTTTGGACTTTCGGGGCCCAAACGAGGAATCGGCAGCGGCCATCTCCGAGCCATGTCACACCCAGCTCCGAACTCATGTTTTGTGGGCTTCGGGCTTCAGAAACATAACGGCGAGCGGCGGCAAAGTCAGGCCCACCGAGTAGGGACGGTTGTGGCTGGGAGTTGGATTCGCTTCCACGCGACCGAGATTGCCCTGGCCGCTTCCCCCGTATAAGGCGGCGTCGCTGTTCAAGACTTCATTCCATACGCCGGCGCGCGGCACACCCAGGCGGTAGCTGTGTCGAACAACCGGAGTGAAGTTGCACACAATGAGCAGGACGTCTTCCAGTGACTTTCCCTTGCGGATGAAGCTGAGCGTGCTCGACGCGCCGTCGTGGCAGTCGATCCATTCAAAGCCAGCCGGGTCAAAGTCAAGCTGATAGAGTGCCGGCTCGCTCCGGTAGAACTTGTTGACATCCGCCACCCACCTCTGCAGGCCCTGGTGGGGAGCATACTCGAGCAGGCTCCAGTCCAGACTTTCGTCGTGGTGCCACTCTCGCCATTGGCCGAACTCCCCACCCATGAACAGCAGCTTCTTGCCAGGCTGCGCGTACATGTAGCCTAGCAGCAGCCGCAGGTTGGCGAACTTCTGCCAGTCGTCCCCAGGCATCTTGCCGAGCAAGGAACCTTTGCCGTAGACCACCTCGTCGTGCGACAGAGGCAAAACGAAGTTCTCGGTCCAGGCGTACACCATGCGAAAGGTTAACTGGTCGTGATGATACTGCCGGTGGATGGGGTTCTTACTCATGTAGATCAGCGTATCGTGCATCCAGCCGATGTCCCACTTCATGCCGAAGCCCAAGCCTCCGATATAGGTGGGGCGGGAGACCATGGGCCAGGCGGTTGATTCCTCGGCAATCGTCTGGGAGCTGGGATGGTTCTTGTAGATGTCCTCGTTGAAGCGGCGCAAGAAATTGACGGCTTCCAGGTTTTCTTTGCCCCCGTGCTGGTTCGGGATCCACTCCCCTTCCTTGCGGCCGTAGTCGAGATAAAGCATGGAGGCAACCCCGTCCACACGCAGGCCGTCCGCGTGATAGACGTCCAGCCAGAACAGGGCGCTCGACATCAGAAAGCTTCGGACTTCGTTGCGACCATAGTTGAAGATGAAGCTCTTCCATTCGGGATGAAAACCCTGGCGCGGGTCAGCGTGTTCGTAGAGGTGTGTCCCGTCGAAAAAGCCCAGGCCGTGCCCGTCGCCGGGGAAGTGAGACGGCACCCAGTCGAGCAAGACGCCGATGCCGTGTTGGTGGAGGTAGTCGATCAGATACATGAAGTCCTGCGGAGTCCCGTAGCGGCTTGTAGGAGCAAAGTAGCCTGTGATCTGGTAGCCCCAGGAGCCGTAGAAGGGATGCTCCATGACGGGCAGGAATTCCACGTGGGTGAATCCCATACGTCCAACATAGTCCGCCAGCTTGGGCGCGAGCTCGCGATAGGTAAGCGAGCGATGCTGCTCCTCGGGCACGCGCATCCAGGAACCGAGATGCACTTCATAAGTGGCGATGGGACTCGTAAAGCCGGTGTGCTGGTTTCGCTGCTCCATCCAGGCTTGATCGCCCCAAAGGTAGTCGAGATGGCTCACGACTGAACCGCTCTTGGGAGGCGTCTCGCTCCGGAAGGCTAGCGGGTCGGCTTTCTCCGCTCGGAAATCATTCTGTTGAGAGACGATAGCGTACTTGTAGCAGGTGCCTTCGGCAACGCCGGGGATGAAGCCTTCCCAGATTCCTGCGTGCCCCCTGGGGTGCAGCGGATGGCTGCGGCGGTCCCAAGAGTTGAAATCGCCCATCACCGAGACCTCCCGCGCGTTTGGCGCCCAAACCGCGAAGTGGGTGCCACGAACGCCGTCAACGGTCAACACGTGGGCCCCTAGCTTATCGTAGAGCCGATAGTGCGTGCCTTCATTGAACAGATGAAGGTCATGGTCGCCGAGCAGGCTGAAGTCGTAGCGCACGGGCGCGCTGGCTCCGGCTGGCTTGGTATCACTGGTTGTTCTCATAGCTCGCCTCCGCCGGGTTTAGCCGGGATTAGGGGGTCGGGAGTCGGAAAAGAACAAAGCCGATTCGCCATTCCTCACTCGGCACTCCCCAGTCTTGACTCTTGGCTTGACTTTGCGCCTCGGCTTGCCATCGCTCCCGCCCGCAGCCCGTTCACTTCCCCCAAGGTATCGAGCACTTGGGGCATTTCGCAAAACGTTTCCAGGGAGTAGCGCGCCTTTCGTTGCCAGTTAGGCCGCTGGACGGTTGTGCCGGGAACGTTCTGCGGCTCCGATTCCAGCCACAAGTCTTCCAGATTCACCAGGACCACCTCCGCCGCGCTCGCGCTCAAGAGCTTGAGAAATGCCTGGATGATGGCGTCCGTCGACCCAGAGGAGTTCGACAGCCAGCCTCGAAGCGCAAGGTGCCGGCTCAAAGATTCTCGCACGGACTGCCGAAGTTTGCGCTCGGCGTTGGCGTCGAGCTCGGCCAGGAACCCCAGTTGGCAGCGGTCTTCGATGTCCAGGCCATCCCAGAAAGCTGCAAACAGCGGCATATCATGCGTGTTGAGGCTGGCGACACAGTGCGAAGGGATCGGACGAAGTTTGTCTCGACCCGCGAGCTCATACTGCACGACGTACATCCGCTTGACGTTGTGCCGGGCCATGGTCGGATTGACGTACTTCGGCACGGTGCCGAGATTCTCCCCTACGATCACAGACTTATGCCGATGCGACTCGAGGCTCAGGATCGCGTAGAGTTCTTCGGCCGGGTAGCGAACATAGGCGCCGTGGCTGGGCTCCAGCCCCTTGGGGATCCAGAACAGTCGGTGAAGCCCCATGACGTGGTCGATCCGAAGCAGGCCGGCGTGCTGGAGCTGCTGGCGAAGGGAGGCGACGTAATAGCGGTGTCCCCTCTGCCTTCGAGTTTCGGGATGCAGAGGCGGAAACCCCCAGTTCTGCCCGCCGGTGAAGACGATGTCGGGTGGGGCGCCCGCGCTCATCTCGCAGACGAACGCTTCGCGGTGGCGCCACACATCGTAGCCGGCCGCGTTGATGCCCAGCGGCAGGTCGAGGCAAAGACCCGGAGGCCTCTGGCGGGCCTTTTGCGAAAGTGCGCTCAACTGCTCATGCGCGACCCACTGCGCGTAAAGGTGATAGCGCTTGACTTCCTCATCATAGTCGCCCGGCCGAATCGTGCCGTCGCTGAGTGGTTGGGGCCACTGCGGCCAAGGGACTCGCTGTCGCTCGCAGACCGCGCGGAAGCTTGCGTAGTCCTCCACCGCCGGGTGGGCTTCCAAAAAGCTGCAGAAGGCCTGGTGTCGCGCGTTCTCCTTCGGGCTTGAGGCCCCTCCCCCAAAGAAGCAGCGCGCCAACTGTTCGATGATTTTCCGCTTCGCCGCCATCGCCCGCCGGTAGTCGACGAGGCGAGCCGCGCGAAGCGTTGCCACCTCTTTTTGGGTCTCGGAGGAATCGAGGCTCGCCCGCGCATCCTCACAGCGATCGAGTTCGGGGACTCGGCTCACGTCCACAAAAAGGTCATTCCAGAACAGACGGCTGGCGGGCGCGTAAGGACTCGGATCAAACGGCTCATCGAGGAACGTGGCGAGCAAGGGCAAGGTGGCGACCGCGCTGCCTCCGAGTTGGTTCGTCCAGTCGAGCAAAGATTCGAGGTCGGAGAAATCGCCGGCGCCCCAGCTCCTTTCGGAGTGGAGCGCATAAAGTGGCAGGAAAACACCCCAGGCCTTCGTGGCTTGCCCTTGCCCAGCCGCATAGGCTCGCCTGGGAGATGAAATAATGAGGCTCTCTGCCACCGTGTTTCCAAGCTCGACGCTGAGTTGATGATAACCACGCGGTTGCTTGCCCGGCAGGGAGAACCTCTTGGCCACGTAGCGGGCACCCTCAACCTCAGCGGTCTTGAGCGTTTCGAGGCGCGCGAGGTCACGCCGCCAGGTCTGCTTTGCCCCGCCTTCGACCTCAAGATGGCACACCAACGGTCCCGTCGCCTGGTCGCGTGCCAGGCGCAACTCCACCTGGGCCGGCCCGCCGTCCCAAGCCACCACGACCGGCTCGATCAACCGTCGCCACTCCGCTTGCCGGCGCTCGCGGGAGGCGTCTGGGGCATCGCTCATTCGCTCGAGCGACGCGCCGAGAGCGCGCAGAATCGCGACCAGCCCCGGCGGCGAAGCCAGCTTGCGGCACCCGCGGCCGTCGCGCAGGTCCGTTTCCACGCCGTAGAGCCGCGCCAACCGGCGCAGATTTTGGATCTCCCGTGCAGCGGTCATACCCTGGACCCCAGTAACTGCGGAATCGCTTGCAATGGAATGCGGACCCAGTCCGGACGATTGTTGAGTTCGTAGGCAACCTCGTACATCGCCTTTTCCAGCAGGAAGGCGCGCAACATGATCGGGAGGTCCTCCCGGTCGCGAGGAAGGAACGGCGCTTGGCCCACGACCTGGAAGTAGGACTTCAAAAAAGCGCAAGATACCCAGAAGAACCAATAAAGCGCCCAAGGCTCGAGCGCCGAAAGCTCCTCGCGGCCCGTTCCTTGCGCTGTTCCCGTGGCTGTCTGCTTGAACAGGGCCGTATAGGCAGCGTAGTGAAAAGACCGGAGCATGCCGGCCACATCCCTCAGAGGCGAGCGCTTGATCCGCCGGTCGCTGATCGAACGAGCCGGCTCACCCTCGAAATCGATAATGATGAAGTCCTTGCCCGTGTTGAGCACCTGCCCCAGATGAAAGTCGCCGTGGATGCGAATCCGCATGCTGACGATCTTACGCTCGATGATCGACCGAAACCGCTTGGTCACTTCTGCCTCAAGGTCAACGACCGCCTTCACTTGCCCGCGCACCTCCTCCGGGAGCGCCTTTGAGCTCTTGCGCAGGAGCTGGAAAGCCCGCCCGGCGATGTTGCGCATGCTCTGATAGATCGAACGCTGGTAGAGCACCGAGAAGGGCTCGGGAGCGAAGTCCGCGTTCAGGTGATCCGAGGCCAGGGCGAGGTGCAGTTCGGCAGTCCGCTGACCGAGGAGCCGGGCAGACTCCATGTAGCTTCCGACCAGTTCGTGGGCCAGGGGTGGAGGATCCTCGGCGATGAGCTCGAGCAGGGGCTTGTCGGGCTCGGACACTCTCTCGGCCCCTTGCGGGCGGGCGGCGACCTGCTCAAGGTACTGATCCAGAGCGTCCAGGGTATACGTCCAGGCATCGCCTTGATTCGGCACAAACGCCTGCAGGACCCCTAAGCTCCTCGGCTCGTCCTGCCCCCGCCGATAGACGAGGGTCCCGGCCAGGCGCGGGAAGTTAGAAAAGGACGAGCGCTCAGTGAGGAACGCTGTGATCTCGGCCTCCGGATTGATCCCTTCCTGGACCCGCCGGAAGAGCTTTAGGATCATTCGGTCCCCGTACACAATGGAAGTATTACTCTGCTCGGCCCGCATGACTGACGCGTTCAACGGTTCGGTCATCGGCTCACGTATAGAATTAAACGTGGCCGTCGGCAAAGCCAGGATATTACCTTCCGTCCCTTTGAAGCGGCGACGGCGGGCGACGGCTTCCAGCAGCGCCTCCGCAAAACTCCTGTCCGCCAGTGCGCTGTAAAGAATCCCTGTCCCATCCAGCGTTTTCAAGCGGGCCATGACGGCCCTGGGCTCGTGCTGCTCGACCGCCGCCGCCTCCGCTTCCGCGGAAGCGAAGGCCAACAGAAGCACGTAAGTTTCGGGGTCACCCTCCGTATACTCGACCTGGACCAAGGCCACGTAGGCCGTCGGCGACGCATGGTGAATAGGAACCACATCCACAATTTCGGCCGACTGAATCGGGCGCGCCTTGCCACCGAACCATCGTCGGGCGCGTAAGAAGCGGGGAAGGATCGCCTCCAGGGCAGCCTTGTTTCCCTCCTCAAACATACTCTCCCATTCCGCGCTCACGGCCGGAACAGTCAGCCAGGGCACGTCGCCTTCGGATTCAGCCGCGAGGTCGATCGACCCAACACGCGGGGGTTTCAGCGCAAACCAGTAAAAGCCATAGGGACCCAGGGTGACAAAATACGGAAGCTCGCCGATGGCAGGGAACTCCGTCTGGCCGAACTGCTCGACGGGCACCGTGCCCTTGAACGATGCCAGGTCCAGCTCGGCGTACTGCGCAAGGCGGGAGAGATTGGCGACGACGAGCACCACTTCGTCTTGGTAACGGCGGACAAAGGCCAAGACCTTGCGGTTCTCCGGGTAGAGGAACTCCAGCGTCCCACGACCCAGCGCCTTGAGTCGCTTCCTCAGAGCGATCAGTCGCTTCATCCACCAGAGATAGGAGCTTGGGTTCTTTTGCGTGGCTTCGACGTTGACCACCTCGTAGTGATACTCCGAGTCGATGATGACCGGCAGATAGAGGCGCTGGGGATTGGCGCGGGAAAAGCCAGCGTTACGGTCGGCACTCCACTGCATGGGCGTGCGGACGCCGTTGCGGTCGCCCAGAAAAATATTGTCTCCCATGCCGATCTCGTCTCCGTAGTAGACGACCGGTGTCCCCGGCAGCGAAAAGAGCAAGCCATTCATGAGCTCGATCTTGTTCCAGTCCCTCCCGAGCAGGGGGAGCAGCCGGCGCCGAATGCCGAGGTTGATGCGGGCATGGGGATCGTGGGCGTACACGCGGTACATGTAATCGCGCTCCTCGTCGGTGACCATCTCGAGCGTCAGCTCATCGTGATTGCGCAGGAATAAAGCCCACTGGCAGGCGTCCGGAATGGAAGGTGTCTGCGTCAGGATATCGATGATGGGGAAACGGTCCTCCATGCGGACCGCCATAAACATGCGCGGCATCACCGGGAAGTGGAACGCCATGTGGCACTCGTCACCGCCTCCGAAGTAGGCGGTCGCGTCCTCGGGCCACTGGTTGGCCTCAGCCAGCAGCATGCGGCTGCGGAAACTGTTGTCAACGTGTCGGCGGATTTCCTTGAGAAACGCGTGCGTTTCGGGCAGGTTCTCGCAACTTGTCCCCTCCCTCTCGTAAAGGTAGGGCACGGCGTCCAGCCGGAGGCCGTCCACACCCAATCCCAACCAAAAGTTCATCACCTGGGTGACAGTCTTGCGGACCAGCCGGTTCTCATAGTTCAGATCCGGCTGATGGTGGTAGAAGCGGTGCCAGTAGTAGGCGCCGGCCACGGGGTCCCAGGTCCAGTTCGACGCCTCGAAGTCCTTGAAGATGATTCGCGAGTCCTTGTATTTGTCAGCCGTGTCGCTCCAAACGTAAAAGTCGCGCCAACTGCTGCCACGAGAGGCGCGCCGGGCGCGCTGGAACCAGGGATGCTGGTCCGAAGTGTGGTTCAGGACCAATTCCGTCACCACCCGCAGGCCGAGCCGATGGGCCTCCCGCAAGAACATCTTGAAGTCACCTAGCGTGCCGTAGCAGGGGTGGACGCTGGTGTAACTCGATATATCGTAGCCGTCATCCTTCAGAGGAGAAGGGTAGAAGGGAAGCAGCCAGACCGTGGTGACGCCGAGGTCGTAGAGGTACTCGAGCTTCTGGGCAAGCCCGCGGAAGTCCCCGATGCCGTCCCCGTCGCTATCGTGGAAAGCGCGGACGTGGACCTCATAGAAGATCGCGTCCTTGTACCAGAGTGGATC
>Ga0066710_100001104_pt1 | contig 19140 bp, 19 predicted proteins | sample GraSoiAngelo_159_FD_79666 | JGI IMG/M metagenome (GOLD analysis project Ga0066710, IMG submission 79666) | Grasslands soil microbial communities from the Angelo Coastal Reserve, California, USA - 14_1009_16_40cm | ecosystem: Environmental > Terrestrial > Soil > Grasslands | place: USA... | reverse complement strand
CGTGTCCTCGTGCGCCACCTGTGACGGCTTCTTCTTCCGCGGCCAGCGCATCGTGGTCGTCGGAGGTGGCGACTCGGCGATGGAGGAGGCGACGTTCCTCACCCGGTTCGGCGACACGGTGACCATCGTCCACCGGCGCGACGAGTTCCGCGCGAGCAAGATCATGGTGGAGCGCGCGCTGTCCAACCCGAAGATCAGCGTGCGGTGGAACAGCGTGGTGACCGAGATCGTCGGTGCGGACGGCAAGGTGGCTTCGGTACGGCTGCGCGACACGGCGACCGGCGAGCAGTCCTCGCTGGAGACCAACGCGGTGTTCGTCGCGATCGGTCACGACCCGCGCAGTGACCTGTTCCGCGGGCAGGTCGACGTGGACGACAACGGGTACGTGCTGGTGGACGCGCCCAGCACGCGCACCAGCCAGCCGGGCGTGTTCGCCGCCGGTGACCTGGTCGACCACACCTACCAGCAGGCGGTCACCGCCGCCGGTACCGGTTCGGCCGCCGCGCTGGACGCCGAGCGGTACATCGCCGCGCTGGAGCAGTGACCGCGCGATCGGTGTCGCGCGCAGCAGTGACCGCGCGAGTGGTGACCGCGCGCGGCACCGGTCACGCTTGACACGCGCCACAAACGCTTTGCCGGCGCCGTCACGCGCGGAGAATGGACGACGCGGAACGGCGCGCGAAGCACCGGCCCGATCACCTACCCGCCGGCCGGGCCGGCGCTGATTCGAGAACTGGAGCACCTTCCATGGGAGCCACCAAGGCGGTCACCGACGACACCTTCGTCAGCGAGGTCCTGCAGTCCGACACCCCGGTCCTGGTCGATTTCTGGGCCGAGTGGTGCGGGCCGTGCCTGCGGGTGGCACCGGTACTCGAGGAGATCGCCAACGAGCTCGGCGACAAGGTGAAGGTCGTGAAGCTGGACATCGACGCGAACCCGAACACCGCGCGGGATTACCGGGTGCTGTCGGTACCGACGTTGACCGTCTTCAAGGACGGTGAGCCGGTCCAGTCGGTGGCCGGCGCCCGGCCCAAGGGCGATCTGATGCGCCTGATCGAGTCGGCCCTCTGATCCGGGCACCGCTGGCCCGGCCACGATACGCTCCGGGTTAGTCTCCGGCCTGCGCAACAAGCCGGACGGCAGGCGAGGGAGGCTGGATGCGGACGATCAGGCGGGGCGAACGAGGCGCCGCGGTCGCGGAGATCCGGGCCGTGCTGCGCAGCCTTGAGCTGCTGCCCGCCCTGCTGCCGCCCGACGACGCTGAGTTCGAGGAACAGACGGAGCTGGCGGTCCGCACGTTCCAGCAGAGCCGCGGGCTGTCGGCCGACGGGCGGGTCGGCGAGGAGACGTGGCGGGCACTGGAGGCGGCCCGCTGGCGGCTCGGCTCGCGCACGCTCTACCAGTCGGTACCCGAGCCGCTGATCGGCGATGACGTGCGGCAGCTGCAGGAGCGGCTGCTGGAGATGGGGTACGACGTCGGCCGCGCGGACGCGATCTACGGCGCGCAGACCGCGCGCGCGGTCGCCACGTTCCAGCGCGAGGTCGGCCTCGTTCCGGACGGCACCTGCGGCCCGCAGACCATGCACGCGCTGCGCCGCCTCGGCCGCAAGGTGACCGGCGGCGCCCCGCTCGCGCTGCGGGAGATCACGAAGCTGCACGGTTCCGGCCGCGCGCTCGTCGGCAAGACGATCGTGATCGACCCGGGGCACGGCGGGCCGGATCTCGGCGCCACGGTACCGGAGGGCCTGCTCCGCTGGACCGAGGCGGACCTCGCGTTCGACCTCGCGCTGCGGCTGGAGGGCCGGCTCGGCGCGGCCGGTATGCGGGTGTACCTGACCCGCGGCCCGTCGCCCGAGCACGAGCTGACCGACCGGGAACGCGCGCAGCTGGCCAACGACCTGGGCGCCGACCTGTTGATCTCGTTGCACATCGACCGCCACCCGAATCCGGCGGCGCACGGCGTGGCGACGTACCACTACGGCTCCGACAGCGGCATCACGTCGACGGTCGGCGAGCGGCTGGCCGGGCTGGTACAGCGGGAGATCGCCATGCGGACCGGGCTGGCCAACTGCCAGACCCACGCGAAGACCTGGGACCTGCTGCGGCTGACCCGGATGCCGGCGGTACGCGTCGAGGTCGGGTACCTCACCTCGCCCGACGACCGTGCCAAGCTGGTCGATCCGCACTTCCGCGACCGCGTCGTCGAGGCGATCATGGCCGCCGTCCAGCGGATGTACTTCCCGGTGGAGGACGACGTACCGACCGGCTCGATCGACGTGTCGTCGATCCGCGCCGCGGTGTCGGCCACCTCGACGGTCTGACGCTATATCGACGGTGACGCTATATCGACGGTCTGACGAGGCCTGACGTCGACCGGGTCGCCGGCCGCACCGGCCGCAGCAGCGACTCCGGGCTCATCGAACCGAGCAGCTTCTCCAGCGCGTACTCGACGTCGGACTTCCAGGACAGCGCGGTGCGTAGCTCCAGCCGAAGCCGCGGGTACCGGGGGTGTGGCCGGACGGTCTTGAAGCCCACCGAGAGGAAGAAGTCGGCCGGCGCGAGGCAGCCGGTGCCGCCCTTGCCACCCGGCCCGACCTCGCTCGGCTCGCCGAACTTCGCGTCACCGAACGCCTCGATCGCCTTGATGCCGCGCTTGGTCAGATCGCGCGCGACGCCCTGGACCAGCATCCGGCCCAGCCCGCCGCCGGCGAACGCCGGGACCACGTGTGCGGTCATCAACAGGGCGGCATCGGCGGAAACCGGCGAGGTGGGAAATGCCATTGATCGCGGTACATATGCGGGCGGGGCGAACATGACGTACCCGGCGGGCATTCCGTCCACGTAGGCGAGCTTGCCGCAGGAACCCCACTCCAGCAGCGTCTGGGAGACCCACGCCTCCTTCTCCAGGCCCGGGTCGCCGGCGGCGCAGGCGCGCTCGGCGGCAACCGGATCCAGCTCCCAGTAGACGCAGAGCCGGCACGGCCGGGGAAGATCTTCAAGAGTGTCGAGCGTCAAATTGACAAGGCGTCGCGACATCCGCGCATCCCCACAGTTCCCACACCACCGCAGTGCCGTTGACCGGCGAGCTCCCCGGTGTCAGATCGTACGCGGGAAACGGCTCATGCGGGAGCGGTCTGCCAGAGTACGATCGGCGGACTGTCGCCGCGCGGCTCGGCGCCTGCGCCGGCCGGCCGGTCCGCCGGGCATTGGGCGCCGCGACCGACGCGGCGGCGCCGCACCCTACAGGCTGCAGGGAGGGTACCGGACCGTGACCGGGACGACGCTCGACGACTATACCGATCGGTACGCCCAACGAATGCGCGGCATGACCGCGTCCGAGATCCGGGCTCTGTTCGCCGTGACGGCGCGGCCCGAGGTGGTCTCGCTCGCCGGTGGCGCTCCCTTCGTCGCAGCACTCCCACTCGACGCGGTCGGCGAGATGATGGCCAAGCTCGGCGGCGAGCAGGGCGCGACCACGCTGCAGTACTCCGGCGGGCAGGGCGACCTGGCGCTGCGGGAGCGGATCTGCGAGGTCATGGCGCTGTCCGGGATCGACGCTTCCACCGGTGCGTCGCCCGACGACGTGGTGGTGACCGTCGGCGGCCAGCAGGCGCTCGATCTGGTTTCCCGCGTCTTCCTCGATCCCGGCGACGTGGTGCTCGCCGAAGGGCCGAGCTACGTCGGCGCGCTCGGCGTCTTCCAGGCGGCGCAGGCCGACGTGGTGCATGTACCGATCGACGACGACGGGCTCATCCCGGCCGCGCTCGCCGAGGCGCTGGAGACGGTCGCGCGGGCGGGGAAGCGCGCCAAGTTCCTCTATACAGTGCCCAACTACCACAATCCTGGGGGAGTCACCCTTTCCTCCGAGCGGCGCGACGAGATCCTCGCGATCGCCGAGCGCGCCCGGCTCCTCGTGATCGAGGACGACCCGTACGGGCTGCTCGGCTTCAGCGGGGAACCGATGCCCGCGCTGCGCGCCCGGCACCGCGACGGAGTGCTCTACGTCAGCACGTTCTCCAAGACCTTCGCGCCGGGTCTGCGGGTCGGTTGGGTACTCGCGCCGCACGCGGTACGCGAGAAGCTGGTCATCGCCTCCGAGGCGCAGATCCTGTGCCCGAGCATGTTCGCGCAGACGGCGATCGCGACCTACTTCTCGACGATGCCGTGGAAGGAACAGGTCAAGACCTTCCGGCAGATCTATCAGGAGCGCCGTGACGCGTTGCTGTCCGCGCTGACCGAGCAGATGCCCGCCGGTACCCGCTGGACCCGGCCGGACGGCGGGTTCTACGTCTGGCTGACCCTGCCCGACGGGCTGCACTCGAAGGAGATGCTGCCGCGGGCGATCGCCGCCCGGGTCGCCTACGTTCCCGGCACCGGGTTCTACGCCGACGGTACCGGTGGCTCCCACCTCCGCCTGTCGTACTGCTTCCCGACCCCCGAGCGGATCCGCGAAGGGGTACGGCGGCTGGCCGGCGTCATCGAGAAGGAGACGTTGGTACGGGCGGAGTTCGGCACGGCGGCGGCACCGGCGCCGTCCCGGGTCACCTGGACCCACGCGACCCACCTCGGCCCGGCCGCCGGCCAGGCCCCCGCACCCGGACTGGAATGATCCCCGTCATGGAACCCCATGTGCTGATCCTCGCCGGCGGTCTCTCGTACGAGCGCGAGGTGTCGCTCCGCTCCGGCCGCCGGGTACTCGACGCGCTGCGCGCGGTCGGCGTCGACGCGACGGTACGGGACGCCGACACCACGCTGCTGCCGTCCTTCGCGGAGGTCCGGCCGGACGCGGTCATCATCGCGCTGCACGGCGCCACCGGTGAGGACGGTTCCCTCCGCGGTGTCCTCGATCTGTGCGGCATTCCCTACGTCGGCTCCGACGCGCAGAGCGCCCGGGTGGCGTGGGACAAGCCGTCGGCGAAAGCGGTGCTGCGGGAGGCGGGCATCCCGACGCCGGACTGGGTCGCCCTCCCGCACGACCGGTTCTCCGAACTCGGCGCCGGTGCGGTCCTCGAACGCATCGTCGACCGGCTCGGCCTGCCACTGATGGTGAAGCCGGCACAGGGCGGCTCCGGGCTCGGCGCGGCCGTGGTGCGCGATGCCGGCGAGCTTCCCGGTGCAATGGTCGGGTGCTTCGCGTACGACCAGACGGCGCTCGTCGAGCGGTACGTCGCCGGGGTGGACATCGCCGTCTCGGTGCTCGACGTCGGGGAGGGTCCGACCGCGCTGCCGGCCGTGGAGATCGTCCCCCAGAACGGGGTGTACGACTACGCGGCCCGGTACACCGCCGGGCTCACCACCTGGCACGTGCCGGCCCGGCTCGACGAGGAGATCGCGCAGCGGGTCGCCGTCACCGCGATCGCCGCGCACACCGCCCTCGGGCTGCGCGACCTGTCCCGGGTGGATCTCATCCTCGACGCGAGCGGCGACGCACACGTGCTCGAAGTCAACGTCGCGCCGGGGATGACCGAGACGTCGCTGCTGCCGATGGCGGTATCCGCGGCAGGGCTGGACTTCGGCAAGGTACTCGCGAATCTGGTGACCCGCGCGGTCCAGCGCGGCTGAACGACTGAACGGCTCCGGGCGATGTTTCACGTGAAACATCGCCCGGATTCTTTGTCGGCCCGGCCTCAGGTCACGGGTGCGGCCACGACCGGTAACGAGGTCGGATCGCGTGGCGCCGGTACCGGAGCGGGTGCGGCATGCTCCTCGACCGCCGGGCCGGCGACCTCGTCCACGTCGTCGTCGAATCGAATCGGGTTCGAGTCGGTGAGCGTCGCCGGCGCCTGCCACGCGATGCGCGGCGGCTCGGCGAGTGCCCGGCCGCCGAACTCGGCGAGCCAGGCCGCGACGAGCGCGAGGTTCTCCCGCCACCGTTCCTCGGCGATCGGCGGCAGGATGTCGTCCCACAGCGACAGGAACGAACCGCGGAGCTGGAGCTGTCCGTGTGGCCGGGCGAGGAACCACAGATGCAGATGGGCCGCGCCGTCGCCGTACCGGTTCACGTGAACCCGGGCGACGCCATCGAGCGACCGGACCGCGCGCTCCAGCCGGACGGTCATCACGCCGAGCTCGGCGGCGAGGAGGTTGGGTAGGTCGCCGAGATCCAGATGCGATCGGGACTCGAGGATCAGGACCATCGGGAGGCCGGTCGGCTTGTCCATCGCGCGTACCCGCCAGCGATCGCTGACCCAGATGTACGCGTTGTCCTTCGCGGCGCACGCCACACAGCCGTTGCCGTCCTCGCCCTGCCGTGCGGGCTCGGTCGCGACCACCGGATCCAGCGGCTTGACCCTCAGGTCACCTTCGAACGGAAAGCTAGGCCAGGAAACAAAATCGGGGAGATCAAGGGGGGCTTCGGGCACGAAAAAGACCCTAGCGGAGTGCTTCGCCCCTGTCGTCCTCCTTGTGGTTGGGCCACCACCAAACGGCCTTGCTCACGGCCGTGAAGCCGAACGACTCGTACAGCGGCCGACCCTGGTCGGTGGCGGTCAGTGTGACCGTGTCGTGCGGGTACCCGCGGAGGATGGCGGTCAGCAGCGCCCGCCCGACGCCGTGGCCACGGTGCTCCGGGAGGGTACCGAACTGGTACAGCCCGAGGGTCGAACCGTCGTGGTACGTGTACGCGGCCGCGGCCGGTACCCCTTCGCGGTACCCGAGCCAGACCAGCCACCCGTCGATCCCGAGTACCCGCACCGGCTGGATGCGACCGTGCGGATCCTCCGTGACGGAGGCCGGCGGGAACACCGAGATGAGGATCCGCTCGGCGGCGGCGAGCCGCCCCGGATCCCGGGCCACCACCACCCGAACGTCGGGAGGCGCCGGACGACCGGGGAGCGGACCGACCGCGCGCGACATCACCGTCATCCGGAACCGCTGATCCAGGCCGCACCCGCTCAGGTCGAGTTCACCGCTCGGATCCTCGACCACCCGGCGCCTGAAGCCGGACTCCACCAGGACGGTATCCACGATCGACGCGATCGTCGCCGGCCGGTTCACCGAGGGGTCGAGCACGATGGCGCGCAGCGCGTGGTACGGCGACGGCGCGACAATCCGCACCTGCGCGTTATCCACAAGGAGGGCGCCGTGCCCCTTGGCAAGGGCCTCCCACATCGCCGCCGCATTGCGCGCGTGCACCCCGTAATCCGTCACGCCGGGCAGTTTCTCATCCGTCGTCCACAGGCGGCGACCCCCTTTCACACGCGGTTTCACGTGAAACGGCGGGCCCCTGTGGATAACTTCTGTGGACAGCCGGCGGCCGAAAAGTCGAGGCCACCCGGAATCCGGATGGCCTCGTGTCGCGCGCGAAGACTGGTCGCTATTCCAGCGGGCGTTCCTTTTCCACACCGATGATGCCGACGATACGTTCGAGGTCGTCCACGGTCGCGAACTCGATGGTGATCTTCCCCTTGCTCCGGCCGATGTCCACCTTGACCCTCGTGTCGAACCGGTCGGAGAGGCGCTCGGCGAGATCGGCCAGCGCCGGCGCGTGCGGCTTCGCCCGCCGCTTCGGCGCCGCCTCCTTCGCCGGGCCGTCGGAGAGCGCGAGAGCGACCAGCTCCTCGGTCGCCCGTACCGACAGCCCTTCGGCCACGATCCGCTGCGCGAAGGTCTCCTGCTGATCGGTATTCTCCAGGCCGAGCAGTGCCCGGGCATGGCCGGCGGACAGCACGCCCGCCGCCACCCGCCGCTGTACCACCGTCGGCAGGTTCAGCAATCGGATCGTGTTGGAGATCTGCGGGCGGCTGCGGCCGATCCGGCGGGCGAGCTCCTCGTGGGTCGCGCCGAACTCGTCGAGCAGTTGCTGGTACGCCGCCGCCTCTTCGAGCGGGTTCAGGTCGGCGCGGTGGATGTTCTCCAGAAGAGCGTCGCGCAGCATCGCGTCGTCGCGGGTGTCCCGGATGATCGCGGGGATCGTCTCCCGGCCGAGCGCCTGCGCCGCGCGCCAGCGCCGTTCGCCCATCACGAGCTCGTACCGCTCGGGTCCGGCCTCACGTACCACGATCGGCTGAAGGAACCCGACCTCCTCGATGGAGGCCTTCAGCTCGTCCAGCGCCTCCTCGTCGAAGACGGTCCGGGGCTGCTTCGGGTTCGCCACGATCCCCTCGACCGGGATGTCGGCGAACCGCGCCCCGGGTACCGGAGCCAGGTCCCAGGTTTCGATGGCGGCCGGGGTACCGCCGTCACGCGCGGCCGGTACCGCTACTTCGGGCGGCGGGGGAGGAGGCGGCGGGGTACTCGGGATCAGCGCGCCCAGCCCCCGGCCGAGCCCGCCACGGACCTTGCTCACGCTCCGGCCTCCCTCACCCGCGCACCCCGTTCGGCGATCTCCTGGGCGGCCTCGAAGTAGCTCATGGCGCCCCGGGATCCGGGGTCGTAGGTCATCACCGACTGGCTGTAGCTCGGCGCCTCGGACACCCGGACGTTGCGCGGGATGACGGCGTTGAGGACCTTGTCACCGAAGTGGTTGCGGACGTCCTGCTCGACGAGGTCGGCCAGGCGGGTACGCCGGTCGTACATGGTCAGCAGCACGGTGGAGATGTCCAGCGTCGGGTTCAGGTGCGACCGTACGAGCGCGATGTTGCTCGTCAGCGCCTGCACGCCTTCGAGGGCGTAGTACTCGCACTGGATCGGGATCAGCACCTCCTGCGCGGCGACGAGCGCGTTGACGGTGAGCAGTCCGAGGGACGGCGGGCAGTCGACGAAGATGTAGTCGTACTCGACCGGACAGGCCTGGATCGCCCGGGCCAGCCGGGACTCGCGGGCCACCACGGAGACGAGTTCGATCTCGGCGCCGGCGAGGTCGATGGTCGCCGGTATGCACGACAGGTTCGGGATACCGTCCACCGGCTGGGTCACGTCGACGAGCGGGGCGCCCTCGATGAGGCAGTCGTACACGTCGGGTACCCCGGCGTGGTGCGGCACGTTCAGACCCGTCGACGCGTTGCCCTGCGGGTCGAGGTCGATCACCAGTACCCGGTTGCCGTGCAGCGCCAGGGCGACCGCGATGTTCACCGCGGTGGTCGTCTTGCCGACCCCGCCCTTCTGGTTCGCTACGCAGATGATCCGGCGCCGGACCGGGCGGGGCATGGTGATCTCACCGCTGGGGTTCAGTATCTCCACGGCCCGCTTCGCCTCCTGTGCCAGCGGTGGATCTTCGGTTTCACGTGAAACAACGACTTCCTTTTCGGGAGTACCCGCCGGGGCATGCGGGCGAGGAGCCGGCGACATCCGACCACCGTCGGCGGAGGCGGTGTCCCCGGCCGACACCCGGTCCCCGGCCGACACCGTCTCCTCGGCGGACGCGATGTCCCCGGCCGAGTATGACCCGCCGGAGTGCGGCTCGCCCGGGGAGAGCGCGGGGGACTGGTCCATCGCCTGGGATACCGCGGGGATGGGTATCGTCGGTCCGACCGCGAACCCGGTACCGGTGCGTGGATGGGGGACGGCCTGGGGGTCGGAAGGGACCGGCCAGCCGTTGGGTCCGGGCTGGCTCAGTCGGTAACTGTCGTAGCTGCCACTCTCGTGCACAGTGTCATCCCTGCCCGCTTGAATGGGGTGCGCCCCGCCTCGTTCGCCGTTCGTGTCGCGCCGGCGGGTACGACTCACTGAGGGAACCGTACTAGCGATGCGCCGTCAGCGTACGGCGGCCCGCCCAGGCGAAGCTACCGCGTCCCGCGGCGACGCGGGTGCCCGGCGGACGAACGCGGCATCGCGACCGGCCGGCGCTCTTGGACGATCCGCTCCCGGACGATCTCCACGACCGTGGCCGGTTCGTCGAGCAACCCGACGCCGCAGTGGCGGACGGTCGGGGTACCCCCGCCCAGGCGAGCGATCACCGCGCGGTGCGCGGCGGCCTCCTCGGCCGCGCCCACCCCCTTGATCGCGAGCAGCCGGCCTCCCGTGGCGGCGAGCGGCAGGCACCAGGCGGCCAGCCGGTCGAGCGGCGCGACCGCCCGGGCGGTGACCACGTCGGCGGGGGCGAGTTCGGCGGCGAGCTCCTCGGCCCGTCCCCGCACGACCGACACCTGGTCGGCCAGGCCGAGCGCCGTCACCACCTCGGTCAGGAAGGTGGTGCGGCGGGCCAGCGAGTCGACGAGTACCACCGCCAGATCCGGGCGGGCGATCGCCAGCGCCAGACCCGGCAAACCAGCACCGGAGCCCACATCAGTGACGGAAGACTTATCCGGGATGATTTCCGCCACGGTGGCGCAGTTGAGCAGGTGCCGGTCCCAGATCCGCGGCGCCTCGCGCGGCCCGATCAGGCCGCGGACGACGCCGTCGGTGGCGAGCATCTCGGCGTACCGCCGGGCGAGCGGCAGCCGCCGGGCAAAGAGAACCCGAGCCGCCGGTACCAGCGGCTCGGGTACGTCGACCTCGGGCACCGGGTCAGTCCACAGCCCGAACCACGATCCGGCGCTGCGGCTCGACCCCCTCGGACTCGCTCTCCACGCCGGCGAGCGCATTGATCACGTCGTGCACGCACTTGCGCTCGAACGCGGACATCGGCTCCAGGCGTACCGGCTCGCCGTACTCCTTGACCTTCTCGGCCGCGTTCTTCGCGATCGCGCCCAATTCCTTGCGCCGCGCGGCACGGGACCCGCCGACGTCGAGCAGCAACCGGCTCGGCGTACCGGTACGCCGGAAGATGGCCAGCCGGGTCAGCTCCTGCAGCGCCTCGAGCGTCGCGCCGCGCTGGCCGACGAGCGGCTGCAGCCGGCTACCGAGGACCTCCACCACCGGCCGGCCGTTCTGCACCACCTCGTCGATGTCACCGTCGTAGTCGAGGATGTCGAGCAGGCCCTCCACGTAGTCTGCGGCGATCTCGCTCTCGTGGAAGAGGTCGGAGTCGGTCGCCTGCGGTGTGGGCTGCTCCGCGGTCTCGGTCTCCACCGCGGGTGAGCTCGTGTCGGTCACTGTCATCTCCGGAACGTCTGAACTTCACTTCCCCCGGAACTCGACGGGTGTGCCGCCGGTGCGAGGACGTCTACGGGTACGGGGCGCGCCGCCCGGCCGGTACGCGTGCGCCCGGCCGGGGTCGCATCAGCCCGACGGGCGTTTGGCCCTGGGTGCCGTGCCGCGCTTGGCGGCCGACGCGCCCTGCCCTGCCGTGCCCTTGGCCTTCGCCGCGCCACCCTGGCTGGTGGCCCGACTGCCGTCGTCCGCCCGGCTGCCGGCAGCGCCCTGCGCGGCGGGGCTCTTGGCCGGGGTGCCCCGCTTCGGGTTCACCGGCTTGGCACCGGGCTTGGGCGCCAGCGCCTTGCCGTCCACCTTCGGGGCCCCGTTGGCGTTCGCCGCCGTACCCTTCGCCGCCGGCTTGGACTTCCGGCCGAGGATCATGTCGGTCAGCGAGCTCATAGCCGGAGCGGATGCGGTGCCCGCCCGGGCGGTGCCGGTCGCGGCCTTGCCTGCCGGTACCGGCGGCGGGTACTTGCGCAGCACCCAGAACTGCTGGCCCAGCGAGAAGAGGTTGGTGGTCACCCAGTAGATCACCACACCGATCGGAAACACCGTGCCCGAGATGAGCAGCGAGATCGGGATGCCGTACAGCATCAGCCGCTGGATCATCCGCTGCTGCGGGTCTTCCGCCCAGCCGGTCTTGAGGATCATCTGCCGGCTGGTGAGGTAGGTCGTAATGATCATGATGGCGACGAGCGCACCCGCCACGATCTTCACGGTCGTGCCGTTGGCGTGCATGTCGGCCAGGTCCGCCGCGGTCGACTTGAACGACGCGGCGATCGGTGCGCCGAACAGCCGGGCGTTCGCGGCGCTGTCGAACTGGTTGATGGTCCAGCCGTAGATCTGCTTGGTGACGGCGGCCCGGTTCGGGTTCAGGTGGCGCAGCACGTGGAACAGCGCCCACATAACCGGGATCTGCACGACCATCGGCAGGCAGCCCATCAACGGGTTGGCCTTCTCCCGCTTGTACAGGTCCATCATCTCGCGCTGGAGCGTCTCGCGGTCGCCCTTGTGCTTCGCCTGTAGTTCCTTGATCTGCGGTGCGATCGCCTGCATGGCGCGCTGCGACTTGATCTGCTTGACGAACACCGGGAACAGCAGGGTGCGGATGGTCAGCACCAGGAAGACGATGGCGAGCACCCAGTCCCAGTTGGTCTTCAGGAACTCGCCGCCACCCAGGATCAGGTGCCACAACGCATGCCACTGGAGCATGATCCAGGAGATCGCCCAGTAAAGGGGTTCTAGCACGTCGCTACTCCAGTTGGGTTCACTTCTTGGGCGGCACCGGGTCGTACCCGCCGGGATGGAACGGTTGGCAGCGCAGCAGCCGCCACAGCGTCAGTCGCAGGCCCCGCCACGCCCCGTGGGTCGCGAGCGCCTCCATGGCATACGCGCTACAGGACGGGTAGAACCGACACCGAGCCGGCAGTGCCGGGCTTATCCACCGACGGTACGCGATGATGGGCAGCGCCAGCACGCGGGCACCGGGCGTCGTGGGCCGCGGCACGGTGGTGGGGCCGGGGGTCATGGCAGGGCCGGAGGTCATCGCGGGGCCGGCTTCCCGCGGCGGGCCGCCTCCAGCGCCGCGTCCAGGTCGGCGGCGAGGCCGCGGTACCCCCGGCGGGCCGCGGCGGGCAATGCCCGGACCACGACGTCGGTACCGGTGGGCAGCTGGCCCAGTCGCTCCCGGACCAGCTGGCGCAGGCGCCGCTTCACCTGGTTGCGGACGACCGCGCCGCCGATGGTCCGGGGCACCACGAAACCGGCCCGGGCGGGCCGGCCGGAGTTTTCGGGATCGGGGAACTTCACGTGGACGACGAGCACACCTCGGGCCGCCCGGCGGCCTCCTCGTACCGCCGCGGCGAACTCACCGCGGCGCCGCAGGCGCTGCGCGGTGGCCAACACCCGACCCTCCAGGTGCCTCAGGCGGAGAGCTCGGTGCGGCCCTTGGCCCGGCGCGCGGAGAGGATCGCGCGTCCGGCACGGGTGCGCATGCGCAGCCGGAAGCCGTGGGTCTTCGCGCGCCGGCGGTTGTTCGGCTGGAAGGTGCGCTTGCTCACGTCAGCTTCTCCGTCTTCATCGGCACGTCGTCATGCACACTACTGGGCCGCCTCACAAGACAGCCGTTCCAGAGTACGCGGACGGCGCGGACGGCGTCAAAATCGACCACCTGCTCGCTGGGCCTGCGCGTACCGCGATCATGCGGCAAACTTGGCGCAGCCACATACGGGGCGGGTATGGACAACCGGAGCACAAGGATGTGGACAGCCGTTGAGTAGGTGTGGACAGCCCTGTTAACCTGCCCGCCTGCCGGTCGCAACGGCGAGGCACCACTGTGCACATACTTAGGCAGAACCGGGCGAGGCACCCGATCGTTCGGCACGGTGAACCGCCACCATGAACGGCGTCACCGCGCCGGAACGCCGGATGGTGACGGCCCGCACCGGTGTCCTGATCAGCCCGTACACAGCCTGTGGAAAAGCTGTGTACAACGGTCGGGCGGTGTGGACGGGTTGTGGGCAACGGCGCCCACGCGGTGGGCATGCGACAGGCGACGCGACGAGCGATGGGGGTGACAGGGGTGTCAGACGGCCTCGACCTCGGCGCGGTGTGGACAGCGACGATCGAAGACCTGTCGGACGGGATCGACTCCGCTCAGCAGCGGGCGTACCTGAGGCTGACCCGGTTGCGGGCGATCGTCGAGGACACCGCGCTCATCGCCGTACCGGACGCGTTCACCCGGGACGTCATCGAGTCCAAGCTGCGCCCGGCGATCACCGAGGCGCTCTCCCGCCGGCTGGGCCGGCCCGTCCAGGTCGCGGTCACGGTACGCGCGCCGGAGGAGGCGCCGCCGGCCGGTTACCTGTCCGGCTACCCGCCGGTACCGCAGCAGCCGGAAGCGGTACCCCCGCCGCTGCCGCAGGTGCCCGCGGCCCGGGTGCCCGAGCCGACCCTGTTCGACGCGGCGCTGCTCGACGGCGGCGCGCACTACCCACGACCGCCGCTGGAGGCGCCACCGCCGGCGATGGCGGTACCCCCGCCGCCGCACCGCGCGCCGGTCGCCGCCGGCACCGGCCGCGACGACCGGCGGCCGCCGGCCGGCCCCGGCGACGGCAACCGGCTCAACCCCAAGTACATGTTCGAGACGTTCGTCATCGGCTCGTCCAACCGGTTCGCCCACGCGGCCTCGGTCGCGGTCGCCGAATCACCGGCGAAGGCCTACAACCCGCTGTTCATCTACGGCAGCTCCGGGCTGGGCAAGACGCACCTGCTGCACGCGATCGGGCACTACGCGACGACGCTGGGCAATGCCCGCTTCGTGCGGTACGTGTCCACCGAGGAATTCACCAACGACTTCATCAACTCGCTGCGCGACGACAAGACCCAGGCGTTCCAGCGCCGGTACCGGGATGTGGACATCCTCCTGATCGACGACATCCAGTTCCTGGAGAACCGGGAGCGGACCCAGGAGGAGTTCTTCCACACCTTCAATACCCTGCACAACTCCAACAAGCAGCTGGTCATCACGTCGGACCGGTCACCCAAGCAGCTGGCCACCCTGGAGGACCGGTTGCGCACCCGGTTCGAGTGGGGACTGCTCGCCGACATCCAGCCGCCGGACCTGGAGACCCGCATCGCGATCCTGCAGAAGAAGGCGGCGCAGGAGCGGTTGTCCGCGCCGCCGGACGTGCTGGAGTTCATCGCCTCCCGGATCGCCAACTCGATCCGGGAACTGGAGGGCGCGCTGATCCGGGTGACCGCGTTCGCCAGCCTGACCCGCTCGCCGGTCCAGCTCGCGCTGGCCGAGGAGGTACTGCGCGACTTCATCCCGGACGGCTCCGGCCCGGAGATCAACGCCGACCAGATCATGGCGTCGACCGCCGACTACTTCGGGGTGAGCCTGGAGGACCTGCGCGGCCACTCGCGCTCGCGGGTACTGGTCAACGCCCGCCAGGTCGCCATGTACCTGTGCCGCGAGCTGACCGACCTGTCGCTGCCCCGGATCGGGCAGGCCTTCGGCGGCCGGGACCACACCACGGTGATGCACGCTGACCGCAAGATCCGTCAGCAGATGGCCGAGCGGCGCTCGCTCTACAACCAGATCGCCGAGCTGACCAACCGGATCAAGCAGACCTCCTGACGCCCGATCGGGTGACACGTCGTTTCCACAATCTGTGGTTGATCGTCCACAGCATGCACAGGCCTGTCCACAGCTTGTGGAAAGCGCCTGGGGAGTTCGTGTGGACGTCGCCCGGATCCGGTGGACGGGCTGTGGGCTACCCGGGGCGGCCTGTGGGCGACCTGTGGGCGGCCGATCCCCACACCTGGGGGTAACTCCTGGGAATTTCCGGTGGACAACCTGTGGACGGCTGGGGACGGGCCGGGGACAACCGCCGGGCTGTGGACGGCGGGCCGGGTTACGCGACCGTCGTCCACACCGCCGGTACCCGAACGCAACCGGCCCGGCCTCGGTAAACGCCGGCTGTCCACAGAATGCACAACAGCGAAGAAGACGATGAGAGAGATCTTCTAAGAGAACTCACAAGCAATCATCACGGCTGGGGGTTCAGGGATGCCAAAAACGCCGGTACCGGCTGCACGCGCAGGGCCCCGGCGCCATAGAGTTCGATAGGCACGCAGCGGGTCGATGCATGCTGCCACGCTTACTGCCAGGACCATGGAGGGCGGCCGATGAAGTTCCGAGTCGAGCGCGACGCGCTCGCCGATGCCGTGGCGTGGACCGCCAAGAGCCTGCCCAGCCGGCCGTCGGTACCCGTGCTCGCCGGTGTGCTGCTGCGGGTCTCCGGCGGGCGGCTGACCGTCTCGGGCTTCGACTACGAGGTTTCCAGCCAGGTCAGCACCGAGGTGCAGAGCGACGCCGACGGCGCGGCTCTGGTCTCCGGCCGGCTGCTCGCCGAGATCACCAAGGCGCTGCCGGCCAAGCCGGTCGACGTCGCCGCGGTCGGCTCGCACCTGGAGCTGGTCTGCGGCAGCGCCCGGTTCACGCTGCCCACCATGCCCGTCGAGGACTACCCGACGCTGCCGGAGATGCCGGCCACCGCCGGTACCGTCGATGCCGGCGTGTTCGCCGCCGCGGTGTCGCAGGTCGCCGTCGCCGCCGGGCGCGACGACACGCTGCCGCTGCTGACCGGGGTCCGGGTGGAGCTCGAAGGGGCGCTGATGACCCTGCTGGCCACCGACCGGTACCGGTTGGCCATCAAGGAGCTGCCGTGGCATCCGGAGACGCCGGACGCGAGCCTGCAGGCGCTGGTACCGGCGAAGATCCTCGCGGACACCGCGAAGACCCTCGGCCCGCTCGGCGGCGACGTGACCGTGGCGCTGGCCCGCGGCGGGATCGGCGAGGGCATGATCGGGTTCGTCGGCGGTGCCCGGCGCACCACCAGCCGGCTGCTCGACGGCGACTTCCCCAAGGTGCGCAACCTGCTGCCCGACCACCACAACGCGCAGGCCCGGATGCCGGTGGCCACGCTGGTCGAGGTGGTCCGCCGGGTCGCGCTGGTGGCCGAGCGGACCACCCCGATACGGCTGTCGTTCAGCGAGGACGGCCTGGTCGTCGAGGCCGGTGGCAGCGAGGACGCGCGGGCGAGTGAAGCGATGGAGGCCGGGTACGAGGGAGAACCGATGCAGGTCGCGTTCAACCCGGGCTACCTGCTCGACGGCCTCGCCGCGCTGGACGGTCCGACCGCGGTGCTGTCGCTGACCGACCCGCGCAAGCCGGCGGTACTCGCGCCGGCCGGCGAGGACGGCGAGATCGAGGCGGGGTACCGGTACCTGATCATGCCGATCCGCATCGGCTCCTGAAACGTTCGCGAGACAAGGGAGAGCACCATGCAGCTCGGTCTGATCGGTCTCGGCCGGATGGGTGGCAACATGCGGGAGCGGTTGCGCCGCGCCGGCCACGAGGTCATCGGGTACGACCCGAACCCGGATGTCACCGACGTACCCGGGCTCGGTCAGCTGGTCGAGCGGCTGGCCGCGCCGCGGCTCGTCTGGATCATGGTGCCGGTGCAGTTCACCGAGCCGACCATCGACCAGCTCAAGGAGCTGCTGTCGGCCGGCGACGTGGTGATCGACGGCGGTAACTCCCGGTTCAGCGACGACCCGCCGCGGGCGCAGAAGCTAGGCGAGCGCGGCATCGGGTACCTCGACTGCGGGGTGTCCGGTGGCGTGTGGGGGCGGGAGTTCGGGTACGCGCTGATGGTCGGCGGCGACGCCGAGCACGTCGCCAAGGCGCAGCCGATCTTCGACGCGCTCAAGCCGGAGGGCGAGTTCGGCTTCGTGCACGCCGGGCCGGTCGGCGCCGGGCACTACGCGAAGATGGTGCACAACGGCATCGAGTACGGGCTGATGCACGCCTATGCCGAGGGGTACGAGCTGCTGGAGGCGTCGGAGTACGTGACCGACGTGCCGGCGGTCGTCAAGTCCTGGCGCGAGGGCACGGTCATCCGGTCCTGGCTGCTCGACCTGCTCGACCGGGCGCTGGAGGAGGACCCGAAGCTGGCGCAGCTGCGCGGGTACGCCGACGACACCGGCGAGGGCCGGTGGACCGTCGAGGAGTCGATCCGGCTCGCGGTACCGATGAACGTCATCGCCGCGTCGCTGTTCGCCCGCTTCCTGTCCCGGCAGGACGACTCGCCGGCGATGAAGGCGGTGGCCGCGCTGCGCAACCAGTTCGGCGGGCACGCCGTCCACAAGTAGCTCGGCGTGTACGTCAGTCGGCTCGAACTCGTCGACTTCCGCTCGTACCCGCATCTCGTCGTCGAGTTCGAAGCCGGGTGCAGCGTGCTGGTCGGACCGAACGGGGTCGGCAAGACCAACCTCGTCGAGGCGCTGCACTACCTGTCCACACTGGACAGTCACCGGGTGGCGGTGGACGCGCCGCTGGTACGGGCCGGCGCCACCACCGCCGTCATCCGCGGCGAGATCGTCCACGATGGACGGTCGCTGCTGGTGGAGCTGGCGGTGGAACCGGGCCGGGCCAACCGCGCGCGGTTGAACGGTGCGCCGGTGCGGCGGCCGCGCGAGGTACTCGGCGCGCTGCGCATGGTGCTGTTCGCGCCGGAGGACCTGGCCCTGGTACGGGGGGATCCGGCCGAGCGGCGGCGCTACCTCGACGACCTGCTGGTCGCGCGGCAGCCACGGTACGCCGGGGTACGGGCGGACTACGAGCGGGTGCTCAAGCAGCGCAACGCCCTGCTGCGCACCGCGTACCTCGCCCGCAAGGTCGGCGCCGGTGCGCGGGACCTGTCCACATTGGACGTGTGGGACCTGCACCTCGCGCAGCACGGTGCCGAACTCATGGCCGCACGGATGGAACTGTGCGCCGCGCTCGGTCCGCACGTCGCGAAGGCCTACGACGCGGTGGCCGCCGGCCGGGGCGCGGCGACGGTGGCGTACCGGCCCGGAGTCGAGGGCGGCCCGGACCGCGCGACCCTGGCGCAGGCGCTGTCCGACGCGCTCACGGCCGCCCGACCGTCCGAAGTGGACAGAGGTGTGACGCTGGTCGGTCCGCACCGCCACGACCTCACGCTGACGCTGGGCGAGCTGCCGGCGAAGGGGTACGCGAGCCACGGCGAGTCGTGGTCGTTCGCGCTGGCGCTGCGGCTGGCCGCGTACGAGCTGCTGCGTGCCGAGGGCGTGGAACCGGTACTGGCACTGGACGACGTGTTCGCCGAACTGGACACCGGGCGGCGGGACCGCCTCGCCGAACTGGTCGGCGGCGCGGCCCAGCTTCTGGTGACCTGCGCCGTGCCGCAGGACGTGCCGCAGCGGCTGGGCGGCGTACGGTACGACGTGGCGGAAGGAGCGCTACGCCGTGCCGGATGACGAGGAACTCAAGGGACCGGAGCTGGCCCGGGCGGTGCTCGACGCGGCGAAGACGAAGCGCTCGGCGGGCCCGAAGAAGAAACCGGCCACCGGGCGCCGGATGCGCGGGTACTCCGGGCCGGGGCCGGACCCGCGCGACCCGCAGCCGTTCGGCGCGGTCCTGGCGAAGCTGGTCAGGTCGCGGGGCTGGGAGCGGCCGGCGGCCGAGGCGACGGTGTTCGGCGACTGGGCCAAGGTGGTCGGCGCCGACGTGGCCGAGCACTGCCGGCCGGTCAAGCTCGACGGCGGCGAGCTGACCGTCGAGGCGGAGTCCACCGCGTGGGCCACCCAGCTGCG
>Ga0066710_100001103_pt1 | contig 19141 bp, 17 predicted proteins | sample GraSoiAngelo_159_FD_79666 | JGI IMG/M metagenome (GOLD analysis project Ga0066710, IMG submission 79666) | Grasslands soil microbial communities from the Angelo Coastal Reserve, California, USA - 14_1009_16_40cm | ecosystem: Environmental > Terrestrial > Soil > Grasslands | place: USA... | reverse complement strand
TCGACGATCGCGTGCTGGATGCGCCGTGCGTCGGCGAGCAGTCGCTCGCGCCCCGCGTCGTCGCCGACGACGACCGAGCGCGTCGCGTCGCCCGGCCAGCCGGCGAACTCGGGCGTGACGTCGAACCAGACGAGATCGGGGTCGTTCACGGCCCGGTCGGTCGGCGGGAAGGCCGGATGGCAGACGAGCGCGCCCGGCCCGGCTCCGACGGCGATCGGCGTCCAGACGCCCGTTGCGCCGTGCGCCCACGCGAGCTCCTCGGCCCGCGCGGCGAGCTGCCGCTCCGTCATGCCCGGCCGCACCTCGTGGACGAGCTCGTCCACGACCTCGAGCGTCGCCCGCTGCGCCGCCATGAGCTCGGGCGGCGGCGCCGCTACCCGGCGAGCCACCGGACGGCCTGGTCCCAGAGCCGCGCGTAGCCGTCCCACGCGAGGAATGCGGGTGGCGCCCAGTGCGGCCCGATGTCGCTCGTGTACGCGATCGCGCGACCCTCGCCGGCCGCGCCCGCGACGAGCAGCGGGTCGCCGTTGACGGTCACAAGGGCGTCGCCTCGCGCGGCAACGCGCTGGTACCCGAGCAGCGCCGGCCACTTCGGAGGAAGCCCGTCCACGATCGGATGCTCCGCGACGACCCGCGGTGTCGGATCCTCCGGCGTCTCGACGCGGTCGTCCCCCACCTCCATCTCGACCGGCAGCGCCTCGGCCAGGGGCGTCGCGCGGTAGTTGGCCTTCGCCTCGACGCCCTGGAACGAGAGGTAGCCGCCGATCATCCCGAGCCCGCCGCCCGCCCGCGTCCAGTCACGAAGCGCGGCGAGTCGGTTCGGCTTCGCCTCGAACCGCGCGAACGTCGCTGGCGGGATCAGCAGCGTGTTCGAGCCGATGTCCGAGAGCAGGACGACCTCCCACGCCCCGAGCTCATCGACCGTGTACGGGAAGTCGACGGCGGCCACGTGGTTCGGCATGAACGTCACCTCGTGGCCCGCGGAGACGAGGGCGCCGCGCAGCGCGTCGACGCCCTCCTCGTACGCGACCGTCGTGAACGAGTCGAAGCCCTTGACGTGGATCGACGTCGTCGACCACGACTCGCCGGCGATCAGGACCTCCGCCAACTAGTTGTACGCGTTCGTGTAGTACGACTTCGGCGGCAGCGCCTTCTTGATCAGCTTCTGCTGCTTCAGAGCCGGGAGCAGCGGCGCCCACTGGCCGTCGCTCTGGTGGAAGTAGCCGCCCGGCGACTTGAAGAGCGGGATCGTCGCCTTCCACTGGTCGAGCGCGTACGCGAAGCCCTCCGCCTTCGGGTACGCCTTCTCGAACATCTTCACCGCGCCGACCGGGTTCGCGATCGACCATGCGAGCGCACGCTTCGTCACCTTGAACCACGTCTTCAGGAGCTGCGGATTCTTCTTCGCCCAGTCCGTGTTCGCGGCGACGAGCCAGATCGGCGAGTTCGGCACGCCGTAATCCTTTGCGAGCAGCATGAACGGCTCCTGCTTGCCGACGGTGCGCACCTCCGATGCCTCCGCGTTCGTGACGCCGGTCGCGACGTCGACCTTCTTCGCGAGCAGCAGCGGCACGACGTCGCTCGAGGCGGCGACCATCTTCACGTCCTTCAGCGTCAGGTTCGCGGACTTGAGCATGATGCTCAGCTGTGCCTTCGTCCACGCGTCGTTGTAGATCCCGATCTTCTTGCCCTTCATGTCCGCGACGGTGAACGTCTCTCCATGGCGGCCGATCAGGCCCCAGTTGTTCGACTGCGAGTAGGCGCCGACCGAGACGATCGGGGCGCCCTGCTCCCTCGCGAAGATGACGTCGAGGATCGTTGTGAAGCCGAGCTCCGCGCGGCCGGTGCCGATGAACTTGACCGTGTCTGCGACCGTCGGCGGCGGGATGATCTGCAGGTCGATCCCGGCTGCCTTGTACCAGCCCTTGTCGCGGGCGACGATCCACGGAATCCAGAAGCCGTCGGCCACCGGCCACTCCTGGACCATCCGGATCTTCGTCAGCTTCTGGCTCTGGGGCGCGGCCGCGCTGCTCGCCGCGAAGGCGAGCAGCGCGACCGCGAGGATCGTGAGCGCGCCGAGACGTGCCTTCATGTCGTTCCTCCTTCGGATGCGGGTCAGGTGGCGCGGCGTCGAGCGTGTGCGCCAGGGTGTCGCGAGCTGCTCGGCTCCGGCCACGAGCAGGAAGCCCGCGATGCCGATCGCCGAGAGCAGCAGGATGGCCGCGAAGACGCCGGCCGTGTTCAGTCGGGAGTTCTGCTCGAGCAAGTAGACGCCGAGGCCTCCGGTCGTGGACGCGGTCCACTCGCCGAGCACGGCGCCCGTGACGGCGAAGGTCGCAGCGAGCTTCAGCGCCGAGAAGAGCGGCGTCAGCGTGGCGGGCAGGCGGATGTGCAGCAGGATGCGCAGGCTGTTCGCGCCCATCGCGCGGGCGAGCGCGATCGCGTCCCGGTCGACGCTCGTCAGACCGCCGAGCACGTTGACGACGACCGGGAAGAAGATGAACAGCCCGACGATCACGATCTTCGGCAAGAGGCCGAAGCCGAGCCAGATCACGAGCGCCGCGCCGATCGCGATGATCGGCACCGCCTGGCTCGCGATCAGCACCGGATAGAGGCCGCGCAGGAGGATCCGCGACTGCGCCATCGCGACCGCGAGCACGAAGCCGGCCGCGATCCCCGCGAAGAAGCCGATCACGAACTCCTTCACCGTCTGCCAGAGCGCCGGCTGGAGCACGTCCCAGTCGCTCCCGATCTGCGAGAAGACCGAGTGCGGCGTCGGCAGCACATACGGCTGGACATTGAAGATCTCGATCACGAGCTGCCAGATCCCGAACACCGCCGCCGTCATCGCCAGCGGGATCAGCACCTGCGCCCAGCCTCGATATCTCACGCCGCCTCGTCCTCCTCGAGCGCCTTGATCGTCTCGGAGTAGAGCAGCTCGAGGATTCTCCGCTTCAGTTCGGTGAACCCCTCGGAGGTGAGCAGCTCGAAGCCGCGGGGACGCGCGAGCGGCACGTCGAACTCGGCGCGGATGTGTCCGGGCCGCGCCGACATCACGAGCACGCGGTCCGAGAGGAAGATGGCCTCGTCGACGTCGTGGGTGATGAAGACGACCGTGCGCCCCTCCTGCTCCCAGACGTCGAGCAGCCATTGCTGCATGCGCAGCCGGGTCTGAGAGTCGAGCGCGCCGAACGGCTCGTCGAGCAGCATCACGTCCTTGTGGACGGCGAGCGTCCGCATCAGCGCGACGCGCTGACGCATCCCGCCGGAGAGCGCGTGCGGATAGTGGTCGACGAACTCGCCGAGACCGTAGCGCTCCGCGAGGGCGACGGCCTCCGCCCGGTCGCGCTTCGTGGCGCGGCCGGTGAGCGACGCGCGGAGGACGATGTTTCCGGTTACGGTGCGCCACGGCAGCAGCAGATCTTTCTGCAGCATGTAGCCGACGTGGCCCGTGCTGCCCGTCACGTCGCGGCCGTCGAGCAGGATGCGCCCCTCGGTCGGCCGGATCAGACCCGAGATGACGTTGAAGAGCGTGCTCTTGCCGCAGCCGGAGGGGCCGACGAGCGAGACGAATTCGCCTTCGCGGACCTCGAGCGAGGTCGAGGCGAGCGCCGGCGTCGACCCGAAGGCGTGGCGGACGTTCTCGACCTGGAGCTTGGCCTGCTGCATCGGGTTCGGGCGCGAGTCTAGATCCCGTCGGGTCGACCGGTCGTTTCAGACGGACGTGCGGGCTGGCCTGCACGTCCTGATGACGGCGCCGCAAGCGGCGCCTCGGCGGAGGACTCTAGGGGCGACTACGCCGGGACTCTAGTTATGCGGCGAGCGCGCGGAGATCGGTCACCGCGCGGCCGAGGAGGTTCTCGCGCAGGTCGAACAGGCCGGCCCAGAGCGACGCGCCGTCGATCGAGGCCTCCGCCCGGGCGCGGTCGGCGAGCCCTTCGAGCGCCCGAATCAGGACGGCGAGCTCGAGATAGGCCTGTGCGACGCGGACGTGCGAGACGCGGACGCCCGCGCGGCTCAGCACGGGCTCCCAGTCGAGCAGCTCGGCAGCGCCCGGCGCGCCGTACCACGAGCTGCCCTCGGCGTCCGGCGGCTCGAGCTCGAGCAGGTAGCGCTCGAGGGGGCGCTCGAGACCGGCCAGAGCCGTCTCGGTCCGGTCGGCGGCCCGGCGCAGCGCGGCCTGCCGCGCACCGGCCGTCGCCGGACGGGCGTCGCCGCGGGCCCAGCGCTCGAGCAGCCGGCAGAACGCGAGCGCCGAGGCCTCGCACGCGCCGAGCTGTGCGATCAACTTGCGCGCCGTGGCATCGGTCGCGGCGTGATCCTCGATCACGTCCGCCCACGTCGGGACGTAGCGGGTTCCGCGAATGCTCATACCTCTACCAGTACAGGAAGGATCATCGGCCGTCGACCCGTGCGGTCGTAGATGACGCCGCCGAGCGCGTCGTGCAGGTGCTCCTGGAGCAGCTTGATCTCGTCGACGTCATCCGCGAGAAGCTCCTCGAGCACGCGCCGTGCCTCCGCGCGGAGCTCCTCGAGCAGCGTGTCGGCCGCGTCGCCGAAGCCACGCGCGATCAGCTCCGGCGGCGCGGTCATTCCACCGCCGTTCGACGCGGCGAGCGTGGCGACCACGATCAGGATGCCGTCCTCCGACAGCCGCCGGCGGTCGCGCAGCGCGACATCCTGGACGTCTCCGACGCCCAGCCCGTCGACGAACGTGACGCCGGCCTGGACCTCGTCGACGATCCGCGCGCCGCTGCGGGTCAGCTCGACGACGGAGCCGTTCTCCGCGAGCACGATCGAGCTGGCCGGCACGCCCGCGTCGCGCGCGAGCTGCGCGTGGGCGGCCAGCATCCGGAACTCGCCGTGCACCGGCATCACCGCGCGCGGACGCAGAAGCGCGAGAATCGTGCGGAGCTCCTCCGCGCGCCCGTGGCCGGAGACGTGGACGGGCGCGTTGTCCTCGTGCAGGACCTCCGCCCCGGCCTTCGCGAGCCGGTTGATCGCGTCGTGCACGCGCAGCTCGTTCCCTGGGATCGGCTTCGCCGAGATGATCACGGTGTCGCCGCGCTCGACGGCGACGGCCGGATGGTCGTTGTACGCGATCCGTGTCAACGCCGACATCGGCTCACCCTGGCTGCCGGTGCACAGGATCATCTGCTCGTCCGGCGGCAGCTCCGCGAGCTCGTGCGGGCGCAGCAGCACGCCTTCTGGCACCTCCAAATAGCCGAGGTTGCGGGCGATGTTCAGGTTCTTCCGCATCGAGCGGCCGACGAGCGCGACCTTGCGGTTGCACTGGATTGCGACGTCGACGGCCTGCTGCATGCGATGGACGTTCGACGCGAAGGACGAGATGAGCACGCGTCCCGTGCGCTGCGGGATGATCTGGCGAAAGGCCTCGCCGACGACGCGCTCGGACTGGGTCACGCCCGGCCGCTCGGCGTTCGTCGAGTCGCCGAGCAACAGATCGACGCCGCGGTTCCCGAGCTCCGCGAGCTTGCCGACGTCCGTCTTCATGCCGTCGATCGGCGTGTGGTCGATCTTGTAGTCGCCTGTGTGCACGATCCGGCCGCCGGGCGTGTCGATCGCGATCGCGACCGAGTCCGGAATCGAGTGCGCCATGCGGACGAACTCGATCCGGAACGGGCCGATCTCGATCGGGCCCTGCTCCGGCTCGGCTTCGCGCAGCTCTGCCTCGCGCAGCAGTCCGTGCTCGTCGAGCTTCGACTTGACGAGGCCCATCGTCAGCCGGGTCGCCCACACCTCGCGGATCCGGACCTCACGCATCAGGTAGGGCAGCGAGCCGACGTGATCCTCGTGCCCGTGCGTCAGCAGCACGGCCCGGATCATGTGCTCGCGTTCGCGCAGGTAGCCGAAGTCCGGCAGGACGAGGTCGACGCCGAGGTGCTCGTCCCTCGGGAAGGCGAGTCCGGCGTCGATCACGATGATCGAGTCGTCCGCCTCGATCACGGTCATGTTCTTGCCGACCTCACCGAGGCCGCCGAGCGGGATGATCCGGGTGGAAGCGCCGTCCACCGAGCCAGTGTAGGCCGCCCCGGCCGCTCGATGCCTCGCCGCAGCAACGGCACTGCTCGCAACGAGCTCCCTCGGTCGCGGGGTGTCCACCGCCGGTTTTGCCCTCAAAACGTGCCCATGCGGCTGAAATTACAAGCGGCGCGCGTGCGGCATCTGCTCGCTCTGGGCGTGCTTGCGGCCCCGGCCGCCGCCGCGGCCGGCTCGGCCTCGGGGGACCGCATCAATGTCCTCGTCTAAGGAACGGCGCCCGTGGACGTCCCCGCGATCAGCGTCCCTGCGACCGGCACCAGGAGGAATGTGACGCCGCCGAAGACGGCGACGACGAGACCCGAGGTGGAGAACAAGAACCCGCGGACGTACGCCCCGCCCCCGCGCGTGCGAGTCGCCATTCGCTACGCCGCAGCGGGCTCGGCGATCCCGAGACGCTCGAGGCAACCCCGGATGCGGCCGACTTCGTCCTCGGTCGCGTCGACGAGCGGCAACCTCAGACCGCCGACGTCGTGGCCGAGCAGGTTCAGGGCGGCCTTGACAGCGATCGGGTTCGTCTGGACCTTCAGGAGGTCGTAGGCCGGCCGCAGCTCCGCATCGAGCTGACGCGCGCGCTCGGTCTCGCCGCTCCGGTAAGCGCTCACCATCTCCTTCACCCGCGGTCCGACGAGATGGGTATGGACGCACACGCCGCCGACGCCGCCGAGCTCGAGGAACGGGTGGACGAGGACGTCATCGCCCGCGTACAGGGCGAGGTCGGTCTCGGCGACGATGCGCCGCGCCTCATCGAGGTCGTCGTTCGCCTGCTTGACCGCGCGGACGGTCGGGATCTCCGCGAGCTCGACGATCGTCTCCGGCTCGATGTTCACGACGACACGGCCGGGGATGTTGTAGACGACGATCGGCCGGTCGCTGACCGCGCCGATCGCCTTGAAGTGCTCGACGATCCCGCGCTGCGGCGGCTTGTTGTAGTACGGCGTGACGACGAGGAAGCCGTCGACGCCGAGCGCGTGTGCCTTCTCGGTGAGATGAATCGAGTGCGCGGTCGAATACGTGCCGGTGCCGGCGATCACGGTCGCGCGGTCGCCGACCGCGTCGACGGCCGCGGCGAACAGTGCGAGGCGCTCCTCGTCGGCAAGCGTCGGAGACTCGCCGGTCGTGCCCGCGACGACGAGCCCGTCGGAGCCGTGGTCGACGAGGTGGCGTGCGAGCTCCTGGAAGCGGTCGAGGTGGAGCGAACCGTCCGCACGAAACGGCGTGACGATCGCCGTCAGAACCTCGCCGAGCATCGCTGGGATCTTACTCCGCCCCATCCCGGTTCCCTCTTTCTGGTACTCGCGCGCGTCTTAACCCGGGTCCCGACCCTCCCCCCTGCTCACGCTCGAGCGTAACCGGAAAAAGCGCACGCGTGTGTCACGGTACCGTCACGGAAGTGTGACTTCTACAGCAGCGATTCGAGGCCGACGGTCAGGCCCGGCGGCAGTTCCGGCAGCCGTTCCAGCGCAAGAAGCACCCCCGGTACGAACGCATCGCGGGTGAACGTGTCGTGACGGATCGTCAGCAGCTGTCCCTCGCCGGCGAGCAGCACCTCCTGGTGCGCGACGAGCCCGGGGAGCCGGACCGAATGGATCGCCGCTCCGTCCGGAACGAGCTCCGCGGTCGCCTTCGCCGTGCCCGACGGCGCGTCGCGCTTCGCCTCGTTGTGCAGCTCCACGATCTCGACACGGGGCAAGTACGCCGCGGCCTCGGCGGTGAAGCGCATCATCAGTACCGCGCCGATCGCGAAGTTGGGCGCCTGAAAGAGCGCCAGTCCGCGGTCGCGCGCGAGCTCGCCGAGCGGCGCGAGGTCGCAACCGGTCGTCCCGACGACGCACGGCACGTCCTGCTCGAGCGCCGCCCGCACGTTCTCCGCGACGGCGTCCGGCGCGGTGAAGTCGACCGCCGCGTCGAATCCGGCCACGTCGATCGGGTCTCCGAGCTCGAATCCCCGCACCTCGTGTCCCGCGGCCTCGAGCGCGGGCACGAGCGTCCGGCCGACCTTCCCGTCCCGGCCGAACAGCGCGACCTTCATGCCGCGACGCGGCGGAGCAGCTCCGGGTTGACGCGCTCGACCGCGGCGCGGAAGCGCTTCTCCTCGGGGCCGACGCCGGACACCGACAGCCGCTCGGGAACGAGCAGCAGCGACGCAAGCTCGCCGATCGCCTCGGCCTCGACTGCGTCGATCTCGGCGATGATCCGGTCGAAGCCGAGCAGCTCCGTATCCGTGACGACGGACTTGCCGAGTCGGGTCATCCGATTCGACGTCGACTCCATCGAGAGCATGATCCGGCCCTTCAGGTTCTCCTTCGCCCGCTCGAGCTCGCGCGGCCGCAGATTGCCCGCGGCGATCTCGGCGATCTGCTCGGCGCAGATCTCGAGGCAGGCGGCGACGTTCTCCTCGCGCGTCCCGAGGTAGATCCCCATCAGCCCGGTGTCGGTGTACTGCGACGCGAAGCTGTAGACGGCGTACGCCATCCCGCGCTTCTCGCGGATCTCCTGGAAGAGCCGGGACGACGCCGAGCCGCCGAGGATCCCGTCGAGCAGCGAGGCGGCGAAGCGGCGCCGGTCCGAGCGCGCTATCCCCGGCGCGCCGATGCAGAGGTGGTACTGCTCGGTGTCCTTGCGCGCGAAGCGCAGGCCGGGCGGAGGAGTCTTCACGAGCGGCGACCGGAGGCGCGGGCCCTTGGCCGGCGGCTGTGCGCGACGCTCGTGCACGCGCTCGAGCAGCCGCAGCAGGCGGTCGTGCGTGATGTTCCCGGCCGCCGAGATCACGACATTTCCGCCGGCGTACGCCGTTCGGTGATAGTTGGCGATCGCGCGCCGGCTGATCGTGGAGATCACCTCCGCCGTTCCGATCACCGGCCGGCCGAGCGGATGATTCCCGAACACCGCCTCGGAGAAGAGGTCGTGGACGAGCTCCTGCGGCGTGTCCTCGTACATCGCGATCTCCTCGAGCACGACCTCGCGCTCCTGGTCGAGGTCCGCCAGGCTCGGCGCGAAGACCATGTCGCACATCACGTCGAGCGCCGTCTCCACGTGTGCGTCCGGCACGCGTGAATAGACGACCGTGTGCTCACGCGAGGTCGCGGCGTTCAGCTCGGCACCCATCGAGTCGAACGTCTCGGCGATCTCCTGCGCGGAGTACGAGCGAGAGCCCTTGAACAGCAGGTGCTCGATGAAGTGTGAGACCCCGGCGCGCTCCTCCCGCTCGTCGCGCGAGCCCGTGCCGATCCAGAACCCCAGCGCGACCGAGCGGACGCTCGGCACCTTCTCCGAGATGACTCGCTCACCGGAGTCGAGCTCGGACAGGGTGTACTTCTGCACGCGCCGGATGGTACTAGCCGGAGGGCGGGTCTTCCCCGCCCTCCGATGTCTCGAGATTCGGGCCGGGCTAGCCCTCGCCGCTGCCGGCGCGGTCGCCACGCGGGCCGCCGCGACCGCCGCCGCGGCCACCGCGCCCGCCGCGACTGCGATCGCCTTCGCGGCGCGGGCGCTCCTCCCGCTCCTCCCGCGGAGGCGCGTTCTTCGCCCGCTCGATCAGCTCTTCCGGCTGGACGAGATTGCCGTTCTCGTGCTTCGCGACGAGCTTCAGCCCAATCCGGCCGCGGTCCTTGTCGACCTCCTGGACGACCACGTCCACGACGTCGCCGCGCTGCATGACGTCCTCGATGTGGCCGACCCGTCCGGGGCCGACGTTCGAGACATGCAGCAGGCCGTCGGTGCCCTTCTTCAGCTCGACGAACGCGCCGAACTGCGTCGTCTTGACGACCTTGCCGGTGTACGTGTCGCCGACCTCCGGCGACTTCGTGAGCGCTTCGATCGCCGAGATGGCGGCCTGCGCCTTCGTGCCGTCGGTCGCGTAGATGAGGATCGTACCGTCCTCTTCGATGTCGATCTGGACGTCGTAGTCCGACTCGAGCGCGCGGATCGTCTCGCCGCCCTTGCCGATGACCATCCCGATGAACTCCGGGTTGATCTTGATCGTCGAGATCCGCGGCGCGTGCTCGGCGAGCTCGGTGCGTACCGCGGGGATCGCCTCGAGCATCTTGTCGAGAATGAAGCCCCGGGCCCGCTTCGCCTGCGCGAGCGCATTCCGCATGATCTCCTGCGTGACGCCGGTGATCTTGATGTCCATCTGGAGCGCGGTGATCCCGTCACGCGTGCCTGCGACCTTGAAGTCCATGTCGCCCAGGTGATCCTCCGCGCCCTGGATGTCGGTGAGGATGACGTAGTCGTCACCCTCCTTGACGAGGCCCATCGCGATGCCGCTGACCGGCTCCTCGATCGGCACGCCGGCATCCATCAGCGCGAGCGTCGAGCCGCAGACCGAGCCCATCGACGACGAGCCGTTCGACTCGAGCGTCTCCGAGACGATGCGGATCGTGTAGGGGAACTCGTCCGGCGGCGGGATCATCGCCTCGAGCGCCCGCTGCGCGAGCGCGCCGTGGCCGATGTCGCGACGCTTCGGGCCGCGCATGAAGCCGGTCTCCCCGACCGAGTAGGGCGGGAAGTTGTAGTGATGCATGAAGCGGCGCTCCTCCTCGAGGGAGAGGTCGTCGATGCGCTGCCCCTCCTTCGCGGTGCCGAGCGTGAGCGACGAGAGAATCTGCGTCTGGCCGCGCGTGAACAGGCCGGAGCCATGCGCACGCGGGTTGACGCCGACCTCGCACTCGATCGGGCGGATCTCCTCGGTGCCGCGGCCGTCGGGCCGCCGCTTCTCGACCGCGATCTTCTTGCGAACGAGGTCCTTGTAGATCGCCTCGGCCGCGCGCTTGACGTAGCTCTTCGTGAGCGCGTCCTTGACGGCCGGTGCCTCCTCGTCGCCGACGACAGCAGGGCCGACCGGGAACGGCAGCTGCACGCTGTCGATGATCTTCTCGAACAGCAGGTGCCGCTTCGCGGCCTTCAGCCCCTTCGAGTCCTGTTCGGCGTCGGTCAGCGCCCGGAGCTCGTCGCCGAACCGCTCGCGCACGGGTCCCTCGACGGCGATCGAGCGCTGCCTCTCGAGCAGCATCTGGAGCGCCGACCGGACCTGGAGCTGCCGCTGGATGTCCTCGTCGGTCGAATCCATCGTCAGCGAGCCGGCGAGCTGCTCGGCGAGCTCCTCGACGACGGCGCCCGCTTCGCGGAGGCCGACCGATTGGATCCGCTCCCAGAGCGTGTGGCCGTGCTCGCGCTCGATCTCGGCGTAGAGCTCCATGTCGAGCCACTTCGGCTTGCCGGCCTGCCGCCGCAGATCCTCCTGCGCCTCGCAGAGCTTGACGATCTCGCCCTGCGCGAGTTCGAGCGCCTCGAGGATCGTCTCGTCCGAGGTCGGGTCGCCGCCCGCCTCGACCATCGTCAGCGCGTCCTTCGTGCCGACGACGATCAGGTCGAGGTTCGAGTCGTTCTCCACGTCCGGGAGCGTCGGGTTGACGACGAGCTCGCCGTCCACACGCCCGACCCGCACGGCGCCCACCGGCCCGAGGAAGGGCAGCGGCGAGAGCATCAGGGCGGCCGAGGCGCCGTTGATGCAGAGAATGTCGTGGGCTGTGATCAGATCCGCAGACAGGACCGTGCAGATCACCTGCACCTCGTTCTTGAAGCCCTTCGGCCAGAGCGGCCGGATCGGGCGATCGATCATCCGCGCGGTCAGGATCGCCTTCTCGGTCGGCCTTCCCTCGCGCTTGAAGAAGCCGCCCGGGATCTTGCCGGCGGCGTACATCCGCTCCTCGACGTCGACGGTGAGCGGGAAGAAGTCCGCGCCCTCGCGCGCCTCCATCCGGCCCTGAGCCGTCGCGAGCACCATGGTGTCTCCGCTGCGGACGACGACAGAGCCGTCCGCCTGCTTCGCCAGCTTGCCGGTCTCGAACGAGATCTCTTGGCCGCCGACGGTCACCGAGACCTTCGCGAGTCGCTCGGTGGCAATACTCATCAATTGTCCTCCACTCTTCCTGGAGAGTGGGAGTTTGAGTCAGCCCCCGCCGAACGGAGCTCGCTCAAACTTCCACTCTCGATTTCGTCCCAGGTACCCGTTATCGCCGGATTCCTAGCTCCTTGATCAGGGCGCGATAGCCCTCGAGGTCGTGCTTTTGCAGGTAGTTCAGGAAGCGGCGGCGGCGCCCGACGAGCTTGAGCAGGCCGCGACGCGAGTAGAAGTCGTGCTTGTGCGTGCGAAGATGCTCCGTAAGCTCGTTGATCCGCTGCGTCAACAGCGCGATCTGCACTTGCGTCGAGCCCGTGTCGGCGTCGCTCTTACCGTACTTTCCGATGATCTCCTGCTTGGCTTCCTTGGTGAGGGTCATATGCCTCCTCTGAAATGGACTCCGTCATCTCCGCGCGCCGCGCAAGGAAGGACGCGAGCGGCCGAGACCACGGTCGCCGAGTAGGGTAGCAATCCCCCATGAATGCTGGCGTTGCAGCCGGGCACCCGGCGACGGCGGACGCAGGCTGGGAGATCCTCGAGCAGGGCGGCACGGCGGCGGACGCGGCGGTCGCGGCCTGCCTCGCCTCCTGTGTCGCGGAGACAGTGATGACCGGCCTCCTCGGCGGCGGGCACGCGATCTACTGGGACGCCGCGTCCGGCGAGGCCCGGAACCTCGACTTCTTCGTCACGGTGCCGGGTCTCGGCGCGGGCGAGCGGCGGCATGCGCCCGAGTTGCTCCACCTCGACGTGCCGTTCGGCGAGGAGCTCGTGCACTACGCAGTGGGCCCGGCATCGTGCGCCGTTCCCGGAGTGCCCGCCGGGCTCGAGCTGCTCTGGCGAACGCACGGCCGGCTGGAGTGGGAGCGCCTCGTCGAGCCCGCGCTGCGCCTGGCGCGCGACGGCGTCGACTTCCCGCCGGCGCACGCCGCCTGCCTGGCGATGCTGGCACCCGTGATGACGATGGACGCGGGCGCGCGGATCTATGCGCCGGACGGCGCGCTGCTTCGTGCCGGCGGGCGGCTGGAGCAGCCCGGCCTGGCGGGTACGCTCGAGCTCCTCGCGGACGAGGGGGGCGAGAGCGTCTATCGCGGCTCGCTCGCAGAGGCTCTGCTCGCGCTCATGGCAGACCGCGGCGGGATCGTCACGCGCGACGATCTCGAAGCCTATGAACCCGCGTGGGTCGAGCCGGTCGAGATGCCGTACCTCGGACGGCGGTTCCTCGGCCGCAGCGGCCTCTCGCGCATGCCGGAGACGATCGCCGTGCTCCCGCGCCTGCGCGGCCTCGGCGCCGCCGGCCGCGTCGTCGCCCTTGTCACCGTGCTCGAGGGCGAGGACGAGTACGGCGACACGACGAACGTCACCGTCGTCGACGAGGTCGGCAACGCCTGCGTCCTGACGACGAGCCTCGGCCTCGGCTCGGGCGACTTCCTCCCCGGCCTCGACCTGCACCTGAACAGCATGCTCGGCGAGGCCGACCTGCTGCACGGCGCGCTGGAGCCGGGGGCGCGCATGCAGAGCATGATGGCCCCGAGCCTCTTCGTCGATGCCGGCGGGCTGGAGCTGGCGGTCGGCGCGGCGGGCGGCACCCGCCTCCGGACGGCAATTTTGCTCGCAGCAACCGGAATCCTCGACGAGGGCCTTCCCCCGCAGGAGGCCGTCGAGCGGCCGCGCTTCCACCCGGCCGGGGACGTCGTCAACGCCGAGCCCGGTGTCGACGAGGAGGGCCTCGCGGAGCTGGCGCGGCGAGGGCGCGCGGTGCGCCGCTGGCCGGAGCGCCACCACTACTTCGGCGGTGTCAGCTTGGTCGGGCGGACCGGCGCCGCCGCGGATCCGCGTCGGAGCGGCGGGGTGCGGGCAGGCTGAGGGACAGCCAGCCGACGTACCCGCAGCTCGGGCAACCCGGGTTCTGGGTGACCGTCCCGCCCTCGGCCGGCTTCGAGTAGACCTCGCCGCACTCGAGACAGCGGACGGTCTGGAGCAGGGCGAGGTGGGAACGGGCGAGGGCGGTGGCTTTCACGTCCGGAAAGACGCCCGAGGCGGGCGAAACTTGCGCCGCTAGGCGAGGGATCTATCCCGGTCTGGAAGCCGCTCTGGTCCGCGCGACGTCGTCGGCGATCGCCGCGATCAGCTCGGCCTCGCTCGCAAAGGCCCGCTCGTCCCGGAGCCGCTCCCAGAGCTCGACCACGAGCCGCTCGCCGTAGAGGTCGCCCTCGAAGTCGAGCAGGAACGCCTCGATCCGCCGCTCGTCGCCGCCGTAGTGGGGATTCGTGCCGATCGAGACGGCTGCTCGACGGCCTCCCGCCGCTCCCGCGTAGATGCCGTACGCGGGGACGAGCAGGTCGGCCTCGACCGACACGTTCGCCGTCGGGAAGCCGAGCGTGCCGCCGCGTTGGTCTCCGAGCACGACCGTTCCCTCCACCTCGGGCGGCCGGCCGAGTAGCCCGGCGGCCTCGCGCACCTCACCCGCGTGCAGCAGCCGGCGGACGGCGCTGGACGACACGCCCTCGACGAGCGTGGCGGTCCTCCCGTCGAAGCCCAGGCTGCAGAGCAGGTCGAGGTCGCCGCTCGCCCCGCGGCCGAAACGGAAGCCCGGTCCGGCCACCACGACCTCCGCCCCGATCCGGCGCAGCACCGACTCGGCGAACTCCTCGGGCGGCAGCCTCGCCAGCTCGAGCGTGAACTCGACCAGGAGCGTCTCCGGAACGCCGAGGTCGGCGATCAGCTCCAGCCGCCGCTCGACGCTCGAGAGCAGCTCGACCCGGTTGCCGAGGATCGTCCGCGGGTGCGGGTGGAACGTCACGACGGCCGGCCGGAGCCCGGCCGCGAGCGCCGCCTCGATCACCCGGCGGTGCCCGAGGTGAACGCCGTCGAACGTCCCGATCGCGACCGCGCGGCGGCCGGGCTCGAGCTCGTCCGGCCGCGAAACGATCTTCACGCGCGCTCCCGCATCCGCTCGGGCACCTTCGCGAGCGCCTCTTCCGGCAGCCGCGAGAGCGCGTCGGGCACCGGGATGATCCGCTCCGGGTCGGCCTCCTCGACCGAGAACGGACCGACCTCCGTCCGCCGCAGCGTCCGGCAGTGCCCGCCGAGCGCCTCGGCGATCGCCCGGACATACGTCCCCGAGCTGACGCGCAGGTCGAGCATGACTGTCTGGCCCGTATACGCGATGACGTCGAGCGCGTCGACGCGCGAGCTGCGCAACGGCATCTCGACGACGACGCCGCGGCGCGCGAGCTTGTACGCGCGCTCCCCGCCGATCTTGACCGCCGAGGCGGCAGGAATCGGCAGCTCCACGTTGCCGCGGAGGCCCGCGAGCCGTCGCTCGAGCTCGTCGCGCTGCGGCGGCCGACGTTCCTCCAGGACCTCGCCCTCCGGGTCGCCGGTCGAGGTCCGGGCGGTGAGATCCACCTCGGTGACGTAGCGCTTGTCCAGGCCGACGAAGCATGGCGCCAGTTTAGTTGCCGCACCGGACAACAGAACCAGCAGTCCGGTTGCAAAGGGATCGAGCGTCCCTGCATGTCCCGTTCGCGCTCCCGTGCGACTGCGCAGCTCCGCGACGAGGGCGAACGAACTCGGGCCGGCCGGCTTGTCGACGAGCACGATCCCGGCGGGGCTAAGCGCGCGCGGGGGCATTCGCCACCGCCGAGGCCGCGAATTCGCGCCGGACGAAGGCGGTGATCTCCTCGATCGACGCCTCGCTCGAAAAGCCGGCAGCCTGCCGGTGCCCGCCGCCGCCCGACTTGCGCGCGATCGCCGAGACGTCGAGCTCGTCGATGCTCGAGCGCAACGAGACCCGCCGCGACGGACCCTCGTCGCGCGGCGGCTCGCGAATCAGAACCGCGAGCCACGCCCCTTCGACCGCGCGAAGGTAGTCGATGATGCCCTCCGAGTACGGCTCGGCCGCGCCGACCTCGCCGAAATCGGTGCGCACCAGGTACGAGACGACGACCCGCCCGCCCTCGAAAATCTGCGCGCGTTCGAGCGCGCGTGCGAGCAGCTTCAGCTTGGCGAACTCGACTGACTCGTAGACGCCCTGGAAGACGCGGTGCACGTCGGCGCCCGCCTCGACGAGCTCGGCCGCGAGCCGCAGGGCCTTCGGCGTGGTGTTCGTGTACTGGAAGCGACCCGTGTCGGTGACGAGCGCGATGTAGAGCGGCTCGGCGATCTCCGGTGTCAGCCGGACCTCGAGCTCGCGGAAGACATTCCGCAGCACCTCGCCCGTCGACGACGCGTCCGGGACGATCAGATTGACGGCGCCGAAGCGGGTGTTGTCGTGGTGGTGGTCGATGTCGACGACCGACGCAGCGCGCTCGAGGACGCCCGGATCACCCAGCCGGTCCGCCTTGGCGCAGTCCACCGCGACGAGGATCCGTTCGGTGGCATCGTCCGGAAGCGAGCGCCGCAGATCTTCCAACTCCATGAAGCTGTACTCGCGCGGCAGCGGCGCCTCTCCATAGAGGTACATCACGACGTCCTTGCCTAGCTGACGGAGAGCGAGCGTCATCGAGACGAGCGAACCCAGCGCGTCGCCGTCCGGATTCTCATGGGTCGTGACGAGGAAGCGGTGGTTGGCGCGCAGCGCCTCCGCAACCGCCTGCAGGTCAGTCGTCGTCCCCTGGGGCGAGTTCATCGATGAGTTGGGTCATGCGCCCGCCGCGCTCGACCGACGGATCGTACTCGAACACCAATTGCGGAGTTCGCTTCATCCTGAGCTCACGCCCGAGGCGGGCTTGCAGCAGTCCGTGCGCAGCTTCGAGTCCGCGCAGGCTCGCGGCGCGTTTCTTCTCGGAGCCGAGGACGCTCACGTACACGGTGGCATGGCGGAGGTCGGGCGACGTCTCGACTCCTGTCACGGTGACGAGTCCGATGCGCGGGTCCTGCAACTCGACGAGCGCCTCCGCAAGCACTTGCCGGACCGACTCGTTGACGCGTCGCATGCGGTCGGCCATAGGGGATATTCAAGCGGTTGCACGCACTCGTCCTCGCGGGGGTCGCCGTTTGGTGCTTCGTCACCGCGCTCGCGGGCGGGCTCGTGGGGCTCGTTCTCGGCAACATCCGGCTTCCCGTGCTGCTCTTCGCGGCTTCGGCCCCGGCGCCGGCGGCCGGAGCGAACATCGCGATCTCCGGCATCGCGGCCGCGACAGCGTCCGTCACGCACGTCCGTGCACGCCGAGTCGACTGGCGGCTCGTCACGTGGATGACGCCGCCCTCCGTAGCCGGGGCGGTAGGCGGCGGCTTCCTCGCGACCGCGGTACCGGCCGACGCACTCCGGATCGTGATCGGATCGGCGCTGATCCTCTTCGGCGTGGACACGCTGCGCAGCCGCCGCGCGGCGCCGGGGCCGGCGGGCGACGCGCTCGATCTCCGCGCGGCCGTCGCCGCCGGACTCGCGATCGGCTTTCTCGGCGGCCTGATCGGCCTCATCCTGGGCTCGCTGCGCATGCCGGCTCTGCTGCGCTGGGTCGGCCAGGAGCCGGCCCGCGCGATCGGGACGAACCTCGTCGTCGGGATCGCGGTCGGCGCTGCAGGATTGCTCGGCCATCTTCCCGGCGGGATCGACTGGAACCTGCTCGGTGTCGGAGCGGCGGCCTCGATCCCCGGCGCGCTCCTCGGCTCGCGGCTCACCGGTCGGCTCTCGACGCCGCAGCTCCTGCGCGCCGTCGGCGCGATTCTCCTCGTCGCGGGGACAGCCGCGATCCTGCAGGGTGCACTCTAGTCATCGGGGTCGACGACTCGGCGCTCGACCCGGACGAGGTCGAACTCCTGCCCGGCGAGCCACCGCTCGGCGCCGTCGAGGAGCTCCTCGAGCTCGCGGTGGCCTCGGGCGACGCAGGCGACGGTCAGCCGGGCCCGCTGCCAGAGCTCGTGGTGGTCGACCTCCGCGACCGAGGCACCGAACCGGTGCTGGAGCTGTGCCTTCGCAGACTTGACGTACTTGCGCTTCCCCTTCAGCGAACCCGCCTCCGGGAAGTGCAGCTCGACGACGAGGATGCCGACGTAACCGTCTCCCACAGAGATCATTAAGACGGAGAGCGCCGCCGGTGAGCGAGATCTTCGCGCCGAATCGGCAAGAAATCGGCACACCGGCGTGCGCAAATCTCCGGTAGCGTCGACCGCAGAGGGCGGCGGGTAGGAACAAGCCCCACCCAAGGGTGGGGGTGCGGAGGCCTTGTCCGGTTAGGACGTGGCTGCGGGGGTTGCGGACGAGGGTTCGTCGAGCGACGTGCGCTCGACCTGACGCGTCTCGTAGACCTCGAGGATGTCGCCTTCCTTCACGTCGTTGAAGCCGTCGAGGAGGATGCCGCACTCGAAGCCCTCGGCGACCTCGCGCGCGTCGTCCTTGAAGCGCTTCAGCTGCGCGATCGTCGTGTCGTAGATGACCGTGCCGTCGCGCACGACCCGCGCCTGCGCGCCGCGGCGGACGACGCCGCTCGTGACCATGCAGCCGGCGATCGTGCCGACGCGCGACGCACGGAAGAGCGCTCGCACCTCGGCCTCGCCGATCAGCTCCTCCGTCTGGACGGCGGAGAGCATGCCGACGAGCGCCTGCTCGATGTCCTCGGTCAGCTGGTAGATCACGCGGTACGTCCGCACCTCGACGCCCTCGCGCTCCGCGAGCTGGCGCGCTTCCGCGTTCGGCCGCACGTTGAAGCCGACGACCATCGCGTTCGACGCGGACGCGAGCATGATGTCACCCTCGGTGATGCCGCCGACGCCCTGGTGGATGACGTTGACGCGCACCTCCGGGTGCTGGATCTTCGAGAGCTCCGAGACGGCCGCCTCGACCGAGCCGACGACATCGCCCTTCAGGACGAGATTGAGATCCTTGACCTCCCCGGCCTGCATCGACTCGAAGAGGTTCTCGAGCGAGACGCCGCTCGAGCGCTGGGTCGCGAACTGCTCGCGCCGCAGCCGCTCGCCGCGCACCTGCGCGAGATGCTTCGCCTGCCGCTCGTTCTCGACGACACGGCCGAGCTCGCCGGCGGGCGGCGGCTTGTCGAAGCCGAGGATCTCGACCGGCTCGCCCGGCTTCGCATCCTTCAGCTTCTCGCCGCGGTAGTTGTAGAGCGCGCGGACGCGGCCGCTCGCGTCGCCCGCGACGACCGCGTCGCCGACGCGCAGGGTGCCGCGCTGGACGAGCCAGGTCGCGACGGGCCCGCGGCCGACGTCGAGGCG
>Ga0066710_100001102_pt1 | contig 19143 bp, 15 predicted proteins | sample GraSoiAngelo_159_FD_79666 | JGI IMG/M metagenome (GOLD analysis project Ga0066710, IMG submission 79666) | Grasslands soil microbial communities from the Angelo Coastal Reserve, California, USA - 14_1009_16_40cm | ecosystem: Environmental > Terrestrial > Soil > Grasslands | place: USA... | reverse complement strand
CTATGAAAATCAATTCGACGCCACACCAGGCACTTACAAGCTGGCTGTTGTCCTCAGCGCGGGCGGCGATGCCTTTGGCAAATTCGAGTCTCCGCTTGCCATCGATCCCTATGATGGAAAGCATTTCAGTCTAAGCGGCGTGGCGCTCACAAATACCCCGCAAAGACTGAATGAGATTCCGACCGGTTTGGATTCCGTGCTGCTGGAAGACCGCACGCCGCTCGTGGTCAAGGGCACGCAAATCGTTCCTTCCGGCAGCAATCGGTTTAAGCACACGGACAACGTGGTTCTTTATACGGAGATTTATGAACCACTGCTGACCTCGGCGACCCCGCCGATTGTTGCCATGGGCTATCGAATCTTCGAGCGCTCGGCCAACAAACAAGTATTCTTCACTGATGTCATGCGCGCCGATGATTACATCCAAAAAGGAAATCCAGTGATCCCCATCGGTCTGAAAGTGAAGGTCGACGACCTTAAACCCGGTTCTTACCGGTTGGTGATGCAGGCCGTCGACAGCGAAAAAAATCATGCGCCAGACCGGACCGTGGACTTTGACGTGACCGAATAAATGGTCCTCCCGCGGCCCCTGAGAGATTGCCAGGGGCATTTTGGAGTTCGGCAGCCTTGCTCCCGCTCTTACAACCGGGCGCAAGCCGAAAGAGTAAGAGAAGGGGCGAAGCGCGCACCGCCACACCGCTAAGTGCTTTCCTACCTGTAGTTTGGATCGTGATAAGGATTCGACACGGTCTCTGGACTTATGCAACTTCTTGGCCGGGCAAGGGTTATCCTATTCGTGTCTGGTAGTTCGTCCAATATGCCGCCCGCAGGAGAGTGCTATGAGGCTGCCAGAGCGCCGCACTTCGCTATTTAGAATCCCTGCGATTTTCGTAACGCCAAGATCTTTCCTGGCCGCCATTCTCTCTGTCACTTGCGTTTTGTCGCCCACCATCGATTTGCCGGCCAGCGCTGCAATCCCCCCAGCGTCGAAGGACAAGCAACCCAAGGCCGATCCTGCGCTCAGAGGGTTGCCGATTACGGAACTCAATCCCGACGAAGCCATTCTTCACGTGCTGAACCGTCTCGCCTACGGTCCGCGTCCGGGCGATGTGGAGCGCGTCCGGCAGATGGGCCTAGCCAAGTGGATCGAGCAGCAACTCAATCCGAATTCCATCGATGACAAGGCGATGGAAGCGCGACTCCAGGACTATCCAACGCTCCGGATGTCCACCGCGAAATTGATCGATGAATATCCGCAACCCAAACAAGCGGAGAAGCAAGCGGAAAAGCGCGCGCTGGCACAGGCGCAGCAAGAGCAGCGCCGCTCGGGCGCCGCAGCTGCGGTCGTCGAAAAAGATTTGCAAAATGCGCAAGGGCAACCGGCAAATTCAGATGCTCCCGCGGCGACCTCAGTTTCCGCGCCGCAACCCTCGCCTAACAATCCCAACACGCCTGCGCCGATGAAACAGCTGCCGCAGGGGAACGTAGCGACAAATGGCGCGGGCCGGCGCGACGTTCTAGGTGGCGGCGATCCCAATAATGTTCCGCGCGCGATTGCTGACGACAGCAAACGGCCGCAGCGCGTGGTAGCCGAGCTGGGCATGGCCAAGGTGACGCGCGCGATTTACAGCGACCGGCAGCTTCAGCAGGTGATGGACGATTTCTGGTTTAACCACTTCAACGTGTTCGCGGCCAAAGGCGAGGACCGCTACTACCTGACATCCTATGAACGCGACGTCATTCAGCCGCACGCCTTCGGAAAATTCAAGGATTTGGTGACGGCCACGGCCAAGAGTCCGGCGATGCTTTTTTACCTGGACAATTTTTTGAGTGCTGATCCACGGGCGGCGCAGCGGCAGGCGGCCGAGCGCGCTGCGCGCCAGCAGTGGCGCCGCGGAAGATTCGGCTGGCCCGCGCCGCCGCGTCCAGCGCCCAATCCGCAGCAAGCAAAGAAGAATGAACGCGGCCTGAACGAAAATTACGGACGCGAGCTGATGGAATTGCACACGCTCGGCGTGGATGGCGGATACACACAGAAAGACGTCACGGAAGTGGCGCGTTGCTTCACGGGCTGGACGATTGACAAGCCCAGGCAGTACGCGGATTTCAAGTTTGACGACCGGCTGCACGATCCCGACCCGAAGTACGTGCTGGGGAAAAAGATTCATGCAGGCGGGATGAAGGATGGCGAGCAGGTGATCGACCTGCTCGTGCATCACCGGAGTACGGCCAAGTTTATTTCGACGAAACTGGCGCGCCGGTTTGTTTCGGACAATCCTCCGCCGGCGTTGATCAATCGCATGGCGGAGACTTTTCAATCGAGCGATGGCGACATCAAAGCAGTCCTCCACACAATGATATGGTCCCCGGAATTCTGGTCGCGGGAATCGTACCGCGCGAAAATAAAGACGCCCTTTGAATTGGTAATTTCCGCGGTGCGCGCGCTGGGCACGGACGTGGACACGCCCATGCCGCTGGTGCAATGGGTGGGGCGAATCGGCGAGCCACTCTATCAATGCCAGCCGCCGACGGGTTACTCGGACAAAGCCGACGCGTGGGTGAACACCGGCGCACTGCTGAACCGCTTGAATTATTCGCTGGCGCTTGCGGGCAACAAGATGCGCGGAGCGCGCACGGACGTGGCTTCGCTGCTCGGCGCGGATTCATCCGCCGATCCGAAGGCGGCTCTGGACCGTGCGGTGCAGGTTTTTCTTGGCGGGCAGGCGGGCCCAACGACCGTTGAAACGCTTGAAAAGCAGCTCGATAACCCGCAAGTCTTGCAGGCGAAGCTCGACGATGCGCGCAAGCAGGTGGATCTGGGCGTCGTGGCAGGCTTGGTGCTGGGCGCGCCGGAATTTCAAAGGCGATAGGCAGGAGAAGTAGCAATGAGTTACCAATGCTGCGAAGGCGTACGCGGTCTGAAATTTTCGCGCCGGTATTTCCTGAAGCAGGGCGGCGTGGCCATGGTCGGCCTCAGCGCGATGCCGGCGTTTTTGCAGCGCGCCGTGGCGGCAACGCCCATGCCGAACAAGAAGCAGCTCATCGTCTTGTTCCAGCGCGGCGCCGCTGACGGCTTAAATATCGTGGTGCCCTTCGGCGAATCCAACTACTACCGCATGCGGCCGACGATTGCGATTCCGCAGCCCAAGCGGAGCGGTACGGACGCCGCGATCGATCTGGACGGATTTTTCGGATTGCATCCGAGCCTCGCGCCGCTCGAGCCGCTCTTTCACAAGAATCAGCTGGCGATCGTGAACGCGGCCGGTTCGCCCGATCCCACGCGATCGCACTTCGACGCGCAGGACTTCATGGAATCGGGCACGCCGGGCTTGAAATCAACCGAAGACGGATGGCTGAACCGTGCGCTGGAAACCGTTCCGGAGGAAAACGCCTCACCTTTCCGCGCCATGGCGATGGGGCCGAATCTTCCGCGCATGCTGCACGGCACCGCGCCGGCGATTGCGCTGCCGGACCTGAAACAATTCAAAGTGATGGCGCAGGCGCCGGGAACCGGCCAGATGGTCGAAGGCGGCTTTGAAGCCATGTACTCGCAGACGGTGGATCACGCTTTACACGGCACCGGCACAGAAACCTTTGAAGCGATCGATCTTTTGCGCAAGGCTGACCCGGCCAAGTATCAGCCGGAAAACGGCGCGCAGTATCCCACCAACCGGCTCGGCCAAAGCTTGCAGCAGATCGGGCAACTGCTCAAAGCGAACATCGGCGTGGAAGTTCTTTTCGTGGACTGCGGCGGCTGGGACAATCACGTCAACGAAGGCGGCGTGCAGGGACAGCTGTCGAATTTGCTGAAGGACCTGGGCCAGGGCCTCGCTGCGTTTCATCAAGATATGGGCGAGCGCATGGAGAATATCGTCTTCGTGACGATGAGCGAATTCGGACGCACCGCCAAGGAAAACGGTAATCGCGGTACGGATCACGGCCACGCGAATTGCATGTTCCTCATGGGCGGCGATGTGAAGGGCGGACAAGTCTACGGCAAGTGGCCCGGCCTGAACGATCACCAGCTCAACGAAGGCCGCGACCTCGCGCTCACCACGGACTTCCGCTCCGTAGTCGGCGAAATTCTCACCAAGCATACCGGCGTTAAAGAACTCAACACCGTCTTTCCCGGCTTCGACAACAGCCCCCGCAAATTCCTGGGACTGATGGAGACTTAGAGCCCGGACGAAAGTTCTCTAGAGCGCGATGAACTCTTCAAGGGTTCTTTTTTTCTTTGACACTTTTCCACCGCGCGAGTAGTCTCGCCGCCGCGCGTGCTGGAGGCGCGGCTTCATGAGAACGACGCGACGAGAATTCGCAAAGGAGCTGTCTGGCGCGGTGATAACCGCGGCGTTTGCGCGCGCCGGGGAACCGGCGCGTCTGCCAATCGCCTTTTCAACTCTGGGCTGCCCTGCCTGGGATATGCAGAAGATCCTGAACTTCGCGGAGCAGCACGGTTTCGCTGCAATCGAATTCCGCGGACTGCAAGGCAATCTTGACTTGCCTTCTCACCCGGCATTTGCAGACGAAAGCATCGCTCAGACGAAACGCGAAATTCTTTCTCGCGGCCTTCGCGTTGCCTGCGTCAGCAGCTCTGCCAGCCTGCATGAGTCCGATCCTCAGAAGCGTTCCACAACTTTGGATGACGGCCGGAGATTCATCGATCTAGCTTCTTCTCTTGATGCGCCCTACGTGCGCGTGTTTGGTTCTAGCATTGGTTCTGGGCATCCCGTTTCTCCCAGTGACGATTTGAAGACGCGTGTTGCCGCCGGGTTGCGCGAATTGGGCGAATATGCGAGCCCGCGCAAAGTTACCGTGATCATCGAGTCGCATGATAATTTTACGGCTTCGGCCTCGCTTGCAGACGTCCTGCATCGTGCCGATTCCAAGTCGGTTGGACTCTTGTGGGACGCTCACCACTCGTTTGCAGAGTCAAACGAGGACCCGAAGTTCACCGTGAGGCAGCTCGGGCCATGGATCCGGCATACGCACCTGAAGGACTCCGTAGGCAAAGGTGTTGATCGCAAGTATGTGTTGACCGGCCGAGGAAACGTTCCGATCAAGGAGCAGATTGCAGCTTTGCGCTCCATTGATTACAAGGGCTTCTACTGTTTCGAGTGGGAAAAAGTGTGGCATCCCGATCTGGAAGATCCCGAGATTGCCATTGCGGATTATGCCCGCGCCGTCGCCGACTACTTACGGTAGAAACGCAGCAACGGGGGGAACGCTGCGGATTCGACCGAATTGCAGTAGAGGAGTAAGGCAGCAAGACCCGGTTACTTCTGCTTAGTCGACTCTCCGTTCAGTCCGGCACTCTCAGTTCCCGAATCCAAATATTGCGAAAGCGCACGGGATTGCCGTGATCCTGCAAGGCTAGGGGCAGCTTCTCCGCGTGTGGCGAATACGGCGGGCGCGCTCCATGCGCGGTCGGGCCCGTGAGTTCAACATTGTCCTGCGCCAGCAGGCCGTTATGAAACACGGTGGCGCGAGCGGGGCGCTGCAACTTTCCATCCTTATCGAAGCGCGGTCCGTGGAAAACAATGTCGTAGGTCTGCCATTGGCCTGGCGGGCGTGAGGAATTAACGAGTGGCGGATATTGGCCGTAAACCGCGGCCGCTTGGCCATCTGCATAGGTTTTGTTTTCGTACGAATCCAGAACCTGAATCTCATAGATACTCATCAGAAAGACACCACTGTTACCACGCTCCTGGCTTTCGCCTTTGGGCGGAGTGGGTTCTGTGAACTCCACGTGTAGCTGACAATCACCGAAAGCTTCGCGTGTGTAGATGTAGCCGGTCTTCGCGGCGACTTCGGCATAGCCATTCTCGACTTTCCATTTCGCCGGACTACCGTCCTTGTGCGCCCATTTGGACAGATCCTTTCCATCAAAGAGCACAACGGCATCGGACGGCGGCCGGCTGGGCGAATCCCACGTGCTCGGCGTTCCGGGATCGATCACCGGCGGCAGCGGCCGATTGGGATCGTGAATCTTCCACGTCGTCTGGATTTGCGTATAGCACACATGAGAAGTAGCGGCGAGGAGCAAAGCGCTCCGGATGATGAGAAAGCTTTTCTTCATAGGCGGCACCTCAAATTTGACAGTGAGCGAATTCTACTTCCTAACTGTTCGCAAGTGTACGACAGATTCAAAATGTCTTGCTGGCGATCTCCACGCCCGCTCGTGCAAGGTCAAGCCGGGAGCTCGCGAACCGATCTACGGACGCTCTTCATGCCACCGCAGCCAGGGCGTCATACCTTCTTCTTCAAAGAAGAATTCGAGACCTCGAATTGCTTCGGCAGTGGTGATATTCCAGGAAGCAGGGTATTCGTCGCGCTGGCCATTCGCCAAGTAATACTCAATGACCGCTTTCTCCGGCCCCGCATACTGTGGATTGCGAGTGGAGAATCCCGCATCGCCTTCATAGCGCACGTACATCAGCCATGCGGCTTCGCCATTGATTAGTGCACCCATTGCCGGCCAGTCCGCCGGGTGCTGCATCCAGACTTCCGAAAATTGAGTGCGGCGTATCTGCCTGAGGCGCACCTGAAGTTCGTCCGAGTCGGTTACTTCGTACATGACCTTGTTGATTTTCAGTTCCATGAGCAATCACTTGCGGGAACCGGCTACGCTGCTTGAATCCTTTGTACACCAAATGTCAAGTTTGAAAAAGAAACGGGGCGACTGGTTTCTTTTGACTGAAAATCAATAACTGAAAACTGAGGACTGCTTTAGTGGGCAGCGTCTTCCCGGATGCGCATGCCGTAGAACGAACGGTAGACGAAGAAGAAAGAGACAACGAAGAAGGCCGCCGCGAGAATGTGCGTCAGGCCACCGCCCTGGGCGGCGGTCAATTGTACGGCAAGTTCGACGGCCAGCAGGCCGAAGAGTGTGGTGAACTTAATGATCGGATTGAGCGCAACGGAAGAAGTGTCTTTAAAAGGATCTCCCACGGTATCTCCAACGACCGTGGCGTCGTGGAGCGGCGTGCCCTTCTGCTTGAGTTCTACTTCAACGATCTTCTTAGCGTTATCCCAGGCACCACCGGCATTGGCCATAAAGATGGCTTGGTACAAGCCGAAGATGGCGATGGAAAATAGATACCCGATGAAGAAGAAGGGTTCGACAAAGGCGAAGGCCAGCGTGGCGAAGAACACCGCGATGAAGATGTTCAGCATGCCCTTCTGAGCGTATTTGGTACAAATCTCGACGACCTTCTTGCTGTCGGCGATGCTTGCGGAAGCAGCTCCTTCGAGCTTGATGTTGGCCTTGATGAATTCGACCGCGCGGTAAGCGCCAGTGGTCACGGCCTGAGTGGAAGCGCCGGTGAACCAGTAAATCATGGCGCCACCAGTGACGAGACCGAGGACAAAAGGCGCATGGAGGAGCGAAAGATTATTGACGTTTTCGGTTAAGCCTTTGGTGAGCGCCATGATGATCGAAAAAATCATCGTGGTCGCGCCGACGACGGCCGTACCGATGAGCACCGGTTTTGCCGTGGCCTTGAAAGTGTTGCCCGCGCCGTCGTTGGCTTCCAGCATTTCCTTGGCGCGCTCGAAATTGACGTCGATGTTGTAGTCCTTCTTGAGTTCCTGCTTGATGTTGGGGACTTGTTCGATCAGCGAAAGCTCGTAAACGGATTGGGCGTTGTCGGTGACCGGACCGTAGGAATCGACAGCGATGGTCACCGGGCCCATGCCAAGGAAGCCGAAGGCCACCAGGCCGAAGGCAAACACGGCTGGTGCGAGCATTTGGTGGTCGAGCCCCAAGTTGCTGATCAGGTAGCCGAGGGACATGAGCAGCACCATTGCCAGACCAATGTAGTAGGCCGAGAAGTTGCCGGCTACAAAGCCGGACAGAATGCCGAGCGACGCGCCGCCTTCTTCCGCCGAAGTCACGACTTCCTTTACATGGCGTGATTCGGTGGACGTGAAAACTTTTACGAGTTCAGGAATGATGGCGCCAGCGAGCGTGCCGCAGGAGATGATCGTGGCCAGCTTCCACCATTGCGACGTGCTGCCTCCGAGACTTGGGATGATCAGCCAGGAGACGACGTATGTCAGGGCGATCGAAACTACGGACGTGATCCACACCAACGAAGTGAGAGGTGCCTCGTAGTTCATCTGCTCGACGTTGCCGTATTTTGCTTTGGCGATGAAACCGTTGATGAAATAGGCGGCGGCGCTGGCGATGAGCATCACGATGCGCATCACGAAGATCCACACCAGCAACTGAACTTGCACGGTAGGATTTTTCACCGCCAGAAGAATAAAGGTGATCAATGCAACGCCGGTTACACCGTAAGTTTCAAAGCCATCGGCGCTGGGGCCCACCGAGTCGCCGGCGTTATCGCCCGTGCAGTCGGCAATGACGCCGGGGTTACGTGCGTCGTCTTCTTTGATTTTGAAGACGATTTTCATGAGGTCGGAGCCGATGTCCGCAATTTTGGTAAAGATGCCGCCGGCGATGCGCAGCGCGGCCGCGCCTAGCGATTCGCCAATGGCAAAGCCGATGAAACAGGGGCCGGCATAGTCGCCCGGGACGAACAGCAGAATGAAAAGCATCATCAGCAGCTCGACGCTGATAAGCATCATGCCGATGCTCATCCCGGCTTGCAGCGGCGTGCTGTAAATCGGATAGGGCTTGCCGCGCAGGGAAGCGAAAGCCGTGCGCGAATTTGCGAAGGTGTTCACGCGAATGCCGAACCAGGCGACGCCGTAGCTACCCGCAATCCCCACGAGACTGAAGATCAGGATGATCGGCAGGGTGACCGTAGTAGGATGGACGGGCGCGAGCCAGCCGAAGTACATGACGATCACGACGGCGATAAACACCCACAAGATCAGAAGGAACTTTCCCTGTGTAAAGAGGTAAGTCTTGCAGGTCTCGTAAATCAGCTCGGAGATTTCGCGCATCGATTTGTGAACGGGCAGGTTTTTCAGCCGCGAATAGATCGCCAATCCGAAGCCCAAGCCAAAGATGCAGATGACAATGCCGAAGAGCAGAAGCTTGTGGCCGTCTATGCCGAGAAAAATAACCTGGGACAGATCGGGAAGTTTTAGATTGGCTTCGCCACCGGCTTCGTCAGCGAGAGCCGACGTGGCCCCCAGCAATGTGAAGGGGACAGCAGCCGCTCCAAACTTGATGAATTTGCAGCGTAGAGACCAGGCGTTTGCCAGCCAGGTAAGCATTCACAATCCTCCGTAGAGCATTCGTTTACAGGGCAATGGCTTCCCGGGACAGCCGATTCCGGCACACTTTTTCGACCGAGCGCTGTTTGGCGCGACCGCAGAGCGATTTGTTCTCATTCCATTGGCAAGACGTCGCCGCGCGCCGGTCCGAGACCACCCCAGATACCACCGGCGAAGCACCCTGAAGATAGGGCGCATAGCAAGACACAAAACGCAGATTTATAACATTTTACTAATGGCCGGTCAAACTGCACCTGGTCAGAAAGGGAGGCGCAACCCCGTATCGCTTCGAATATCGCCGCGACACGTTTTAGCCAACCGATGGTAACATGCCAGAATCATTGGAGCACGATTAGCCCTATCCAGATGGGGGTCCATGGGTACCAAGCCAGTGTCAGACGCGACGCTAAGTGCCGCCGCAAAGAGCGACCTGCATCACAAGGGGAATCGAACCAAAGTCGAGGCTTCTGACCGCGCGGCTGCGCCAGCGACGGTGAGCCGCGGATGAGACATCATTTCTTCATTACGGGCACAGACAGCGGAGTCGGCAAGACGGTACTCTCAGCGCTGCTCTGCGCGGCACTCGACGCGGTTTACTGGAAACCGATCCAGACAGGCACGCTGGAGGGCTCGGACCGCGTGACGGTCATGCGGCTTGCCGGGATTGGCACCGATCGAACGCTCGACGAGGTGTACAAATTCGTGCCGCCAGTTTCTCCTGACCTTGCGGCTCGCTGGGCGGGAGTGGAAATCGACCTCGGGCGGATCAACATGCCCGGCAGCTTGATCAACGACTGGTTGATTGTCGAAGGCGCGGGCGGTGTGCTGGTGCCCGTCAACCAGAAACAGTTCATGCTAGACCTGGTGGTGAAATTCAAGTTGCCCGTGATTGTGGCGGCGCGCAGCGCGCTGGGCACAGTCAATCACACGCTGCTGACGCTTGCCGCGCTTCACGCCGCGGAATTGCCGGTGCACGGCGTGGTGCTAATCGGCGATCAGAACCGCGAGAACCGCGAGACCATTGAGCGATTTGGCCACGTCCGCGTGATCGGCGAGATTCCCAAGCTTCCGAATCTGCACCGCACAGCGCTCATGCAGGTCTTCATGAATCATTTCGATCGCGCCGCCTTCGCACAATAGTTGCTGCTCGGTTCGTTTCCACTCTTCCGCACAGTCTGGGCAACCGCTGACTCCAAACAGCTGGCTCGACGCGGACTAGAAGGCGCCGCGCGACGATGTGAGAACATAAATTGGTGAGAGGAGTGGCGAGTGCCGTCGAGCCTAAGTGGGTGGAAGCAAAAAGTCGTGGCGTTTGCGGGCGGTCTTGGCGCACCGGGGCTTTTTCTTATCTCCTTTCTGGATTCTTCGGTGCTGACGTTTCCGGTCATCAACGATCTGCTGCTGATCGAGCTGTCGATGCAGCATCCGGCGCGGATGCCGCTGTATGCGTTCATGGCCTCGCTGGGATCGGTGCTGGGTTGCGTGGTGCTTTACTTCATCGCACGAAAGGGTGGAGAAGCGGTCTTCCACAGGAAGGCTGGAAGGCACGCGCACTCCATTCGGCATTGGGTGGAACGGAACGGCTTCGTGGGAATGTTGGTTGCGGCGCTTCTGCCGCCACCGACACCGTTCAAATTCTTCGTGTTGGCTGCGGGGGTATTTGAAGTGCCGCTTTTCAGTTACACATTGGCGATCACGATTGCGCGGTTGTTTCGGTATTTCGGAGTCGGCTACCTGGCGATCCGGTATGGCGCGGACGCGATGCCGTATCTGCTGCATCACAAGCTGCAAGTGACGGCAGTGGTGATCGCTCTTGTAGCCATCAGCTATGTCTTTTCTCGTCTGCTACTTAGGCGCCGGGCGCCGTCGGAAGATGCGAGTCAAAAGTAAGGTACACCGCCCCCCTTTTTTGTAAGTGTTCCAGAGCCAAGTGCTATCTCAGCCCGACTCTTCGTGAGAGGGGGGCCCAGGCGAGCTCTTGAGAGAGGATTTTGCCGGATGGATCTGTGTCAATGAGGGCTTCGACACGCCAGCCAGAACTCGCATCCCGAGTATAGGGGAAGGCGCGCAGGGTGACCTTGAAACCCTCGGGAGTTTTTTCAACGCTGGCTTTGGGGAAGCGCGCGGCCTGGAGGAAGCGACGCGCAACCGTGGTGTCGCGAGCTGCGTCGAGGGCGGGAGAGGATTCGGGTTTGTAGGAAGTGATGGCGGCGTCGGGGTCGAAGGATGCGACGGCAGGGCCGACTTCGATTTCAACGTCATGGAGGGCACTGTCGGTTTCTACGATGCCGTGCCAGCGGAAGGGCGAGCCGGATTCGGCGAACGCGGCAGCCTTGCGTGGCGATTCGCCACGGTAGGTGCGCGATTCCATGGCAGCCAAAGCGTTGCCGTGAAGAACGAAGCGCAAAACGATATAAAGAATCATGGTGGCAAGCGCCACTGACGCGCCCACTTTGCCTCGCGGACCTTTTGATTTGGCTCCGATTTCGTCGGTGACCAGCCCGCTGAGTGCGGGGAGAAGAATTCCAGCCAGAAGAATTCCCAAAATCCACAGATCGAGATGGGGGAGCCAGTCCAGAGCGAAACGACGCGCGGAGAAAGGCCACAAGAGTTCCACGCCTGTGCTTTGGCAAGTATCCATGAGCAAGTGGAAGACCGAGGCGGCGAGAGCAGCGATGAAAATGGGAAGCGGTGAAGTCTGTTTCACCGTTGATCCGCGTTTGCTCGGGAGAATGGGGAGAGTGACGAGCAGGCTGAACAGCAGAGCCGCAAACAGCGAATGACAACGGGTGCGATAGAAGGTCAGGAAGACGGAAGGGCCGAAGTACGCGCTCAGCAAATCGAGGTCGGCGATAGTCCCTGCGACGAGCATGACAATTGTTGTGGAGCGAGGGACGTGGGGGAAAGCGGCGCGCTTCAGGGTGTAGGAAGCGAGGGCCTGGGTCAGGGGATCCATGGGTAAGGTTATCTCATGAAAGCAGTTCATAGTGATTAGTTGCAAGTCCTCAGTCCAGATTTTCCACGGGTGGGCGGTATCTTGAGATCCACTTGAGAAAAAACTTCCGAATTTTGCCGTGGTTGCCAAGCTGGAGCGCAGCATGCTGCGCCCCTGCAAAGACAAAAACAGGGCGAACTGGAGTTCGCCCCCACAAACACGGGGTTACGCAGGATTGCCGGGGACGAGGAGTTTCAAGGCGCGGGGGACGATTTTGAATTCGACGGGTAGGCGGGCGAGGGGTTCGCCGTCGACTTGGGCGTAGATGGGATTTTTGTCGAGCGGTTCGCAGATGACAGTGTCGGACTTGTGGAAATGCACGCCCTCGGTGCCGCGGAGATTGCCCATCCAAAGCGTGGGCAAATAGCTCAAATAGCGAAAACCGCTTTGCGTGGTGAGGGCCATGACTTCGAACTGGTCTTCGAAGAGATCCGCCTGCGTGGTGATTTTAAAGGGGCCGCCGTAGTTCTTGGTCCGGCCGACGATGGCAAGCGAGGCGTCGAGCTCTTGACCGCCGATGAGAATGCGAAAATGCTGGAAGTTGTAGCGAAAAACTTCGCGTGCGCCTTCCCACCAGTAGGCCAGCATGCCGATGCGAGCTTTCAGGTCAAGGTCGAGGGAATAGACGATCATGCCGTCAGGTCCAGCCCCACCGACGCTGAGAAAATACCTTTTCTTGTGGGGATGTTCGAGCGGAGTCGCCAGGCCGAGGGCGATTTCTTTCACGGTACCGCGAACGAGCTTTTCGGCGGCGCTGGGAATGTCCCAGGGCAAATCCAGTTCCTTGGCGAGGATGTTGGCGGTGCCCCCGGGAAGCAGGGCGAGAGGCACCCCGTGGCCGTTTTGGTTAGCGGCAAGGCCGTTGATGACTTCGTTGAGGGTGCCGTCGCCGCCGCAGGCGATAACCAGGCCGCGGCCTTCGGAGGCGGCGTGCCGGGCCATCTCCGTGGCGTGGCCCGGACCGGTGGTTTCTGCAAGTTCGGCTTCGATGCCACCAGCGGCAAAAATATGGCGAGCCGCGTCGAGCGTGCGGCGGCGTCCGATTCCGCCGTTGCCGGCGTTGGGGTTGTGAATTAGCAAAGCGTTTCTAAGATTTGTAGTCATCGTTGGTTCAGGGTTGCACCGTTCGTGCTGCAAGACATTCATTCTATATAATACCAGCCGAATTCCAGCACACTGTTCTGCCGAGGGTTTCATGGCCAAGGCCGCGCCTGCTAGTGTCAAAAAAGAGATTGAAGAGCTTCGCGAGAAGCTGCGCTACCACGAATACCGGTATTACGTGCTCGATGATCCGGAGATCTCGGACGCGGCATATGACCGCATGATGAACCGGTTGAGGGAACTGGAGGCAGCGCATCCGGAACTGGTGACGCCGGATTCTCCGACGGTGCGCGTGGGAGGCGCGCCGCGCGAAGGATTCTCCACCGTGCGGCACGCGCGGCCAATGCTGAGCCTGGACAACGCTTTTTCTTATGAGGCGCTGCGGGACTGGGACCGGCGCGTCCGGGAGGGAAGCGGGCAGGAAAAGATTGAATACGCTGCGGAGCACAAGTTCGACGGGCTGAGCATCTCGCTGCAATACGAGGATGGAGTTTTGTCGCGTGGAGTCACGCGTGGGGACGGAACGACCGGCGAGGATGTGACGCCCAACGTGAAGACCATCCGGTCGATTCCTCTGCGCGTGGACGCAGCGACACTGAAGAAGGTGAAGCTGCCGGCGGATTTCGAAGTGCGCGGCGAAGTGATGATGACAAAGAAGGCGTTCGAAGCGCTGAACCGAGAGCAGGAGCGGATTGGCGGCAAGATTTTTGTGAATGCGCGGAACTCGGCGGCGGGAGCGGTGCGCGTCCTCGATCCGTCGATTACGGCGGCGCGGCGGCTGGATTTCTTTGCGTACTACCTGCTGGTTGATGGAAAAGTGCCATTTGCGAAGCATTCGGATTCCCTTCAGGCATTGAAGCAATTACGGTTCCGCGCTTCGGATGACTGGAAACTTTGCGCGGGGATCGAGGTGGTGATTGCCTACTGCGAGGATTGGGACGCGAAGCGCGAGAAGCTTGCGTATGAAATTGACGGCGTGGTGGTGAAGGTGAACTCCATTCCCATTCAAAATGAACTGGGTTACACGTCGAAAGCGCCGCGGTGGGCGATCGCGTACAAATATCCGGCCCGGCAGGAAACGACGGTGGTCAACGACATCATCGTGCAAGTGGGGCGCACGGGGACGCTGACGCCGGTGGCAATGTTGGAGCCGGTGCAGGTGGGAGGTGTCACTGTCAGCCGTTCCACGCTCCATAACATGGACGAAATCGAGCGGCTGGGACTGCAGATTGGCGACACGGTGCTGATTGAGCGGGCGGGGGAAGTGATCCCGCACGTGTTGAAAGTGGTGAAGGAAGGGAAGAACCGGAAACCGTTTCGCATGCCTAAGCATTGCCCGGAGTGCGGGAGCACGATTCATCACGTGGAAGGGGAAGTGGCGTACCGCTGCGTGAATGCGGCGTGTCCGGCGAAGAGGAAAGAATCGATTCTGCATTTCGCAGCGCGGCACGCGATGAATATCGATGGGCTGGGCGAGAAGATTGTGGACCAGCTTGTGGACAAGGGATTGGTAAAAGACGTTGCGGATTTGTATTCGCTAAGGCTGGAGGGTTTGGCGGCGCTGGAGCGCATGGCAGAAAAATCAGCGCAGAATTTGCTGGATGAAATTGAGGCGAGCAAGAAGAATCCGCTGGCTCGGCTGATTTACGCGCTGGGCATTCAATTTGTGGGCGAGCGGACGGGTCAATTGCTGGCAGAACATTTTTCTTCGCTGGAAGAATTAGCGGCGGCGACGGAAGAGCAGCTTGAGGAGGTGCCCGAGGTTGGGCCGAAGGTCGCGGCGAGCATCGTGGAATTTTTCTCGGAGCCTGCCAATCGCCAGCTCATCAAGAAGCTGCGCAAGGCAGGCGTGCATCCGACGGCGGATAAGCGCGTGGTGAAGAGCCAGAAGCTCGCCGGAAAGAGTTTTGTGTTCACAGGGAGCCTGGCGAATCGAAGCCGCGAAGAGGCTGGCGAACTCGTTATACAGCACGGAGGAAAAGTTTCCGGGTCGGTGAGCAAGAAGACGCACTATGTGGTGGTGGGGACCGATCCCGGATCGAAGTACGACAAAGCCAAAGAACTTGGCGTGACTATCCTCACCGAGGCTGAATTCGAAAAACTTGTGGGACTAAAATAGAGAACCAGTCTATTCCGAGTCCTCTCGTCCTCTTTCCGGTCCTATGAAGCGGAACAGCGTCTTTTCCAAGAGCCAGCTCAGAGCGTTTCCCATTGCGGTTCGAAAGATAAAGCTGGCGAGAATGTTAAAGGCCCTCCAACTGGGCCTGTTCTGTTATTCGCTTAACGATGAAGTCTTTGGCTTCGCGGACTCGCATGCGGGGATTGTAGGTTCTGCTTGTGCTCGCAACAAGGACAAACTCCGTGCTGAAGTCGCGGTATAATGGGAGCTGGCGGGCGGGCCGGGTGATCGCTGGTCCCGGCGGAAGACTGGCGGCGCAAAGCCGCCGCTACAACGCCGGAGCGGGAGGAAAGTCCGGACACCGTCCTGAGACACGTTGATCATTTTCTGGGCGTCATTATGGCGACTACGGAGTGGTTGACGGAACTCTTGACAGGGCAACGCGCCTGGTAACACCAGGGGGTGCAATGGGGAGCACAGGCTAAAGCCTGTGCCACTCGGAGCGCTACGGAAAGTGCCACAGAGAATAGACCGCCGGCGGAGCGCAGCACGGTGGCATCGCGCAGGGAAACCTGCGGGACGTCTTCGAAGAGCTCGCAACGTTTGGCAAGGGTGAAAAGGTGGGGTAAGAGCCCACCGCTTCGGTGGTGACACCGGGGGCACGGAAAACCCCGCGTGGTGCAAGGCCAAATAGGAGGGGAGAGCCGGCCCGGCTCGTTAGAACCCTCGGGTAGGCTGCTGGATCCCGGTAGCAATACCGGGACTAGAGGAATGATCGCCGCAGCACGCAGGTCGTTTTTGCGGTTGCGCGCTGCACAGAATCCGGCTTACAGGCTCGCCCGCTTATTTTCAATAAGTTACGGACACTTCAGCCGTTGCCTAACGTAGTTGCCTAACGGATTTCCACCGCTCAGGTCAGCCCAAGGGACACCCGGCATGGCGATTGACAATCCAATTGAAGCCTTCAAAAAGACGCACCCGGAGGAGGAAGGGAATCTGCCGCAGGACTTGGTTATCCTCGCGGCTCTTGCGCTCCCAATCATTGGCCCGGTAATCCACACTGTACGTGAGCGCCTTGGAAGAAAAGCCCGGAACGAGCGTGCCACGGAGACGCTGCAACTTCTGTTGAGTGAGTTGAAGGACTTGCAAGATGTGACCGCCACAAAGATAGGAATGAATGACCTCAAAGAATCGTTGCAACTGCTGATACGCCACGACGCGGAGGAATTCAACGACAAGAAGCGCGGTCGCTACATCAAGATAATAGGGAACGCGCCCCGAAGCGAAATTCCCATCGACGACTTGGCCTCGTTTATTCAGGACGTGGAACAGCTTGGAGAGCGCGATTTTATTGCGCTCAAGGTTTTGAACAGAGTGATGAACAAGTCTGGAGATTGGGCCAACTCGAGGCTTCGAATATGTAATTGTTTTGCGGGCAGGTGTTGGTGTATGGAGTTCGCTCGCCGCCGTAGGGATAAAAATCGGCGTCGTAGCAGACGACACCGGCGTTGGTGGTGATGACGCGGGAAGTGCCGAGGAGATCTTCGACGTAATAGATTGGATTGCTTCCCGCCGGAAGCATGGTGATGCGTTTGCCGCCGAAAAAGATGTATTCGTTCGTAGTATTGTCGGAGCCGTCGGTTTCGGCGAGGAATCTCGCCGCCGTCAAATCTGCCCTACGATGCAGGCACACTCAGGAGATTCACGTCGAACCAAACGTCGACGTGGTCTCCGGCGAGCAGAAATCTGTATCCGGGAGGAAGGCCCAAGAATTTTAGAGCCTCTGGGCATCGATGGGTCAGATGCTCAACGTGGAGGGGCTCGAAAAAGTCCGGGTGCGATGATAGCTCCTTTCCGCCCCATATGTACCAACCGTTCGTTCCCTGCTCCGGGACATGTCGGAGACCGTTCAAGGGAGTCAGCTCCAGCGTTGCCAACGCAATCCCGACTTTGGAACCTTTCGGAGAGGCAAGGAAATCGGTTTTGTATCTTTGGCAGAGTTTCCTCTGCTCAACTTCAACATCTCCGTCGTTGTAAAGCATGCTTTAGCACTCCTACTTCGGTTGTTCGATCTTCTCTTTCATCTTCTTGGAATATCTTGACAGTTGTGCGCCTTCCGGGGGTCTCTCCGTATAGAAAACGGAGATCCCGTCCTCGATCTGTGAAACAGCCTGGTCTTGCGTTAGTGTCCAATGACTTCCGTCTGGGTTGACCCCACAAATTGCGTGGATGCGCTCATGTGCGCTCGTTCAATCCGGAAAACACCTTAATTCGGGCCCTAGGAAACTTCCCGCTTTAGATAAAATGACGGAGGAAAGAAAATTCGCCATTTTGTTTGCCGCAACGATTCTTGCTGCGCGGAAGCTCATCGACTTGGACCCGAACAAACCGAACATGGCGAAAGGATTCTTCGTGGACAGAGCCATCGATGACGCTATGTTCATCCTCGAACGCATCGATGCGCGATGGCCTGCGATTGTGAATTCGTTTTCTGCCAAAGAGCCGTAGCCGTGGATCAGGCGATTGACCGCGCTTTTAGAACGCAAGGCAAATCGGACACCATCCGAAGAGATTCACAATTCCACCTCCTGTTTTCCATGTATACTTTCGATACCTGCTGTCGCTCGTAACGACCCTTCTTTCAGCGAAGAAAATATGGCCGATGCAATCTCCTATGGGGAAACCGCCGCCGAGACGTACGTCCATCTACAAGTCGTGCCCCGGAACGTATGGAAACTGAACGACCGAAAATTGCTTACCACTTTAGTCCGATCAATATCTGACAGGACATACAGAGGTAGTAGATTGTGGGCGGTCTGGGAATGCGGAAGGCTTTAACCTGGGAGGTCCCATTACAGCGGTCGCATTTCACACCTGCCACACAAGAAACGACAAATGTGGCACCCGCCAACTTCAGTTTCCAGTCTTCATTCTCCATGCTTGATTCTACCGCTTGACTTAGAGCGATGTACGAGGAATTGCCCGCTGAAAGGGCCGCTATGGTAGATTAGCCGCCCGGAGGATTCATGGGATATCTTGGCGGCATTGAGACAGGCGGAAGCGAAGCTAAAAAAGCAGGCGGACAAGCTCCGGAAACAGTTGGACGCGGTGCGTGCAGCGATGAAGGTTCTAGGCCGTGAAGTGGCTAGCAGAGGTAAACCGATTGGCAGGAAAAGACGCAAGATGTCCGCCGCTGCAAGAGCGAAGATTGGGAAGGCAACAAAAGAGCGATGGGCAAAGTTTAGAGCAGCGAGGGCGAAGGGGAAACGCTAGGGTTGCTCTTTGACGACGGTGCGGGGGTCTTTATCCTCTCGCCGTCCGACAAACTTCGAATGCCTGAGCCGATCTCCATCCGTCCAATCGAGGAATTCAATTTGAGCAACCACCTCCGGCCTCAGCCAAACTGCTTTCTTCTTCTTTTCAGCAGTGAGTTCCTCGCCCCATCTTGAGCGCCCGGTTTCCGGTTGATTTGCGAAGGGACAGGTTGGTGTCACAAGGTGCTGCAATTTCGAGAAGACTTGTCGTCGGGAAGTCGGAACAAACCCGTTACCGAGTGGTCGTTGTCACTTGGGTTGGCGCTGCTAATTAGTCGCCAAAAAGCCATGTCTAACGCCCTCGACAAAGTAGTTGCCGACGATCCAAGCCCTTGGGTTGATGTCAAATGCTCTAGTAAAGAGAGCGCCGGGAAAGAGGATCGTGCTGAAGTCGCCGCGCCGCAACAAAAAGCCACCCGATCCCT
>Ga0066710_100001101_pt1 | contig 19144 bp, 18 predicted proteins | sample GraSoiAngelo_159_FD_79666 | JGI IMG/M metagenome (GOLD analysis project Ga0066710, IMG submission 79666) | Grasslands soil microbial communities from the Angelo Coastal Reserve, California, USA - 14_1009_16_40cm | ecosystem: Environmental > Terrestrial > Soil > Grasslands | place: USA... | reverse complement strand
GCGTCCATCAAGTTGACCACCTTGCCCCGCGGCTCCTCCTCGGCGGGCTCGGCGACGATCTCCTGACCCTCCGCCTTGCGCTCGAGGAGCTCCAGCACCTGCTCGCGGAACGTATCCTTGTACTTCTTCGGATCGAAATCCGTCGCGAGGGACTGCACGAGCTGCTCCGCCATCTGCAGCTCCTTCTCGCGCGGCTTCGCCTCCGCCGACGGCAGGCCCTCCAACTCGCTCTGATCCACCACCTCGTCGGCATGCAGCATCGTCGAGACCGCCAGCGCCTTCCCCATCGGTCGCACCGCCGCCAGGTACTGCTTGGTGCGCAGGACGAACTGGCCGATGCCGACCTTGCCGCTCCTCTTCATCGCCTCGTGGAGGAGCGCGTAGGGCCGCGACGCGCCGCGGTCCGGGACCAGGTAATAGCTGTGGTCGTAGTAGATGGGATCGATCTGGTGCAGGTCGACGAAATCCTCGATGTCGATGGAGCGCGTCGCCTTGGGGGTGAATCCTTCCAGCTCCTCCCTGGTGACGGTCACGTACCTGCCCTTGGAGACCTCGAATCCCTTGACGATGTGCTCCCACGGCACTTCCTCGCCGTCGATCGAGCAGACGCGCTTCTGCTGGATGCGTCCGCCGTCCTTGTCGTGGAGCATGTGGAAGCGGACTTCCTTCGGGGAGGTCGCCGAGTAGAGCTTCACCGGCACGTTGACCACTCCGAAGCTGATCGATCCACTCCAGATCGGCCGGGGCATCAGACCACCTCTCGCGCAAGGGCAGGGGCTGCCTCGAGGCACGGGGGCTCGGCGGGATGCGAAAGCTCCGCCGCGTCCACACCGAAGCACTTGAACACGCGCTCCTGGTGCTGCCGCAGCCCGCGCAGCTGCACCCGCAACCCGACCAGGCCGAGCAGCGCCTGGGACAGCACCGCGATCGCGTAGTCGTCGAATTCGTGGCACCGGCTGAAATCGAGCACGGCGCGCGGCAGCCGCTCCTCCGTCAGCCGGGCGGCCAGCTCCCAGGCAGAGACACCTTCGAAGCGTCCGGACGACATGTAGGTGGCGGTGTCGCCACGCGCTTCGCGGATCACGGTGCAGGCCGGCATCGGACAGGCTCCTCGGTCGAGTTGCGCATTCAGTGCAGCGAGGGCAATGAGTGCGCACCCCCCGCCGGGCGGACAAGCAGGCGGATGTGAATCCTGCGCGGGATCGAACGCCGTTCGATATGCGACAGTCCGCCTCGCCGTTTCAAGGAGGCTCGGGCGGAAGCTCCTCGGGCGGCACGACCCCCTCCTCGGACGGCGCCTGGGGCTCGATGGCGCGCCGCTCCTGGCGGCGGCGGAGCAGACGCAGGTGCGACCTGCGCGCGGCGGTGCGCTCCTTCGACGCGCCGGGAGACGCCGCGCTGGGCCTCGCGTCCGGGGGTGGAGGCGCCTGCCCGGGAGCGCGGGCGCCGGGCGCCTTTCCCTCGTGCGCGGCGTGCTCGAGGATGGCGTTGACCTCGCCGCCGAGGACGAAGATGAGCCCGGTCAGGTAGAGCCAGGTGAGCAGCACGATCATCCCGCCGATCGATCCGTACATGACGTCGTACTTGCCGAAGTGCTCCGCGTACTGGGTGAAGCCCCAGGTCGTGAGCAGCCACAGCGCCGTCCCGACCACCGATCCGGGAGTGATGAAGCGCCATTCCTGCTCGACGTCAGGCAGGAAGTAGTAGAGAGAGGCGGCGACGAACATGATGAGGACCATCGTGATTGGCCAGCGCAGGACCGCCCACACCATCGCGTAGACCTGCTGGACGCCCAGCTGGCCCGCCAGCCACGCGCCGGCTTTTCCGCCCAGCGCGATCACCGTGATGGAAACGAGTACGAGCAGCGCGCCGATCACGGTGATTCCGATCGCCATGCCCTGCGTCTTCCAGAATGGCCGCGTCTCCTTGACGTCGTAGGCGAGGTTCAGCGCGGTGCGGATCGCGTCGACGCCGCGCGAGGCGCTCCAGACCGCCAGGAGCAAGCTCACGGTCAAGAGGCTGGGGCGCTGGACGGTGAGGAGCTTCTGCAGCTGGTCCTGGACGATCGCCATCGCCTCGTCGGGCATCACTTCACCCGCGCGAGCAAGCAGCTCCTGCACCGCGCCTTGCAGCGGGAGGTATGCGGTCAGCGTGACCAGGAACGAGAGGAACGGGAACAGGGCGAAGAGGAAGTAGTATGCCAGCTGCGCCGCGCGATCGGTGATGGCGTTGTCCGACCATCGCTTGTAGAGCTTTTTCAGGAAGCCCAGGAACCCCAGCTCGCGAAGTCCGGCGATGTGCACGCCTGGGAACCTAGGACGGCGGCGACGCCGCAGCACCGGGGGCGAGCGGGCGGTCAGGCGCCGGGCAGTTTGTAGAGCGCCCCGAGGACCAGGCCATACGCCGCATGGCCAAGGAGGACGAAGAACGGCGTGCTCGCGCCGTAGTGCAACGCCAGTGGCCCGGGAGGCTCGAGCTGCCGGGTCACGGTCGGCCCTTGCTCCTCGCTCGCCATGCGCGGATGGAGCGACGGGAGGAGCGGCATCACCAGAAGCAGTACGACGGCGGCGTGGATGACGCCGAGCAAAAGTCCGCGCCATGGGCCGGCCGCGCCCCACGCGTGGAACAAGGCGACGTACACGAGCGCGAAGATCTGCCCGTTCACCAGGTGGACGACGAAACCGACCAGCTTCGCCCGTTCGCGTCCTGCCGTGAACATCGAGCCGAGCAGGTACGGGATGCTCATCCTGGTGAGTCGCGCTTGCTGGCTGCCCGCCTCGATGGTGGTGAGGAGCAGCGTGGCGGCGAACCCCGCCAGAAGCCAGCTTCCCCAGTCGGGTTTCACGCGCGAGCCTCGGCGTCGGCTGCGGGGGGGCGCGCCCGCTCGGGCACTGCCTCGCGGCCGGTCGCGCGCTCCTGCAGGGTCAGCGCGGCGTTGATGAGACCGACGTGGGTGTATGCCTGCGGAAAGTTGCCCAGGGCCTCTCCCGTCCCCGGCAGGATCTCTTCCGCGTAGAGACCGACGTCGTTGGCATGACGCAGGAGCGCGTCCATCTCGCTGCTGGCCTGGGCGAGCGCGCCGCCGCCCATCGCGAGGTATTCCACCGCCCAGAAGCTGCAGATGCCGAATGCCCCCTCGCCCCGCGTCCAGCGCCCGCGGTACCTCTGGTACAAGCCGTCGCCTCGATACAGCTCGCGGCGGATGCGGGCGAAGGTGCCGGCCATCCGCGGCGCGGCCGCCTCGGTGTAGCGGTACCAGGGCAAGAGCAGGAGGCTCGAATCGACGTCGCCGCCGCCGAGGGTCCGGGTATAGCTGCCGAGCTGCTCGCTGTACCCGAGGCGCTCCACCTCCGCGCGGATGAGCGCGCGGTTCCGGGCGAAGAGGTCCAGGGGACAGCGCAGGTGGTTCTTGCCGTGCAGCTCGAGCAGGCCGTCCAGCGCCGCCCAGCAGAGCACGCGCGAGTGGGTGAAGTGCCGCCGCTCACCGCGCACTTCCCAGATGCCCTGGTCGGGCTGGCCCCACCGTTCACAGACCAGCTTGCCCAGCTCGATGAGCGCCTTCTGTGTGCCGCTGTCGAGGGAACCGCCGCTGCGCACCAGGTACGCGGCGGCGCCGATCACCTCTCCGTAGAGATCCAGCTGCCGCTGGGCGGCCGCCTCGTTGCCGATGCGGATCGGTCGGGCGCCGCGGTGACCTTCGAGGTGGGGCAATTCCCGCTCGCGCATCGCCGGGCGGCCGTAGACGTCGTACAGCACGTTCAGCTCGGGCCACGATCGGCTGGTCGCATTCAGGAGCCAGCTGACGAACGCCTCTGCCTCCTCGCGGTGGCCGAGCCCGAAGAGAGCGCGCGCGGTGAGGGAAGCGTCGCGCAGCCAGCAGAAGCGATAGTCCCAGTTCAGATCGCCTCCCAGGCGCTCGGGCAAGGAGGTGGTGGGAGCGGCGAGGATCGCGCCGGAAGGGGCGTGGGAGAGGAGCTTGAGCACCAGTGCGCTGCGCACCACCTCGTCGCGGTAAGGCCCGCGGTAGGTGGTGCGGGCCGCCCAGTCCAGCCAGAACCGGAGCGTCGAATCGAGCGCGGACCGGCTGTCCTCGGGGGGCGGCAGCACGGCCGGGCCGCGCGTCGCCAACGTCAGGCAGAAGTCGACGCGCTCACCGGCGCGCAGGCGGATCCGCCCGCGTGCTCCGGCTGCCGCCGGTTCGAGCGTCGCCTGCGTGCGCAGCGTCAGCAGGCCCGCGCGGCAACGCATCCGCAGCCCCAGCCGACCCGCGCCGGTGAGCACGCAGCGTTCTCTCGCGTAGTCAGGCCGGGGATCGAAGTCCACCTCCAGCTCGACCTGGCCGCGGGTGCACTCCGCGATGCGTAGCAGCTCGCATTCGGGCGTCATCCGCCGCCGCCGCTCGGACTCGCTGCGCGCCGGCATGAAGTCCGTCAGCAGGACCTCTCCGCCGGGGGTCGAGAAGCGCGTCAGCAGGACGTTGGTGTCCGGCGCGTACCAGCGCTCGGCGCCGATCATGCCCGCCGGCGCGATGCGAAAGCGGCCGCCTTCGCGCGCGTCGAGCAGCGCGCCGAAGAGCGAGGGGCTGTCGAACCCCGGCCAGCAGAGCCAGTCGACCGAGCCGCCGCGCGAGATCAGCGCCGCAGAGCGCGAGTCGCCGACCAGCGCGTAATCGTGGATCCGCGGCTCCTCGCGGTTCACAGCGCCGCTGCGGCCTGCGGAGGCGCCGCCGGGCGCCGCAGCGCCTGCGCGCGCGCGACCAGCGTGCGCTCGTCGAACCACAGCGCCCGCGCTAGGCGCGCCAGCTGGTCGGGCTCGATGCGCACCTCGTCGGCGCCGTCCCAGAGCCGGTTCTGCGGCTCCCACAGATCGAGGTGCATGCCCAGGCGCGGCGCCAGCTCCAGCACGCCCGAGAGCTGCGCCGCCGCGTCGCGCGATCCGCCGGCGAGGACCCGCGCGACCAGTGTCTGCAAAAGCTCGTGGAAGGGCCCTCGCACCGCGGCCGGATCGATGCGCGCGCCGAGGCGTCGGGCCAGATGCGCAGTGGCGAGCAATTCCGACTGCGCCGTGGCGAGGTCGACCTTCCCGTCCGCCAGCGCGCGGGCGCACTGCTGCGCCTGGCGGGTGAGGGCCACGTCCGTGGCCACCTGGAGCGGCCGCGGCACCGGCGAGTCGATCTCGCGCAGGAAGTCGATGAGCCGCCGGTTGGACTCGTAGATCTGCAGGTAATCGTCCTCGTACCGGCGCATCGTCTCGTCGAGGAGCTGTCCGGCGAGCCTGCGGCGCTCGTCGAGGAACAGGTCGCGCAAGGTGTAGTCGCGCCCGGGGAACTCGCGATCGATCTCGCGGACCATCTGGGCGAGCGAGAGCGCGGCGAAGCGGCCGAAGAGGCGCTTCTCCCCCTCGGCATGCGCATCGGGATCGTAGGTCCGCAGCCCGCTGCGGATGTCGGAGCCGGAGAAGTGCAGGACGCAGCCGGAGAGGTCGCGGCGCTCGTGGGTGAGGCGGCTGCGGATCTCCAGCCGCGACATGGCCAGGGTAGCGCTGCCTGCTTTCTCGCGCCGCCGTCCCCGCAGCGCGACGTCGTAGCAGAAGAGCTCGTCCGCGGTGCCGTACTCGTCGAACAGCCCGGCGATGGCGTAGTGCGCGGCGACGCCTTCCAGCGACACCACCGAGGGCTTCACCAACGTCTCGTAGACCCGCGCGCCGTCCGCCAGCTCGGCCAGGTTCGAAGGCGCCTTGGCCAGCGCTTCGACGAACTCCGGCTCGAAGTCGGTCCCGCTCACCTCGCGCGCGAGCTGCAGCGCCCGCGCCGCGTACTTCAGGATCTGCACCGCCTCGATGCCGGAGATCTCGGAGAAGAACCAGCCGCAGCTGGTGTACATGAGCATCGCCTGGCGCTGCATCTCGAGCAGCTTGAGCGCCGCGACGCGCTCCGCCTCGTCCAGAGCGCGGCCCGCCTGCCGCTCGACGAACTCGACGGCGCGCTTGCGCTCGGGATCGAGGACCAGCTCGATGAGCTCGTCGCGCGCGCGCCACGGATCGCGGAAAAGCGCGGCAGCCTCGCGCTGGTACAGATCGGCGAGCCGATCGCGCAGGAGGTCGAGGGCGGCGCGCAGCGGCCCCCGCCACTTCTGGTGCCATCCCGGCTGACCTCCGGTGTGGCAGCCGCAGTCGCTGCGCCAGCGCTCCACCCCGTGCATGCAGCTCCACGACGAGCCCTCCGCGATCTCGGCCTCGCGCTCCGGGGGAGAGAGCGCCAGCGCCTGCGCCAGGTTGACGAGCTCCACGTCCTCGCGCTGTTGCAGGTGGCGGAGCGCCGCCGCCAGCACCTCGTCGCCGCCCTTCTTGTGGTGTCCGAAGGTCTCGCCGTCCACGGCGACGGTGAGCACCTCGTCGTGGGAGCGCGCCTCGTTGAAGCCCTGCTCCAGGCGCTGCACCAATTCCTCGCCGTTGGCGAGCCCCTCCCCGAAGGCGATGCCTCGCGCGATCGGGCCGTCGTAGAAGAACACGGCCATGTGCCGTCCGTCGCGCAGGTCGACCTTGTATGGGAGCGTCGGGTCGAACCGGGCGTTGCGCGCGTCCTCCCACTCGCCGCGCGGCGCGCGCACGCGCAGCGCCTGGTAGGGCGAAAGCACGGTGAACTGCACTCCTTCGTCCGCCAGCGCACGCAAGGTGGCGAGGTCCGCGGCCGTCTCCGGGAGCCACATGCCCTCGGCGGCCCGTCCGAACCGCCGGCGGAAGTCCTGCAACCCCCAGCGGATCTGGGTGCGCCGGTCGCGCTCGTTGGAGAGCGGAAGGATCGCGTGCGCGTACGCCTGGGCGATGGCGTTGCCGTGCCCGCGCCGCCGCACGCTCTCCGCGTCGGCCTCCAGGATGCGCCGGTACACCTCCGGCGCCCGCCGCTCCATCCAGGCCAGGAGGGTGGGCCCGAAATTGAAGGAGATGTGGCGATAGTTGTTGACGATGTCCTTGATGTACCCGCCGCCGTTCTTCAGGCGCGCCGCCGCGTTGGGGCCGTAGCACTCCGCCGCGATGCGCTCGTTCCAGTCGTGGAACGGGGCCGCGGTGTCCTGCACCTCGACTTCCTCGATCCAGGGGTTCTCGCGCGGCGGCTGGTAGAAGTGTCCGTGCAGGCACAACAGGCGCCTGTTCATAGGGGACAGATAGTCACCGACGCCCCCCGATGGCACAAGCGGACGCCCGAGGGAACGCCCGCCGGGCGCTCGCACCGGGCGACCGCGTTGCCCCGGCGCCGCCCTCTGTCCAGATTCCAACCATCCACATCCCGCCTGAGGAGGCGCCGTGAACGCGATCGATTTGCTCAAGCAGCAGCACCGTGAGGTCGAGAAGCTGTTCAAGAAGATCGAGAAGGCAGGTCCCGACGAAAAAGAGAGACTCTTCGACGGGCTGGCCGACGCGCTCGCCGTGCACGCGGCGATCGAGGAGCAACACTTCTACCCGGCGACCAAGGACGCCCGCACCGAGGAGCTGCTCGAGGAGGCGGTGGAGGAGCACCTCTCGGTGAAGCGGATCATCGCCGATCTGCTGGAGATGGAGCCCGACGACGCCCAGTTCGACGCCAAGATCAAGGTCCTGCAGGAGCAGGTCGAGCACCACGTCGAGGAAGAAGAAAAGCAACTGTTCCCTGAGGTGCAAAAGCTCCACTCCAAGGACGAGCTGGAGGACCTGGGCATGCTCATGGAGCAGACGGCGGAAGAGCTCAAGGAGCAGGGCGCTCCGCGGATGGAGGTCCCGAAGGAGACCGGCGCCGCCGCGCCCATCGATTAGGTTTCAGGCGGCGCGCTTGCGCTCGGCAATACCGCCGAGGAGGCGCCCGAGTCGCACCAGCGACTCGCGCAAGCCTTCGAAGGAGCAGGGCTCCTTGCAACAGACCTCGACCGCGCCGGCGACGTCTTCACGGTCGAAGAGCGGGAAGACCAGCACGTAGCGGACGGAGGCGGCGTACGCGCGCGAGGCGAACTCGCGCGGCACTTCCGCCATCTCGAAGGCGAAGGCCACGGGGCGCCCCGCGGCTGCGACACGCGCCGCCCAGCTCGCACCCGCACCCGCAGCCGCCCACGACTGGCGGAGCGGTTCCAGGCCCTCGCGCACGCTCCACACCTGCATCGGCCTCTCGCCTTCCATCCAGGTGAGCCGCGCCAGCGGCCATTCGGACTCGGCGCAGAGGACGGAGAGCCCCGCGCGCAGCGCGCCCTCCACCGTCGGATGGGCCTCGGCCGCGGCTTCGATACGCGCAGCATTGTCCATTGACACTAGAAGATGCGATGGCTGCACGGCGCGGCAAGGGTCCGGAGGTAGGCTGCGCTGAGGTGCTGTGTGGAAGCGTTGCTTTCCGATGCGCGCGAAGGTCTGCGGTGCGCGGCCGGTGGATTCCATGTCGATCCGCGCGAGCCGATGCCGCTCGCGGTCGTGACGCATGCCCACGCGGACCACGCCGTCCCGGGTAGCGCCCGCTACCTGTGCGCCGCGCCTTCGGTGTCGCTTTTGCGACATCGCGTCGGCCCCGACGCGGCCATCGAAGGTGTTCCCTACGGCGAGCCGCGTTCGCTGGGCGAGGCGCGCGTCTCCTTCCACCCCGCCGGCCACGTGTTGGGCTCGGCGCAGGTGCGCGTCGAGCGCGGTGGCGAGGTGTGGCTGGTCACGGGCGACTACAAGCGCGAACCGGATCCGACCTGCGCCCCGTTCGAGCCGGTGCGCTGCGACGTCCTGGTCACCGAGGCGACGTACGCGCTGCCGATTTTCCGCTGGGACGATCCGCGCGAGGTCCTGCGCGACGTGCACCGCTGGTGGCAGGGCAACTCCCGCCGCGCGTCGGTGCTCTTCTGCTACGTGCTGGGCAAGGCGCAGCGGATTCTCGCCGGCCTGTCGGAGCTGACCGACCGCCCGGTGTACGTGCACGGCGCCCTCGAGCCGATCACGGGCATCTACCGTGAAGCCGGAGTGCGCATGTTGCCCACGCTGCCGGTGGCGGAGACGGCGAAGGGCCGCTCCTTCGCGGGCGAGCTCGTGCTGGCGCCCATCACCGCGCGGGGAAGTCCGTGGATGCGCCGCTTCGGCGACTACGAGAGCGCCTTCGCCTCGGGCAGCATGCGCATCCGCGGGCAGCGAAGGCGACGCTCGTTCGACCGCGGCTTCGCGCTCTCCGACCACGCCGACTGGCCGGGAATCCTCCGCACCATCGAGCAGAGCTCGGCGCGCCGGGTGCTGGCGACGCACGGCTACCGCGAAGCGCTGGTGCACTGGCTGCGCGATCGCGGCACGGATGCCGACCTGGTGGGCCTTGCCCACCCCACCGACCCCGAGGGCGACTGATGCAGAGGTTCGCCCGGCTCTACGAGGCGCTCGACGCGACCACCTCGACCAACCAGAAGGTCGCGGCGATGCAAGCGTACTTCGCCGAGGCGCCTCCGGCGGATGCCGCGTGGGCGGTGTTCTTCCTCACTGGCGCGCGCCTCAAGCGGCTGATCGCCCCGCGCCTCCTGGCGGTGTGGGGCATGGAGGCCACGGGCACTCCGGACTGGATGTTCGGCGAGAGCTGGTCGGCGGCCGGCGACCTGGCGGAGATCGTCGCGCTCCTGGTCGACACGCAGCGCGCCGGCGCGCCGGCGACCTCTTCCGGGCTGTCGCTCTCGGAGCTGATCGAGACGCGCCTGCTGCCGCTTCGCGAAGCGGACGAGGAGCGCAAGCGCGAGGCAGTGCTGTCGCTGTGGCGGTCGATGTCGCTGCGGGAGATCTTCCTCGTCAACAAGCTCCTCACCGGCGAGCTGCGCGTGGGCGTCTCGCGGACCCTCGCGGTGCGGGCGCTGGCGCAGCACGCGGCTCTCGACCCCGGAGTCGTCGCGCACCGCCTGATGGGGTCCTGGCAGCCCACGCCGCAGGGCTTCGCGCAGCTGATCGCGGGCGACGTGCACGACGCCGATCTCTCGCGCCCCTATCCGTTCTTCCTCGCCTCGCCGCTGGAACAGCCGCCGGCCGCGCTGGGCGACCGCGCCGCCTGGCAGGCCGAGTGGAAGTGGGACGGCATCCGGGCGCAGCTGGTCAGACGCGGCGGCAGCGCGTGGCTGTGGTCCCGGGGCGAGGAGCTGATCACCGATCGGTTCCCGGATCTGCGCGCGGCCTCCGAGTCGCTGCCGGACGGGACCGTCCTCGACGGCGAGGTGCTGGCCTACGCGGGTGGGGCGCCGCTGCCGTTCTCCGTGCTGCAGCGACGCATCGGACGGCAGAAGCTCACGGCCGGGATCCTGGCCGACGCGCCGGCAGCGTTCATTTCGTACGACGTGCTGGAGATGGACGGGCGCGACCTGCGCGCGTCGCCACTCGTGGAGCGGCGCGCGCTCCTTTCGCAGCTGGTTGCCGGCCGCAGCGATCGGCTCGTGCTGTCCGAGGAAGTCGCAGGCGAAAGCTGGGAAGCGCTCGCGTCGCTCCGCTCCGAGGCGCGCCAGCGCGGCGTCGAGGGGCTGATGCTCAAGCGCCGCGACTCTCCGTACCGCAGCGGCCGCCCTCGCGGCGATTGGTGGAAATGGAAGATCGACCCGTACAGCATCGACGCGGTGCTCGTGTACGCGCAGCCGGGGAATGGCCGTCGCGCCAACGTCCTCACCGACATGACGTTCGCGGTATGGGACGGAGGCGAGCTGCTCCCGGTCGCCAAGGCGTACTCGGGGCTGACCGACGAGGAGCTGGATCGGCTGGACCGGTGGATCCGGCAACACACGCTCGCGCGATTCGGCCCCGTGCGCCAGGTCGAGCCGCTGCATGTCTTCGAGCTCCACTTCGAGGGCATCGCCGAGTCGACGCGCCACAAGAGCGGCGTGGCCGTGCGATTCCCGCGCATTGCGCGCTGGCGCACCGACAAGAAGCCCCGGGATGCGGACACGCTGCAGTCGCTGCGCGCGCTCCTCCGTCCGGCTCAGGCGGAGCACGGCTGAGGCGTGCTAGCTTCGCCCGCGCCCGTTCGCCCGGGGGGAAACTTCCGTGACTCGCGCATTCGCCATCTCCACGGCGCTCTGCCTGCTGGGCCCGGCGCTGCATGCCCAGACGCTCCCGTCCGCTCGGCCCGAGGAGGTCGGCCTCTCCTCCCTGCGCCTGGCCCGCATCCAGCAGACGCTGCGCGGCGAGGTCGAGGAGAAGAAGCTGCCCGGCGCGGTGGCGCTGGTCGCCCGCAAGGGAAAAGTCGCCTATTTCGACGCGGTCGGCGCGCGCGATCCGGGAAGCAACGCGCCGCTCGGGAAGGACGCGATCTTCCGCATCTACTCGATGACCAAGCCGTTCGTGTCAGTCGCCGCCATGATGCTCGTCGAGGAAGGTCGCATCGTCCTCGGCGATCCCGTCTCGAAGTACCTGCCGGCCTTCGCGAAGATGCAGGTGAGCGTCGCGAAGGCGGACTCCGCGTCCGGCAAGCCGGCGTATGAGACCGTCCCCGCGGCCCCGGCTCCTACCGTGTACGACTTGCTCCGGCACACCTCGGGCCTCGCCTACGCGTTCAGCACCTCCAACGCGCCGGTCAAGGATGCTTATGGGAAGCGGGGTCTCGTCCGCCCGGACTCGCCTCATGCGTATCGCGACCTGACTGCGGCCGAGGAGGTCGAAGCGTTGGCGGGGTCGCCACTCGCGCACCAGCCCGGCCGTGTCTGGGAATACGGCCTCTCGACCGACGTGCTGGGCCGCGTCGTCGAGGTCGCCTCCGGGAAGCGGCTCGGGGACTTCCTCGACGCCCGCATCTTCAAGCCGCTACAGATGGCGGATACGTCCTTCCTCGTCCCGAAGGACCGCGCGGGCCGGCTCGCCCAGGCCTTCCCCACCGATCCGGCCACCGGTCAGCCGAGCAATCTCATCGACGTGCTCGCCCCGCCGAAGAATGACTCGGGCGGCGCCGGCGCGGTTTCCACCGCATCTGACTACCTCCGCTTCTGCGAGATGCTCCTCCGCGGCGGCGAGCTGAACGGGGTGCGGCTCTTGAGCCGATCCACCGTCATCCTGATGACCTCCGATCACCTCGGCAACTTGCTCGAGGCAGGCCCCTCGCCCGGCGAGACGCTCCTCAACGTCAAGGGCTACACCTTCGGCCTGGGATTCGCCGTCCGCCGCGAGGACGGCCTCGCCGCGGTACCAGGACGGGCCGGCGAGGTGACGTGGGGCGGCGCCGCCGGAACGTACTTCTGGATCGATCCCCAGGAGGAGCTGATCGGGATCCTCATGACCCAGGCGCCCGGGGCGCGGGTCCATTACCGCAAGCTCTTCCGCCAGCTCGTCTACGCCGCAATCGCCGACTGAAGTGCAAAACGAAGCCGGGATCAGTCTTTACCTGCTGCGGTGGAGGGTTCGGCTAGATCAGGCGGCCCAGTGGCCCAAGGTCGAGGTTCAGTTCCTCGGGCTTGAGGCCGAACTGACGGGCGATCTGCTGGACCGTCTCCTCCAGCTTCATCAGGGCCTGGCCGATCTTCTCGGTCTCCTCCGCGGTGAGCGTCCCCGATTCCATCCGCCGGATCGCTTGCCGCTCGAGGAGCTTGCGCAGGAACTCGACCAGCGCCAGGACCAGTCGCACCACCGACTTCTGCACGTCCTGCGGGTCGACGTTCCAGCGCGGCGGCTGGGCATGCCGCTGCAGCTCCTTGCGGAGCGATTCCAGCTCCTTCACCTGGAGCGCGACCACGTCCTCCTTCTTCATCGCAGCAGCTCCGGGGCGAAGGACCAGGCCGGCCAGGGACCGGTGGGCGCGACGCGGACGGCGAGCGCTACGCCGGCGAGAGCGCGCAAATATTCCGGCGCGCTTCCGCGGTCGATGAGGTGGTAGACGCTGGCGATGAGCGGGCCCTCGTGCGGCTCGGTCCGTTCCGCCCGGACCAGCGGGGCGAGCGCCGCCCGGAGCGGGTCGAGCGCCGGCATCGAGCGCGACCGTCGGAGCGACTCGAGGTAGGCGGTGCCGCTGCCCCGTTCCGCCGGCTGCGGCTCGCCGTACACCCGCAAGGTCATCTGCTCGCGGTCGCGGACCAGCTCCAGGGCTTCGAGCAGCTCGGCCTCGCGCTCGGAGAAGTCCACCTCTTCGGCGATGGAACCGAACCGGACCGGCAGCAGCGCGGGGCATGCCACGGCGAGCCGCCGCACCGCCGCGTCGTGCGCGCGCACGGCGTCCGCAGTCAGGTCCGGACGCTGGTCCACCTCGCCGGCCAGCGCAAACAGCGATCCCGCGGGCAGCGCGCGCACGGCTTCTCCCTGCGCACCGCGCACCTCCACGGGGGGCGGCGCGTCGGAGAGGGCGTACACGTTGAGCGGCGGACTCACTTCTTCCTCGCGCGCGCCTGCACGCGATCGGATGCGCAGAGCAGAGCGGAGAGCCGCAGGTACACGAGATCGACTCCGGCCACTCCGAGCATCGCCTCGCCGCTCACCACCACGCCCTTGTTGAGCACGTGGTCGATGACCTCGAGGAGCGACTGGTCGGCGGCCTCGAGAATCTCCATCGCCTGCTCTTCGCGCCGCTTCACGCGGACTCCGCCACGAAGTTGTAGGGCGGCCAGGGTCCAGAGAGCGTCAGCTCGTACCCGTCGCGCTCGAGGCGCGCGGCAGTCTTGCGCGCGGCGGCCTGGAACGGCTTCCCCCGACCGCGGCGCACCAGGAACGCGGCGTCGAGGAGGACGCGGCGCCCGGCGGGCCCGGGGGGCGGCGCGCGGCGGCGCGCATCGTCGGCGCGGCGCGACAGCTCGCCGAACAGCGCGGCGGCGCGCTCGCCGCCCTTCTCGATCACCTCGCGGGCGAGGTCGCGCTGCTTCTTCTTGCGCAGCAGGAACTCGGTGCCCGATGCGCCTTTTGCCTCGCCCCGCGCTCCCGCCGCCGCCCGCTCGAGCGCGCGAGGCTCGTCGAGCAGCAGGCGCACCCCCCACTCCTCGCGGCCCGCGAGCCGCTGCAGCAGCCGGTCGATGCGCTTGCGCTGCCCGGCGACGTGCGCAAGCGCGCGCTCGTCGCTGCGGAAAAGCGTGAACAGCTTCATCGGGAGGACGGTCCCGGAGCGTCCGATGAATTCGACCACCGCCTCGTGCGGCAGCGCGCGCTCGGACACCCAGGCGAGGTCCGAAAGCCCCCGCTCGATCGAAGCCTCGCCGTATCCGGAAGCGGGCGCGTCAGACGCGACGAGCCACAGGCCGTCACCCGCGCCGATCGCCCGGGGAGCGCCCGTCCCGGGCAGGCCGCGCGGGGCGCGCGCGAGCGGCGGCGCCTTCTCGCGCTGGACCACGCAGTACAGGTAGGTCAGGTCGCTCATCGAGATGCCCAGGTCCGGCCGAACGCCAGGAGCTGCCGTGCTCCCCGCGGAGGAGGCGCCACGGCCGGAGTGGCCAGCATAGCAGGGGTCCGCCTCCGCAGCGCCGCGACCTCGCCTGCCTCGACGGCCGCTGCGCGCCCGCACCGGCCGCAGCCGGCCGGCGTGAGAGCGTTCACCAGCACCGGACCGGTCGGGATGCCGAGACGGCGCAGGGCGCGGAGGAGGCGCTCCGTCTCCATCCGGGGCAGCGCGGCTGCCCGGGTCACCGGGACGAAGAGCGCGCGGGCCGGATCGCGGAGCAGCTCCTGCAGGTCGCGCAGCTCGCGCGCGGTGGTCGTGAGGGTGCGCGCGAGATCGCCGAGGCCGATCACCCGGCGGTATTTGAGGAGGATGGCGAGGAGCGCGTGGACCCAACCGAGCGCCTTTTCGGGCATCTCCAGCAGGCGCAAAGCATGCCCGGTCGGCGCGGTGTCCACCACCACCGTCTCGAACCCTGCCTGGAGCGCCTCGACCACGGCGAACAGGGCGAACAGCTCGTCGATCCCGGGCGGAGCGAGATCGATGAGGTCCTGCACCACCTGCCGGTCGAACGTCGCGTCGAAGCGCGCCCCGCCCCGCAGCGCGTCGAACAGCTCATCGACGCTGCGCCGGTACTGCTCGCGGCGGGCGGCGAAGGCCCGGTCGGCGTCCAACTCGCGCGCGGTGAGCCGCTCCGCGATGTCCCGCGGTTCGTCCGAGAGCGCCCGATCCAGGACGTCGCCGAGCGAGTGCGCGGGGTCGGTGGAGAGCAAGAGGACGCGCTTGCCGCGGCGGGCGAGGTGGAGCGCACAGGCGGCCGCGCAGGTCGTCTTCCCCACGCCGCCCTTGCCACCGAAGAGGAGGAGCCGAACGCCCTCGGGCGGAACCCAGGCAGTACCCTCGCCGGGCTGCGGGCGTGCCGCCCCCGGGCGCGGCGCCTGCGTCCGCGCCGAGGAGAGCCGTCGCAGGGCCGCGAGCCCCCGCGGCTCCTCGTCCAGCGCGCGTACGAGTCGCAGCGGAGTATCCGAGAACGCCTCGCGCGTTGCGCGCAGGACGCGGGCCTCCTCGGCGCGCCGGCCGGCGCAGAGTGCGCAGGGTGAGCGCGGAGCGGGCGTGAGGCGGTTTACGACCAGCTCGCGAACGCGCACTCCGAGGCGCTGCAGCCCCGCCACGCCGTCCCGCGCCTCGCGAAGCGCCAGCTCCTCCGGCAGCATCACCCAGTGGAAGGCGGAGCGCGCCGGGTCGCGCAGAAGCGCCCGGAGCTCCTCGGCCTGCCGCTCGAGGCCTTCGATGACGGCGTCGCTTGCGTCGGGCAGGTAACGCCCGCCCAGCGATTTGGACATCCAGCGGTGCTTCTGCTGCAAATCGTTCAGCACGCGCGCGAGCCGGGCCAGCGTGTCGGGCATCGCGAGCAGCCGCAGCGTGTGCCCCGTCGGCGCGGTGTCCACCACCACGCGGTCGTACTCGCCCGCGGCCGCGAGCCGCGTCAGCTCGACGAGACCGATCAGCTCGTCGACGCCGGGCAGCGACTGCGAGAGGAGCTGATCGACGTCCTCGTCGTCGAGGTACGTCCCGCGAGACGCGAGCACCCGGAAGGCGCGTTCCCGCTTCTGGAACCAGCGCGAGAGCGCGCGGTCGGCGTCCAGCTCCGCGGCGAACAAGCCGCGATGTACTCGCCGGGGCCGTGCCGAGAGCCGCTCTCCCAACGCGTCGCCCAGCGAATGCGCCGGATCGGTGGACACCGCGAGCACCCGCCTGCCGCGCGCGGCGAAGAGGACCGCTTCCGCGGCGGCACAGGTCGTCTTCCCCACCCCTCCCTTGCCGGCGAAGAAGGAGAAGAGCACGGCCGACCCGGTCAGCGCAGGCCCGCGCGCGACCCCGATGACCGCAAGCCGCGAGCCGCAAGCCGCAAACCGTTCACCTCACTCCTCGCCGTGGATCGTCGCCTCGACGCCGATCACTTTCATCTCGCCGGGCTTGGGCGCCTGGCCGCGCTGCCGCTCGCGGATCTCGCGCAACCGGGCCAGGAGGTCCGCTTCCAGCGCGCGGAACTCCTTCTCGTCGATCTCGCCCAGCTCGAGCCGCATCTGCGCGGCGAGGAGCTCCTCGCGCAGGCGCGAGTCGTCGTTCATCTCGGCATCGACCGCTGCGGCGATCTTGCCGAGCACGAACTTGATCCCGGAGGTGAGCATGCGGTCGAGGACGATCACTTTCCTTCCTTCGCCCTCTCGAGCTTCAGGCGGATGTTGACGAAGTTGTACGGCGGCCAAGGCCCCGTGTACTTGAAGGTCAGCTTGTCGTGCCTGGCGCCGATCTGCTTGACGCGGTGATCGAACGCCAGCTCCTTGTCGCGCGAGACGAGGAATGCGGCATTCATGATCATCTTGTCGCCGATCGGCTTGTTCGCGCGGGAGGCGACCGCCACGTCGCGCAGGGCCTCGAAGATGTCCGCGACGTACTTCTCGGACATCGACTGCAGGGCCGCGTCGACCAGGCGCCCGAACTGCATGCGGGCGAAATAGGTGGACCCCTTCTGCGCTCCGATCTGGTTCTTCAGATTGCGGATGTCCTCGTCGGCGCGTTCGATCTCGCGGATCATCACGTCGCGATCCCAGAGGACCTTGAGGCCGAACTCCAGCTTGTCCTGCATCTTCACCAGCACGTCGTGGAAGGCGTCGTATGCGGAGCGCAAGAGCTCGACGATGTCGTCTCGCGTCTTGAACACCGTCCCGAACGACATGGGGATGACGGTGTACTTGCGCATCACCGTCTCGTTCACCCGCTCGTGCGCGAGCACGTTCTCGCGGGTGGGATCGTGCACCTCGATGGGAGTGTCGGACACCACCGCTGCGATGTCCTTGTAGTTGACCGTGTGCACGTCGGCGGGATCCGCGCCGATCCCGAGCGGGCCGAAGCGCAGCGTCTCGCCGCTCTGGATGATGCAGTAGACGTACTTGCCACGGGCCCCGCCTTCGGGCTTTGGCCCCGCGTCGGCGGGCACCTCGGGAGCGAGGGCCCGCGCTCCCGCGCCTTCCTTGGCGGGCGCGCGGGCCGAAGCCTTGGCTCCGCGCTTCTTCTTCTGCACTTCGGGCATGCTATCCCCCCGCCTTGGCTGCGTTCACGCGTGGTGTGGAGAGCATCTTGCGGATCTCGGCGACCAGCTGATCGGGAAGGCACGGCTTGGCGACGAACGAATCGCAGCCGGCCTCCATGGCGCCCTTGGAATGTCCTTGCATGGCGTGGCCGGTGAGCGCGACCACCGGAATCGCGTTGGTGCGCTGATCGGCCTTGAGCCTGCGCGTCGCCTCCCACCCGTCCATCACGGGGAGCGAGAGGTCCATGATGATGATGTCCGGCCGGTTGGCGAAAGCCTGGTCGAGCGCTTCCTTCCCATTGGCCGCCTGGATGACGCGGAACCCCGAGAACGCGAGGTACTCGGCGTACATCTCCCGATTGTCCTGGAAATCGTCGACCACCAGGACGAGCGGTTCTGGCGTCATGGCCTCCTCCCTTCCCGGGGCACGTGCAGGGTGAAGGTCGATCCCGCGCCGAGCTTGCTTTCCACGGTGATGCGGCCTGCCAGCATGTTGGCGAGCCGCCGGCAGATCGAGAGACCGAGCCCCGCTCCGCCGTACTGGCGAGTGACGGAGTCGTCGGCCTGCCGGAAGTCGTCGAAGATCTTTTGCTGGTCGTTCTCTGCGATACCGATCCCGCTGTCCTTCACCGCCAGCGAAATCTCGTCCCGCGTCGCATCGTAACCCGCGCTCACCCGGATCGCACCCTGCGGCGTGAACTTGATCGCGTTGGTGAGGAGATTGAGCACGATCTGCTTCACCTTCTGGCGATCGCCCTGCACGGCCGGCAGGTCCCCGGTCAGCTCGGTGGTTGCCGAGAGCCGCGCCTTCTGGATGAGGGGCTCTACCTCCGCCAGCAGCTCCCCCAGCAGCGTGGGCAGCTCGAACTGCTCGAGGTGCAGCGGCATCTTGCCGGCCTCGATCCGGCTGATGTCGAGCAAGTCGTTGATGATGTTCAAGAGGTGCTTGGCGTTCGAGTCGACGCGGCCGAGGTTCTTCTTCTGCGGCGGCGTCATCTCCCCGTTCACGCCCTGCAGCAGCATGCTGGTGTAGCCGAGGATGGCGTTCAACGGCGTGCGGAACTCGTGCGACATGTTGGCGAGGAACTGCGACTTGAGCTGCGACGCCTGCTCCAGCTCGATCGCCTGCCGTTGGAGCAGCTCGTTGCGGCGGACCAGCTCGGCGGTCGCCTCGCGTACCTTCTCCTGCAGCTCCTTCGAGGCGCGCTCCAACTGCTCATAGAGGCGCGCCTTGTCCAGCGCCTCGGTGTGGTCGTGAAGGATGGTCACCACCGCGGTGACCTCCCCGTGCTCGCTCAAGACCTTGCCGCTGATCGCCTCCACCGGCAGCGGCCGGGCCGCCTGCGGGTCGGCGAGGCTGATCTCGCCTCGGAAGCGCGAAGCGCCCCCGGAGAGGAACACATTGGAGACGAAGGAGGAGAAGTGCGCGTCGTTGGTGCGCACCGCGCGCTGCATGTCGTCGCCCGAGCCCTCCGGCGCGGTGAAGAGCCGCTCCGCCGGAGCGTTCATCAGCAGGATCTTGCCGGACGGATCGGTCACCAGGATCGGATCCGCCACCGAGTCGATGACCAGGTCCAGCCGATCGCGCTCGGCGCGCACGTCCGCCTCGGCGATCCGCAGCTTGCGGTAGTTCTCCTCGATCTGCTCCGTAGCGGCGCGCAGGTCGGTGACGTTGCGCAGGATGGAGACGAAGCCGGTGCCCTCGCGCGGGTGTTGCACGGTGGTGGAGAGCAGCTCGAAAAGCAGGTCGGTGC
>Ga0066710_100001100_pt1 | contig 19146 bp, 21 predicted proteins | sample GraSoiAngelo_159_FD_79666 | JGI IMG/M metagenome (GOLD analysis project Ga0066710, IMG submission 79666) | Grasslands soil microbial communities from the Angelo Coastal Reserve, California, USA - 14_1009_16_40cm | ecosystem: Environmental > Terrestrial > Soil > Grasslands | place: USA... | reverse complement strand
TGCCGCGCCCGTCGGGGGCGGTGTGGCTGCTGCTCGGACTGCTCGCCTGGACGCTCCTGTCGGCGCTGTGGGGGACGCCCGGCGCCGCGTTCCGCACGGCGCCGCTTGTCGCGCTGTACGCCGGCGTGTTGCTTGGCGCGGAATGGACCGGCGGCGTCATTCAGCTGCGCTGGCTTCGGTTCGCAATAACCCTCGTCGTCGTCGCGGGGCTCGTCGCGCGTGCGGCCGGCGTCGCGCCGACGGGCGGCGGATTGCATTCCGAGCGGCTCGCGTGGCCGGTGACGTACACGAACGGGCTCGGACTCCTCGCCGTGTACGGCGTCCTGCTCGCGGCGGGACTGCCGTCGTGGCAGCCGCGGCTCGCTCTCGCGGATGCGGCGCTGTGCGGCGCCGCGGTCTATCTCACGTTCTCGCGCAGCGCGCTGCTCGTCGGCATAGCCGCCGCGCTCCTGCTCGTCGCGCTGCGGCCCGCTGCGGCGCGCGGGATCGCCGCCGCCGGGTTCGGGCTCGCGGCCGTCGCGGTGCTCGACGCTGCCGGCCGGACGAGCGGAGCGCGGCTGATCCCAGCGCTCATCGTCGGAGCCGCCGCCGCGGTCGCGTTGCCGCCGTTCCGACTCCGCATCCCGCGCGTCGCGGCCGTCGCAACGGCAATCGCCGTCGCCGTCGCGGGCGCCGTGCTCGCCGAGCCGCTCGCCGCGCGGTTCGCAGCCCCCGCGCCCGACGAGCGGAACGCTCACCGGCTGCTCGACGTGTCCGGGCACGGCCGCACGAAGCTCTGGCGGATCGCCTGGGACGAGGGCACCGCACACCCGGTGCAGGGCGGCGGCGCGGGCACATGGCCGCGCGAGGCGATCGCGCGGATGGGAGCCGAGGCGCCGGCAAACGCGCACTCGCTCTACCTCGAGACGTTCGCGGAGCTCGGTGTCGTCGGCGTCGTGCTCGTCGCGGCGGCGATCGCGCTCCTCCTCGTACGAGCTCGCGAGCCGGCCGCGATCGCCGTCCTCGCCGCCTTCGCCGTCCACACGGCGGTCGACTGGGACTGGCAACTGCCCGCCGTGACGATTCCCGCGCTGATCGCGGCCGGAGCAGCGACGCGGCACGACCGCCGTCCCGCATCACTCGCGCTCGCGCCGCTGGCGCTCGTGATCGGCCTCGCCGCAGGGCTGCACGGGATCGGCGCAGCGATCGTCGAGAGCGGCGTCCACACCAAGGCGCGGGCGCGGTTCGCCGCCCGGCTCCTGCCGTGGGACGCCCGGCCGTGGGCGGCAATCGGCGATCTGCGCCGCGGGTGCGCGGCCGATCGTAAGGATCCTGTGATTCCAGCCGAGCGTCCCTCGAACGGGGGATGCCCCTCCGGTCGCTGAGGACGACCTTGATGAGGTGAAAACAATGCGCATCTCCCTCGCAGTCTTCGCCGCCGTCGCGCTGCTGACCGTGGGCGCCGTCGTGGCGCTCGCGGCCCCCGGCTCGCTCGGTCGCGCAGCCTCGCCCGAGGGCGGAGCGGCTCAGGCCGTGTACTGCCCCGCGGGTGTCGTGAAGCAGCTCAAGGCGGGCGTCAACACGTACCGGAAGCGGATGGTCGCCGACCGGACGCGCTACTTCCGCACGCACAAGAAGAGCAAGCAGCGCGCCGCGTTCGTCCGCCTGCAGAGCCAGCAGCTCAAGGCCCTGCAGAAGCGGCTCGCGAAGTGCTCGTAGTTCGCGTCCAGCGCTGATGTCGGAGAGGGGCCTTTCGGGGCCCCTCTTTCGTTAGGGTTCGCCGCGATGCCGGAGCCGACCATTCGGGACATCGACGCGCTCGTCGGCCCGGCGACGCCGCACTTCGCGTACCAGCTGCGGGCGCGCATCCGCGAGCTGATCGAGGGCCTGCCGGACGCTCATCCGGTGCGCCGGTACGGCGAGGAGCAGATGGAGCTGCTCGACCGGCTCGGCCACGCGTCCTCGAAGGCACAGGACGGCGGGCACGAGCCGCGCACCCGCTCGGGCTGGGACAAGTTGCCGAGCTCCGCGCCCGCGGACGCCCCGCTGCCGCGACGGTCATGAGCCTCGATGGAGCCGCCCTTGTGACGGGCGGCACGCGGGGGATCGGGAAGGCGATCGCGCTGCGGCTCGCGCGCGAGGGCGCGACGCGGATCGCGCTCGGGTACTTCCGCAACGACAACGCGGCGGAGGAGACGGCCGAGGAGGTGCGCGCGGCCGGCGCGGAGCCCGTGCTCGTCCGCGGCAACGTCTCCTCGGAGCGCACGCTCGAGCAGTTCGCGACGGCCGGCCCGTATCGCGTCGTCGTGCACAGCGCGGCGACGGGCGTCATCCGTCCGGCCCTCGAGACGGAGGACAAGCACTGGGACTGGACGCTCAACGCGAACGCGCGTGCTCTGCTCTCGCTGGCCCGCGTCGTCGCGCCGGCGATGGAGCCGGGTTCGTCGATCGTCGCGATCTCGAGCCTCGGCTCGCAGCGCGTGCTCGAGAACTACGTGCTAGTCGGCACGTCCAAGGCCGCGCTCGAATCGGTCGTCCGCTACCTCGCCGTCGAGCTCGCGCCGAACGGCATCCGCGTCAACGCCGTCTCGGCGGGGGTGGTGGAGACGGGTTCGCTCGACCATTTCCCGAACCGCGAGGAGATGCTGCGCTCGGTCGAGCGGACGCCGGCGGGCCGCCTCGTGGAGCCGGACGACGTCTCGGGCGCGGTCGCGTTCCTCTGCTCGCCCGACGCCGCGATGGTGTGCGGCCACACGCTGATCGTGGACGGCGGATTCTCCTTGCCGGCGTGATGGAGCCGACGGAGCACAATCTTCGCGCGTGGGAGGAGGCGCACCGCCGCCGGGCGGCGGCGCCGTCGCACGACCGGCCCGGGCTCCCCGACCAGGTGCGGCGCGCGCTCGGCGATCTCACCGGGAAGCGCGTGCTCCACCTCGGCTCGGGCACCGGCGCGGGGACCGCGGAGCTCGCGGAGCGCGGCGCCGTCGTCACAGGTGTCGACCTGGAGGGCGAGGCGCTCGATGCCGCGCGGGAACGCTGGCCGTCCATCCTCTGGGTCGAGGCCGATCCGCAGGCGCTGCCGACCGAGCTGCGGCGCGGCCGCTTCGACCTCGTCTACGCAGGTGGCGGCGGGCTCGACGGGCTCGACGACCTCGAGGGCTGGGCACGCGGGATCGCGTCCGCGCTGCGGCTGCGAGGCGAGCTGCTCGTGTTCGACGAGCATCCGGCGGCAGTGCGCGTCGATGCGTTGATGCGCTGGCACCACGACTACTTCGCCGGGCCGCCGCGCCTCGGCCAGCTCGTGACGGCGCTCGCGCATGCGGGACTCGTGACACGCGCGCTCGAGGAGTATCCGTCGCCGCCCGGGAACCCGCGCCGCCACGACCGGCGCATTCCGGGCGAGTTTCTCCTCTACGCGGACAAGGAGGCACGATGAAGACGAGGATGCTCGACGGACTGGAGTCGTCCGAGCTCGGGCTCGGCTGCATGGGGATGTCGGAGTTCTACGGCGAACGCGACGACGAGGAATCGATCCGGACGATCCACCGCGCGCTCGAGCTCGGCGTCACGCTGCTCGACACCGCCGACATCTACGGCGTCGGCCGTAACGAGGAGCTCGTCGGCCGCGCGCTGCAGGGACGGCGCGAGCAGGCGATCGTCGCGACGAAGTTCGGCAACGTGCGCGACGAAGACGGCACGTTCCGCGGCATCGACGGGAGCCCGGAGTACGTGCGGCGCGCGTGCGAGGCGAGCTTGCGGCGGCTCGGCGTCGACGTGATCGACCTCTACCAGCAGCACCGGGTCGATCCGGAGACGCCGATCGAGGAGACCGTCGGCGCCATGTACGAGCTCGTCGAGGAAGGGAAGGTGCGGTTCATCGGCTTGTCCGAGGCGCAGCCCGAGGATCTGCGGCGCGCGGCGGCAACGGCTCCGATCGCGACCCTGCAGACCGAGTATTCGCTGTTCGAGCGAGGCGTCGAGAACGGGATCCTCGACACGTGCGACGAACTCGGGATCGGCTTCCTCGCCTACGCACCGCTCGGCCGTGGGCTGTTGACCGGTCGTTTCCGTTCCGAGAGCGACTTCGGCGACGACGACTTCCGCGGCGGCGGCCGCTATCCGCGCCTGACGGGCGAGAACTTCGAGCACAACCTGCGGCTCGTGGAGGAGGTCGAAGCCGTCGCGGAGTCGCGCGGAGCAACCGCGGCGCAGGTCGCGCTCGCCTGGCTGCTGACGCGGCGGCCGTGGATCGTGCCGATTCCGGGAACGAAGCGTGTCAAGTACCTCGAGCAGAACGTCGCCGCGGCCGAACTCCAGCTGACCGCCGACGAGCTCGCGCGGCTCGACGCCCTCGTCCCGGCAGGCGGCAGCGTCCCCGGGGAGCGCTACGGCGGCGGCCGCGTGCCGACGTGGGTCTCCCCGCCGCTCACTGCCTGAGGATTCAGGATCCGGCGAGCGGGAACGCGACCTCCATGGCCACGCCTGTCAGCCTGATCCTGATCGCGGTGGGCCTCGTCCTCGCGCTTGCGGTCCACCCGAGCGACACGAGCTCCGTCGACGTCAACACCGTCGGCTGGATCATGTTCGGAGTCGGACTCTTCGGCATGCTCCTGACGCTCCTGTTCTGGGAGTCGTGGTTCGGGCCGGGCTACTGGCGGCGCAGGCACGTGTATCCGGCGCCCGCCGGCTATCCGCCCGCCACGCCGCGACGGAGGGTGGTCGAGGAAGAGGAGGTTGTTCCTCCGCCGGTCGACCCGCCGCCGCCCCCACCGTAATCAGTTCCGTCGCAGCAACCGAGCGAGCGTGTCCGTCGCGACGTACCCGGCGATCTTCGGGTTCTCCTGGAGCCGGCGCAACGAGTACTCGTACCACTGCCGCCCGTACGGCACGTAGATCCGGAGCCGGTGACTGTCCGTGACGATCCGCTCGCCGAGCTCAGGGCGGACGCCGAGCAGCATCTGGAACTCGTACGCGTCGCGGCCGAGGCCTGCAACGCGCGTGCGTGCCTGCTCGACGAGCCAGGCGTCGTGCGTCGCGATGCCGACGTATGAGCCGGCCTCGAGCAGCGCGTCGAGCAGCGCGACGAAGTTCGCGCGCACCGCGTCGTAATCCTTGATCTGGATCTCCGGCGACTCGATATAGATGCCCTTGCAGAGGCGGACGTTCGGTCGGAGGTCGGCGAGCGCGCGCACGTCGTCCATCGTGCGCCGGAGCGAGGCCTGGAGGACGACGCCGATGTTCTCGTCGCCGGCCGCGCGCAGCTCGCGGTAGAGGTCGAGCGTGTCGTCGGTCGTCGTCGCGTCCTCCATCTCGATGCGGACGAAGTTGCCGCGGGCCGCCGCGTTGCGGATCGCGCGCTCGAGGTTCTCCCGGCAGAGCTCGCGGCCGATGCGCAGACCGAGCGCCGTCGGCTTGAGGCTGATGTTCGCGTCGATCCGTTCGCGCTCGATCGTCTCGAGAACGTCTTCGTACTCATCCGCGATCGCTCGCGCCTCGGCGGCGTCGCGAGTCTCTTCGCCGAGCACGTCGATCGTCCCGAGCTTCCCGGCTGCGTTCTGCTGCTTGACGACGCGAACGGCGTCGGCGAGCTCGGCGCCCGCGATGTAGCGGGACGAGAGCCGGCGCACGACCGGCCGCGGCACGGCCGGAAGCAGCCGGACGATCGCGCGATCGAGGAGGGCCACGAGCCGCGCGATTCTAGTTACACGCGCGTCTACACCGGGTCCCGACCCTCCCGCCTTACCCACTTCGAGCGTATCGCGAAAAAACGCACCGAAGGCACACGAGAACGTGCCGAAAGTGTGACGTTCGCGAGATCGGGCGCTTAGCGCTCGCGCATGAAGCCCTGGCGGGCGGCGCTGACGAGGGCGACAGCCTCGGGGAAGAGGACGCGCATCGCGTCGCGGAGCGCGATCGCCTGCTCGTCCGTGGTGCCGCTGACGCTCATCTGTCCGAGCGCAGCGCCGGTCAGCTCGACCGCAGTGTTCAGCGTCAGCGTCGCGAACTGCTCGCGCTGCGCCTCCTGCACCGACTCCGCCTGTTGCTCGGCGAACTCGCGCAACCCACGTAGGAGATCCTCCGGGTCGCCGCCCCCGAACGGGAAACCGCCCAAGCCTCCACCTTCCATGTCCGGAGCTTAGCGGCCGCGTTGCAGGCTGAGCTTGTAGTGCGCGACGACGTCGTCGGCGAGTCCGTCGGCGGCCCCGAGCGCCTGCTGCATCGCGGTCGCGAACGGCGAGTGGCTCGTCTCGCCGAGCGCCTGCTCGAGCCGGCGCACAGCCGCACCGACCGCGTCGAGGTAGTCGACGCTCGCGACGCGCGGCGGCGAGCCGATCACCTGCTCGAGCTGGAGCGCGGCTGCCTCGGCCTCCTCGATCCCGAGCGGCGCCTCCGTCAGCCGCAACCTCACGAGCTGCGCCCGGAGCTCCTCGAGATTGCCGCCGCCGGCAGTCTCCTCGGCAACCTCGCACAGCGCGGTGATCGACGCCGCCTCCCGGACGAGCGACGGATTGGCCACCGGCGCCGCCGATTCGTCGAGCGCGAGCCAGCTCCGCTCCTCGCCGCGCTCGAACGAGCAGAGGTAGACCCGCTCGCCGCTCGCAGGCTCGGCGGCGACGACGCCCGTCACGCTCTCCCCCGGGGCCGCGTGCGCGGCCGCGGCCGCCGCGATCCGCGTCAGCTCCTCGGCGACGCCCACGGAGGGAGAATAGTGACGGTGGCCGTCACCGCCCGCAGCCTCTTCGCGCCACTCGGTCCGACGTACGACCGCTACGCGGCCCTGCTCTCCTTCGGCCAGGATCCGCGCTGGCGGCAGTACCTCGTCTCTCGCGTGCAGGTGCCGCCGGGCGCAAAGGTGCTCGACGTCGCCACCGGCACGGGAGCCGTCGCAGCGGAGCTTCTGCGCCGACACGTCTGCCGTGTCGTCGGCGTCGACCAGAGTCCCGAGATGCTCGCCGAGGCCCGGCGGCGGCTCGGCAATCGCGTCGAGTTCCACGAAGGCCGAGCCGAGGACCTGCCGTTCGACGACGCAAGCTTCGATGCGCTGACGTTCACCTATCTCCTGCGCTACGTCGACGACCCCGGAGCGACGATGCGCGAACTCGCGCGGGTCGTCCGGCCCGGCGGCACGATCGCGATGCTGGAGTTCGCCGTCCCGCGCGGGCCGTGGCGGCCGCTCTGGGAGGTGTACGTCGGCGCCGTGCTGCCCGCGGTCGGCCGGCTGATCTCGCCCGGCTGGCACGAGGTCGGTCGGTTCCTCGGGCCGAGCATCCGCGGCTTCTACGAGCGCTACCCGATCGGGCGGATGCTCGCGCTGTGGCGAGAGGCGGGGATCGAGGACGTGCGTTGCCGAGGGCTCAGTCTCGGCGGCGGCATCGTCGTCTGGGGACGCCGCGCCGGATGAGCGGCGAGGCGCGGCCCGCGTTCTACGCGCTCGAGTCGGGCGGCTGGCGCGACTACGTCACGCTCCTGCACCCGCCGTACACCGCGTGGCACCTCGGGTACGTCGTCATCGGAGGAGCGCTTGCGCCGCGCACCGACTGGCCGGTGCTCGGGCTGACGGTGCTCGCGTTCCTGCTGGCGATGGGGATCGGGGCCCACGCACTCGATGAGCTGCGCGGCCGGCCGCTGCGGACGCGGATTCCGTCGCGCACGCTCGTCGCCCTCGCAGCCGTCTCGATCGCGGCCGCCGCGGGTATCGGCGCCGCGGTCGCGGTTCAGCGGTCGCTGTGGCTCCTCGCTTTCGTCGCCTTCGGCGCGTTCGTCGTCGTCGCATACAACCTCGAGCTCTTCGGCGGCCGCTTCCACACAGACCTGTGGTTCGGTCTCGCCTGGGGAGGCTTCCCCGTCCTGACCGCATATTTCGCGGTCGCCGGCCGGATCCGCGTCGAGGCGCTGCTCGCCGCCGCCTTCGCCGTCGTGTTCAGCCTCGCGCAACGCGTCCTCTCGACGCCTGTGCGAGACGCTCGCCGCCGCGTCGAGTCGGTGGCCGGGACGATTACGTTCAGGGACGGAACGAGCCGGCCACTGCCGTCGGACGCGCTCAGCGGCTCCCAGGAACGCGCGCTGAAGCTGCTGGCCGCCGCAACGGTGCTGCTCGCCGCAGCGCTGACCACCCGCCGCTTCATCTAGGGCAGGTCGTACCATGGACGGGCATGGCCGTCCGGACGATCTTCGAGCTCGTCTTCGCAGCCGGCGTGGTCGTCGCGTCGGCGGCTCTGGCCGCGGCCGCCTTCCGGATCGCGGGTCGTACCGCCCTCCTCGGCGCGACGACGCTCGTCGGAGCGATGGCCGTAGCCGCGTGGATCGCATTCGCCTTCGACCCGAAGCGCGAGCTCGGAGTCAGCGCGGCCGGGCTCACGGGAGCCGCGATCGCCGCCGCGGCGTCGCTCGTTCTCGCCCGAGCGCTGCAGCGATCGTCACGCATCGACGCCGAGCTCGAGCACGCGCAGGCACGACTCCGAGAGTTCGTCACGCGCGAGGCTGAGGATCGCGCCGCAGAGCTGGAGCGAATCCTCGCCCGTGCGCGTGCGGACTCCATCTCGCTGCTCGCAGAGCAGGAGCGACGGATCGCCGAGGAGCGACGGCGGGTCGTGGTGGAACGCGAGACCGCCGCGGGCGCGGAGCTGATGGCTGCGGTCGCCCGCACACAGCAGCAGGTCGAGCAGCGGCTGCAGGACTGGACCCGCGATCTTGAGCGTGCCGCCGAAGCGATCCGGACACGGTTGATCGAGCTCGGCCAGCGGCAGCGGCAGCTGACTGCCGAGGCCGAGGCGCGGCTCGGCGCGGACGCCGATCGCCTCCAGGCGGAGAGCGAGGAGCAGCGCGAGGCGCTCGTGCGCCTGCGCGGCGAGCTCCAGCAAGCGATGGAACAGGCCGTTGCCGTTGCACGGAACGAGCTGGACGTGCACGCCGCCGATCGGCGACGCGCGTTGCACGAGCTGGGCGAGCGGCTCCGCAGGCGCGAGCGCGAGGTGGCGGAGACGATCGAGCGGGGCGAGGCGGAGGCCGTCCAGCGGATCCAGGCAAGCCTCGCAGACGTGCAGCGGCGGCAGATCGAGCAACTCGAGCGGACCGTCGCGCGCGCCGGCGCCGGCTTCTCCGACGAGGCGACGTTGCAGTTCGCGAACCTGATCAAGCGTGCTCGCGAGGATGCGGCGCGCCGGCTCGCCCGCGAGCTCGAGCGAGCCGTCAACTCCTTCGCCCGCGAGGCGGAAGGCGTGCTCGCGGAGCAATTGGCGCATGTCGGAGATGCGGGGGCGCAGCGGCTGGAGCGCAGGCTTGCGCAGATCACCGGCGGGCTGGAGCGCCAACGCGAGGAATTCGTCCAAGCTTTCCAGTCCCGGCTCGCCGAGGCCGAGGACGATCTCAGGCGGCGGCTTTCCGAGCTGGCCGCAGACGCTGAGGCCGAGCGGGCGATTCTCGAGGCCCGCCTTCAGGAGCTCGCCCGGCGGATCGACGAGACCGCGACACTTCGTGCCGGATGATGCGTTTCGGGCTCCTGCGGACGGCCAACAAACGAGGGCAGGGTTCGTCTGTACGACCACGAACAAAAGGCGCATCGTGAACGAGACGACCGAGACGATCGAGATCAACAGCAGCGAACGCTCGAAGGTGGAGAGCTGGCGACTGCATGTCCTGATCGAGGCCGGCTACCCGCTCCGGCTTGCCGAACGCCTGGCCGGCAGCGAGGCCGATCTGCACCTCGCGGTCGCTCTCGTCGAGAGCGGCTGCGACCACCAGACCGCGGCCGACATCCTCCTCTAGGACGCTTTTGTATCGAAACACGCGCGCACGCCTCCACGCGCGCGCCGCCGCAGTACGCTGAGGCCGTGAAGGTCGAGGCGCTCGACTACGGAGAACGGAAGGTCTACTCCGTCTCGTCGTTCAACCACGGCGTCGCGGACTGGCTCAGCCGCCTGCCGACGGTCTGGGTCGAGGGCGAAGTGACCGAGTTGCGCAGGCACGAACGCTGGCAGAGCGTCTTCTTCACGCTGAAGGATCCCGGCGACGGCGCCTGCCTCGGCGTGACCATGCCGCGCGGCCGCTTCGATGCACTGCGGCTCGACCTCGCCGACGGCGAGCGCGTGCACGTCTACGGCCGCCCGGAGCTCTTCGAGCAGCGCGGCGACTTCCGCCTGCGCGCGCTGACGATCGAGCGCTTCGGGCTCGGCGACCATCTCGCGCGGCTCGAGCGGCTGAAGGCGAAGCTCGCCGCCGAGGGCCTCTTCGCGGACGACCGCAAGCGTCCGCTTCCCAGACTGCCGCGGTGCATCGGGCTCGTGACCGGGAACGACGCGGCTGCGAAGCGCGACGTGCTGACGACGATCGCGACGCGCTTCCCGCCGGCGAACGTCGTCGTGGCCGAGACGTACGTCCAGGGGCCGCGCGCGGCGGCGGCGGTCGTCGCCGCGATGCAGTCGCTTTGCGAACTCGCCGAGCTCGACGTGATCGTGATCGCACGCGGCGGCGGCAGCTTCGAGGATCTGCTGCCGTTCAGCGACGAGCGCCTCGTCCGCGCGGTCGCCGCGTGTCGCGTCCCGGTCGTCACGGCCGTCGGCCATGAGCAGGACACGCCGCTCTGCGACCTTGCAGCCGACAGGCGAGCGTCGACCCCGACGATGGCCGGCAAGCTCGTCGTCCCGGAGCTGCCTCAGTTGTTCGGCGAGCTCGACCGTGCGCGAGCGGGTCTCGCACGCGGCGTGCGTCGGCGGCTCGACCAGGATGAGCAGCGGACGACGCGGGCGCACGAGGCGCTGCGGCGGAGTGTGACCGCGCGGCTCGAGCGTGAGTTGACCCGACTCGCACGAACGCACGAGCGGCTGCGGACAGCACCGGCGCTGACGGTCGAGCGCAAGCGGGCGCGGCTCGAATCGACGGCGGGCAAATTGCGTACGTTGTCACCTTTGGCGACATTGGATCGAGGATACGCCATTGTCCGGACGGACAACGGATTCGTCACCTCGTCCGCGGCCGTGAGCGACGGCGACCGCGTCGACGTCCAGCTCGCCGACGGCAGCTTCGGAGCTCGCGTTGAGCGATGAGCTGACCTTCGAGGCGGCGCAGAAGGAGCTCGACCGGATCGTCGACCGGCTCGAGCGCGGCGAGGCGCCGCTCGACGAGGCGCTCGCGCTCTGGCAGCGCGGCGAAGAGCTCTACGCCTTCTGCCGCGCGAAGCTCGACTCGGCGCACGGGCGGATCGAGGAGCTAGCCCGCGCCGCCGAGCCGCACTCCTAGCTCGACGAGATCCTCACGGGCACGCGAGGGGTCGCCGCTCAGCGCGACCGTCTCGACATCCGGTAGCGGCGCGTCGACCCGGCCGCCGAACACGACGCAGCGGACGCCCGCGTCGAGCGTGCGCCGCGCGACCTCCGCCGGAGCCTTGCCCTCCAGCGAGGTCCGGTCGACGGCGCCCTCGCCGGTCACGACGAGACCGGCACGCGCCAGCCGCTCCGCGAACCCGACGACATCCAGGACGAGCGCCGCGCCGGGGACGAGTTCGCCGCCGACTGCGGCGAGCGCCGCGCCGAGTCCGCCGGCCGCCCCGGCCCCGGGCAGCTCCGCGTACGGCGCGAGCTCTGTATCCGCCGCGAGCCGTCGTTCGAGCTCGACGACGTCATCGTCAGAAGCGCCCTTCTGCCGCGCGAACAGCCGCGCTGCGTCGAGCAACGTCGAGCGCACGTCGCACGCGACACGCGTCCCCCGTGGCAACCGGTGCACGATCTCCCGCAGGCCGCGTCCTCCGTCGACCGTCGCGACGCCGCCGAGGCAGACGAGCAGCGGACGCTCGCCTGCGGTAAGGATCAGCTCGCCCAGGCCGCGGCTCGAGGCCGAGAGCGGGTCGCGCTCCTCCGGCGCCACGCGAGGCAGGCCCAGCGGCTCGGCCGACTCGACGACACCCGTCCCGTCCGGCAACTCGAGCCAACGTGCCTCGACCGGGCGCCCGAGCGGATCCGAGACCCTTGCCGTATGCCATGTGCCGCCGAGCACGGACGCGAGCGCCTCCGCCGTTCCCTCGCCGCCGTCGGCGACCGGGCACTCGTCGCACTCCCGCCCCGCAGCGAGGAACCCCTCCGCCAATGCCGCCGCCGCGGCAGGCGCCGCAAGCACTCCCTTAAGACTTGCCGGACACGCCAGCACCCGCCGCGCGGCGGTCATCCTCCTCCTCGGGGAGCTCCTCACCCATCTCCGCCTGCGACGCGTCGGGCATCACCTTCAGCATCGCGAACGAAAGGCCTTCCGTGCCGAGGAAGATCAGACCGATCCCGATGCCGACCGACGCCTCGATCGCCTGCAGGCCGAAGCCGTAGGCGATCCCGTGCGCCCTGCTGACGCCGTAGGCGCCGAGCGGGTATGCGACGGCCGCCTGGACGAGGCCGACGTTGCCAGGCCAGAGCGGGAAGATCGTCGCGACGTTCATCAGCAGCAGGACGAGTCCGGCGGCCGGCAGCGGCGCGTGGATGTCGAATGCGCGCATCGCCGTCCAGACGGCGAGCAGCTGGCACAGCCACCCCAGGCACTGGAACAGGATTGCGAGGAACGCCGGCTTTGGGTCGCGCAGCACGCCGAGCCCCTGCCTCGCCATCACCAGCAGCCTGCGCACAGGGCCGAGGTTGTCGAGCGACGGGAGGTTTTGCCGCCGCGCGCTCGCAACCGCGAACGCCAGCAACGCAACGCCGACGCCGATGGCGACGACGACGCTCGTCATCGCCCAGCCGGGGATCTTGGCGGTGATGAGCACGTAGAGAACGAGCAGGACGACGGGGACGACGTCGAAGACGCGGTGTGCGACGACTGTCCCGACGAGCGTCGCCCAGAGCCCGCGGCGCCCGGGGAGCTTCCGGTTCAGAACCGCGACGCGCGCGAGCTCGCCGATGCGTCCGGGCAGCACCGCGTTGGCGAACAGACCGACGGAGAAGGCGGAGAAGACGAGCATGAAGCCGGGACGGGGTGGCGGCACCGCGGCGCGGATCACGGTCCGCCACGCGAGTGCGCGCACGACGACGGACGCAAGGTTGATGCCGATCGCGACAGCGACCCACTGCCACTTGACGGCCGTGAATGCATCGGCGATCCCGCTCAGGCTCGGACCACGCCACAGCAGGAGCCCAATGACCCCGGCGGCGAACAGGGGGACGAGGGCCGCGCGCCACCACTTGCTCCTCGGGAGGCGGAGCCTCTTCATCCTGCTGCCGCGATGCCCACCTGTGGCCGACCCGCAACGCCCTCGTAGATCTTGACGAGCCGGCGGCCGATCGAATCCCATGAGTACCGCTCTTTCGCGCGCCGCCGTCCCTCTGCGCCGAGCGACTGCCGCCGCGGCTCGTCGGCGAGCAGGGACGCGATCGAGTCGACGAGCGCCGGTTCGTCACCGGGCGGAAACGCGACCGCCGCTTCGGGAGTCAGCACCTCGCGGTAGCCGGGGATGTCGGACGCGACGACCGGAGTCGCGCACGCCCACGCGCGCGTGAGCACCATGCCGAAGCTCTCGCCGCCGAGCGACGGCGCGACGAGCGCCTTCGTCCGCAGCAGCTCGTTCGTCAGCTGCTCCTGCTCGAGGAAGCCCAGGATGTCGAGCCCGTCGTCGCTGACGCGGAGCCGCGCGAGCAGCAGGCGGACGGCGAGCGGATCGGCGCCGATCACGCGCAGCCGCGCGCCGGTCCGCCGATGGATCTCCGGCCACGCTCGCAGCAGCACCGCCAGTCCCTTGCGCGCCTCCTGCCGGCCGACGAACGCGAGCGTGTGCTCCCGCTCCGCCGGATCGGCGTGCGGCGGGATCAGCACGCCGTTCGGCACGATCTCGTAGTCGCCCGGCAGATACGGCTGCACCGACTCGGCCGCCTTCGGCGAGACGGCGATGCGGTAGTCGAGCCGCGACGCGAGCCAGCCCCAGATCGGATTCGCGATCTTCATCCAGCCGAGTTCGCCACTCGCGTGGAACGTGCCGACCATCGGCGCGGTCGCGTATGCGAGCGTGGCGATGCATGGGATCGGCGTCATCGGCTCGTGCAGATGCACGACATCGAACCGCTCGCGCTCGAGCGCCTCTCGCATCCGCGAGACCGTCCGCGGGCTGAGAATGATGTTCGGGAGCGAGCCGTTCGCCGGAACGATCACGGAGCGGCCGACTGGAATCACGTCCGGCGGCGGATTCCCGTGACGGCCGTGGCGCGGATGAAGCGCGCGCGTGAACTGGCCCGGCGGGTCGTTGCCCATCAGCGTCTTCACCTCGTGCCCGAGCTTGCGGAGCGCATCCGCTTGCAGCTCTGCGTGCTCGACGACCGCGCCCCAGAACGACCACGAGTACGGCACAACGATCCCGACCTTCACGCGGCCATTATCCTCACGCGCCTCCGTGCTCCGTCGTTCCCCGCAAGACCGCGAGATTCTCCGCCTCGCGCTGCCCGCACTCGGGGCGCTCGCGGCAGAGCCGCTCTACGTACTCGTGGACACGGCAATCGTCGGCCACCTCGGCAGGCCGCAGATCGCGGCGCTCGGCCTGGCCGGGACGGTGCTCTCGACGGCGTTCTCGATCTTCAACTTCCTGACCTATGGGACGACGGCGGTCGTTGCGCGCGCCAGCGGGGCGGGGCAGCAGGAGCGGGCGGCGCGGCTCGCGGCGCAGGCCCTCTGGGTGTCGCTCGCGATCGGCATCGCGCTGCTCGTGCTCTGCGAGGCGCTGGCCGCCCCGCTCCTGCGCGGACTCGGCGCGCACGGGCGCTCCGGCCACTACGCGCTCGTCTACTTCCGGATCGCTGCGATCGGACTTCCGGCAGCATTGGTCGCGCTCGCCGGCCAGGGCTACCTGCGCGGCGTCGCCAACCTCCGGCGGCCGCTCGAGATCGTCCTCGCCGCCAACGTTGCGAACGTCGTGCTCGAGGTGCTGTTCGTCTACGGCTTCCACTGGGGGATCGCCGGCTCGGCTGCGGGGACGGCGATCGCGCAGGCCGGGATGGGAATCGCGTTCGCGATCGAGCTACTGCGGCCGCGCGCGCACTCGCGGCAGCCGCGCCTCGCCGAGATGCGGCCGATGCTCCGCGTCGGCCGGCAGATCTTCGTCCGGACGACGGCACTGATGGGATCGTTCCTGATCGCCGCGTCGGTGCTCGCGCGGGTCGGCGACGCGGCGCTGGGCGCGCACCAGATCGCGTTCCAGCTCTTCATCTTCCTCGCGCTCGTGCTGGACGCGATCGCGATCGCGGGCCAGGTGATCGTCGGCCGCAGCCTCGGCGCAGGCGATGCGCACGGGGCCTACGAGGCGGCGGCGCGGATGATCGCGTGGTCGGTCGCGATCGGCGCTGCGTTCGCCGTCGTCCTGCTCGCGCTCACCGACTGGACCCCGCGCGCGTTCACGGACGACCCCGAGGTGATTCACGACGCGAAGCTGATCTGGCCGCTCTTCGCGCTGATGCAACCGCTCGGCGGCGCCGTCTTCGCACTCGACGGAATCCTGATCGGAGCGAGCGACACGTCGTACCTGATGTGGTCGATGCTCGCCGCCACGGGTCTCGTGTTCGTCCCGATCGCGTTCCTGTCACTCGCGTTCGGCTGGGGCATCGTCGGCGTCTGGATCGGGCTCGACGCGCTGATCGTCGCTCGGCTCGCGACGCTCGGCGCGCGCTTCGCGAGCAGGCGCTGGGCGGTCACGGGTTGGACTTAATTTAGGCCCATTAGTCCGGTAGACCCTGCTTTCGAGTCCTCTTGTCAGAACATGAACCGGTGGTATTCGATAATGGCAACCGAAGCTCGAGGGAAAGGGGCAATACACGATGAAGGTCTCGCGCAGGCTTGCCGCGCTTGCCGCGGCAATTGGAGTTTCGGCATCGTTGGCAGCATCTGCCAACGCGGCGCCGACTCCACTCAGCCCGGCGCAGGTCACTGCGGCCATCGTGTCCTGTCTTTCGCAGACGAGTTGCGCCACTCATCCATAACGACATCGCGGCGGCCATCGCCGGCGGTGCGAACGCAGCCAATCTCAACTGGCTGTTCGTAGCGACGGCTTAGGCGTCGCGTCGCGTCGCGCTTCGAGGGCCGCCTTCGGGCGGTCCTCGAACGCGCCGGCGGCTCCGGGACTGGACAGAACGCCGCCCGGGTGGGATCGTGAAGGGCCCGCACCATGAACGCGCCGCCGCCGCAACAGCCACACAAGCTGGGCCTCGCCCTGTCGGGCGGAGGCCACCGTGCCGCGTTCTTCCACATCGGCGTGCTCGCGAAGCTCGCCGAGCTGGGCCTGCTTCGCAAGCTCGAGGTGATCTCGACCGTCTCCGGCGGCTCGATCGTCGGCGCCCTGTACTACCTGCGGCTGAAGGCGAAGCTCGAGGCAGCGCCGCGGGGCGAGCTCGCCGACCCCGACTTCTTCGAGATCGTGCGCCACGTCGCGGACGACTACAGACGCGGCGCCTCCAAGAACTTGCGCGCGCGTGTCTTGCTCTCGCCGCGCGCGAACCTCAAATACGCATTCCCCAACTACACCCGCACGGACCGGATGGGCGAGCTCTACGAAGAGCACTTCTACAAGGACGCGTGGGGGGCCGGGCAACGGCACAACGACCGGATCGCGATGTGCGATCTCCTGATCGCCCCGGGCGGCGACCGGAGCTTCGTGCCGAGCGCCGGAAACAGCGATCCGAACCGGCAGACGAAGGTTCCCGTCCTGCTCCTCAATGCGACGACGCTCAACACCGGACACAACTGGCGCTTCGAGGCGCAGTACATGGGCGAGCCGCTCGCCGACGACGCCAACTCGAGCGACGTCGACAAGAACCTGCGCCTGAGGCGCACGGCGTGGAACGCGCTGCCGCCGAAGGGTCGCGGCCTGTTCGCGATCGACTACCGGCACTTTCCGCTCGGCTCGGCCGTCGCGGCGTCGGCGTGCTTCCCACTCGGGTTCCCGCCCAAGGCGCTGCCGCGGCTGTTCGAGCGCGCGGCCGACGGCGAGCATGTCCCGATGACCGTTCAGCTCGTCGACGGCGGCGTCCACGACAACCAGGGCATCGAGGGTCTCCTCGACGCAGACCGCGAGCACCACGCGTGCACGCATCTGATCGTCAGCGATGCGTCCGGCCAGATGGCGGACATCGACGAGCCGTCCGGCCGTATCCCGAAGCTGTTGCCCAGGATCGTCTCGATCGAGGGGGACGTCGATCGAGAGCAGCGCGTGCTCCGCGCGATCGAAGGCTGCGACGAGGCGACCGAGGGACGCGTGGTCTTCATGCACCTCCAGACCGGACTGAGCTCGGGCGGACTCTCGCCGAAGGGGGTTTCCGACGACTACGACGCAGAGCGTGCTTCGCCGTTCGTAACCGGCGTCGAGCGGCGGGCGCAGCAGTTGCTGTCGCGCGTCCGCACCGACCTCGACGCATTCTCCGAGGTCGAGGCGTATTCGCTGATGCTGGACGGCTACCGGATCTGCAGTACCGCTGTCCCGGCGGCACCGGCGGTCGCCGCTCTCGCCGGCCGGGCGCCCGCGTCGCCCGAGGCCCCGTGGCGGTTCCTGGACGTCGCGCCGCAGCTCGATTCGCTCCCCGACTCGTACCTGCGCCGGCTGCGCGTCGCGGAGGCCCGCTTCTTCAAGCCGGCGAGGCTCGCGATCGGCGCGCTCGCCTCACGCTGGCGGAAGCCGAAGCCGGCGGCGAGGGAAAGCGCGAACCGGCTGCAGCGACAACGGTGGACGGCACGCGCTTTCGGGGTCTTCTGGCTCACGGTCGCCGGCGCCCTCGCCTTCGCAGGCGCTGTCCTGGACGGGCACCATTTCAACGCGGTCTGGGTCTACGTGGCCTTCGTCGCGATGCTCGGCGGGCTCGTCCTCTACGCGGCTCCCGAGATCCCGGGCCTGCACCGCGTCAGCCGCGGCTTCTTCTCGATCCTGATGCCGCTGCTCGTGTGGCCGCTTCTGCCGCTGCTCGCGTTGCTCCAGCTCGCCGGCGGCCTGCTCCACTTGCGCTACGGCCGCGTGCCGTCCGGTTCGCCGGCCGGGGAGCGCGCCGCGTTGCCTGACGCATCCGGCGCCCCCGTCCCGCGCTGACCGTAGACTCGTCGCATGGAAGGCCTCGCCGAGCTGCACACGCACCTCGGCGGCTCGGTCTCCTCCGACATCCTCTGGACGCTCGCGCACGAGCAGGGGATCGCGTTGCCCGTCAAGGACTACTGGGACTTCGACCGCCTCGTCACGGTCAGCGACCCGCGCGGCGTGCCGGACCTCGACGCGCTCGACGCGATCTACCACTGGACGGAGCTGATCCAGTCGAGCCCGATCGCGGTGGAGCAGTCGGTGCACGGCGCGATCGGCGGCGCGTACCGGTCACAGGGGATCACGACGCTCGAGCTCCGCTTCAACCCGATGAAGCGCAACCGCGGCGGCGAGCGCGACGTCGATCACATCATCCTCGCCGCGATCCGGGGTCTCGATCGCGCGTCGCTCGAGTATCCGCAGGTGCGGGCCGGGCTGATCCTGATGATGGACCGGACCTTCACGCCGGAGCTGAACGCGATCATCGTCGAGAAGGCGATCCGCTGGGCGCCGCGCGGGATCGTCGGCGTCGACATCGCCGGCCCGCGGCCGCGGCACGAGCGGTACGACTACCGGCAGGTCGCGCCGATGGTCGAGGAAGCGCGTGGCGCAGGCCTCGGCGTCACGATCCACGTCGGCGAGGAGGGCGGCGACATGGGCCGCGCCGAGATCGGCGAGGTGATCGAGGAGCTGCGGCCGGACCGGATCGGACACGGCATCCTCGCCGCCGGCGATCCCGAGCTGATGCACGCCCTCCGCGAAGCCGGCATCGTGCTCGAGATCTGTCCCACGTCGAACCTGCTGACGAAAGCGTTGCCCGACGAGGACGCGGTACGCGAAACCTTTCGCACGTTCGTCGACCACGGCGTCCGCTTCACGATCGCGACCGACGGACCGGAGATGATGCGCACACACCTACGGGACGAGCTCGACCTCCTCCTGCGCATCGGGGCGCTTACGCAGGAGGAGATCGAAGAGGCGAACGCCCGTGGGCACGACGCGAGCTTCATAGACGGTCGCCGCATCGCCGCCTAAGAGCTAGTCCGCGCGTGGAAAGCGTCGGGGTAGAAGAACCGATCGCCGTCGCGCAGTGCCTGGAACCGCTGGCTCTGGGCGCGGTACCCGACGGTCGCGAACTCGCTCGCCAGGCCCGCGTTGAC
>Ga0066710_100001099_pt1 | contig 19161 bp, 21 predicted proteins | sample GraSoiAngelo_159_FD_79666 | JGI IMG/M metagenome (GOLD analysis project Ga0066710, IMG submission 79666) | Grasslands soil microbial communities from the Angelo Coastal Reserve, California, USA - 14_1009_16_40cm | ecosystem: Environmental > Terrestrial > Soil > Grasslands | place: USA... | reverse complement strand
CTTTTGCTGCCGAAGCGAACTTCCCGCCGCCCTTCTTTTTCTCCCATATCGAGCAAGATCTGGAGCCTGGGATGATCTAGCCCGTATTTTTTTTGTTCTGGGCCCGCTCCTTCCAGAAAATCCCGCGTGAACATGCTGCCCAAGCTTGCCAGCATCCCTTTAACCTCTGTCTGGTCCGCGCGGTAGGAGCTGGGCTTATCGATGAGCCACTCTTCGCTTTTTTTGGTCAGGACAAAGGCTCCCTGAGAACCTTTTAGCGTCAGTTGCTTTACGTCGTTCTCTTTGAGCTCCATGATTCTCTTGTCGCGAAAATCAAAAAGCTTCTTCTCGAAGGTCGGCGAGAGCAAAGCACCAGTTAGAAGGACGCTAGGTTCGGTTTCTCGTTTGACGTAAGTGGAGTTTCCCACGGGAGTTTTTGCCCCGACGAGAAGGGGTGGCAGCGATCCTCCGCGCTTAAGTCCGATGGCAACCCTGACTTGAGGTTTGTCGAGCCCAAAGTTCGTAAGCTCTGTCGGACCGGCCTTCTCCTCGACAACCCGCTTCACTTCGGTCGTGCTGAGGGCAGATAGAATACCGCTGACGGTGGATTCGTCGCCAGAAGCCTGCAGCGGGTGGGTCATCCGCCATTTGCCGGCATCGTCTCTCTTGAGTTGGATCTCTTGGCCAGGGTAGGTTAAAGTGATGCTTTCCACATCCTCTTGCTTAAAGCTGAACAGTGGCTGGCGTTTTTCCTTGTCGCCCTTGGGCAGCTCAAAAAAATAGATGTAGGAGCCGAGCAGGACAAAGATCGCGCCTACGAGCAGCGTTTTGCGCAGCGGCACTTCCTACCTCCTCCGCCACCATACGCTCAGGCCCATGATGAGGAGGATCTCTGGCAAGATGAGGAAAGAAAGGTAGAAGACCAACGTTCCTTCGTTTTCCGTAAGTTGGATGCGCGACGAGCGAACGGCGCGGGGACGGATGGAAATGAGTTCCTCCTGTCCCACGAGCCAGTTCGTCACGTTTAAGAAGAAATCCCTGTTAAAGTAGATGTTGATGTAACGATTGTTTGCAAAGTCCGCCGTGCCCAGAACTACAATCTCGGCATCGCCACCTTTCTCGACGCCGATTTTTTTGAGATTCGCTGTCACAGCAGCGCCGAGGGAAACCGGTCCTTTTTTGTTTTCCGGTCCCATGGAGGTCTTGCCTTGCTTGAATATTCCATTTACGTCCTTTTCCGCCCAGCTCGTGGCGCTGGTCTGCGCTAAAGAGGCCACTTCTATTCCTTCCTTACGTGAACTGCTACCGTTGACCGAGCGGACCATAGGGAAGATGGTGCGCTCTTTAAAGTCCCTCGTGATCGGATGAGCTGTGTTATACGTATCCACGATCGGCTCAACCCCGAGGGAGGGACCTGCAAAAAGCCGGATCACCTGATCCACAACGAGATCATCTCCGATTTCGACCCCCCATTCTTGAAGAAGCTTTTTAAGAGTCTCGCCACCCGTTGACGGGAACAGAACGAGAAGCCTGCCGCCATTTTTCAAGTAGCTCTCGATCGCTTGGAGCTCGTGATCTAGAAGAGGCTTTTGCGGCTTGGCGATGATCAGCAACGAAGCCCCTGCTGGTACCTTTTCCTGGGTTGAAAGCAGCAACTCCTGCACCTGGTAGTTTTCATTCTCCAGGGACTCTTTGGCGGCAGCGTATCCTTGCGCATTCTCTCGGTCATCCAGTTTGGGCTCGCCGTGGCCAGTTAGGAAATAAATATTCTTCTTCGTCGCCTTGGTGAGCTTGATGATGGCGTTCGTAATGGCTTCTTCAGTTGGCTCGGTGATATTAGTGGACTCTCTGCCATAAACCAGGTGGAGAGTATTGACCTGCTGGATCTTGAACTCCTTAGCCATCTCGGGATGGCGATCCGGATCGACGGCGTAGAACTTAATCTTCGGAGAGTTGAAGCTGTAACTCTTGACAAGATCTGCAGCCTTGGGATTCTCTCCTCTCTCGAAAAAGCCGTAAATAAGAAGGTCTTGCTTGAGTTGCCCGAGAACCTTGAGAGACTGGGACGAAAGGCTATAGACCTGGGCTTCCGTGAGATCCCATCTCTGATGGTACCGGGCGTTGAGGAAGTTCAGCATAACGAGAATCCCCGCGAACAGAAGGGTATAGACCAGCGAGTGGGCGCCGTAGCGAGTAGAGCGCTGGCGTAAGACGTTAACGAGGCTGCGGCCTTGGGAATAAAGGTAGGCCGAGAGGCAGAGCACCGCAGCGGCAAGATGAATGAGCACATAGGGATCCAGGATGTTTCCCGTAAAGAGGTAGGCGACAAGCCCGAAAGCGATGAGGACGATGCCGGCGATGCCCGAGATCTGGAGAAACTTATCCATCTATTTCATTGCCACCGGGAGGCTTCCACACAGCGGTGAGTGAGGAAGAGGCTTAAAAGGATGAGGGTTAAGAAGTAGACAAGGTCTTTGGTATCGATGAGGCCTTTAACCATCTCGCTGAAGTGCTCGACCACCGATAGGTATTTGAGAATTTCACCCAGCGCCGCCCCGGTAGTTTCCGCGGGCCAGGAGAGTATATAGAGAAACAACAGGATCACAAAACAGGATACCGCGGCGACGATCTGATTCTCCGTCAAGGAGGAGGTAAAGAGCCCTACGGACACGAAGACGACGCTCAGCAGAAAGAGTCCCAGATAGCCTGAGGCCAAAATGCCCAACTCTGGATTGCCGTAGAGAAATAGGATCGCCGGATAAATTCCCGTAAGGAGAATCATCACAAGGATGAAAGAAAGGCAGCCCAGGAATTTCCCCAGGACGATCTGGGTTACCGTGAGTGGGGAAGTCAAAAGCAACTCATAGGTTCCACTTTTCTTTTCCTCTGCAAAGGTTCGCATGGTAATCAGCGGGATCATGATCAGAAGAATGATGGTGAGGTTTTGGAGGAGGGGAGCGATCACATACTCGTTAAGATTGAGCCCCTGCACCCCCCCCAAGTTTTGGAAGCTCGTATATAAGGTAAGGAGATAATTAAAGCGAAAGAGGAGGTTGAAGAAAAACCAGCCCCCAAGAAGGAGAAACCCGGTCAGGACCACATAGGCAATGGGAGAGACAAATAGGGAGTGCACTTCTTTCTTGGCAATAACCCAAATGTATTTCATGTCGTCTATTTGGTCAGGACAAGGGCCGCTGGTTCTCCAGCTCCTTCTCTCCGTTCTCCCTCGAGATGTAGCGCAAAAAGACTTCCTCGAGGGTGACGCCCTGGGTTAGCTCCTTTAGGTTCTTCTCTACGACGACTCTTCCGTCGTTGATGATCACGACCTTGGTGCAAACCTGAGAAACCTCGGGCAGGATATGGGTCGAGAGAATAACTGTTCGGTCACCCGCCAACTCTTTAATCAGACTTCGGATCTCGATGATCTGTCTTGGATCGAGTCCTATAGTCGGCTCGTCTAAAATCAGCACCGGGGGATCATGGATCAAGGCCTGTGCGAGCCCCACTCTCTGGCGATAACCTTTGGAGAGATGGCCTATGAGGCGGGACGCCACTTCAGTCAGAGAGCATTTCTGGAGGACCCTTTCCAGCGATCCTCGTACTTGCTTTTTGGGAACACCTTTGATACGTGCCACAAATTCGAGATAAGAACTTACCGTCATATGGGAGTAAACAGGCGGATTTTCGGGGAGGTAGCCTATCCTTTTACGCACCTCGCGGGACTGGGTCTGAACATCAAAGTTCTCCACCTTAACGGTCCCTTGGTTAGCTGGCATAAAACCAGTGATGATTCGCATCGTAGTGGTCTTGCCTGCTCCGTTGGGCCCAAGAAACCCCAGAATTTCCCCTCTCTGAACGGCAAAGGAGACATCTTGAATGGCGCACAAGTCACCGTAGTACTTTGTCAGACCCGATACCTCTACCATAAGATTTTCTCACTATCCGCTCTACTCCTTTTTGTCAAGAAGAAGCGGCCGAGACTTCGTTTCAATCCTGGGAAAGTAATTAAAATCATGGGCTTTTTTAGCTTTTCAGCATCCCATTGGCTTGACAACATAGGAGAAAGCAATATACTTATGGAACTTTTGCACCGGTGGGATTGGGGCCATGAAGATACCCGTCCGTGACATCACCGAATCCCCTAAGGATATCAGCTTCTCGGAAGCCATTGAGGATTTAAACCGAATCTATGCGGAAGGTGCGGTTCAGGATTTTCATTTTCCCCCTGTCCTTGAGGTGAATTTCGTCTATTACCGGTCTGGCCGGGAACTCTATTTCCAGGGCTGGCTGGGAGGGACTATTGAGGGTCGTTGTAGCCGCTGCCTTGGGAGCTATTTTTTCCCGTTGGAAAAAAAATTCGATTTTGTCTTGACGCCTGACCCACTTTCGGCCAAAAGAAAGGAGCTGGATCGTGGCGAAATGGGGTTGAGTTATTACGCAGCAGACGAGATCAATCTCTCCCCTTACATCAAGGAACAAGTGCTCTTAGCTTTGCCCATTCGGCCGTTGTGTGAGGCTAATTGCCGCGGGCTTTGTGTCGGTTGTGGCGCAAATCTCAACGACGAGCAATGTCGGTGTGCATCTTCGGCAGGCGATCCGCGTATGACACCTTTCCGTACCCTGAAGTTAGGTCGATAGCTTTCCATACCTTATTGGCCTGTGTCGCTGTCGTTCGTAGTTGTTAAGGATAGAGCGAGGATTAAAAATGCCTGTACCTAAAAGAAGGACTTCCAAGAGCAAAAAGAACAAGCGCAGGGCTCATGACGCCGTGACCGCTCCCCAGTGGAGCACCTGTCCCAAGTGCGGTGAGAGCCTTTTCCCCCATCGTGCCTGTTCTAATTGTGGCTTTTATCGCGGCCGGATGGTAGTGCCTACTGAAGAAAGCTGAGGGGCTTTTGGTCAGGATCGCAGTGGATGCCATGGGGGGTGATCGTGCCCCCAAAGTAGTGGTCGATGGCGCTTTATTGGCCGCAAAGGAGCTTGGGGTTCAAATAGCCCTCGTTGGCCAAAAGGAGGCCTTAGAGAAAGAACTAGCCCGCCATTCAGGTAAGCCTCCATCCCTCGAAGTTGTGTGCGCCTCTCAGGTGATAACCATGGATGAATCTCCCAGCAGCGCTCTTAAGAAAAAGGATTCTTCCATGAAAGTCGCTTTTGAGCTGATGAAGCAAGGAGAGGCTCAGGCCATCGTCAGCGCGGGAAATTCCGGGGCGATGATGGCGACAGGGATGTTCGTCCTAGGAAAGCTTCCTCGGGTGGATCGGCCAGCTATCTTAGTGGTTGTCCCCACGTTGGGCAAAGGGACCGTGATTATCGATGCGGGAGCCAACGTGGATTGCAAACCCCGTCATCTCCTCCAGTTCGGCCTCATCGGTTCCATCTATGAAGAGAGAGTCCTCCGTATCCCTCAACCCCGGGTCGGAGTCTTAAGCAATGGGGAGGAGGAGGGAAAGGGCAATGACCTGACGCGCGCTGCGAGCGAGCAGCTCTCCTCCACGGCCTTGAACTATATCGGTTATGTCGAGGGCAGAGATATTTTTAGCAAGAGCGTTGATGTGGTTGTCTGTGATGGGTTTACCGGCAATGTTGCGCTTAAGACCATGGAAGGGCTTGCAGCTTTTGTTGTGGAAGTGCTGAAAGAGGGTTTCCAACAGAGTGTCCTTAGTCGTTTGGGCTACCTATTGAGTCGAAAGTCCCTTCTCCTGGCGTATGCCCGGGTCGATCATACCGAATACGGAGGCGCTCCTTTGCTTGGCCTGGACGGAGTCGCCATTATTGCCCACGGAGGCTCGGACCCAAAGGCGATCAAGAATGCCATCCGTGTGGCGCGAGAGGCAGTTGCTCATGATGTGAACCGCCATATTGTCGAAGGCCTGGAAGGCCTGGGCGAAGTGGCGGAGGAGGGAGAGAATAAGATTTCACGCGGAATTTGGCAGCAGCTTAAATCCAAGATCGGCGCGTTAGGCGAGAAGCAGAGTCCGGACCAAAAAGGAAGAGAGAGCAAAAGTGGGGGAAAGGGCTAAGGTCGCCTTTGTTTTCCCCGGTCAAGGTTCCCAGTATGTGGGGATGGGGAAAGATCTTTACGAGCAATTCAACATAGCCCGGCGGACCTTCACGGAGGCAGAGGAGATCTCCGGATTGCCGCTGATCCGCCTCTGTTTTTCCGGAACTGAAAAAGAGCTCAAGCTTACCGAGTATACCCAGCCAGCCATCCTTACGGTCTCGATCGCGGCCCTTCGTGTGTTTGAGTCAGAGTTTGGCCTGCGTCCTTTCTGTGTCGCCGGTCACAGTCTCGGTGAGTACAGCGCTTTAGTCAGCGTCGGGGCGCTTGCTTTCAGCGATGCTGTCGGGGTAGTACGGGAGCGAGGACGACTAATGCAGGAAGCGGTGCCCTCAGGCAAAGGTTCGATGGCAGTCATCCTCGGATTAGAAACCCAGGAAGTTGATTCGATCTGCGAAGCTGCCAGCGAGGGTGAGGTCGTGGCGCCGGCAAATTTAAACGGCGGAGGGCAGATTGTGATTGCCGGAGAACGGGGGGCAGTGCTTCGAGCCATGTCCTTGGCTTCGGATCGGGGAGCCAAGAGGGTGCTGGAATTGTCGGTGAGCGCCCCTTTTCATTGTTCTCTGATGCGCCCCGCGTCCGAGGGGCTCAAAAAAGTTCTCGCGGCTGTCACGATTCAACCTTTTTCCGTCGGCGTTGTCACGAATGTGGAGGCCACTCTCAACGTGGATAGCAACCGGGTAAAGTCGCTCTTGGTTGAACAAGCGGTGCGGCCAGTCAGATGGGAAGAGTCAGTAAGATACTTGGAGGCCTTGGGCTGTGAGCGCGTTGTGGAGATCGGCCCAGGGAAAGTGCTCAGCGGTCTGATCAAGAGGATCAGCTCCCACTTGCAGGTCGCGAATTTGGGGGGCTGCCAGGATCTCAAAAAAATTGCCTTAAACTGAGTCGCCCTTGGATTTGAACCTAAAAGGCCAGATCGCTTTGGTGACTGGGGGCAGCCGCGGCATAGGTCGGGCTGTGGTGTCGGCTCTCGGACGTCAGGGGGCTGAGGTGATGATTAACTACCGGGGGAACCATGAGGCAGCTGAGGCCTCGCTCAAACAGCTCCGAGTGGAGGGGGGCAGCGGCGAGCTTCATCCGTTCGATGTGGCGGTGGAGAGTCAGGTTGAAGAGGCAGTAAAAAAAATCATTGACCAACACAAAAAAATTGATATTCTAGTCAACAATGCCGGTGTAACGTCGGATAATCTCTTGGTTCGTCTCAAGGACGGAGACTGGGACCAAGTTCTCGGAACAAATCTCAAGGGGACCGTCCATTGTACCAAAGCCGTTTGTAGGGGAATGATCCGCGAGCGGTATGGTCGGATCATCAATCTGAGTTCAGTGGTGGGGCTGACGGGAAACGCGGGGCAGTCGGCCTACGCGGCCTCAAAAGCTGGTATCGTTGGTTTTACCAAGGCTATGGCGCGGGAGCTGGCGCCGCGGGGGATCACAGTAAATGCCGTGGCGCCGGGCTTTATCGATACCGAAATGACGACCAAACTCTCCGCCAAGGCGCATGAGGAATACCTCCACTCCATACCACTGGGACGTTTGGGCACTTGCGAGGATGTGGCGGAAGCGGTCTCTTTCCTCGTGGGCCCCGGAGCCGGATATATCACGGGACAAGTGGTGAGTGTGAACGGCGGACTCTATATGTGAGGAAAAAGTCAAGCAGGAGGTGAAGCGATGGCGTCATCTGTAGAGACGAGGGTGAAAGAGATCGTTTGTGAGCAACTGGGTGTCAGTGAGGATGAAGTGACTCCGGAGGCCTCATTTATTGAGGACCTCGGGGCGGACTCTCTAGATATCGTCGAGCTGGTGATGGCCTTGGAGGAAGAGTACGAAATGGAGATATCCGACGAGGATGCGGAGAAGATCAAGACAGTTCAGGACGTCATAAACTACATTCAGAGCCACAAGTAATCCTTCTCGGACCAAGGAGAACGCAGGATAAGCACCTGTCGGCCGCAAGTTGTAAGGAATTTATTCGTCTTGTCAGGGAGAAATCGCAGGAGTGGCGACGGGGCCATGCTCCTGCGATTTTCTTTATGGAGGGTTCATTGTTTTACGATCGCCTCCAACTTAGGCCCCACGGAGCTCGTGACTGAAGGCTGAAAGCGAAACTCGTTATGATCGCAGTAGGAAGTGATCACGGAGGAGTGGAGCTTAAGGATTATCTGGTGCAGACCCTCCGCTCAAAGGGGATCGAGGTCGAGGACCTAGGCACTAGGGGAAAAGAGTCAGTTGATTACCCCGATTTTGGCCGCATGGTTGCTTTGAAGGTAGCCAAAGGAGAGGCCGAGCGGGGCATCCTCATTTGTACCAACGGAATCGGCATGTCGATGTTGGCAAACAAGTTTCCTGGTATTCGCGCCGCGTTGGTCCATGATCTTCCCGGCGCCCGGATGAGTCGAGAGCACAACAATTCGAACATTCTCGTCCTTGGAGGCGGGATCACGGAGAAATCGCTTGCCGAGCAGATTCTAGAAGTGTGGCTCCAGACTCCGTTTGCGGGGGGCCGACACCAACGGCGGATAGATAAGATAGCCGAGGTGGAAAAGGAACTCGGCACTCGAATCCAAGACGAACGCAAAAAGTAGCAATAAAGGAAGTGGCTATTATGTCTTTTTTGCAGCGAAGCGATCCCGACGTCTTTGCAGCGATCCAGAAAGAAACTGAGCGACAGGAGTACAATCTAGAACTCATTGCTTCGGAGAACATGGTCAGTGAGGCGGTATTGGAGGCGCAAGGGTCGGTCATGACCAATAAATATGCCGAGGGCTATCCGGGCCGGAGGTACTACGGCGGTTGCGAGTTCGTAGATGTGGTGGAAGCGTTGGCGATCGACCGGGCCAAGCAGCTATTCGGCGCCGATCACGTGAACGTGCAACCGCATTCGGGCTCGCAGGCGAATATGGCGGTGTACTTCTCGCAGCTCGAGCCGGGCGACACGATTCTCAGCATGGATCTGGCGCACGGCGGCCACTTGACCCACGGTAGCCCGGTCAACTTTTCGGGAAAGTTCTTCAAGGTTGTCCCGTACGGCGTGCGCCCGTCCGATGAACGGATCGATTATGAGGCGATGAAGGAACTCGCGCGCCGGCACCACCCGAAGATGATCATCGTCGGGTATAGTGCCTATCCGCGTGAGATCGATTTCCGTCCGTTTCGTGATGCTGCGGACGAGGTTGGCGCCGTGGTGATGGCGGACATCGCCCATTTCGCCGGTCTGGTGGCGACCGGCATCCACCCATCTCCGATTCCGCACGCCGAGTTTGTCACCACGACGACCCACAAGACCCTGCGGGGTCCGCGCGGCGGCATGATCATGTGCCGAGAGGCCTTTGCCAAAGCGCTCAACTCCTCGGTGTTTCCGGGCAACCAGGGAGGCCCGCTCATGCATGTCATCGCGGCTAAAGCGGTGGCGCTGAAAGAAGCCCTCACGCCGGAGTTCAAGCTCTATCAGCAGCAAATCGTCAGAAATGCCAAGGCGCTGGCCGCGGCCCTGATGCAAAAGGGGTTTAAGTTGATTTCGGGCGGGACGGACAACCATCTGATGCTCATCGACCTGCGGCAATCGGAGTTGACCGGGAAGGTGGCCCAGGAGACACTGGATAAGGCCCGGATTACCGTTAACAGAAATACCGTGCCCTTCGAGACACGCTCTCCTTTTGTTACCAGCGGGATTCGTATCGGCACGCCGGCTGTCACAACCCGTGGCATGAAGGAAGGCGAAATGTCGACCATCGCCGAGCTTATAGGGCGCGCTTTGAATCATGTAGAGAATGACGGCGTGCTTAAATCTGTCGCCGATGATGTCCGGGAGCTGTGCAAGAAGTTTCCGGTCTATCCTCATCGCCTGAGGAAAGAGTAACAATGAGTGCTGAGTAATGAGTAAAAAAACAGCAAAAAACTGGCGGGAAGAGGAGACTCAGTCCTCGTTACTGTTATGAAGTGTCCCTTCTGCCACGAGACCGACAATAAGGTTATCGATTCCCGGCTGAGTAAGGACGGCAATATGGTCCGGCGCCGGCGCGAATGCCTCAAGTGTAGCCGACGTTTTACGACCTATGAACGGGTCGAAGAGACTATGCCTCTGGTGGTAAAAAAGGATGGTCGGCGCGAGGGCTATGATCGCGTCAAGGTCGTCAACGGTCTCAAGCGAGCCTGCGAAAAGCGTCCGGTGAGCATCAACACGATTGAGGCGGTCGCAGATAAGATCGAGCGGGGGCTTCAAGAGAGGGGGGACAAGGAGGTTCCCAGCTCTTTTATCGGTGAAGCGGCCATGCGCGAGCTTCACGATATCGACCAGGTGGCCTACGTCCGATTTGCTTCGGTCTATCGCTCTTTCAAGGACATCAACGAGTTCATGGTGGAGCTGGAAGAGCTCCTCAAGGAACGCAAGGGGCTCCCGTCTCGGCCGGGAGGGCAAAGGCAGAAGAAGGGTCAGGAGAATCGGTTGGCTTGAATGGCAGATGATCTCGACAAGCGACATATGCGCCTTGCCTTGCGTTTGGCTCTCAAAGGAGCGGGCCGAACCAGTCCCAACCCCATGGTCGGAGCCGTCCTGCTCCGCGGCGGAAAGATCATCGCCACGGGTTATCATCAAAAGGCTGGAGGCGACCACGCGGAAATTGTCGCTCTCAAGAAGGCGGGAGCCAAGGCCCGCGGAGCCACGCTCTACCTCAATTTAGAACCTTGCGACCACCATGGACGGACTCCGCCGTGTACGCTTTCGCTGATACGGTCAGGAATAAGCAGAGTGGTGGTTGGGATGGTGGATCCCAACCCTCTCGTATCGGGTCGCGGAATCCGCAGACTGAGGCGGGCTGGAATACGGGTCGATGTCGGCCTTTTGGACGAGGAATGCCGCAGACTCAACGAGGCCTTCGTCAAATACATCACCCGCCATATTCCCTTTGTCATCCTTAAGCTCGCCGCCTCTTTGGACGGAAAAATTGCTACCTCCTCAGGCGATTCCAAGTGGATTACAGAGACGGCGGCTCGGAATTGCGTGCATCGGCTACGCAATCAGGTCGACGCCGTCATAGTAGGAATAGGAACAGTTCTCGCCGATGACCCTCAGCTCACTTGCCGTCTCCCCGACGGCCGTAACCCCTGGAGAATTATCCTCGATAGTCACCTTCGTATTCCACTGACCTCACGTCTGCTCCATCAACGAGATCCACGGAAAACAATTCTAGTCGCCAGTCCACGCTCGCCATCGAAAAAGATAGAAGCCGTCCAACGTTTTGGAGCGCAAGTCTGGACTTTTCCTCCGCGCCAGGGAGCGATTCCCTGGGTCTCTCTTTTAAGGCGATTTGGTAAAATGGGATGGCTCAGCGTTATGATTGAAGGAGGCGGCGCCACAGCAAGCCAGGCTCTTGCAGAAGGAGTCGTGGATAAGGTCCTCTTTTTTTACGCGCCTAAGGTCATTGGCGGTGAGGGCAGAAATATGATCCAGACCCTGGGAATCAGAAAAATAGGCCAGTCGAAGAAGATCAAGAACATGGAGGTTTCGAGGGTCGGAAAGGATTTCCTCGTCTCGGGATACCTTTGAATAATAGTTTTGAGTCGTGAGTTTTGCGTGTTGAGTTAAAAACTGACACTCACAGAAATGTTTACCGGTCTTATCGAAGATGTAGGCAAGGTTCACCGTTGGCAAATGCGCCGACGGTCGGGCATTTTGACTCTTGATGCCCGTCTCCTTTTAGGGGAACTCGCCATAGGCTCCAGCATAGCGGTTAACGGAGTTTGCTTAACCGTAGTGGCCAAGTCTAAGGGTCGCTTTTCGGTCGATATCTCACCAGAGACCCTTGAGCGAACGAATTTCAAAGAGATTAGGCCGGGTGATCCTGTCAACTTGGAGCGGCCTCTGCGTTTGAGCGATAGACTTGGAGGTCACCTGGTAACCGGCCATATCGATGGAACGGCCGTCACTGAGGAAGTCGAGAAAAAGGGGGATTTTATCTTCTTTTTATTTCGCGTCTCACCTCCTCTTTCTTCCCTGCTGGTTCCGAAGGGGTCCGTAGCCGTGGATGGCATCAGTCTGACCGTGAACAAGTGTGAAAAGCAACGTTTTTCTGTGGCCATTATTCCGTTTACTTTGAAGCACACTAATTTGCGAGTGCGGAGGGTTGGTGATAAAGTCAACGTCGAAACCGATATTATCGGCAAATATGTCCGACGATTCCTACGCCTGAAATAATGCCAGTCTCGAGTACCGAAGAAATCTTGGGGGAAATCCGCGCGGGGCGCGCCGTTATCCTCGTAGATGAGGAAGACGCGGAGAGCGAGGGCTTCCTATGTGCCGCCGCTGATAAGATATCCTCAGAGATGATTAATTTCATGCTGCTTCACGGTCGGGGGCTTATCTATCTGACTTTGACCGAGGAGAGGATGAAGCAATTGGGGATTCCTTTGATGCTGCAGGAGAGCAGCTCTTCTGTCGGCAATCCACTTGGGGTTTCCATCACTGCCCGGACCGTGGCCAGCGCGGGCGCTTCCGCCATGGCGCGCGCGGAGACGATCAGGACTGTTATGGCACGGGAAGCTAGACCTCGTGATCTGATGGTGCCGGGCCACGTCTTCTCAGCGCAGGCACGTCGAGGTGGGGTGTTGGTCCGCTCTGGCTGGGTCGAAGCGTCTGTAGATTTAGCCAGTCTCGCCGGCCTTCAGGCTGCCGGCGTTATATGTCAGGTCTTGCAAGATGACGGTTCTGTCGCCCTCACCCCCGACATCGAGACCTTTGCCCAGAAGCACCGACTGAAAGTCGGTTCCATTGCTGATCTGATCGCCTTCCGTTTGCGTAGCGAATGTCTGGTGAAGCGCCAAGCAGAAGCCGTCTTTCCCACCATTCACGGTGGGACTTACAAGGCGATTGTTTACAGCAACAATGTGGATTCAAATGAACACATGGCCCTGGTTAAGAATGAGATCGGGTCCGAGGAAAGGGTTTTGGTACGAATCCACTCCGAGTGTCTTACCGGAGATGTCTTCGGTTCGGAGCGCTGCGATTGCGGGGATCAGATCCGCCAGTCTTTAAAGATGATCGACGCGGAGGGGAAAGGAGTCCTCGTCTATATGTATCAAGAGGGGAGGGGGATTGGCCTGACGAATAAAATCAAAGCCTATGCCCTTCAAGATCAAGGATTGGATACCGTGGAGGCTAATCTGGAATTGGGATTCAAGGAGGACATTCGCGATTACGGGATCGGCGCCCAGATCCTGCGCGATCTGGGAGTCCAAAAGCTGCGCTTGTTGACTAACAACCCGCGCAAGATTGTCGGCCTGCAGGGTTATGGTTTGACTGTGGTCGAGCGAGTTCCGCTGGAGGTGCCTCCCCACGAGGCGAACATCGGCTATCTGCGCACTAAACAAGAAAAACTAGGCCATCTCTTTTCTAAACTCCTAACAAAGTCCGAGAAGCAAGCATAGAAGAGCGAGAGAGTTCCATGGCGAACGTGATCGAAGGGAAGCTCAGCGCTCAGGGGATGAAGTTCGGTATCATCGTGAGCCGTTTCAACAACTTCGTGACCGAGAAGCTTCTAGAGGGCGCCCTCGATGGGCTCAAGAGTCATGGGGGAGAAGAGAACAACATCGATATCGTGCACGTGCCAGGGGCATTCGAAATTCCCCTCCTGGCGGGCAAAATGGCTGGCAGCGGCAGATATGACGCGCTGATCTGTCTCGGGGCCGTGATTCGTGGCGAAACCCCTCATTTCGATTATATTGCTGCGGAGGTGAGCCGGGGGATCGCGGATGCCATGTCACAACATCGTATCCCTATTGCCTTTGGCGTCCTGACCACGAATAACGTGGAACAGGCGATGGAAAGGGCCGGCCTCAAGTCGGAGAATAAAGGATTTGAGGCTGCCCTTACGGCGATCGAAATGGTTAACGTGAATCGGGAGATTCCATAGACAATAGGCGAAAGGCGATAGGCAGCAGGCGTAAGGGGGAGGAATCTATTGCCTAGTGCCTGTTACCTTCTGCCTCCTCAGACATGGGTACAAGACGAAAAGCCAGAGAGCTCGCCCTGCAAGCTCTTTATCAAGTGGAGATGACAGGCGACTATTCGCCCCGTGCTATCGAGTTCTTCTTGGCCCATTTCGAGGGCAGCGGCGAAGCGAAGGAATTCGCCCGGCGGCTAGTTTTAGGTGTTCTAGATCACCGGGCCGAGATCGATCGGCTGATCAGGCAATCCACAGACAACTGGAAACTTTCGCGGATGGCCAAGGTCGATCTCATGATCCTGCGCATGGCCAGTTATGAACTGCTTTTTTGTCCGGACATTCCGCTGAACGTGAGCATGGATGAGGCGATCGAAATCGGTAAGCGTTACGGATCGGCCGACTCTCCCACCTTTATTAATGGAGTCCTGGATCAAGTAGCCGTTGCAAGTGGCGCCAAATAGTCGAGTCATCGAGTGATGGAAGAAAGATATTATCCTCAAAAAATTGAGGAAAAGTGGCAACGGATCTGGGAGGAAAAAAAGAGTTTCCGGGTCACGGAGAGTCCTAACCTTCCCAAGTACTACCTCCTGGAGATGTTTCCCTACCCATCGGGCAGGATCCACATGGGGCATGTGCGCGTGTACGCAATCGGCGACGTGCTCGCCCGCTATAAGAGGATGAAAGGCTACAATGTGCTCCACCCCATGGGGTGGGATGCCTTTGGGCTGCCCGCGGAGAACGCTGCGATCGAACGGGGCATCCACCCTGCCAAGTGGACAATGGAAAATATCGCCTACATGCGGGATCAGCTGAAGAAGATGGGCATCTCGTATGACTGGGACCGCGAGATCGCTACCTGCGATCCAGAGTACTACCGGTGGGAGCAGCTGATCTTCATCCGCATGCTCGAGCGCGATCTCGCATACCGAAAGCGCTCGACGGTGAACTGGTGCCCGTCGTGCCAGACGGTCCTGGCCAACGAACAGGTTGAGGGTGGCCGGTGCTGGCGCTGCGAGTCCGAGGTCACCAAGCGTGATATCGACGGCTGGTTCTTCAAGATCACCGCCTACGCGGAGGAGCTGCTCGATTGGTGCGACCGCCTGACTGGCTGGCCCGAACGTGTGATCACCATGCAGAAGAACTGGATCGGCCGTAGCGAGGGCGCGGAGTTCGACCTCGCCGTCGCAGGTCACCCGGACCTCAAGATCCGCGTCTTCACCACCCGTCCCGACACCGTGTTCGGCATGACCTACGCGGTGCTCGCGCCCGAGCATCCGCTGGTCGACGATCTAGTGACCGGTCCTGGAGGGCGGGCCGAGGTGGAGCGCTTCCGCGCCGAGGTGCTGAAGCAGTCCGAGCAGGAACGCATTGCCGAGGACCGCCCCAAGCGGGGCCTCAGGCTTTCTGCGCGCTTGGTCAACCCCTTCAACGGGGTGGAGATCCCGCTGTTCATCGCCGACTACGTCCTCATGATCTACGGTACCGGTGCCATCATGGCCGTGCCCGGGGAGGACCAACGAGACTGGGACTTCGCGAAGACTCACAACCTCGACATCATCAAGACCGTCAGCCGGCCGCTAGGCTGGACCGGCGAGGCCTACACAGGCGACGGCATCAAGATTAACTCCGGCTTCCTCGACGGGCTCACCGTGGCCGAGGCCAAGCGGCGGGTGATCGACTGGCTGGTCGAGCGCGGTCTCGGAGAGGGGAAAATCAACTATCGTCTGCGTGACTGGGGCATCAGCCGCCAGCGCTACTGGGGGGCGCCGATCCCCGTCCTCTACTGCGAGGCCTGCGGCATGGTACCGGAGAAGGAGGAAAATCTCCCGGTTGTGTTGCCGCGCGACGTCCAAATCAGCGGTAAGGGAGGTTCGCCGCTGGCCAGCCATCCGGCCTTCGTCAGCGCCGCTTGCCCCCGCTGCGGCGGTCGCGCCCGGCGCGAGACCGACACCATGGACACCTTCGTTGAGTCGTCCTGGTATTTTCTCCGCTACTGCTCTCCACGCTATGAGGGTGGCATGGTCGAACGGGGCGCTGCGGACTACTGGATGCCGGTCGACCAGTACATCGGCGGCATCGAGCACGCCGTCCTGCATCTACTTTACGCGCGGTTCTACACCAAGGTGCTGCGCGACCTAGGGCTTGTGAAGGTGGACGAACCCTTCAAGGCGCTCCTGTCCCAGGGCATGGTTATCAAAGGTGGCGCCAAGATGTCGAAGTCGAAAGGCAATGTGGTCGCCGACGACGTGATCCGGGAGGCGTACGGCGCCGACACCGGACGGTTGTTCGAGCTGTTCGCGGCTCCTCCGGAAAAGGATCTTGAGTGGAGCGACCAGGGGGTTGAAGGTGCTTACCGTTTTCTTACGCGCCTGTGGCGTTTTACTTTTCAATACCGAGAGGCATTGCGGCGCGCGAATTCCGAACTCGCCCGAGAAGCCGACACGCCACAGCTTAAGGAGCTGCGCCGGCTCATCCATCGCACCATTAAGAAAGTCACGCATGATATCGAAGGGAGATTCCATTTTAACACCGCCATTGCTGTTTTGATGGAGTTGTTCAATTCCCTGAGCCTTGCTGCCAAAGACGAGTCTCAACTAGAGCAGGGGACGGACCTCATCAAGAGCGGGCTGGAGACCATTATTGTTCTTCTGTATCCCTTCGTGCCCCATATCACCAGCGAGCTTTGGGAAAATCTGGGCCAGGACAAGACACTGACTGAGGTGCGCTGGCCTAGCTATTCAGAGGATGCGCTGGAGGAAGAACGGCTGCTGGTTGTGGTTCAGGTTGATGGAAAAGTGCGCGGCAGAATTACGGTCCCCGCGGACGCAAGCAGCGAATCTATTGAGGCAGAGGCTCTGGCGGACCCAAAGGTTAGGGGATTTCTTGCGGGCAAAGAGATCCACCGGGTGATCCAGGTTCCGCGTCGTCTGGTGAATATTGTTCTGGAGGGATGAACATGACAAATGTTGGTTTCGAGTTTCGAGTCTCGAGTTGCGAGGCACAAATGCGAAAGCCGAAAGCCAAGACCCGAAACTACTTTATGGGGCTTGGCCTGTTTCTTCTTGTGGCGGGCGGATGTGGCTATCAGTTTTCCGGGAAGGGAGAAGCGTTTCCCAAAGATGTCCGAACAGTTTTTGTCGAACCCTTCATCAATAAGAGTCGGGATGTTGGCGTTGAAGTGGAGATAACTTCGGCCCTTAAGAGCGAGCTTCACCGGCGCGGGCAGCTTGAGGTCGTGGACCGACCCGAAGAGGCCGATGCGACCCTCAGCGGGGTGGTTCGCTCTTTGGGGAGCCGGGTTGTCGCGGTGAACCGCAAAGACGAAGTTCTTCAATATGAGTTGGCGCTGGTTGTCGACGCGACTTTTCGGCGGCGCAACCCGGACGAAATCCTGTGGCGTGCCCAGGGGCTCAGCCTCACAGAGTTATACAGCGGCTCAAGGGGGGCCGTCGTGACGAGCTCTTCCGATTTTAAGACAAGGAATTTGAATCCCGTTGACGTGCGTCAGTTCACCGATATCCAACTCACCGAAACTCTGAACCAGGAAGCTAAAGAGCGGCTCGTGGATAGATTCGCTCACGAGTTGCACCAGAGGCTCCTGGAGATGTTTTGACGGGAACCTAGGACTACGAGGAAGATGCTATCCGGTTGACCGACCTCGACAGGCGGGACAACCAACGCGAGGCGGTGTTGGATTTGAGAATACCTTTGTTGACGGCTTTGCCCAGTGCCTCATTAACCTCTCTGAGATGATTCGAAGCGTTTTCCCGATCCTTCGCATCTACCAAATGTTTAACCTTCTTAATGAGGGTTCTGATCCGGGACTTGACTTGCTGGTTTCTCACCCTTCTTTTCAAACTCTGGTGATGTCTCTTGATCACTGATGGATGAACTGCCAAGGAAGACCTCCTACTGATTAGTGTTTTCTGTTTATCACCTGCCCCAATAGGAGTCAACGCAATGGAAGACGAACGGTTTTGGGTCGAATAAGGCGAATCGCGCGGCGTCGACTGTTGAGGTCAGAGAGGCGCTCCAATAGTGACTTTCTAGTAAGTTAGCGATTCGCAGAGAGTTTCAGTGCTCGTAATTTGGGCAATCCGCTGGCGTCAGCTATCTTTCGCCTTGCGGCGCGCCTCCTCTTCAACTTATCAACAACTTATGAACAGTTCGCGTGAATTTTTGTTTTCGTTCGGGGAAAAATTATTTTCTTAGTGACGGCGGAATTCTATTTTTTCCTGCTTCTTGTGAAGTTGACTGCGTGAATCAATGACCGCGTCGCTGTTACTTGTGCACTTAGTAATTCCACGGCTCTTCTGCTAGAATGCGAAAGTCATTTAAAGAATGAAATGAGAGACAAGGTATTTCCTTACAAGATGATCCTGTGGATCATCGGAACTCCGCTCCTCGCCGCCATTCTCGCGGCCGGTGCCTTGATCTACTACTTCGGACATGATCTGCCCAGCCGGCTCGATCTCATGTCCAATTACCGACCGGCCGTAGTCAGCGTGGTCTACGACGGAGAGGGCGTGCCGATCGGAGAGTTCTATCATCAGAGAAGAGTGGTTGTTCCGTTGGATCGTATTCCTGAGCATGTGATCCAGGCATTCCTTGCGGCCGAGGATACGCGCTTTTTTAAGCACAAAGGGGTGGACTTCTTTGCGGTCTTTAGAGCGCTTATCTCAAATCTAAGAAGAGGCGAGATCCGCCAAGGAGGAAGCACCCTGACTCAACAGTTGGTGCGCGCTTTCTTTCTCACCCCTGAAAGAACGTGGACGCGCAAGATCCGCGAAGCGATACTGGCCTATCGGGTGGAAAGAAATCATACCAAGGAAGAAATCCTCTACCTTTATCTGAACCAGGTCTATTTCGGTCACGGCAACTACGGCATAGAGGCTGCGAGCAAAGATTACTTTGGCAAAGGAGTTCAAGATCTTAACGTGGCTGAGGCTGCTCTGCTGGCCGGTCTCCCCCGTTCTCCTAGCCGCAGCTCTCCTTACAGAGACTTCTTTTCTGCAATGGATAGGCAGCGATACGTTCTTCGTAGGCTGTATAGGGAAGGATTTATTACTGCGTCGGCCTACCAGGATAGACTACAGACTACGATCCGTCTGACTCCTGCTCCACTTTTAGATTCTCTGCTCTCTCCTTATTTTGTTGGCGACGTTGGTCGTTATAGCGTATGACGGT
>Ga0066710_100001097_pt1 | contig 19177 bp, 17 predicted proteins | sample GraSoiAngelo_159_FD_79666 | JGI IMG/M metagenome (GOLD analysis project Ga0066710, IMG submission 79666) | Grasslands soil microbial communities from the Angelo Coastal Reserve, California, USA - 14_1009_16_40cm | ecosystem: Environmental > Terrestrial > Soil > Grasslands | place: USA... | reverse complement strand
CGCTCCATCGATGTCGAGGACGAGCTCCGAAGTATGGCCCTGAGCGCGATGGAGTCCGCGGGGTCGAGCTTCAGCTCCCCCGCGAGGTGCCCTTTGGAGCGCGAGAACGTCATACAAATGCCACTGAAATGCCGGCCGACACGTGGGGTGGCCATCGGGGTATCCTCGCGCGCGTGGACCCGCATCGCGAGATCGAGCTGAAGCTCGACGCGTCGCTGGAGGATCTGCGGCGCCTCCAGCGACACCCGCTCGTGCGGAGCCTCTCGCAGGGGCGCGCGGTCACCCGGACGCTCGAGTCGGTGTACTACGACACGGAAGACCACGACCTGGCCCAGGCGAACGTCGGATTGCGCGTGCGCCGCGATCGGTCGCAGCGCGTCCAGACCGTGAAGGGCGAGCGCTCGGCGTCGGGGGGTCTGTTCGAACGCACCGAGGTCGAGGTGGCGATCGATCGCGACGAGCCCGACCTCTCGCTGATCCCCGATCCGCAATTGCGCGCGCGCCTCGCCGAGATCGCGGACGGCAAGCCGCTCGTAGCGATCTTCTCGACGGAGTTCCGCCGCACGCGGCGCGTGCTGCGCAAGGGCGAGACCGAGTGGACGCTCGACATCGACGTGGGAGGCATTGCCGCGGGCGAACGGCAGGTGCCCGTGCACGAGGTCGAGCTCGAGCTGCGCGCGGGCGATCCGGCGCAGCTGTTCGATTTCGCGCTGCAGTTGCACGAGCGGCTCGACCTGCGGCCCGCCGCGCGCAGCAAGGCCGAGCGCGGCTATGCGCTGGCGCGCGGCGAGGGCGCTGGCTCCCAGTCCACGCGGCGCGTGCATCTCGAGGCGGACGCCGCCCTCGAAGACGTGTTCGGCGCGGCGCTCTCGCAATGCCTTGCGCACTTCACGGCGAACGCCGACTGTGCGAGTGAAGGCGTCGATCCGGAGGGCGTGCACCAAATGCGCATCGGCGTGCGGCGTGCGCGCGCGGCGCTAGCGCTGTTCGAGCCGCTGCTGCCGGCGGACCGCGTGCACTTCTTCCGCTCCGAGCTGCGGTGGCTCGGCAGGGAGCTCGGCTCCGCGCGCGATCTCGACGTGTTCGTGCGCGGGGTGTTAGCCGACAGCGCGCACCATCGCCCCGGAGACGCCGCGCTCGAGCGCCTGCGCGGCGAGGCGCTCGCGCTGCGCGCGGAGTGCTACGACGGCGTGCGCGCGTGCATCGGATCGCGGCGCTATGCGCGGGTGGTGCTGGAGCTCGGCGGGTGGATCCACGCGCGCGGCTGGCTGGCGCACGCCTCGAGCGAGGACGCGCTGCGCTGGCTACAGCCGGCGCGCGCCTTTGCCGAGACCGAGCTGGACCGGCGCCACCGCAAGATCGGCCGCATCGCCGACCAGCGCGACCAATCCGACGCCGCACGCCACGCGCTGCGGATCGAGCTGAAGAAACTCCGCTATGCGAGCGAGTTCTTTCGCGACCTCTATCGCGGGCACGGCGCCAAGCGCTTCCTGCGCCGGGTCGGGCGCGTGCAGTCCGCGCTCGGGCGCCAGAACGACGTCGCCACCGCGGAGCAGATCCTCGCGGCGCTGCTCGCACGGCTCGGCCCCGAGCGCGCGCGCGAGCACGACCGCGCCGCGGGCTTCGTCGAGGGCTGGTCGGAGCGGCTCGCCGAGAACGCGCGGCGCGAGACCGAGCACGCCTGGGACCGGTTCGAACGCGCGCGGGCGTTCTGGTAGCCCTTCACCGAATCGCCACGGAATCGTCCCGCCTTTCTCGCGCGAACGACGCACGGCGAGACCGATGTCTTCCATACGATAATGCTATGACCAGCGTCGCCACGTGCGTTTCCGTTCTCGCCGCGCTCGCTGCACTGCTCGTCGCGGGAGTCGCAATGCGCGGCGAATCCACGAGAGAGCGGCTGGACGCGGTCGGCGCGCAGCCGGATCCGCTCGTCGGAACGCTGAGCGACGAAGAGCTCGGCAAGTTCGCCGTGGTCGACATGGCCGACGCGCTCGATCGCGCCGTGGGAACGCACGCCGCGAAGTAGCCGGTCCTCAGGACTGCGGCGATCCGATCCGAGTTCCCGTCACGCTCTCGACGATCCCGTTGTTCTTCTCGGCTGAGATCGTCCACTGCGCGATGTACGGCCGAGCCTTCGCGTACGCGAGGAAATCACGCAGCAGGCCGCCGTTCATGCCCAGGAACAACGCCTCCATCTGCTCCTGTGGGAAGTCGTTTCCATCGCGATAGAAGTCGGCGAGCCACGCGAACATGAACAGCGGCTCGGAGGTCGTCCAGACTGAGTCGAGCTCGGTCCGATGGGGCGCCCAGCTCTTTCGGTACAGGTGCGCCGCGAGCGGAAAGACTTCTCGGTTCTGCTCGCTGTCCGGGTGCAGGATGTGGATCAGCGCGACGTAGCGGTACGCAAGCTCGAAGTTCTCTTTTGCGATCTGCGTTTCGGCGAGCTCCTTCAGGCCCGCCGGGTCGCCCATCGCCTCCGCGACGGGTCGCGACTCGGGCGATCCGAACAGGGTGGCGCAGCTGCTCAACGCGACGCCGGCGGACAGCGCGGCGCAGAGCCGCGCGGCGGTTCGGACGGTCATTTGTTCGAGCTCCCCGTGTCGAGTGCGGACTCCAGTTTCGCGATCGCGCCCGGTTGCCAGGCGTCCTGATAGAGCACGCGGCCCTCGTCCGTCACCAGCATCACGTTCGGAATCGGAGTTCCCTCCCGCAACAGCGTCCTCGTGTATGGCTCCGAGAGATGTTCGAAGACGAACGGCACGAGCAAATCGCTCGCGCGCAGGCGCTTCACGATCTCCGCGTTCGAGTGTTCGCCCTGGGGAAACAGCATGATCTCCACGTCGCTGCGCTTCGCGAGAGGCCGGAGCGCGTTGGCGAGTCCCGCGAAGCTTTCGTGGCTAACGTCCGCGAATACGCATAGAAAGCGGTGGTGTTCCGCGAGCTGCTCCGGGCGCAGCGACGTCGGCGGGTCCGAAGCAGGATCGACCACCTTCATCGCGAATGCGTTGACGAAGTTCGGGGTCGGCTTCGCCAGCTCACCCCGCTGGATCCGGTTTGCCTTCTCGACCAGATCGGTCTTGGCGATCGGCACCTCGTACTTTCCATCGCGCGCGAAGTCGATCCGCGCGACCTGCCCGGGCTCTACGCGGATCAGCACGCCGTCGGTGCCCGCCGGCAGCCGCTGGTCGCGCCCGGGCGGCTGCCACGCCTCGGTCAGTGCCGCGCGGTAGGGCCAGAACTCGTCGTGGTCGAATAGATTCCCTGCCGTGACCACGTCGGTGGACGCGGCGCCGAGGCACGACGCGAGGGTGCCGAGCACAGCGTGCAGGGAGGATCGGGCTCTCATTTCCTCTCCAAAAGAGAGAGCCGCCACCTCGAAAGAGGTGGCGGCTCTCTCTTTTCGAACTCCGTTCAGTTCAGCATCGGGAACGGCGGCGTCGGAGCCCGAGCAGGCTAAGCCCACCTGCGAGTAGTGCCACCGTGGAGCCCGGCTCCGGCAACGTCGAGATCGCGACGTTGTCGATCATCGGCTCCGCTCCACCCGGGCCCGGCGCGAAATTGAGGCGCACGCACCCGCTCTGGCTGGCCCCGGGCGCCAGCGCGATGTCGTAGCGGGTGTCGGCCGACGTGAGCAGCACCGAGCCGAAGCCCGCGTAGGCCCCGCAGTTAGGCGCGAACTCGACCCCGACGGTCGAGCTGCAGCCCGGCGGATCGCACGTGAGCGGGCCGCCGTTGGGGCCGCCGCCGGAGACCGTCCGGCCGCCGAAGCTGACGCTCCAGCCGCCCGCCGAATGACCGACGCCCAGATCGCCCTTGAACACGACGCTGACGTTGTTCGACGCCTGCATCGCGAGCAGGTTCTGGAACTGCTGCCCCTCGGAGCGCAGCACAGAGGACTCGTCGAAGTTGGCCTTGCCGGCTCCGAGCGCCTGCCAATGCTCCCTCTTGTTCGAGCGGATCGGGCCGTCCACGTTCGGCACCGCACAGCCCGCGGGCTTGAGCGGCTCGTTCACGCCGACATCGCGGCGCTGACAGTTCATCACGCCCGCCGTGGGCAGGAAGTTCCCCGCCGGGAGGGTGGCCATGCCGAACGCCGCCGCCCCGCTGCCCGCGTTGAACGTCGGATCATAGTCCGAGTAGTTCGCGGGCAGGTTGGTGCCGACCGGGGTCAAGCTCCCCGGCTCCTGGAAATTGGAAAAGTCCCAGCCTGCGACGACCTCTCGGGCTTGACCGGCGCCGGCCACGAGCACCGACAGCGCGATCACCGGAGCCATTGCGCGCAATTTGTGGTTCATGTCGTTCACCTCTGGCGCTATTGGGGTTGGTGATCACAGCAGGCCAACGTGGTTGAGCACGGTCCAGCCGTCGGTCCAGAGCGGCTGCCCGGGCGGGAACGCGCCGCGGTAGGTCGCCGCGCGGTCGAGGCCCGGGAGGCGCGGCGTGATGCCGCAGTTCGCGCCGGCACCCGCCGGCCGCGGATCGTACGCGGGCCCGGCGGTCCACACCTTGCCGTTGAACTTCGGGTTCTCCTGCACGAGGCCGGTGAACGTCGCGCCGGTCAGGTCATTGTGGTAGTTCAGGCCACCGCCACAAGCGCCGTTCTGCGTGTCGAAGTTCGCGAAGTTGTCGCCGTTGGTGCCCAGCTGGATCTCCGCGGCGGCCAGCGGCCCCGTGTCCCTGCACGAGGTGGCAATGACGCGGGCCAGGTCCTTGTTCAGGATGTCGGCCTCGTCGTAGCCCGTGGTGGACTGGTTCACGCTCGTGTCCACCTTGACGCAGGGCTGCGCTCCGTTGTTGACGAACAGGCTGTTCACCACCTGGCCCGCCGCGCCGCGGCGCCACTGAGCACCGGCGGTTGCGGCGGCCGCCGCCACCGGCGGGTTCGGATTCGAGCCGCCATCCGGGATGTTGCCGATACCGGTGTAGTTGGCGATGTAGAACGCCGGGAACGGCCATCCCGCCGTGTCGGTCGAGGCGGGCACCAGCGCCCGCGGGTCGGCCGGGTACACGGCGTTCGAGTACGCCGTGCGCGTGTTGATGTTGAAGTTGCCGTTGCCCGGCTCCTGCTCGTAGTCGCCGCCGTCGGCCTCGACGAACTTGTCGCCACCGGCCTGCCCGTAGATCGCGCCGCCATCGTTCTTGAAGAACGGCTTGATGCCGAGCAGGAACTGCATCGAGCCCGTGTAGCCCCAGTCGACGTCGTACATGTCGTCGCCGACGTACTCGGCTACGAGATGGTTGACCGCCACCGTGCCGCCGAATAACTCGAACGCGTCGTCGTAGTTCGCGTAGACCTCGTTGAACTCGAAGATCGTGTTGTCGCCCACGGCGCAAAGGGTGAAGCCGTTGATCTCGTTGCTGCTGGCGAGCTCGTCACCGCCGTGCATCACCTCGGTGTACCGGACGATGCCGGACGAGTCGTGCGGCTCGAGGCCGCCGCAGGTCCCGTCGGTGGGGTTGAAGCCCGGGATCGCGAGCCCCTCGACGAAGCCCGTGCCGTGGCCGAGCGGCGTCGCCTGCTGGTTCGCGAGGTTGGTCGGCGCGCGGCCGAGCAGGAGCACGCCGCCCCAGAGCTTGATCGCCTCGACCCCGTTCGCCATCAGCGGCTCGAGCGGGTTCGTCTTCGGATTGGGATCGCAGAAGGTCGGCGTCGGATCGGGGCCATTCGCCGCGATCGCGCCGGCGTAGCCCGGCCACGGGTCGAAGAAGCCGTCGCCGTTGCCGTCGTCGCAGGTCCCATCGCCGTTGTTGTCGACGGCCGCGGTCGTGAAGATGATCGGGTTGTTCGCGGTGCCGTCGGAGATCAGCTTGCCGCTGCGCGTGATGACCAGCGCACCGGGGGTGCCGTCGACGGTCCCGGCCACCGCGCGCCGCGGCTGCCCGCGCACGACCGTGCCAGGCAGGATCGTCAGCGTCGCGCCGCTCTTCACGAAGATCGGCTCTTCGAGGCAGATCGGGCTGGGGTTGGCGCCCCCGCCCCAGGTGGTGTTCACCGTGATGTTCGTCGGGACGCCGTCGCCCTGAGTACCGACGATCGTATTGCACGCCTGGGCGCTGGCCTGGCCGGCGAAGCCGGCGACCGCCAGCGCGATCGCGGACAGGAAGGGGAGAGCTTTGCGCATGACTAATTGCCCCATCATTGGTGTGGTGGTTCCGTTGGTAGTGACGAGGAAGTGGCAGCCGCGATGAAAGGCTCGGTCGCGGCGCCGCGCACCATCGCAGCGCGGGATGGCCGGAGTGCATCGAAACCGTGACGTTCTGGTGTGCGCTGTATGGACAGTTGGTGCCCCCCTACGGGGGACCGGCGGACACTGACAACTGCGCGCCGGAACCGGCTCAGAACGTCCAGCTGAGCTGGAAGGAGTGGTCGCGTCCCCGTCGGTACTGACGCTCCGCGACCTTGTGCGCGGTCTGGTCCTTGTCGTAGATGATCCGCCGGGCGCTGTCCGTGAGATTCTTGGCGCTGAACTTGACCGCGACGCCCCGCCACAGCTTCTGGCTGACGATCAGGTCGAGCTGCCCGTACGAGTCGACGTACCGGTCGAGCGTGAGCTGCGTGATGTTCCCGGACTGGTCCGGCGTCGCGACCCCCGCCGCGTCGAGCACGTCGCTGATCGCGAAGTAGGCGAGCGTCACCTGGGTGCCCCAGACCGGGTGGTCGAACGTGATGTCGGCGTTGGCGATCCACTCGGGCTGGCCGTACAGGCGGCGCTTCCGCTCGAGGCCCTGGTACGGCGTCGGGGCCGGCGGGTTGCGGATGCCCTGCGGATTCCCGTCGGTGTCCCCGAAATATTCGGTCGAGCGCTGGATCTCGGCGGTGCTCCGGTGCACCTCCGCGTCGAAGTAGGAGTAGTTCCCGCCGATCGAGATGTAGTCGAGGAACTCGAACAGGTCGCGATTGGGGATCTCCCAGCCCACGAAGTCGAAGGTCGAGAGAGTGAGGCTCTTGCGCGCCTCGAACTCGATGCCGCGGATCTTCCCGTCGCTCGGATTGTTGAAGAACGTCCGGAACGTGTCGTCCGACGTGTTCTCGAAGCGGGACGGATCGCGAATCACGATCTGTTCGATCGGCTTCTCGATGTTCTTGTCGAAGATGCTCACCGCGAACAGGTCGGAGAAGCTTCCCCAGACGAACTCGGCGCGCGCGTCCCAGCTCTCCACGTGCGAGAGCTGGAGCTGGGGATTGCCGACGGTCAGCTCGTCGGTCTTGCCGCTCGACGCGACGGAGACGTAGTAGCCGAGCTCGCGGAACGACGGCCGCGCTTCGCTCTGGGAGTAGGCGCCGCGCAGCGTCATCCAGCGGAACGGGCGGTAGTTGATGCCCGCGGCGGGCAGCGCGTACTTCTTGTCGATCTTCCCGTTGAGGAGCTGGCGGATCTCGGCTGCGTTGATCAGATCGACGCACTGGCCGCTGCCGAACTGGCCGTCGGGGATCGGATTGCCGGCCTGGTCCCGGCACGGCCCGCTCGGAACCTTGATGCCGAGGATCTGATCGTTGTACGGCGGAGGCCGGCTGAACTCGCGGACGGGGTTGTCGAGGCGATCGAAGAGCAGGTACTTCGTCGGAAAGATCGCGTTTCCGGAGCCGTCGAACGAGATCTCGTGGGGCTGGAACGGATCGTTCTTCGACTCGATCTGGATCCACTCGAGGCGCACGCCCCCGAGCAGGTCGACGTCTTCCCAGAACGTGCCCTTGCCGTCGATGTGCAGCGCCTGGATCTCGCGGGTCGCCTCGCTCGTCGTGGACCGGACGCTCGAGAACGTGCCGTCGGGCTCGCGATGCAGCGCGGTGGAGAAGATCCGATCCCCGACCTGCGACAGCGTGTCGCCCCAGATCGCATATTGCGACGTGCCGATGCAGCCCTGGGCCTCGGGACAGTTGATCGACAGCTGATCGCCCGACAGAAACCGCGCATCCACGTCGCGCTTCGCATGCTCGTACCACAGGCCAGCGCGTAGCTCCCCGCTCAGCGAGCGCAGCGGCTCGAGCTTGTATTCACCGTCGCCGCGGGCGAAATACTGCTCCTCGTCGATGTTGTTCCCGGTCGCGAACAGGCCCTTGCGCACGATGTACTGGCCGGGCCCGAGCGCCGCGGTGGAGTGCGGGAACACGGTCGGGATCCTCAGCGGGATCCTAGGGTCGTCCGTGATCGGCGTGAAGCCGGGCGGGCAGCTCAGCACCGTGATCCCGTAGATGCCGCACGGGTCGTAGGTGATGCGCGCATCCAGCACGGTCTCGTCCTGGCTCGTCGTCGCGTAGTTCGCGGCCCACGAGGCATGCAGGCCGTCGGCCCACTGGTCGAGGATCTCGTCTCCGTTCAGCTGGTAGACCTGGAGATCGCGACTGATGTCGAACGAGCGGCTCTCGTAGAAGTTTGCGAAGAAGGGGGGGCCCACGAAGATCGGCGTATCGGGGGAGGGGGGGTTTCCCACGTTGGCGATCCACGCGCGCGGCGAGCCGTTCACGCCCGGCCGGAACGAGGTCGTCCCGCGGAAGTCGCCCGGGGTGATGTCGTCGCCGTTCGCGAACTTGGCGAGGACCGGGCCGTAGTCGAAGCCGGGCAGGAAGCCGTCCTCGCGGAAGCGAACCTTCTCGGTGTCCTTGCGTGTATAGAAAATGGATGCACTAACGCTGTGGTCGCCGAGCTCGTCGAGGTCGAAGCCGAAGTCCCCGTAGACCGTGAGCTGCTTGTTGTTTGCGCTGGTCGTCTCGTCGAACCGCCCGTCGGTGAGGCTGAGCTCGCCGAACGCCAGGTCTCCGGCCGGGAAGTGCGCCGACGCGCCGGCCTTCGCGGGCTGGCGGCCCTCCTTCCATCCCTTCTCCGTACCGTCCGTGACCTCGTAGTTTCCGAGCACCTTGAAGCGGATCTCGCGGTCGAGCCAAGACGTGCGGCCCCGGAGGTCTCCGCCGAACTCGCTGTTCAGCGCGTTCAGCCCCTCCGTCTCGTGGCCCACCGGGTTCAGGTCCCTGAACTCGATGAAGCGGTCGTAGGCGTTGTCGTTGATGCCGGTCTTCGCCCGGAACGAGATCTCGATCGGATTCTCGGGATGCGACGGCGTCAGGATGTCGATCGAGCCGCCCGAGGAGTTGCTCGGCAGCTGCGCCGCGAAGTTCTTCGCGACCACCGTCTGATCGACGACGGGAACAGGTCGAGCTGCACCGACTGGCGCTCGGGATCGGGACTCGGCACGGGGGCGCCGTTGTAGAGCGTGCTGCTGTAGCGGTCCTCGAGCCCGCGGATGATCGCGAACTGCCCGTCGACGACGTTCACGCCCGCGACCCGCTTGAGTGCGTCGGCCATGTCGACCGCCGCGAACTTGGAGAGGTCGCCGGCGCCTAGCACGTTGACCATCTCGTCGGAGGTGGTGCGCCGCTCGAGCGCACTGAGCAGCTCGTGGGCCTTGTCGGTGTGGACGACCATCACCTCGATGTCGCCCCCTGCGGCCGCCTCCTCAGGCGACTCGGGCGGCCGCGGCGGGAGCGGGAAGTCCGCGCGGTTGTCCTGTCCCGCGAGCACCTCGAAGTCGGCGAGGCTCGCGGCGCGGTAGCCCGATTTCGAGAAGTCGATGCGGTAGCGGCCGGCGGGAATGCGCTCGAACGCGAATGCGCCGTCGGCGTTCGTGGTGGCGAGCTCCTGGCGCGGCTCGCCGCCGGCGGCCGGCGCCGGAGCGTTGAGCACGACCGTCACGCCTTCGACGGGGGCGGCGCTCTCGCCGTCGACCACGCGCCCGACGACGCGTCCCTCGCCCGCGCCCGCCGGCTCGGAGAGTGGCTGCGCCGGCGCGGGACCGGCGACCGCCGCGACGATCAGCAGGAAGACGGAGCGAAGCGCTGCCCCCCGCAGCAGCGAGTCCCTGCGAATCATGCGGAGGGAACCCTACTCGCGTGCCTCAGCGTCCGGCCGGACGTTCGCGTGAGAAATCCGAGGCGATCTCGTTACGCGAGCGGAACGGCGATTGCCTCGGTCTGCCCTCGTGCCCTCGCGCGATCGTCGCCGAATCGCCCTTTCTTCACACGTCCGTCACACAGAAGTCACGAGTCCTTTGGCGGGCGCGGATAGCGTTCGCGCGACTTCGGACCCCCCGAAGCGCCACGAACATCCGAGGAGTGCATTCGTGAAGACGATCGTGCGTTCGCTGTCCACCGCGGCTGTGCTGATCCTGCTCGCCGCGGCGTCCGCCGGCCGCGCTGTGGCCGAGGAGAAGAAGGAAGAGCCGACGCTGTCGGAGATCGTGAACATCCTGCGCGAGAAGGGCCTGATCGACGACGAGCAGTACGCCGCGCTCGCGTCGAAGGCCGCCAAGGAGCAGGCGAAGCGCAGCTGGACCGATCGGATCTCGCTGTTCGGCGACCTGCGCGGGCGCTTCGAGTCGTTCAACTACAACCAGGATATCTACACCAAGTCCATCGGTGCGCATCTGAGCGATCGCTACCGCGCCCGCTACCGGGCGCGGCTCGGCGTGACCGCCGATGTGGTGAGCCGCGCCGCCGTCACGCTCCAGATGAATACCAACGGCGCGGATCCGCGCAGCGGCAACCAGACGCTCGGCAGCGGCAACGACTTCGACAAGGACGAGTTCCGGCTCGATCTCGCCTACATGACGCTGACGCCGACGCCCAAGGGCGAGCTCACCGGGATCGAGAATGGCTATCTCGGAATCGACGCCGGCAAGGTGAAGAACCCGTTCATCTGGAAGCTGCTGCCCGCCGACAACCTGCTGTGGGACAACGACATCAATCCCGAGGGCGCGAACCTGCGCATCACGGGCGGCTCGGGTCCGGTGCTCCTGTTCGCGAACGGCGGCATCTACGTGATCGATGAGAACGCCACCGGGAAGGATCCACTGGTCGGCGGCGGTCAGATCGGCGGATCGGTCAAGCTCGCCGACTGGGTCACGCTCGGCGCGCGCGGAACGCTCTACCACTTCTTCTCGCTCGACGACGACTTCTTCACGCGCGCGGCCTCCAACCCCACTGCCCCGGGCGGGACCGGCGGCAACATCATCGACGGCCTCTCGCGCCGGAACGGCTCGATCCAGATCGCGGAGGGCTCCGCGTTCGTCACCTTCGTCCCGCACAAGCTGTTGCCGGTGACCTTCTACGGGACCTTCGCCCACAACCTGTCCGCACATCCGTCGCTCGTGAGCAACGCCGACAGCGAGGACGACGCGTGGACGGCCGGCGTGCTGGTGGGCGACTACGTCTCGCTGGTCGCGATCGGGTTCGCCTACTACTACGTCGAGGCGAACGCGTTCCCGTCGATGTACCTCGAGAGTGACGTGCTCGACGGCACGCCGAACCGCCAAGGCTACATGGTGAGCCTGCGGCGCCAGCTGTTCGAGAACGTCGAGCTCGGGCTGCGCGGCTTCAAGTCGAAGCGGATCGAGGGCGGGACGGCGTTCGTGAACTCGGGACCCGCGTCGGACCGCCTGCGCGGGCAGGCCGACCTCACATTCAAGTTCTGAGCGGTGCGGGCGCGAGATCGTTCACCGTCACGTCACGCGATCGTGCGATGGCGGTCATGCGCCCTGCCTAGAGTCGACGCGCTGTCCATTCACCATCGACGAACAGGAGGGGGAATGATGTCCCTCACGACTCGCGGTACGTGCGCGGTGCTCGCAGCGACCGCCCTGCTGGCGGCGGCGCCGGCGGGTGCGCGCGATCAGATCCGCATCGTCGGCTCCTCGACCGTCTATCCGTTCGCCACCGCGGTCGCCGAGGAGTTCGGGCGCAGCAGCAAGTTCAAGACCCCGATCATCGAGAGCACGGGCACCGGCGGCGGCATGAAGCTGTTCTGCGCCGGCGTGGGCGTGGAGCACCCGGACATCACCAACGCCTCGCGCCGGATCAAGCAGACCGAATTCGATCAGTGCGCCAAGAACGGCGTCAAAGAGATCACCGAGCTGAAGATCGGCTACGACGGAATCGTGGTCGCGAACGCGAAGAAGTCGACGCGCTACAAGGTCTCACTCCAGCAGCTGTTCCTCGCGCTGGCGAAGCAGGTCCCCGCGCCGGGCGGCGGGCTGGTGGCAAATCCGAACAAGACCTGGAAGGACGTCGACGCGTCGCTGCCGAACGTGAAGATCGAGGTGCTCGGCCCGCCCCCCACCTCGGGCACGCGCGACGCCTTCGACGAGCTCGTGATCGAGGGCGGCTGCAAGACCTATCCCGACCTGGCGGCGCTCAAGGACAAGGACGAGGCCCAGTACAAGTCGATCTGCCTCGCGGTGCGCGAGGACGGCGCCTACGTGGAGGCGGGCGAGAACGACAACCTGATCGTGCAGAAGCTCGCCGCCAACCCCAACGCGCTCGGCGTGTTCGGCTACAGCTACCTCGAGCAGAACATGGACAGGATCCAGGGCAGCGTCGTCGGCGGCGTCGAGCCCACGTTCGAGAACATCGCGAGCGGGAAATACCCGGTGTCGCGTCCGCTGTTCATCTACGTGAAGAACGCGCACATCAAATCGATTCCGGGAATCCGCGAGTACGTGGCCGAGTTCACGAGCGAGAAGGCGATCGGGGACGAAGGCTACCTCGCGGAGCGCGGCCTGATCCCGGCGGCGAAGGCCGAGCGGGAGAAGTCGCGAGCGGACGCCAAGAGCCTGCCCATGTTGACGCTCTCCGCCGGGAAATAGGCCGGGCGGCGTGCTCACCCTGATCGCCGCGATCGCCGTCCTCGCGGTCGGCGGATTCGTGCTCGCGCGCGGCCGCGCGATGGCGATCGCGGCGAGCGGCGGCGCGCGGCTGCACTCGCTTCCGGCCTACTACGGTTGGTACGGCGCGCTCTGGAGCGCGCTGCCCGGGCTCGCGGTGATCGTGCTTTGGCTCGCCACCGCGCCGTCGCTCTTGCCGTCGCTCGCGCTGGCTCCGGGAGTGGCGGCGCCCGAGGATCCCGCGCAGCGCGAGCTGTTCTGGAACGACGTCGAGAACCTCGCGCGCGGAAACGTCGCCGCGGAGAGCGCGAGCGACGCGGTGCGAACGACGGCCAATCGCTATGTCGCGCTGCGCGAGCGCGCGCTCGCGGGCGCGCTCGCGCTCACCCTGGTGCTCGGGCTCGCGGGCGGTGTCTTCGCGCTGCGCGCCGTCCGACCCGCACTCGCCGCGCGCGTCCGCGTCGAACGCTTCCTGCGCGGGGTGCTGCTGCTCTCTTCGACGCTCGCGATCCTCGTGACGATCGGGATCGTGCTTTCGCTCGTGTTCGAGACGGCGCGCTTCTTCGAATCGGTGACGCTGCGCGAGTTCCTACTCGGGACCGAGTGGAGCCCGCAGATCGCGCTGCGCAGCGATCAAGTCGCGAGCTCGGGCGCGTTCGGCGCCGTTCCCGTGTTCGCGGGGACGCTCTTGATCACCGCGATCGCGATGCTGGTGGCGGTGCCGATCGGCCTGTTGTCGGCGATCCACATGACGTTCTACGCCAGCGCGCGCGCGCGCGACGTCCTGAAGCCGCTGCTCGAGATCCTCGCCGGCGTGCCGACCGTGGTGTACGGCTTCTTCGCGGCGCTCGTCGTGGCGCCTGCCGTGCGCAGCCTCGGCGCCGCGGCGGGACTCTCGGTGGCGTCCGAGAGCGCGCTCGCTGCGGGCCTCGTGATGGGGATCATGATCGTGCCGTTCGTCTCGTCGCTCTCCGACGACGCGATCACCGCGGTGCCGATCTCCTTGCGCGACGGATCGTTCGGGCTCGGCGCGACGCGCTCGGAGACGATCCGGCTCGTGATCATCCCCGCCGCGCTGCCGGGGATCGTCGGCGGCTTCCTGCTCGCGGTGTCGCGCGCGATCGGCGAGACGATGATCGTGGTGATGGCGGCGGGGCTCGCGGCGAACCTGACGCTCAATCCGCTCGACGCCGTGACGACGGTGACCGTGCAGATCGTGACGCTCTTGACCGGCGATCAGGAATTCGACAGCCCCAAGACGCTCGCGGCCTTCGCGCTCGGCCTCACGCTGTTCGCCGTCACGCTCGCGCTGAACGTCGCCGCGCTGCGGATCGTGAAGCGGTACCGGGAGAAGTATGACTGACAGCAAGCGGCCGAAGGCCGCGCGCAGCGACCGCAAGCCTCGCGCAGCGAGCCTAAGGCGAGCGAGGACCATCAGGCGGGCGCGCGAAGTCGAACAGGTGGCCTCCGATGACGGGACCGCTTCGGGATGCGCGTCGTGAGCCTGCCCGTGAATGCGGAATCACCCGGAGCGCGCTGGGCATCGCTCGCGATGCGGGACCACCTGCGCCGCCGCCATCGCGCGGAGCGCCGATTCCGGCGCGCGGGCGTCGTCGCGATCGGGCTCGCACTCGTCGGGCTCGCGACGCTGCTCGCGAGCATTGCGTGGAATGGCTGGTCGGCGTTCCGCGCGACCGAGATCCAGCTGGACGTCGTGTTCGATCGGGCGCTGTTCGAGGGCGCTGCCGATGCGTCACCGGAAGAGCGCGAAACGCTGCTCGCGGGCGCCGACTACGCCGCGCTCGTGCGCAACGCGCTGCGCGCGCAATTTCCCGAGGTCGATGGGCGCCAGGCGTTGCGCGAGCTCGCCGGGCTCGTGAGTTCGGGCGCGCGCGAGGAGCTGCGCGCGGCGGTGATCGCCGATCCGGCGTTGATCGGCTCCTCGCGCACCTGGTGGCTGCCCGCCGACGACGAGGTCGATCTCTACCGCAAGCGCGGCGTCGCGCACGGCGTCGCAGAGGGCGATCGCCACCTCTCCGACGCGCAGCTCGCGTGGATCGACCAGCTGGCCGATCGCGGGCGGTTGCGATCGGCGTTCGCCACGCGCTTCCTGACCTCCGGCGACTCGCGCGACCCGGAGCTGGCGGGCATCTGGGGCGCCGTGGTCGGCTCGTTCCTCACGCTCGTCGTCACGCTGTCGCTCGTCTTCCCGCTCGGCGTGTCGGCGGCCGTGTACCTGGAGGAATTCGCGCCGCGCAACCGGGCCACGGACCTGATCGAAGTGAACATCAACAACCTCGCCGCGGTGCCCTCGATCGTGTTCGGATTGCTCGGGCTTGCGGTCTTCCTCGGCTTCTTCGGGCTCCCGCGCTCGGCGCCGCTGGTGGGCGGCCTCACGCTCGCGCTGATGACGCTGCCGACCGTGATCATCACCGCGCGCGTGGCGATCGCGGCCGTGCCGCCGTCGATCCGCGAGGCCGCGCGCGGGCTCGGTGCGTCGCCGCTCCAGGTGGTGCTGCACCACGTCCTGCCGCTGGCGATGCCGGGCATCCTGACCGGCACTATCATCGGAATGGCGCGCGCATTGGGCGAGACGGCGCCGCTCCTGATGATCGGCATGGTGGCCTTCATCGTCGACGTTCCGCACGGCATCCGCGACGCGGCGACCGCGTTGCCGGTGCAGATCTTCTTGTGGGCGGACAGCCCGGAGCGCGCGTTCGTGGAGAAGACCTCGGGAGCGATCCTGGTGCTGCTCGGATTCCTCGTCGCGATGAACGGGACGGCGATCTGGCTGCGGCGCCGTTTCGAGAAGAGCTGGTAGCGCGATGGCGGAGCCCCGCGTGGTGCGTGAGATCGCCGACGAAGCGCCGGAGCCGAGCCGCGCCGCAGCGCAGAGCGGCGCCGCGGTGAAGATGCGCGCGCGCGGCGTCCACGTGTGGTACGGCGACAACCACGCGATCCAGGACGTGGACCTCGACATCACGCTCGACGAGGTCACCGCGCTGATCGGCCCCTCCGGCTGCGGGAAGTCGACGCTGCTGCGCTGCTTCAACCGCATGAACGACGCGATCCCGGGCGCGCGCGTGACCGGCGACATCCTGCTCGACGATCAGCCGATCTACGGCGGCGGTATCGACGTCGAGCAGCTGCGCGCGCGCGTGGGCATGGTGTTCCAGAAGGCCAATCCGTTCCCGAAGTCGATCTTCGACAACGTCGGCTACGGGCCGCGCATCCACGGCCTCGCGCGCAAGCGCTCCGAGCTCGAGGAGATCGTCGAGCGCAGCCTGACCCGGGCGGGACTCTGGGAAGAGGTGAAGGACCGCCTCGACGAGCCCGGCAACGCGCTCTCCGGCGGACAGCAGCAGCGGCTGTGCATCGCGCGCGCGATCGCCGTCGATCCGGAGGTGGTGCTGATGGACGAGCCCTGCTCGGCACTCGATCCGCTCGCGACGGCGCGGATCGAGGAGCTGATCTACGAGCTGCGCGGCTGCTATGCGATCGCGATCGTCACACACAACATGCAGCAGGCGGCGCGCGTGTCGCAGCGCACCGCTTTCTTCCACCTCGGTGTGATGGTCGAGCAGGGCCCCACCGAAGAGATCTTCACCAATCCGCGCGTCCAGCGGACGAGCGACTACATCACGGGGCGCTACGGATGAGCCGCGTCTTCGACGCCATGATGGAGGGCCTGCGCGGGAACCTCTTGCGGATGGGCGGGCGCGCCGAGGCGATCCTCGACAAGGCGCTGCGCGCGCTCTGGGAGCGCGACGCGCGGCTCGCCCAGGAAGTGGCGGACGACGACGTCGAGATCGACCGGCTCGAGGTGGCGATCGACGAGGGCGTGCTCAAGGCGCTCGCGCTCCAGGCGCCGGTGGCCGAGGATCTGCGCGAGGTGCTCGCGGTGAAGATGATCGCGACCGATCTCGAGCGCGTCGGCGACCTCGCGCGCAACATCGCGAAGAGCGCCGCGCGCAGCGCGGCGAATCCGCCGATCCCGTTCCCGGCCGCGCTGACCAGCCTCGCGCGCTCGTCGCAGCGCGTGCTGCGGCGCTCGCTCGACGCGTTCAGCCGCACCGACGCCGAGCTCGCGCGCGCGGTGCTCGCCGAGGACGACGCGATCGACCGGGCGCAGGACGAGGTGGTGGAGTCGATGCTGCGCGCGCTCGAGCGCCAGCCCACCGCGGCCTCGCAGGAGGTCGACATGATCATGGTGGCCAAGCACCTAGAGCGGGTCGGCGATCACGCCACCAATATCGCCGAAGACGTGATCCTGGTGGCCGAGGCGCGCAACATCAAGCACGCCGCGAAGCTGGCGCGCAACCGCTGACGGCGTCGGACCGGCGCGCATTCGACGAAACGCTCGACGCGGTGCTGCGCCGCGCGATCGGGCGCGGGCTCGCCAGCGCGGCGCGCCTGTCGGGCGGCGCGAGCCAGGAGACCTGGGCCGTCGACGCCGGCAGCGGCTCCGACGCGGAGCCGCTGATCCTGCGCCGCCGGCCCGGCGGCGCGAGCGCAGGCAGCGGAATGGCGCTGCCGCTCGAGACCGAGGCGACCCTGCTCGGACTCGCCGCGCAGGCGAAGGTGCCGGTGCCTGCGGTCCGCCATGTGCTCGCGTCCGAGGACGGACTCGGCTCCGGCTATCTGATGCAGCGGCTGGAAGGTGAGACGATCCCGCGCAAGATCCTGCGCGACGACGGCTTCGCCGACGCGCGTCCGCGGCTCGCGCGCCAATGCGGCGAGATCCTCGCGCGCATCCACGCGATCCCGAGCGCGTCGCTGCCCGCGCTGCGCGTTGCGCCCGCCGCCGTGCAGTGGCGCGAATACCGCGACCTCTACGACGGCTTCGGCTGGCCGCATCCGGTATTCGAGCTCGCGTTCCGCTGGATCGAGGAGCGGCTGCCCGACATCGCGAGCGCGCGCGAGACGCTCGTGCACGGCGACTTCCGCCACGGGAATCTGATGATCGGTCCCGATGGCGTGCGCGGCGTGCTCGACTGGGAGCTCGCCCACCGCGGCGATCCGCTCGAAGACCTCGGCTGGATCTGCGTGAACTCGTGGCGGTTCGGAAACATCGACCTGCCGGTGGGCGGGTTCGGCGTGCGCGAGGAGCTGTTCGCGGGCTACGAGGCGGCCGGCGGCGGGCGCGTCGACCCCGAGCGCGTGCGCTTCTGGGAGGTCGTCGGCTCGCTCAAGTGGGGCATCATGTGCATGGTGATGCTCTCCGTATTCGAGCGCGGGATCGACCGCTCGGTGGAGCGTGCGGCGATCGGGCGGCGTGCCTCGGAGGCCGAAATCGATCTGCTCGCGCTGCTCGAGGGAGGGAGTTAGGTGCACGACCGGCCCAGCGCGGTGCAGCTGATCGCGGCGGTACGCGATTTCATCGAGCGCACGGCGCTGCCGGAGCTCTCCGGCCACAGCGCATTCCACGCGCGCGTGGCGGCCAATGCGCTCGCGATCGTCGAGCGCGAGCTCGCGCTCGGACCCGAGCAGGACGCCGCCGAGCGCGAGCGCTTGCGCGCGCTGCTCGGCAGCGACGGACCGCTCGAGGCGCAGAACCGCGCGCTGTGCGGCGAGATCCGCGCGGGCCGGATCGGACTCGATACGCCGGGCCTGCTCGACCACCTGCGCGCGACGACGCTCGCCAAGCTCGCCGTCGATCAGCCGAGCTACTCGGGCTACCGCCGCGCGCTCGAGCGGAACGGCGCCCCCTGATCGAGATCATTCTCCCGTTCCGTCGTCGGCCCGGAAGATCTGGAAGCTCTGGCGCGCAAGCACGCCGTGACTCGCGAGCTGCTCGTAGCCGGCCTCGCGCATCTCGCGCGCGATCTGGTCGGGTGGCGTGACGTGGCCGAACGTCCGCGGGAACCAGCCTTCCCGGCCGTCGTACTCGACGATCGCCACGCGCCCGTTCGGGGCGAGATCGTCGAGCACGCGCCGGAAGTAGGCAGGGCGATCGGCGATGTGGTGGTAGGTGTTGCAGGTGAACAAGAGGTCGATCTCGCCATCGGGCAGCTTCGGATCCTCGAACTCGCCGCGCACGACGACGACGTTCGCCGCGCCGCGCTGTTCCGCCTGCCGCTTCAGGTAGTCGACCATGTCGTCGTCGACGTCCACCGCGTACACGCGGCCCGCCGGTCCGACCGCCTCGGCGAGCCGGAACGTGAAGTAGCCGCCGCCGGCGCCGAGATCGGCGACGCGGTCGCCGGGCCGGATGCCGAGCAGCGCGATCACGGCGTCTGGCTGCTGCCAGTCGTCGCGGCCGAATCCCTCGTAGGCGAAGCGCTTCCCGGCCGCGCATCCGCTGGCCGCGAGGGCGAGCCCGAGCGCGGCCGTGACCGCGAGCCGGCGGATCGGCAGCTTCATCGCGCGCAAGAGTGCGAGATCGCGCGCAATCGCGCACTCTGCGGGGGTGGTGCGTCGTCTCTTGCGGATGCTCCGGCTCGGGGTTGCGCTGGCACTCGCGCCCGCGGTCGCGCACGCCCAGTTCCCGCGCGCCGATCAGGTTCCGCTCGGTGACCTG
>Ga0066710_100001096_pt1 | contig 19177 bp, 15 predicted proteins | sample GraSoiAngelo_159_FD_79666 | JGI IMG/M metagenome (GOLD analysis project Ga0066710, IMG submission 79666) | Grasslands soil microbial communities from the Angelo Coastal Reserve, California, USA - 14_1009_16_40cm | ecosystem: Environmental > Terrestrial > Soil > Grasslands | place: USA... | reverse complement strand
TCAGGGACTCGACGACGGGAAGGCACACACGATCTATATCGATGAGATCACAGTTGGCGATGAGGTTGCGGACAACCGCAAAGTCCCCACAGCACCTTCCGGTGTTGTTGCGAAAGGATATGAGAGGCACATTGACCTGACATGGATCCCCGTCAGCAATGCTGATTTGCGATATTACAAGATCTATCGCTCGTTCGACGGAAATACATACGCACCGATCGGCATTCAGAGAGCGAGTACGAATCGGTATGAGGACTTCCTCGGTGAAAGCGGCAAGGATTCCTTCTACAAGATTAGTTCCGTCGCCATGAATTACAACGAGTCGCCTCTGTCCGCGGAAGTAAAGACGACTACACGCACCATGAGTGATGACGAACTCCTCACCATGGTTCAGGAAGCATGTTTCAGATACTACTGGGAGGGTGCGCACCCTGTCGCAGGTATGGCAATTGAAATCTTGCCTGGCGATGAAAACCTGGTAGCAGTGGGAGCTTCCGGCCACGGAATCATGGCGCTGCTGGTCGGTGTCGAGCGCGGCTTCATCACCCGTGAGCAGGGGGTTGAGAGAATGCTGAAGATCACCCGCTTTCTCTCCAAGGCAGATCGATTCCATGGCGCATTCCCGCATTTCCTCGACGGCCGAACTGGAGAATTAATTGCGCGCTTCGGGAAATATGACGACGGGGGCGATCTCGTCGAAACCTCTTTCCTGATGCAGGGACTTCTGGCGGCGCGGCAATACTTCACCCGGAATACGGCCGCAGAACAGGAAATCCAGAAGACGATAACCTCACTGTGGAGGGCGGTCGAATGGGACTGGTACCGCAGCGACCCGAGCAGCAATTTTATGTACTGGCACTGGTCTCCGGATCACGGTTTTTACCTGAATCACCCGCTGATCGGGTGGAATGAGACCATGATTGTCTATCTGCTCGCAATCGCATCGCCCACTCATCCCATCCCGGCCGCTATGTATTACAGCGGCTGGGCAGGACAGTCGCAGCGGGCCGTGCAATACCGCCACTGGTGGAGTCGCACCACTCAAGGCGATCACTACGTCAATGGAAATACTTACTACGGTATCAAGCTCGATGTCGGAGAGGGAAATGGGGCAGAACTTTTCTTTACCCACTACTCCTTTCTGGGCTTTGACCCTCGCGACAAGAAGGACGCCTACGCAAACTATTTCAAGAACAGTCGCAACATTGCGCTGATCAGCCACGCTTACGCCATCGCGAACCCCGGAAAGTATGTGGGCTATGGGGATGACTCGTGGGGACGTTCCGCCGGCATCAATGCAGGCGGTGGGCGCGCCTACCCGCGGGATGACAATGGAACGATCACCTGCACGGCGGCGCTCGCTTCGTTTCCGTACACTCCGGTCGAATCAATGAAGGCCCTGAAACATTTCTATCGAGATCTGGGCGGAAGGCTTTGGGGAATCTACGGCTTTCGGGACGGCTTCAATCTTTCAGAAGACTGGTTTGAGGACGTTTACATGGGACTCAATCAGGCTCCCATTGTGGTGATGATGGAGAATCACCGGTCTGGCCTCGTTTGGAAGCTCTTCATGTCGAATTCGGAAATCAAGCCGGCTCTCGATCGAATCGGATTCCAACCTGATCTCTAAAGCGCAGCTTCCGTAGCACGACTTACCGTCCGGAAGGCTTTTTGTACGAGCGTATATCGGGCTGCACCGATTATTCCGCAGTCATCATTGAGCACAATCCTGACCGGCATGTCCTTGAGCACCGCTTCCATGCGGCCTTTGTCGAGGAAGCTTCGCATGAATGCGGGGTCTTTCATCTTGGCGACAATTTTCGCGGCAATGCTGCCGCCGATAAATATGCCTCCAGTGGACATGAAGTGTAAGGCGCAGTTTCCGGTCTCGGCGCCAAACACGCTGACAAAAATCGACAAGGTCCGATCACAAATCTCCGCTTTTCCTTCAAGAGCGAGTTGGGAGATCAGCGCCGGCTGATCCTTTGCCGCAGCCATCTGGTCTCGCAACCATTGAGGTTCGTCCGCTTTCTGCGTATCACGAAGAAATTCGTAAATATTCTTGATGCCAGGTCCCGAAAGAATTCGCTCACAACTGACTCGGCCGAATTTCTTCTGCAGATGTGCCAGCAGCTGCATCTGCAGATCGTCCCGGGGTGCGAAGTCGGCGTGCCCGCCTTCGCAGGCAAAAGGATGATGGCGGAACCCGTCCCAATACATTCCCGCGACACCCAGTCCAGTTCGAGCTGAGATTACGGCCCGGTTGCCTTCGGCGTCCTCGGCGCCTTCACTCAAGCTGATGAAATCCTTCGATTCAAGGGCATCGATACCGTAGGCATAAGCTTCCAGATCATTGAGCAACCCAACCGAAGTGAGCTTGAGCTGTTTGGACAATTCACGCGAATCGATGGTCCAGGGCAGATTAGAAATCCTGCTCCGGCCGCCTCTCACAGGTCCAGCCACGCCAAAGCAGGCGCTGTGAACCGGGATCCCTTCTTCTTTTATGAATTGGGAGAGAATCCCAGCGAGGCCGTCGTGCTCCTGGCTCTTGTAGGTTTTTTCGACCACACATCGCAGCCGGTTCCCTTCGGTATCGAAGGCGGCGAGCCGGGTCCGAGTAGCGCCAATGTCACCCGCAAGAATCATGGCTCAATCTTCCTCCATTGCCGGTCATCGAGTTCCATTAATTGATCGGCCTCCGCTGGGCCCCAGGTACCGGATGCATAGTTCGGGAATTTCCTCGGAGGCAGTGCTCTCCAGACGTCCAGAACCGGATCGACTACGCTCCAGCCAGCTTCCACCATGTCGGCCCTCTGGAACAGTGTCGCGTCGCCGATCATGCAGTCATACAGCAGAACCTCGTAGCCGGTATAGGCATCCGCTCCAAAATACTTGGAATACTCAAAGCTCATGTCCACCGATCCTACTCGCAGCAGCGGCCCGGGGATCTTGGCGCCAAAGCTTAGCGAGATTCCTTCCACGGGTTGAATCTGTATGACCAGAGTGTTGGTGTGCAGCTTGTGAAAGGGCGCGTTACGGAACAGTTCAAACGGCATGCGTTTGAACTGGATGGCGATCTCAGTGTGCCGTTGCGCCAGGCGCTTCCCAGTTCGTAAATAGAAGGGCACCCCCGCCCAGCGCCAGTTGTCGATGTTGAGTTTCATGGCTACAAACGTTTCGGTCCGCGACTCGGGAGCGACTCCTGATTCTGACCGATAGCCCGGCACTCGTTCCCCGCCCAGCATCCCTTCTCCATATTGCCCGCGAACGCTGCGCTGCAACACGTCTTCGGAATTCAGATGCAGAAGGGAATGCAGAACCTTAGCCTGCTCGTTTCGTACGGCGTCGGCCTGAAAAGAGACCGGAGATTCCATCGCGGTCAGGGTAAGCAGTTGCATGACATGATTGGGAACCATGTCGCGCAGGGTTCCGGCAGTGTCGAAGTAGCCGCCACGCCGCTCCACGCCTACGGTTTCGGCGTTAGTGATCTGCACGTGGTCAATGTAACGGCGGTTCCAGATCGGCTCAAAGATGGCATTGTCGAAGCGGAACACCATGATGTTCTGCACGGTTTCCTTGCCCAGATAATGATCGATGCGATAGATCTGGTTTTCCTGCAACACACTCTTGATCTCGCGGTTCAAGGCCTTCGCCGATTCCAGGTCGTGTCCAAATGGCTTTTCAATCACCACCCGGCGCCAGCAGCGCTTGTCCTGGACCGCCAAACCAGCCTTCCCCAGCTGCTGGACAATTTGGCCAAAGAACCTGGGAGCGGTCGCCATGTAAAAGAGATAGTTGCCTTCGCTGTGGTACTCGAGATCCAACTTGCCGAGGCGCTCCTGGAGCTTTGAAAACGTGTTCGGATCCGCAAAATCACCGCGCTCGTAGAAAAGACGCTGGCGGAACCATTGCAAGTCTTCCGTCCCGCCGGCTGCAGCAGGCAGAAATTCACTGACCTGATTGCGAAAGTCTTCGACGCTCAGGTCGTCGACGGAAACACCCATCACAGCAAGGCTTTCGGGCAACAGCTTGGCTCTCACCAGGTTGAAAAGGGCTGGAATCAACTTGCGCTTCGTCAGGTCCCCGGCGGCTCCGAACAGCACGAGGACGCAGGGACCCGCAGCCTTGCCCGCGTACTCGACGTCACTCTCCTGGTTGGCCCGGGAAGTCGCTGCCATACCTAGACTCAGTGCTAGCTGACTGCCTCACTCTGCAGTGGCCAGCATTTTAGGCCAATCGGGACTTGATTTCCTAACGGCAGGGCCAAGGGGACCGGCAATCTGATGTCACTCGGTCGTGTAATTGATTTCCATGCGCCGAACTTGAAAGCTGGAAACGTACAAGACCAGCAGCGACACAAACAAGAGGCCCATGATCGCGACGGGAGCGGAGATGGGATCAGGATTGGATACCAGCAGTGACAGCAGGGGCGGCGTACCCGGAGGACTGGGTATGTCCACGGGGCACAACGATTTCAGGTAATAAATAACGCTGAACTTCTTGAGCAAAGCCGGCAGAAACGGATTGATTCCTTCCCACACCAGGATCGCGGCTGCCGGCAGAATCGGATTTCGAAACAACATTCCAGCAGCCAGGAAGAAAGCTCCGTAACCGAGGCAAGCCAGCGCGGTGACACCCAGATAAGCGGCAGCCTGCGTCAGACCGTGGTTCTGATAGAGGTAGAGGTCCCGCACATTCGGAGTGAACTGCCCCGTAAAGACGATGATTTGAAGCACTTCGCTGGTCACGAAAATGACGCATGTCGCCAGCAATCCGGCCAGGAATTTTCCCACCATCAATACTTCCCGCCGGATCGGCGCAAGAAAGTAAAAGTGGAGACTCTTGTCGAGAATTTCGCCGCGGAACAGATTCATGAAGATTCCCAGGCAGCCGAAGAAGATCGCGAGGCGTAAGTAGAAAAACTGGAATACTCCGGCGAAAACCACGGCATCTTCGGGCAGGTTGTACGCGTCGTGAATATGTATGCCGACAACTTTTCCATCCGCAAGGTCCACATACAGGTCGTTATTTCCGTCGGAGTAGTGGTAGTTTTCGTGAGAAACGTCCGCGAACGAAACTTGCCCAGAGGGACCGGCCTTCGTGCCCTGGCTCTGCGTCGCCAAAGTGGCCGCCAGAAGAACCACGTTGCGATTGTCGGGCAGGGTTAGGCTTTGCACGGTCTTGGCGGGGTTGAGAGCAAAGGTGTAGCCGTACAAATAGGACTCTTGGTCATCCTGTGTGCCATTGCGTGAAACGCGATAGGGCATCACCACTGCGAGGGATTCGCCAGGTTGTTCCCCGGGATTCGCGACGCAACCGCACCAATCGCTGAAGCTTTGCGTGAACGTGCTGGTGGTGCTGTCGGTATAGGTTACGGTGATGGTCTGATGCAACACGGGCCCGTAGATTGCAGCGGCCAATACTCGCAATGTCGCGAACTGGCCAGCGGGCAGCTTAATCAGCTGTCCGGTGCCATAGACGGCATCGAGTTGATTCGCCGGGCCGAGGTTGAACTGGATGCCGTTCAGGATCCGGTTCGCGGTCAGCAGATTCGAGGAATACACATAACCTGCACCGTCCAGACCATCGCTCGTGAAGCTTGTGCTGTCAGTGTAGATGCCGTTCAGGTTGTACTCCGAGGCCAGGTTCACGGGTGTGCCGGAGCCGCCGGTGCCGGTGACCGCGCTCGTAACCCGAATTGCCCGTCGCTCGTTCCAATGAAAACGTACTGGCGGTTTCCCCAGCAGCGCGATCACCCCTTCGCTCGTCATGCCCGTCTTGACCGCGAGCAGGTCCTGACGAGTCAAAGCCTTCTCACTCTGCCTGGCAATCTGACGACTTTTCTCCCTGTCGCGAGAGGTAAACACCGTGTGGGCTGTGAAGAGCAGGAGGGGCAACAGCGCCAGAACGTAGATCCAAAGGCCGCGCCGCGCGAAGAACGTCTTCTTCATTTCCAGGCGGATGACAGCCTTGACCTGTGCCCACCAGAGCTTTGTCATCGCACCACCTCTTCGTTTCCGATCAGATATTCGTAGACGGAGTTCACATCGTCGTCGGCGGGCGCGACCGATTCAATTTCAATCCCGTTCAAAGCAATGTGATTCAGCATGAGATAGAAACGGTCCGCATCCCGTGTCTTGATCAACAGGCCGCGCCCGTCGTTGTGGATGCGAACTTCGATGGTGTGCTCGGACTCCATCATCTTGGCGGCAAGATGGCGCGGCCGATCGCACCGAATGAGAATCTGCGCGGGATGCTCCCGGATTTCGTCGCGCACGCTGTGGATTTGACCCTCCGCTACCACATACCCGTTGCTCAACAGGATGACCTGATCGGAGATGGCATCGACTTCGTGAAGAATGTGACTCGAAATGATCACATAACAGCCATCCGCCGCGACCGAGCGAAAGAGCGCGATCATCTCGGCACGAGCCAGCGGGTCGAGACCGTTCAGAGGCTCGTCCAAAACCAGCACTCGCGGGTTGTGACACAAGGCTTGCCCAAGCCTGATTCGCTGCCGCATCCCTTTGCTGTAAGCTGCGACGTTGCGCGTTGCCGCATCGGTGAGATTCACGCGCTCAATGGCACGCCACGCCAACTGTTCCGCATTCTGCGAGTCGCTGCCTCCCAACCGAAGGTAGGAATAAACGAACTGAAACCCGGTCAGGCCCTTGGGGAAGGAATCGAACTGCGTGCTATAGCCCAGGATTTTAAAAAGTTTCTCGGGCTCGCCCGGATCGTAGTCCAAAACGCGCATTCGTCCGCGTGTAGGGCGCACTAAACCGGTCATCAGGTTCATCAACGTGGTTTTTCCCGACCCGTTGGGGCCGACCAGGCTGGTCACACCGGGAGGAATCGAGAGGTTGACGCGGTTCACCCCAAGAATCTCGCCGTAGAACTTCGAGACGTCTTCAAAGACGATGCGGTCGTTCACTTGACCACCTCGTAGGCTCGTACCTTTCGCACCAGGAGCGCGAGGCAGATTCCGCAGTAGACGAGCAAAGCGGTCCACGCCTCCGCAGACGTCATCGATTGTCCGGTGTCAATTCGAAACAGGTACGTCCAAATCGTTTTCATCAGAAAGACGAGATTGATGAAGTGACCGGACTGCGTGCGCATCACCGCATTGATGGCCTCCGCGAAGCCGGCTCCGAAAAACAGGACGGCCAGCAGCAGCGCACCAGCGACGATTCTCCACTTTACCCAGGCCGAGAGGGCCATGGCGAGAAGAGATAGTATTGCGATCCATATCAACGAAGACAGGACGAGGCTGCCCGCAATCCAAAGATGATCCCAGGTCCAATGGGCTCCGGCGAGGCTCGATTGCACGGCAAACAAAACCAGCCCGGGCATCCATGTGATCTGTGAGAGCAGGATCACCAAAACGGAAGCCTTGCCGAGCACATATTCCGCCCGTGAGAACGGGCGGCAGAAATAAAGAGGCAGCGCGCCATTGGCGATGTCGGGCGAGATCAATCCCGGTCCGGTGAAGGCGGTGAGTACAAACGCCAGCACACCCTGCACGTTGATGAAAAAGAAAAAGAACCTGTTGTCGATGCTGATGGATTGATTGGCTTCGAGTCTCTCAAGAAAGCTCAGGTTATGAGCAAGGTAGATTAGGATCAGGCACAACAAGGGGTAGAAAAAGCAGAGCACGAAGAGTGCGGTCTGGAGCTTCGAGCGGAACAGTTTCTTTCTGGAATAGCGAAAGAGCACCAGGCTACGTGACCATGCCGGAGTCAGCGGCCCGGCGTACGAGGTGTAACTGCGCCTATAGACGGCCATGATGCTTTTCCACAGCGCTCAATTTCACATCCTGCATGTCGACTGGCATAGCAACTCGCATATTAGCTTTCCATCGCTTTCAGAAAAATATCCTCCAGCGTGTCGCGACGGAAATTGAGGCGGCGAATCCGCACATCGCGCTCGGCGGCAATGCGATAAATGTCACGAACCTCGACCCCATCAGCAAGAATCATTTTCAGCCGGTTCGCGGTCGTGGCACACTCGCATCCCAGCTTTTCGACGGCCTCGGTGAAGTCGCCATTGGCGCCGTAAAGTTCCAGCTCGAGGAATCTCTTGTTGGCCTTGCGCTCCTCCTCCAGGTTCGAATAGTGAGCAATTCGGCCCTGATTCAGGATCAAAACTTCCTCGCAGGTATCTTCGACGTCGCGCAGAAGATGCGAACACAGCACGATCTGCAGCCGGTTGCTGTCGCGGATGTCGCCGATCATGCGGATCATGCGTTGCCGCGCCGACGGATCGAGGCCGTTGGTCGGTTCGTCCAGAATCAGCAGCTTCGGTCCGTGCGCGATCGCCTGGGCCAGCTTCGCCAGCTGTTTCATCCCAAGCGAATAAGTTCCCAGTTCCCGATACCGCGCCTCGGCCAGGCCCACGCAGAACAAGGCTTCATGCGCCCGTTCGAGTGCCGCCTCCGTGGGCAATCCTGAGAGCTCCGCCATCATTTGCACAAATGACACAGCGCTCATCTTCGAGATGAACGCATCATTCTCGGGCATGTAGCCGACCAGGCTACGGATTCTCCTCGTGTCGGTTCGGATGTCGTGTCCAAGTACGCGGGCCGACCCGGAAGAAGGCTTGTAAAAGCCCAGAAGGGTGTTGATCAGGGTAGACTTGCCGGCCCCGTTTGGACCAAGCAAACCAATCGCGCGTCCGCGTAGCGAGCAGACCAGGTCCTTCAGGATTTCGCGGCTGCCGAATCGGACGGAGAGGCCCTGCAGGTCAATGACGGGAGTTTGCGGAGCAGCAGCGGCTTGCTGATTCGTGACAGCCGCTGCTCCGCTTTGGATTGCCGTACTCATACAGGTTACTGGGCCCACAGATTACTGGGTCGGGCCGGGATGCCTCAGGGTTCCCCCGAGAAACATCTGCGGTAGAAATGCGCCGCCGTGGCCCATGGTCATAAGAGTACCGAGGTCGAAGCCCATGAAGCCAGTGTTACTTGCAACCACGATCCGCTCGGGCTCGCCATACACGTAGATCAAGCCGGGGGCAGTGTTTGCCTGCAGCGCCGCGATGGATTGTTGTTGCTGCGCGGTAAGTGTCCCGACTGATTTGATCTGCTCCACTAACGGGCCTACCACGGGGCCTATGTTGTGATAGAAAATCGCCGAGAAATTTGTGTATCCATCACTGGGAAGAAGCGCCTGAAACGTTGGCGAATGCGTCAGAGTGTTTCCCGCTTGGCGGTCCCGAATGGCTCGCGAGAGCGTGGCGATGTCCGGAGCCGCGATCAGGTAGCTGTCCACATAAGTGTAGTCAACTTCGAAGTTCACATCCTTCTGGTTGCGAAGCGTGTAGTAGATCTGGGAACCAACGTGCTGCTTCGCAAGCTGGAGCGATACATCTGGATGGTCTGCCTCTCGATTGAAGCTGTCGACCAGTTTGGCGATGATCGATTGCAAAGTTGCCGGATCATACACTTCAAAGACTGCCTTCCACCGAGGCGTAGGCAGCATCGGGCCATCAAACGCGAACGTGAACTCGCCGCCCAGGGGTGCAGTAATGTCATCGAGCACGCTCACACCGGTTTTCGCTTCAAATTCTGACAGCTCCGAGGGGAACTTCGGCTCGCTGCTGCCGATAATCTGGAACAGCTCTTCCATGATGCTCCTCGGATTCTTGATGACCACGGCATTCACCATGCTCGCGTCAGGCGAAATGAAATCCAGCGCACCCATTGACGCAGGCGCAGCCAGCCAGGACGCTACACCGCGCCGCTCGGAAGCAAACGTCAGCGCCGCGCGATTCTCCGTCTTGCCTCCGACTTCGCGGCGTTCCATCATCAGGTAGCGGACGTCTCCTATGCCCGGAGGCAGCTGGTTGTTCCTTCCATCAGGTACGTTGTGCGCGACAATTTGTTCCATATCCGCGCAGAACAGCCAGCCCGCACCCTGCTGGTAGGAACGGACCACCTGCTGATAGAGCGGGGTCTCGGCAAAATGACTGGGACTGGACTGTTGGATTCGTGCCGCCGCGCGCTGCAGCTGTGCGACATCCGGACTCGCGACCAGCATGTCGTTGTTCACGTAAACCAGAAACGGCCGGCCTGCCGAGGGTGATATAGCCCAGGGATCTCGCACAATCTGAAGCGCGGCTTGGCTTCGATCCGTATTGAGCCGCTTCATCTCGCCTTGCAGGAAAGCTTCCAGCCCGGGCTGCCGAACTCTGGCGAGCACGACCGGAGCACTATAGGTCGAGCCGTCCCTGTCCACGGCGAATACGATCTCGTTTCCCAGATAGCTGCTGAACGTTTTCAACTGGCCAATAACTTCCTCGAGCTTCGGTCCCTTCCCGTGCTGCTGTTCCTTCCACCAGCTGCGCAGCGCCGGGCTTTGCTGCAACCGGTCCTGGAAAAGCTGGCTGGCTTCGGCCAGAGTGGGCGCCAGATTGGGAATCGCGGCATAGATCGCCGTCTGATCTGGAACGTAGGCCAGAAGGTCGGAACTGTAGCGCAACCCCGGTCCGGGGATCGCCTCAAACTGCTCTTGCAGGACGGCGAAGTCTCCCAGCAGAGCCAGATATTTTGCAGAATTACGGGTCCAGGCAATCTCGTCTTTGATGGATACCTTGGAGACGCTGGAACCGGAAGTCTCCTCATCGCCGGCGCGCAGCTCGCTGGTCCGTTCTCCTGAAGCTACTCGAACTACGCCTTCGATAACCGCCACGCGAGAACCCTTGGTACCGTGGTTGACGGAAAAGATTGTCCCTTTCACCGAGACCAGGCAATCGTCGGTCGCAACGTACAGGCGGCCGGTCTTCTGCTTCGCGGCCTGGACGATGATGTGGCCGCCATCCAGGTGAATCGTGGTGCCCTTCCATCCACGAGACACCGAAAGGTCAGAGCGCTCATCCATCTCCACCAGAGAGCCATCGAGCAGAAGCACCACAGCGTTCGAGCCCTTTGCCGTACGGATCTCGTCTCCATTCCGGATTTGATAGCCCGCCGGGACCACGCGGACCTGCTCGTCGGAAACGGCATAAAGTGAGCCATCCACGTTCTGCACAGCGCCCCGCACGGCATGTTGCCCTGGGAAAAGGCCATTGACCAGCGCGAGCGACGCAACGGCGACGGCGATGACCGCAGTCGCGGCCAGAGCCCACCGCCACACTGGAAAACCGAAAGACGCTCTCTTTGTTATTTGCCACACGGGCTGCAGTTCGCCGCTGCGGGCCTGTTCCACTGCGTGACGGCATGCGACGCACCCATGCACGTGGTCTTCGAACAGGAACCGGCGAGCCTCCGGCAGATTTTTGTCCAGATAAGCTGGAATGAGCATCTGAAAATCTTCACAGTTCCGCAGCGTGTGCATGCTGAGGTCGGCAGCCGGAGACGCGGTGATCGAACTCCACACACGCTCACCTGCGCGGGAAACCACTTGTTCGTCCACGTGCTCGTTTCGAATCTCAGAGAGTAACCGGTCGAATTTCTTGTCGCTCATGATCTGTCTCCTAGGTACGGACGAAGCTCCTTGCGAAGCTGTAGTCGAGTGCGATGGACGATAACCGCCACCCGCACTTGTGAAATGCCTAGCGCTTGCGAAATCTCGCGGTTGCTGAGTCCCTCGATGAAGCGCAGCACAAAAATCTCCGCCGGCCGCGGCTTCAAATGAGCCATGGCACGGCTCAAGGCCTGCCGAAGGCCCGAGACGTCGGCTTGCGCCGGTGCGATGGGCCGCAAGCCGGAAGACTCTTCTGGAAGCGGAACGGTCTGGTCGGACTGCCTCGAGCGGATCACATCCAAAGCGGCGTTGATGGCCGCCCGGCGCAGATAGCTCTCGATGTTTTCGAGCGGATCCGCATTCCTGCTCCGGCGAAGCAGGCGCAGGAAAACGGTTTGCAGCACATCTTCCGCGTCTCCTGCGTTGCCGGTAATCCGGCACGCCGTCCGGAACACAAGGCTGTGATGGACCCGAAAGGCTCGCTCGAGTTCGTCGGGAATCGCGATCGCCGGTTCCTCTAGTACGCTCAGCAGGGTACGCCTCCTGTGATGTTTTCATATGTAAAGACGCCAGGAGGGGCGGTTTATTACAGGCAGCCCCGGGAAAATGTTGGCCGGGTTCGCTGAGATACAGTCGACGCTAAGTCCGCTTCCATGCGCCGAAGCGCCTTATTGTACGATCAATTGAGCCCGGGAAGACTTGGGGCTGGTGTTACCTCGAGGCAGTTAGTTTGGAGTTTTGCCTGAGCCTGCATGAAAGCGCCATGTGACGAAGCGGCAGTCCGGTCGGGGAGGGCCGGGTCTCCGTGCAAAACGGAAGCTGCACCCTGGATCCTTGCAGCGACCATTCTCGGCTCCAGCCTGGCGTTCATCGATAGCACGGTGGTCAATGTCGCCCTGCCTGCCCTTCAAGCAAGCTTGCATGCCACCATCGTCGACGTGCAGTGGGTCGTCGAGTCTTACGGACTTTTCTTGGCAGCGTTGATCCTGGTTGGAGGATCGTTCGGCGACATGTTTGGCCGCCGCCTGATGTTCGTATTGGGGGTGGCAATTTTTGCAGCGGCTTCGACGGCTTGTGGCATCGCTTCGAGCATTCACCAGCTGGTCATAGCCAGAAGTATTCAAGGCGTGGGAGCTGCATTTTTGGTTCCCGGCAGTCTTGCCATCATCAGTGCTTCATTCGACGATAAGACCCGCGGGAAGGCGATTGGCACCTGGTCCGGCTTCACGGCGATCACGACCGCCGTCGGGCCGGTTGTCGGCGGCTGGCTGGTCCAACATGCTTCGTGGCGCTGGATATTCTTCATCAACCTTCCGCTGGCGGCGGCTGTCATCGGTATTTCGCTCTGGCACATTCCTGAAAGTCGTAGCGTCGCTGCCCGCCGAATCGACTGGCTGGGCGCCCTCATAATTACTCTCGGGTTAGGCGGCTTGGTGTTTGGACTCGTCGAATCGACGAACTTGGGTTGGAGCAATCCGCTGGTTTTCGGAAGCTTGAGTGCCGGGCTCGCCACGCTTGTCGTGTTTGTGTTCGTCGAGGCCACCGTAAGTTCGCCGATGGTTCCGTTGACGCTGTTTCGATCGCGCAGCTTCAGCGGCGCCAATCTACTCACGTTGTTCCTCTATGCAGCCATTGGAATTTTCTTCTTCTTGCTTCCTTTGAACCTGATTCAAGTGCAGCGATACTCGGCTACCGCAACCGGCGCAGCCGTGCTGCCGCTCATTCTGTTGATGTTTGTTCTTTCCCCCTGGTCGGGAGGTCTGGTGGCGCGTTACGGTCCCCGCGTTCCGTTGGTGATCGGCCCCCTCATTGTCGCGGCAGGATTCTCGCTGTTCGCCGTGCCTTCAACCGGAAGCAGCTACTGGAAAGCGTTCTTGCCTGCCGTGGTCGTGCTTGGTTTTGGCATGGCGGTCACAGTCGCTCCCCTGACCACGGTGGTCATGAGTTCAGTCGATCAGGATCACGCCGGCGCCGCCTCCGGCATCAACAACGCAGTGGCGCGTCTTGCTGGCGTGCTGGCCATTGCAATCTTTGGAATAGTGATGGTAAATGCTTTCGGGTTCGCCTTGAAACATGAGCTCGCTGACCTTGGCCTCTCTTCCGACGTTCTCCACGAAATTCGGTCTCAGGAGATCAAGCTGGCGGGTCTCGACCTACCTCCCAATCTGGATGCAGGCACCTCGGCCGCGATTCGAACCGCAATTAATCAAGCATTTGTCTTCGGATTTCGGCTGATCATGCTGCTCTGCGTGGCCTTGGCCGCAGCAAGCAGCGCTGTCGCCTGGCTGTTCATTCCTGCATCAGCGCCATGACAGTCTGACAGTAATTTGACAGAGTGAAAGTCGAATCTATTCTGTCCGTGCCTGTAAGTTGGTGAAACATGGCGGATGAGAGGGGGTGGAAACCGCTTCCAAACGCCAAACAAAGGACTTAACCGAACACAGGCAGCCTTGTGTACCTGCGATGCTTGTCGTTCGTGACCCTTCTCTTGCGCGTGCCCTTGCCGCATCCCGAAGACCATGTCCGTAACCTCGTGCCCAAGTGGTGGCGGTAGACGACGCGACTCGATTCGCGAACTATGTGCTAAGGCCAGAGCCAGGCAGCAGGCTGCGGACTTCGTATTCATCAACTGTTTTCGCGAGTGATTCCGCCCTGCTATGATTAGCTCGGCCTAGTACGTCATTGCGCTCTCCATTCTTGTGCTTGTTTCCAGGAGAAACGAGGTTAGGACCATGCCGACCGGTGTTGCGCTCTCTGCACGAACGTCGCGGAATGTGGTGCTCCGCTACATCCTCGCCATCACTGCTACCTTGATTTTTCTTTTGGCCTGCCGCTCGCTGAATCCGTTCGTCGGCGATAACGTCACATACATCATTCTTTTCCCTGTGGTTGCTTTTGTTGCCTGGTACTGCGGCGTTGGACCATCAATCGTGACGATTGTTCTCGCCTGGAGCGGAGCGATGTATTGGCTGACTCCTAACCATTCTCTGTACACCTCGAATCCGGCCCGATCGATCGGTGCCCTTGCGTTTCTGTTTGCTTCTACTGTCATGGTAGCTCTGGGAGAAGCGCGTCGCCGCGATAACGAGAGGCTACGAAACGCACAAGGGGAACTGGAAAATCGCGTCCGGGAACGCACCGCAGAACTCGACTTGGCCAACCACAACCTACGCGGAATGTCTGCGCGTCTGCTTCAATTGCAGGACGAGGAAAGGCGTCGAATCGCTCGTGAGCTGCACGATAGCATTGGGCAAATGTTAGCCCCCCTTTCCATGAACCTCTCAGGAGTGCAAGCCGATCTCAATCGCCTGACGAAAACCGCCGTCGCAATCACCGATAGCGAAGACCTGGTTCAGGAAATGTGCAAGGAGGTGCGCACGATTTCGCATTTGCTTCATCCCCCATTGCTCGATGAAGCCGGACTATCCTCGGCCCTCCGCTGGTATGTCGATGGGTTTTCGCAGCGGAGCAAGATCGCAGTCGACCTTGACTGTCCTAACGATTTCGGTCGGCTGCCGCGTGAGATGGAAACTGCAATCTTTCGGCTCGTGCAGGAGTGCCTCACCAACATTCACCGGCATTCTGGAAGTGCGACCGCCAAAATTCGCCTTCATCACTCCGACCATGAGGTTGTTGTCGAGGTGGAAGACAAAGGCAATGGCATTCCAGCAGAGAAGTTGCATCAAATGGCATCCGCGGGTATTGCTGGAGTAGGAATCACGGGAATGAGAGAAAGGGTCAGACAACTTGGGGGATCTTTGGAAATCAACTCCAGCGACACGGGTACAGCAATAGTCGCGCGTCTGCCCATTTCTGAGAGTTCCACCAGGGACGATTTGAGTTCGATTCCAGAGACGTCCTCACCTGCTGCCGCCTAGTCGCGAAACGTGAGCGCAACGCTTCCGGAAATGTATAAGGTCTGGCGCGACAAAAACCAAAACGCCACCAAGATCGTGATTGATCCTCAGGCAGCACAACCGTAGGTGAGACGGCCCTTCGCCAAATTGGGCGATCCGTATTTCTGCACTGCCGCTTAAAGGGAGCATTACTAAATAAGCTTCCGCATATCATTGCATGCATAGCTTTGTGGAAAGGATGAGAAACAATGCAGAAACGGAAACTCGGAAACAGTAATTTTGAAGTCTCTGCCATCGGCCTTGGCTGCATGGGAATGAGCTTTTCCTACGGGCCGCCCAAAGACAAGAAGGAGATGACCGATCTTCTCCATGCCGCAGTGGATCGCGGCATCACATTCTTTGACACGGCGGAGGTGTACGGCCCGTTCCTGACTGAAGAGCTTTTGGGTGAAGCGCTGGCTCCGTACCGCGGCAAAGTAGTGATTCCTACCAAGTTCGGTTTCGATCTGAGTGGCAGCGATAATCGGCCGGGAGCCGCAGGTCTGAATAGTCGGCCCGAGCACATCAAGCAGGCCGTCGAAGGGTCGCTCAAGCGGTTGAAGGTTGATGCCATCGATCTGTTGCATCAGCACCGTGTTGACCCGAACGTGCCCATAGAAGACGTGGCAGCCGCGGTGAAGGAACTGATGCAGCAGGGCAAGGTCAAGCACTTTGGACTCTCCGAGGCAGGCGTAAAGACGATTCGCCGCGCCCACTCGGTCCAGCCGCTCACCGCACTGCAGAGCGAATACTCGCTGTGGTGGAGGAAGCCGGAGCAGGAAGTGATACCCACACTCCAGGAACTCGGAATTGGCTTCGTGCCTTATAGCCCGCTGGGGAAGGGCTTCCTGACGGGCAAGATCGACGAAAATGCGAAATTCGACAGCTCCGATTTCCGCAGCACGCTGCCTCGCTTTACGCCTGAGGCTCTCACGGCGAACCAGGCACTGATCGACCTGCTCGGCGGCATTGCGAAGCGCAAGAACGCGACTCCTGCACAGATCGCACTCTCCTGGTTGCTCGCGCAAAAGTCTTGGATTGTTCCAATTCCCGGCACGACGAAGCTAAACCGCCTGGAAGAGAACATCGGAGCGGTGTCGATCCAACTGACGCCCGAAGACCTGCGAGACATCGATGCCGCCGCGTCGAAGGTCAAGGTGGAAGGAGCTCGGTATCCAGAACGCTTGGAGAAAATGACCGGTCTGTAATGCGATCAATCTCAGCAAAAATGGCGGAAGCGAGTGGGGGTCGAACCCACCGGCGACGGGGTGACCCGCCGCCCGCCGGTTTTGAAGACCGGGACGATCACCGGACCGCATGCGCTTCCGTTTGTGTTTTCATACACTTACACAGTGCACTAAAGTAATGGTGCATAATAGCTGCATATTAGCGTAAGGTGTGTCCTAGAGGCTAACCACATGGATTCAATAAAGCGCCGCCGACCCCGCAACCAAAAGGGCACAATCTACGAGCGTTCTGGCTCGTTCTACGTTCGATATTACACCCGCGACGAAAACGGAAAACCGAAACAGGCATCGGGTTTTCTTGGCGAGAAAGACAACAAGCATCACTCCGTAAAATGCAAGCCCGTGAAAGATCTGCGTGATAAATTCATGCGGCAGATAAATTCCGACGTCCGGCCAGCGCAGCGCGTTCTCATCAATGATTATTGGACCGAAACATACCTGCCTTATGTGCGGGAGCAGCATCGCCCATCGACCGCGAAAGGATACGAGCAGCTTTGGGAGAGCGTTCTGCAACCGCACTTCGTCGGGAAGGTCTTGCAGGAATACCAAACTCATCACAGGAATGAATTTCTGTTGAGCCTAATGAACAAGAAGAGGAAGGATGGAACCAAGAGATTTGGGCTGCGAACCTTGAGTCATGTTCGATGGCTTGCCTCTGGTCTGTTCAGCCATGCGCAGGATATCAAAGGGTTGATCGTCATGAATCCCTGGCGCGGCAAGCTGAAGATTTTCGATACGGTGGACGCGCCAGCCGAACGACCACACTACACGCTGCAAGAAGCGGTCGCTGTTCTCAGAGCACTCGAAGGCCGCCTTGATTGCCAACTAGTGATGGCATTGGCTTGCTTCGCCGGCCTTCGGCAGAGCGAGATTCGCGGATTGAAGTGGGAGGATTTTCGGGACAACAGAGTTCATCTCTCGCGGAACTTTGTGCGGGATGTCGAAGGACCGTTGAAGTCGAAAAGCTCGAAGCGGCTAGTGCCGATCATCGCTCCGCTAGGGCGCTTGCTGGAAGCGTGGCGACAGAAGTCGGGCGCTTCAACAACGGGCTGGCTATTCCCGAACGAAAGAGGCACGCGGCCAATCAATTTGCGAGATCGAGCGCGGAACAATATCAAGCCCGTGTTGGAAAAGGCTGGTGTTGAGTGGAAGGGGTATCACGCTGGTCGCCATTGTCTCGGCACACTTCTGACCGGCCTGACAGGAACGGCTCTCGCCCCGAAGGAAGCGCTTGGGCACACTACGCAAGCAATCACCGAGGTTTTCTATCTGCATCGCACCGACAACACGCTGCCCCTTGCGTTCAAGCAACTCGAAGCCGCTGTAGTCCTGAAACAAGCCGAGGCCACTTAGTACTCGGAATGCACAAACCGGCGCGGGAGTACGCTCTGGGCCTGTTTGGAAGTCCGCTTCGCAGGCAAAGTGTCGAGTGTAAGGGCCGTCTGTTGACGACAGTGACCCCTGTGCTCCAGGCATGCAAAAACGCATGGTGAAAGCAGGTTCACGAGGAACGGATTGTCTCAGGCATGTTGACCCACCCTTTCCGCATGTTGGCAAGAAGTTTGGTTCGATTGCTATCGTCAAACTCTTCCCAGTCCTTGGATACTGAGACCACCGCAACGTGTTCATCCATTTTCCCGAATCCAACCAGAACGGTGTCTGGAATTTTATGGCACGAATCGGAATGGGTTCCAGACAGCGCAGCCAAGCGTTCTGTGGGTGTCTTGGACGACCACCAATTCTCGGCTTCCCTCTCAGACAAGCTCGGTTGAAGCGGATGCGGACCGAACTCGGGGGTAGGCTGACGATGACGCGCTGCGAACGCATCGAACCCGTCGACTCCCTGTTCCTCCACCCGTCGCCTCATCGGTTCCATGATTTCCCTGACTAACTTCGCTGCGTCCGACAGTTCGACTGACCCATCCGGGGATTGGTTGCACTGTCCGAATAGGCGACCCCAAACGCGCTCTACAGCCCACAGAGAATACTGATCGGTTGGTACGTGCTCGGGCATCTTCCAATGTCGGTCCATCTCGTCGATCATGTTTGCCTACCCTGAGCGCTAATCTCTGCCTGTCGTACTGCTCTCTGAGCCATACGAACATCGGAACGCGCATTTCGATGTGTGTTGCCTTGCTTCCATCGAGTCTGTCCATTTGGAATTCAGGTATTGTCACGTAGGCTCTTAGTTAGGGTGTCTAATCCGCGTCGTTCAAACATGGCACGATGTTCAGGGGTAATGTCAGCGGTTCTAATGCGAAACCATCTCATTCACGCCGCTCTTTCCGCCCTCCGCTGCTCGTAAGACTCCCAGAGAGCAACCAAATCCTCTACGCTCCACAGCCGATCTGTCACACCAGCGGCCATGGCCGGAGATGTGCGAAGTGTACGATGAATCTTGATGAAGTTGTAGGCGAAATAATTCAGCGCTACGGCTGCGGCATGATTTTCTATCACCTCTACGTGGTGGAACACTCGAAGCGCGACGACCTCGAACGGTTCCTGCGCGACGCGGGCATTGATTCGAAGATGCACTATCCGATCGCCATTCACCAGCAAGAAGGCTTCCCCT
>Ga0066710_100001095_pt1 | contig 19179 bp, 15 predicted proteins | sample GraSoiAngelo_159_FD_79666 | JGI IMG/M metagenome (GOLD analysis project Ga0066710, IMG submission 79666) | Grasslands soil microbial communities from the Angelo Coastal Reserve, California, USA - 14_1009_16_40cm | ecosystem: Environmental > Terrestrial > Soil > Grasslands | place: USA... | reverse complement strand
TTTCCTTACTATGCCGAGCGTAGTGTGTACCTTACCGACGGATGTGTTGATTTGAGTCGTTCCCCCGACTTGTACGTCAGTGAGAAGGCTCGCGAGATTGCTCCAGTGAAGATCGTGGGAACTTACGGCAGCGAGGTGCTCACCCAAGTCCCGACGTTCAAGCCAGTGAAGCCGGCATCTGGGTTGTTCAATCCTGACTTGCTAGCTCAGGTTCAGCAGGCGGAGGCGACTTACGCCGAGCTCCGTGGCGAGCACCCAGTTACGTTTGCGGCGTTTCGGCAGTCCCCCTGGTGGCACTACGGAGTCCTGGCACTGGAGCAGACCCAGCTCACGGTGCGGTCTCCATATCTCGACAACGAATTTCTCCGAACGGTCTTTCGCGCGCCGAAGTCGGCCAGTGAAAACGGCGACGTTCGCCTGCGGTTGATCAATGAAGGCAGCCCAGCTCTCGGACGAGTCCGAACCGACCGCGGCGTCGGTGGGGGCCCGGGAGGCCTCTTCGCGGCGGCCGCGCGGGGTCTCCGCGAGTTCACGTTCAAGGCGGAGCACGCCTACGACTACGCGATGCCCCAGTGGTTGGCCCGGATCGATCATCTGTTCTCTCCCTTCCACCTCGAACGCATCTTTCTCGGCAGGCACAAGCCGTTTCATTTCCGCGTCTGGTATCGGAATATCCTCTCCGAGTACGTTCGGGAAATGCTGCTCGACTCGCGGACGCTATCACGGCCGTATCTCGAACGGACCGGGCTTGAAGCCATGGTGCGGGGCCACCTCAACGGAGACCGGAACTACACCACCGAGATCCACAGGGTCCTGACACTGGAGCTGCTGCACCGGCTCTTCCTCGATTCGAAATGACTCACAGCTATCCCGTGGAAGCCGTTCGGGGGAGGCGCTGATGCCCCCGGTAGTCGCGACTGTGGTCTTCGCCGTCGGAGTCCTGGTGCTGTTCGCTCTTGACCGGGACACAAATGCGCGGACGTCGAAGGCGCTGTGGATTCCCGTGATTTGGGTGGCGCTTGCCGGGTCGCGGACGGTGTCGCAGTGGCTCGGGCTCGGGTCGCCAGTAGAATCAGCCACTCAGGCCCTGGAGGGGAATCCACTCGACCGGAACATCCAGGCGGGGCTTATGGCGGCCGGCGTCATCGTGCTTCTCGGAAGAGGACGAGAAGTCGGAAGGCTTCTGCGAGCTAATGGGCCGATTCTTCTGTTCTTCTCTTACTGCGCCGCAAGCACCCTTTGGTCCGACTACCCCATCGTGGCGTTCAAGCGTTGGACGAAGGACGTCGGCGACCTTGTGATCATCCTGATCGTGTTGACCGATCCTGACCGGCCCGCCGCGGTTAAGCAGTTCCTGGCGCGGATTGGCTTTCTTCTCGTGCCCGCATCGGTCCTGTTGATCAAGTATTACCCCGATCTGGGGCAGGTATATAGCGGTGCGGCAGGGAAGGTTCGCTACAGTGGCGTCACACTCGACAAGAACATGCTCGGGGCGGTCTGCCTCATCTCGGGCCTCGGATGCGCATGGCGTCTTATCGAGGCGTTCCGAGAGCAACGGAGCACCCACGAGGTTGGACCGCTGATCGCTCAAGGCGCCCTGCTTGCGATGGTACTGTGGCTCTTTTGGAAGGCCGATTCGATGAGCTCGCTGGCGAGCTTCGTCTTGGCAGCGGGCTTGATGGCGGCGATGTGCTTTCCCGCGCTGGCGCGAAAGCGCGCGGTTGTGCACCTCCTCGTCGTGGCGGTGTTGTCCGTCACCTTCGCGGCCTTGTTTCTCGGTCTCGGAACAGAGGTCGTGGAGACGATGGGAAGGGACTCGACGCTTACCGGTCGCACTGGGCTCTGGAAGGAGGTTCTCAGCGTGGCCCAGGACCCGTTATTTGGGAGCGGCTTTGAGAGCTTCTGGCTCGGGAGCCGACTCGAGGAGCTCTGGGGGATTTACTGGTGGCGCCCGAACGAGGCTCACAACGGTTACCTCGAAGTTTTCTTGAACCTAGGGTGGGCAGGCGTAGCCCTGTTCGCTATCGTCATTGCGACGGGGTACCGAAACGTCGTCAGCGCGCTCCGCGGCGATCCGGACACAGGCCGGCTCAGGCTAGGGTATTTCGTCGCCGCGGCGATGTACGGCTTCACGGAGGCAGCGTTCAGGGTGTTGAACCCCGTTTGGATCCTCTTCCTTCTGGTGATAGTCGCTGTCCAAAAAGCTGAGTCGCCTCGGCCGTCCAGGGTGTCACACTGTCACGAATGCGCCGTGGCTTACGGGAGGAATCAGCTGTCCCATTCGGCCGTAAGTCACTAACAGAACGTGTCTTTGGTATCGAATGCTGAGAAGCGACTCCTGGGTACGATTATTGTATCCGTTAACTCTCAGATGGCTGGATTTAACGGCCCTGATTCTGTACATCGGGGCGTCTGGGAGTAGGTCAAATGAGACTACAGAAGACCAATCAAGTAATGGTAATGCACCAGGTTTCTTGGCTTGTCGGGCTCCTGATCATCGGCGCTCCGATGATTGCGCATGCCCAACTGTGGTCCGGGATCCTGAGCCCGACTCGCGCCACCGACTGGCGCAATGCCGGCGTTCAGGGGGGTATTCCGAATCGTACCACCATTTGCGCCACCCTCAACCCCGGCGCCACTGCCACGCAGATCAACAACGCGATCTCGGCCTGCCCCAGCGGGCAGGTCGTCTTCCTGAACGCCGGGACCTATACCCTAGGGAGCGGTATCAGCTTTCAGAAGAGCAACGTCACCCTGCGCGGGGCTGGAGCGAATCAGACCAAGCTCATTATCAATGGCTCGGTAGGAGGCTGCGGGCTCGGGTTGTCAAGCGCCATCCGGCTGTGCAGCGGCGGAACTAACCTTGGCGGTGGGGGCGGTAGTCCTGATCACACTGCCACCTGGACAGCTGGCTACGCCCAGAGCACGACGGTCGTGACGTTGAGCAACGTGACCGGGCTCTCGGTTGGCAACGTGCTGTTCCTTGACCAGCTCAACGACGGCTCGGACGGTTGGCCCGCAGCCGGCGACATCTTCGTCTGCGAGGGCACAGGTTGTTCAAATCAAGGCGGAAACAACTACGCGCGGTCCGGGCGCGACCAAGTGCAGGTGGTGACGGTCACCGCCATCAACGGCAACAACGTCACGATCTCTCCCGGTCTGCACATGCCGAACTGGCGAAGCTCACAGAGTCCCGGGGCCTGGTGGGGCAACACGGTGATCAAAAATTCGGGCATCGAGGACCTGACGGTCGACTTCACGAGCTCGGGCGTCCCTGGCATTGTGATCGCGAACGCACTGAACTGTTGGACCAAGGGCATCCGTTGGCTAAAGATGAACGCCACCGGGTCCGAGATGTACCACGTCATGATTTTAAACGGAGCTCGCATCACGACGCGCGATAGCTACTTCTACGGAGCGACCGTCGCCGCGAATACGCAATACACCTATACCCCTCACGTCAGCAGCAATTTGCTTTTCGAAAACAATATCCTTCACCACAATCCCTCTCCGGTGGTGGCCAACGACCCAGAGTCGGGTTCGGTGATCAGCTACAACTATTTCGATGATTCTTTCTACACAGGTGCTGGTGTCATCCAGCACAATACCGGCGATGCGATGAATCTGTTCGAGGGGAATAACCTGTCGAATTTCACCTCGGACGTCATCCACGGGACGCATCATTTCCTCACCTACTTCCGCAATCACGTGGACGGGTACGCCCACAATCCGGGCGGTGTCGATAGCAACGCCGGTTTTGAGTTCCGTACCCACAGTAGATTCTTCAACGTAATCGGGAACGTCATTGGTCATTCACACTTCACGACGTATGAGACTCTCAACGCACGTAACGGCGATGCCATTTTCGACCTCGGATGGATGGGCGACGCCTCCGGAACTCCTGTCTCGAACGACTCGAATGTTAACCGAACGGTCATGCGCTGGGGCAATTGGGACAACGTGAACAATGGCACACGCTTCGCTGCCCTCGAAGTGCCCTCGGCACTGACGAATTTCGCTAACCTGATCCCGGCCAGCCAGACGCTCCCGCCATCGTTCTATTTATCGGCACGGCCAGCGTGGTGGTCAACGCCGTGGGGCACCCCGGCGTGGCCGCCAATCGGCCCAGACGTGACCGGCGGCAATATCTCGGGCTACGCCGGACACGCGCACAAGATCCCGGCGCGGCTCTGTTTTGAGAACTCGGCGATTGACAGCGCCTATGGGAGCGCGAACGTGCTGGTGTTCAACGCAAGTGCGTGCTATATACAGGGCGATCAAACCATACCCAGCTCGCCTCCGGGCCCGCCCGTCCTTCAATGAAGGCCTCTCACGCGCCTCGCGAGGCTGTTGTGCTGGCAACGTCCGCTAGGCGTCCGCGTCGACAGGAATTGCCCGGACCGTTGTGATTTCCATCTCGCTTAGAAGCCATGAAGTAGGAAATTCATAGCCTCATTTTGGACCCGTTCTAGACGTCGCCCCCGTAGAGAGATCGACTCCACACCCGGTTCCTGACCAAACGTCGTAGTCCCGCGAGCCGTAAGGAGAAGCGTGAATGTTGACAGAGCGTCGAGAGACGGCACGAGCATATCTTCGCGAAAGCGCCGACACCAAGCGCCGAACAGCCGATTCGTGCGATGATGCCATCATCGCGGCGGCAGATCTCATCGCCCAGAGCTTCCGCGCCGGCGCCAAGGTGCTCTTGTGCGGAAACGGGGGCAGCGCTGCCGATTGTCAGCACATGGCCACAGAGTTCGTGAGCCGATTGACGAAGAGCTTCGAGCGGCCCGGGTTACCGGCCATCGCGCTGACCACTGACACCTCCTTTCTGACCGCCTTTGCCAACGACTGCGGGTTCGACGGGGTGTTCGAACGGCAGGTCCAGGCCTTGGGTCGGCCCGGCGATGTCTTGATCGGGATTAGCACCAGCGGCAATTCACCGAACGTGGTCCTGGCCGTCAAACACGCCCGAGTTGCGGGTCTTCGTTCCGTGGTTCTCACCGGAGCCGGCGGTTTGCTCGCCAGCTTGGCGGACGTCGCCATCTCCGTGCCGAGCACCGACACCCAGCATATTCAGGAGACGCATCTGGCCGTCGAGCATCTAATCTGCTGGCTCGTCGAACGCGATCTCTTCTCTTCTCCAGCGGCGTCCACGGCCGAGAAGATGGCTTATGATCATTAGCCGAACCCCGTTTCGGATCTCCTTCTTCGGTGGCGGGACGGATTATCCAGAATGGTATGTCAAGCATGGCGGAGCCGTGCTGGCCACGACGATCGACAAGTACTGCTATATCAACTGCCGCTACCTCCCGCCCTTCTTCGAGCATCGATACTGCATCGTCTATTCCAAGGTCGAGCACTGTCAGGCGGTCGATGAGATCGTGCATCCCGCCGTTCGGGAGGCGCTCCGCTATCTGGATATCCAGCGCGGCGTGGAGATCCACCACGACGCGGACATCCCCGCTCGCAGTGGCATAGGATCCAGTTCGGCTTTCACCGTGGGCCTGCTCAACGCCCTCTACGCGCTCAAGGGCCAGATGGTCAGCAAGCATCGCCTCGCGATGGACAGCGTGCACCTGGAGCAAGACATCCTGAAGGAGACGGTCGGATCGCAGGATCAGGTGTTGGCGGCCTACGGCGGCTTGAATCACATTGTGTTCCACGCGAACGGCGAGATCATCGTGACGCCGATCACCGTAGCCGCCGACCGCATCAAGGAGCTGGCCTCCCATCTCATGCTCTTCTACACCGGAATCAAACGGACCGCGTCGACCATCGCGGAAAGCTTCGTGAGCGGCATCGACGACCGGCGGCGTCAGCTCCGCATCATGAAGGACCTGGTGGACGAAAGCATCTCGATCGTGAGTGGCGAGCGCGACATCTTGGAATTCGGCGAGCTTCTCCATGAGGCGTGGCAGGCAAAACGCAGCCTGAGCGCCAACATCTCGAACTCGGACGTCGATGCGCTCTATGACGCGGCACGCGCTGCGGGTGCGATAGGAGGCAAGCTGGTCGGTGCAGGGGGGGGCGGGTTTCTGCTGCTATTCGTACCGCCCTCAAAACAGCGCGCCGTGCGAGAGCAGCTCAACACCTTGATACAGGTACCCTTCAAGTTCGAGTTCTCCGGGAGTCAGATCATCTTCTGCGACCGGGAGGAAGATTACGCGGCCGAGGAGAAGGCTCGAGCCGCCCAGTCGATCCGCGCGTTTCGCGAGCTAGCGGAGTGAGCGAAGTCGGATTGCTCACCGGCGGCAGCGATCGGCCTTACGCGCTGGGTTTGGCGATGGCGCTCGTTTCGAAAGGCGTGAGTCTGGATTTCATCGGAAGCGATGACCTGGACAGTCCCGAACTGCGTGGTAATCCGAGGCTCACCTTTCTCAATCTTCGGGGAAGTCAGCGAGAGGATGCGAGCCTCGCGACGAAGATAGCGAGGATAGTGATCTACTACGCGCGACTCATTCGCTACGCCTCGACCGCCAGGCCGAAGGTCTTTCATATCCTCTGGAATAACAAATTCGAGCTCGTCGATCGAACCCTGTTGATGTTCTACTACAAACTCCAGAGAAGGAAGATTGTTCTCACCGCGCACAATGTCAATGCGGGCAAGAGAGATGCGACCGACTCGCTTGTCAACCGTCTTACCTTGAGAATGCAGTATCGCCTTGCCGATCATATCTTTGTTCATACGGAAGCGCTGAAGAGGGAGTTGCGCGAGGGCTTTGACGTTCGAGAAAGCGCGATCACTGTCATCCCGTTTGGGACTAACAATTCCGTTCCGGACACAGATCTGACCGCTGAACAGGCGAAGCGACGGCTGGGCATCGGGAAGGGTGACCGGACGATCTTGTTTTTTGGCCACATCGGGCCGTACAAAGGCCTCGAGTTCCTGGTCGCCGCGTTTCAACGGGTCGTGGCCGGAGATCCAGCCTATCGCCTGATCATCGCGGGCAAACCGGTGAGGGGGTGCGAGAAGTACCTGGAGGAGATCCGGCACGCGATCCAGCGCGGTGTCAGTGGAGAACGGATCATCGAGCGGATCGAGTACATCCCGGATGAGGAAACAGAGGTGTACTTCAAAGCGGCGGATGTATTGGTGCTTCCGTATACGCAGGTGTCTCAAAGCGGCGTGCTCGTCTTGGGATATAGCTTCGGGCTGCCCGTCATCGCAACCAACGTGGGATCTCTTGGAGGTGACATCATTGAGGGTCGGACAGGCTTTCTGTGTAGGGCGGCCGATCCGGTCGCCTTGGCGAAGACCATCGAGAGGTATTTTCAGAGTGACCTATTCAGGGCGCTCGACACGAGGCGCCAGGAAATACGCGAGTACGCCAGCGATCGATATTCCTGGGAGACCGTGAGTCGGATGACCTGTGCAGTGTACGAGCAGTTGGCGCGCGGCAACTGAAGCCGACACGGACCGATCCCTACGTCATGACCAGCGACTCCACGATCATAGCGCCCGACAGCCTCGTTCTCGTGACCGGAGCCGCCGGATTCATCGGCCTGCGAGTCGTGGACAACCTGTTGGGCCGTGGCCACCGCAACGTGAGGTGCATCGTGAGGCCCGCCGGCAATCTCGGAGCCCTCGAGTCCGTCGTCCGCCGACATGGGGCGACCGATCGCGTCGAGGTGATGACCGGCAACCTGCTGTCGGGCGATGATTGCGCCCGCGCCACCAAGGGCGTCGCGATCATCTACCATCTCGCGGCGGGGCGAAGCGATATGTTCGCCGATGCCTTCATGAACTCGGTCGTCACGACGCGGAATCTACTCCAGGCGTGCGTCGTCCACGAGTGTCTGAAGCGATTCGTCAACGTCAGCTCCTTCTCCGTCTATTCAAACCGGAACAAGGCCCGGCGGCGACTACTGGACGAGTCCTGCCCCCTTGAGACGGAGCCCGCGGAACGTGGCGAGCCATACATGTACGGCAAGGCCAAGCAGGACGAGATCGTGGCGGAATACGGAAAGAAGCTCGGCGTTCCATACGTGACCGTCAGACCCGGCTCCGTGTACGGCCCCGGCAACGAGACGCTGACGAACCGCGTCGGTATCGCGACGTTCGGGTTTTTCCTGCACCTGGGCGGCTCGAATCCAATCCCCTTGACGTACGTAGACAACTGCGCCGAGGCGATCGTGCTGGCCGGCCTGCGGCCCGGTGTGGACGGGGAGGTCTTCAACGTCGTGGACGACGATCTGCCGTCGAGCCGACGCCTTTTGCGTCAGTATAAGGAAAACGTCAGGCGCTTCAGGTCGCTCTACGTCCCGCACGCCTTCAGCTACATCCTGTGTAGCCTGTGGGAAAAGTACTCCCATTGGTCGGAGGGACAGCTGCCCCCCACGTTCAACCGGCGGGGCTGGCACGCCTACTGGAAGAAAACCCGCTACACGAACGCGAAGCTCAAGGAGCGGCTTGGCTGGAAGCCGTCGGTGCCCACGGTAGAGGCTCTGCGTCGCTATTTCGAGAGCTGTCGAGAGAAGGCGCGTCATGCTTAGAGCCGCGCTGGTCGGCTGCGGGAAGATCGCGGACGCGCATGCGGCGCAGATCCAGAGGATCAAGGGCTGCGAGATCGTGGGTGTCTGCGACCGCGAAGAGCTCATGGCCCGGCAGCTGGCCGACCGCTTTCACGTCCGACGACACTTCGCGGACCTGTCGGAGCTGATCAAGAAGACCCGCCCGGACGTCGTTCACATCACGACTCCTCCCCAGAGCCACTTCAGCGTCGCCAAGCGGTGCCTGGAAGAGGGGTGCAACGTCTACGTCGAGAAGCCGTTCACGCTCTACCGTACGGAAGCGGAAGAGCTGATCGGTCTGGCGGAGAGCCAAAAGCTCAAGCTGACGGCGGGTCACGATGACCAGTTTCGCCCCGCCGCGAGACGCCTGCGGCAGGCGGTGCGCGACGGGCATCTGGGCGGCGCTCCGGTGCACATGGAGAGCTACTACGGCTACGAAGAGCTCGACTCGACGGGCGCGTACGCCAAGGCGTTGCTGGGCGACAAGGACCATTGGGTGCGCAAACTACCCGGCCGACTCTTGCACAACATCATCAGCCATGGCATAGCCCGGATCGCGGAATTTCTTGTGAGCGATACGCCTCAGGTCTTCGCCCACGGCTTCGTGAGCCCAATGCTCCGAACGCTCGGAGAGGACGAGATCGTGGATGAGCTCCGAGTGCTCATTGCGGACAAGAATGCGGCGACCGCCTACTTCACGTTTTCGAGCCAGATGCGCCCGTCGCTCCATCAGTTTCGGATTTATGGGCCGCGCCATGGTCTGCTGCTCGATCAGGACAACGAAACGCTGATCCGGCTCAAGGGCAAGCGGTACAAGAGCTACGCGGAGCATTTCCTCTCTCCGGTGGTCCTGGCCAAACAGTACCTGGGCAACACCGCGCACAACATGCGGACATTCCTGGTGGGCGATTTCCACATGAAGTCCGGCATGAAGTATCTCATCGAGGCGTTTTATTGCTCCATCACCGAAGGCGCGCCCTTGCCGATCCCCTACCGGCAGATCGTTCTGACCGCCCGAATCATGGACGAGATCTTCGAACAGATCAGAGGGACGGCCGTTCAAAGGGAGAATCTGCCGCCCGAGCCTGAACGAGTGACAGCGAAGTCAACCCGGGATTGCTTTTGACTTTCGGCCTCGTCCCCGGGGCCCGCGCATCAGCTGCGAGTTCAATGACTGGCACTGGATGCTGTGCTTCAGCGGCGCATGGGCCGCCGCCGCGTGACGATTGTATGGATACGAGTGTCGTTGCGTGACGTGAGCTCTTTCCTAAGGCCGTGTTCACAAATGAAACGCCTGGACAACCCCCAGCAAGGACGTGTTATGGAACACAAACGACTGAACGAGAAAGAAGCCGAACTGAAGAAGGACGATTTGATCGTCATCACGGGCGCCGGCGGATTCATCGCCGGAAACCTGGCCAAGTACTTCCGGGAGAAGGGCTTCACGCGTATCCGTGCGGTGGACAAGAAACCGCTTGAAGACTGGTACCTGTGCGTTCCTGGGGCGGAGAATCTGCGCCTCGATTGCAGCAATGAGGAGGTTTGCAGGCGCGTGTGCGACGGGGCCGTAGAAGTTTATAACTTGGCCGCCGATATGGGCGGCATGGGTTTTATCGAGCGGTTTCGGGTCGAGTGTCTTCGAAGCATTCTCATCAACACCCACATGATCGAGGCGGCCTCCCGCGCCGGAGCGCGGCGCTACTTCTTCTCGTCTTCCGCCTGCGCATACAACACCCTGCTCCAGCAGGATCCAAACGTCCGCGCGCTGAAGGAGTCTGATGCCTACCCCGCGATGGCGGAGCGCGGCTACGGCTGGGAAAAGCTGATGTCGGAAATGTTCTGTCAGGAGTACTGGGCGGAGCGGGGACTCAAAACCTTCATCGCGCGTTTCCACAACGTGTATGGCCCATATGGCACCTGGGACGGCGGACGCGAAAAGGCCCCGGCGGCGATCTGCCGGAAGATCCTCGAGGCTGTTGACACTGGAAGCGGCGCGATCGAGATTTGGGGGGACGGCCATCAAACCCGCAGCTTCATGTACATCGCGGATTGCGTCAAGGGCATCGACCTGATCATGCACTGCGAAGACTTGATCGCCACACCCATCAACCTCGGCTCCAGCGAGATCGTTTCGATCAATGAGCTCGTTGACAAGGTTGAATCGATCGCCGACGTGAAGCTCAATCGACGGTACGATCTCACCGCTCCGCGCGGTGTCGCCGGCCGCAACAGCGATAACACCTTCATCAAGCAGATCCTGAACTGGGAGCCGAACACGACGCTGGAATTCGGTTTACGCGAGACGTATGAGTGGATCCGGGAGCAGTATTACAGCCGCAAGCGGGGCCAGCGTGTCGTGGTCTAGAGGGATCTCGCTCGTATGAGAATAGCGTACGTAGCTCCTTACCAAGGGCCGACATTGTTGAAGCGTCGCCCGATTGTGGGGAATCGCAGTATGTCGAACGCGGTCAAGATAGAGCTGATTGCCAAGTCACTCCGCGCCAGGTCGCACGACGTTGAGATCATATCTCAGGGAGAAGTCATTGAATCAGCTTGGACGTTTTACCCGTCTTTTTCTGAGGAGGAGCGTTTCGACGCCGCGATTCCAATCTATTACGGCTCCGTGTTGCCGATCAGGCGACTGAACGGTGTGTGGTCGAATGCTCGGACGCTGCGCCTTTTTAAGGATCGCCACGGAAGGAACCCGTACGATCTCGTGGTCATCTTCAATCTGAAGGGCCCGCAAATCGCGTGCGCGAACTACGCGATTCGACGTCTTGGTCTGCCGGTGATTCTTGAGTACGAAGACGACAGGTTCGTGAACGTTCAAGGAGCAGCAGTCAACGGTCTTGCGTTGAGACGCGACACTCGCTCGGCAGTTCGACTGTTCCGGTCGGTGTCCGGTTGTATGGCCGTCTCGCCACACCTTCTGGCACAGTTGCCTGCCGGGATCCCGAAACTGTTGCTGCGCGGTGTGGTTGGAGCCGACCTGGCGAAGGCCAGCGGTGAATCGAGCGGGGAAAGGACGAACCTGGTGTTGTTTTCTGGCACACACATCACCTCGAACGGCGTCGCACCGCTAATCGAGGCGTGGCGCCAGCTGGGGCTGCCGGATTGGGAGCTCCACATTACGGGCTATGGCCAGCTGACCGACTCGCTGCGGCGGATGGCACGGGACGTTCAGGGCGTCGTATTTCACGGACTGGTCACCCGAGCAGAGCTGGTTCGGCTGATGAGTACGGCGAGAGTCTGCATGAATCCGCACCAGGTGAGCCAAACGCCTGGTAATGTCTTTGCCTTCAAGATCATCGAGTACTTGGCCGCCGGGGCCCACGTCATCACGACACCGATGGGTGTCCTGGAGAAGGAACTGGAGGCCGGCATTACGTACATGCCAGATAATTCACCGGAGACGGTGGCTGCCACTCTCCGACAGGTGATCACCGAACGTCGCTATGAACGGACCGCCGGGGAAGCGGCACGGCAGACGTATGGGCCGGAGGCGGTTTCGAAATTGTTGGACACGCTTCTGAACCAGGCCAGGCCCAGGACGATCAGGGGAAATGACTGAGCTGCGACGGAAGAACCTGGCCGTTCATCTTGGCTCTATCCTGATCATGCTGGGCGTCCTGTTGAGCGGAGCGCTTTTGGAATCGGCAGTCTTCGCCGAGGGCACGATCGTCGGGACGACACGACGGGCAGCGGCCTTGGGATTCGGCCGGATCATTCTGGTGGCTACGGGCCTCTATTTCCTGGTCAGGAGGCCGCGAGTTACCGCGGTTCATCTCGGTGCGCTGGTGCCTGGAGCCCTGGTAGCCGGAGTTGTCGGGGCACTGCTGCTGCAAGTCGGGTACGCACCGCCGCCGATCCTGAGTGGATGGAAGTCTTTTGCGCCGATAGCTGAGCGGAACGAGCTCGGGTTCCGCGGGCAGCGAATCGCGTATTCACCGGGCGACTATGTCATTGTTCTTCTCGGCGATTCTCAGGTGGAGGCCACGGCGTTGGCGTTCGACGCGATGCCGGAACGACGTTTGGCGTCCCACCTGGATGCTCTGGGGAGGAAGACGAAAGTCTTTAGTCTGGGCGCCGGCGGGTATGGACAGGATCAAGAGCTGTTGGCGCTCCAGGAATACCTTCAGAAGTACCGCGCGGACCTTGTGGTGCTCTGGCAGACACCTGGGAACGATGTCTGGAATAACGTGTTCAAGACCCATATGGCCAATCGGAATCCGAAGCCGACATTCTGGCTCGATGAATCGGGGAGGTTGCGCGGCCCGAGCGAGGCTCTCGGGCAGCCGCTCGCCGCTTCGCCCCTTGTTGTGGCTGCTTTGTGGCAGCGTGCGTTCGGTCTTCCGTGGCGGGACAAGAGCTGGGAGCGCCGCCTCCCAGAACCCTATGTGCCCTTGGAGCGCTACGATGGCCCTGTGCGGACCGAATGGCAGGAGCGGTGGGAGACGAATCTCGGCCGGATGCGCGATGAGAACCTTGCAACAGAAAAGAGCCACTTGGCGATCATGCTCACGCCGCGCAGCAAACGAATGCAATACGGCCTCGACCTGACGCGCGCGCTGACGCAGCGGATTCAAGAGGTGGTGACGGCGAATCACGGCAAGTTGGTCATCTTTCAGGCTGACGCTCACGACCTTGCCTCGGAAGACGACCAGGTATATGTGCTGAACAAGAAATATTACCGTGTCTCCAAACGCCAGTTCCAGACAAACTGGGACTATGTGAACGACGGCTTTGACACCCAGATCGTTCCGATTACGGTGAAAGACTGGCGAGTGGGATCTGAAGACGGGCACCTGAACACCGAGGCGACGAACCAGGTGATGGTGGATCTGGCAGAACGGCTGCGCTCCCGAATCGGGGAGAAGTCACGCTCGCGTGAATCCACGACGAGGAGTGCACGATGAACATTCTGGGAATCTCCGCCTTTTATCACGACAGCGCGTCCGCCATCGTGATCGATGGCGATGTCGTCGCCGCCGCGCAGGAGGAGAGGTTCACGCGGAAGAAACACGATGCGGGGTTCCCACGGCACGCAGTGGCGTACTGCCTGGACGAGGCACGACTCAGCCCTGACCAGCTCGACTTCATCGCGTTTTACGACAAGCCGATGCTCAAATTCGAGCGCTTGCTTGAGACGCAACTCGCGTTCGCGCCCAGCGGTATTCGAAGCTTTGTCATGGCGATGCCCGTGTGGCTCCGCGAAAAGCTCATGATGCGTCGTATGATCCGCGGCGGCCTGCCGGCAAAGACGCGAGTGCCGCTCCTGTTCATGGACCACCATGAGAGCCACGCCGCCAGCGCCTTTTTCCCGAGTCCGTTTGATGAAGCGGCAATCCTCACACTCGACGGCGTTGGCGAATGGACGACGGGGGCGTGGGGCGTCGGGCAGGGCAACAGGATCGAGCTGCGACAGCATCTCCAGTTTCCGCATTCGCTCGGGCTCCTCTACTCGGCCTTTACGTACTATTGCGGGTTCAAAGTCAATAGCGGTGAGTACAAGCTGATGGGCCTTGCGCCATACGGCACCCCCGTCTACACCAAAGCAATCCGCGAGCATTTGATCGATGTGAAGCCTGACGGCAGCTTCTGGTTGAACATGGACTATTTCAACTACTGCCAGGGGCTGACCATGACCAACCGGAGGTTCGACGATCTGTTTGGCGGACCCCCCCGGGATCCGGAAAGGGATATCGAGCAACGGCACATGGACCTGGCGGCGAGCATCCAGGCCGTCACTGAAGAGATCGTCCTGCGGATGGGCCGCGACCTCCACGCGAAGACGGGAATGAGGTATCTGGTTCTGGCCGGTGGCGTCGCGCTGAACTGCGTCGCCAACGGCCGCCTGCTCCGCGAAGGCCCGTACGACGATATCTGGATCCAGCCGGCTGCGGGTGATGCGGGCGGGGCGCTCGGCGCGGCGCTCTTCACGTGGCACCAGCTTTTGGACAATCCGCGACGCGCCAACGGCCGCGATGGACAGAAAGGCAGCTTTCTGGGTCCCGCCTTCCCACAGGCGGAGGTGCAGAGCTTTCTCGACACGAGAGGCATTCACTACACCCGGATCGACGACGAGCAGGCACACGCCGCGCACGTCGCCCAGCTCCTCGCGCAGGAAAAGATCGTCGGCTGGTTCCAGGGAAGGATGGAATTCGGTCCTCGCGCCCTGGGCGCGCGTTCCATCATCGGTGACGCCCGCTCGCCAACCATGCAGGCCACGATGAACTTGAAGATCAAGTTCCGCGAGAGCTTTCGCCCGTTTGCGCCCGTCGTCCTCCAAGAGCATCTGCACGATTGGTTCGACATGCGCGAAGGGCAGGAAAGCCCGTATATGCTGCTCGTCGCGCCGGTGCTTGAGCGACATCGGGTGGCGATACCTCGCGAGCAGCTCGAGAGGATGTCCTACGACCCGGACCTGAGGCAGCGCGTGAACGTCGTACGGTCGTCGGTCCCGGCCATCACCCACGTCGACTACAGCGCGCGGGTACAAACGGTGGATCGCGAGCGGAATCCGCGGTTCCACCGGCTCATGGACACGTTTTACAAGATGACCGGCTGTCCCGTACTCGTGAACACCAGCTTCAACGTCCGAGGAGAGCCCATCGTATGCACGCCAGAAGAGGCGTATCGCTGCTTTCTGGCGACCGAGATGGATGTGCTGGTGCTGGAGAATTTCATCATCCTCAAGAGCCAGGTAAACGCAGAGGGGGTCGCCGATGACAGAACCAGGGCTGAATATCTCGCGCAATTCCGTCCCGACTAACGCGCGGAAGGCTCCCGAAACATGAGTAGCACACACAGCAGCCTGTTCACGCCGAGCGATCGTCTGTTGCGGCAGTTTGCCGGGATCTGGGTCGTCTTCTTCGGAGTGATCGCCGCGTGGCAAGAGCTCCACCACCATCGCCACGTCCTGGCAATAGGTCTCGGGGTGCTCGCGCTGACGGTCGGACCGCTCGGGCTTGCGTGCCCGCGAACGATCAGGCCGGTGTTCATCGGATGGACGGCGCTCGTATATCCGATAGGCTGGACGGTGTCACGGATCGTGCTGGGGGCCATTTTTTACGGGCTTTTTACGCCAGTGGCGTGGGTCTTCCGCATGACCGGCAGGGATGCGCTGAAGCTGAAGCCCCAGCCGCACGCAGCCACGTACTGGCTCTCCAAGCCGCGCGCGATCGACAAGGCGCGGTATCTGCGGCAATTCTAAACACGCGAGGAGGAACCGTGATGAAACCAGAGAACGATTTCCACCGGATCGCGAGGAGCCGACGCGAGAGCTCGTTTCTCGGGGAGTTGTGGGGCCTGATCCGAGAGCAGCGGAAATACTGGCTCATGCCGATCATCGCCGTGCTGCTGTTGCTCGGCGTGCTCATATCCCTCTCGGGAACGGCAGTCGCGCCGTTCATCTATACGCTGTTCTAGGCCACCAGTGAGCGAACTGACCGTCACCATTACGACCACCGGCCGCCCGGATTTTCTTCGGACTGCGCTGCAATCGGTGCAGAATCAGGTGTGCCTGACCGAGGTCGGCGAAGTCGTCGTGTCCGAGAACAACAACGACCGGCGGACCGAAGGCGTGCTCCGTGAGTTTCCGGATCTTCCCGTTCGCTACCTCTTTCGCCAGCCGACTCTGCCCATGCTGGCTCACTTGTTCTCGACGTTCCGGCAGGCGCGGACGCCTTACGTGGCGATTCTCAATGACGACGATTGGTGGAGCGCCGGGCATGTCGCCCAGGGGTTGCGGGCGTTGAAGGCCGATACGGAAGCCACGGCGTACGCGTCGGCGTCGTTGTTCGTCGTCGATGAAGCGCACAAGAACCCGCGCTGGATTGACCGGTCGTTCGCGATCTGGCTGCTCGCCGGCAAGCCCACTTGGCTGTCGACCTGGACCCTCGAGCCCCAGCGGATGTTGGCGCTGTGCTGGGTGTATACGCCGTTTCACTGGTCGTCGCTGATCACGCGAACCGACGACCTCCTTTCCGTGCTCGATGAGCTCGAGCACGAGACGTATCACACGCACACCATCGATCGTCTCGTCTTCGCGCGGCTGTCCCTGCGCGGGGCGTTCCGCTACAATCCCGTCCCCGACACGTTTGTCCGTTGGCACGCAGGCAACTGGATCAAGACCCCGGCGGCCGAGGGAGTCCGCGAGATCGTGCGATCGACGGTGGCGGTGGTCGAACGCATGGCCACTGATCTTGGTTGGAATGTCGTCGCCATGTGGAAGAACGCCCTCTCAGCGATGCCGGCGGAAGTGGAACTGGAGATCCTCGAGCGCTTTCACGAAGCATTCACACCGGACGAGCTAGATCGACTCGGCCTGGCGGCATTTTTTCGCAGACGGCCGCCGAGCTTGCGACTGACGGCACTGCACAACATCGCCGCAAACACGAAGAGGCTTGTGCTCGGATGCCCGTGAGCGATACGCTGACATGACTGCGCGCTCAGGCGTACCGATATGAAGATAGTTCAGCTGAGCAAGAATGATCTAGCGGGAGGAGCCGCGCGGGCGGCCTATCGACTCCACAAGGGCCTGCAGCGCGTGGGTCACGAATCCGTGATGGTCGTGGAGTCGCGGATCGGTGACGACCCGAGCGTCGTGAGGTTCGAGAAACCCATGGACGGTGTGAGCCTCGTGCGGCGAGGCCTGCGCCAGGCGTGGATTACGCGCGACTTCAAGCGGTATCGCCAGTCGCGGCCGGCTGGATACGAGCTGTTCAGCGACGATCGGAGCCCGTACGCCTCGACGTTGCTCGCGCAGATACCAGCGTGCAACGTCATCAACCTGCACTGGATTCCGGGCCTTGTTGATTACCAGGCGTTCTTCACCCGGGTGCCGCCCGCGACGCCGGTCGTGTGGACCCTCCACGACCTCAACCCGCTGACCGGCGGCTGCCACTACGACCTCGGGTGCGATCGATACGTTGCCGGCTGCGGCACGTGTCCTCAGCTCGGCAGCGAGGACCCGAAAGACCTTTCTCACGACGTCCGAGAGCGGAAGCGGCGCCTGTTCTCGAGGGTTCCGTCCTCCGGGCTGCACTTCGTGACTCCAAGCAGATGGCTTGCCGACGAGGTAAAACGCAGCCCGATCCTCGGCCGCTTCCCGGTTGACGTTATTCCTTATGGTCTTGACCTCGAGGAGTTCGCGCCGCGGGATCGCGGGAAGGTGCGCGACCTGCTTGGCATCCCGCAGGATGCGCGAGTGCTGCTCTTTGTGGCAGAAGAAGTCAGCAACCGACGCAAGGGATTCGCGTTCCTCATCGAGGCGCTGGCACAGACCGCTGGAAAGATCCCCAACCTGCTGCTACTGTCACTCGGCCAGAACAAACCAGCGGTCCAGGTCGAAATCCCCTGGGTGCACGCGGGGTCGGTGAATAACGATCGCTTTTTGTCCATGGTGTACAGCGCCGCAGACCTGTTCGCCATCTGCTCGCTGCAGGACAATCTTCCCAATACAGTGCTCGAGGCGATGGCTTGCGGTATTCCCGTCGTGGGTCACGAGGTTGGCGGTATCCCTGACATGGTGAGGAACGGGGTGAATGGGCTGACGGTTCCGGCGACCGATGTCGACGCGCTCGCCGGCGCGATCGCCGATTTGCTCAACGACAGTGCCCGGTGTGCGGAGATGGGCGCGAATGCCCGGCGCATCGCGGTCGAAGAATACTCACTCGAGCTGCAGGCTCGACGCTATGCTGAGCTCTATGCGACCCTCGTCGACGGTGAAGACCGCGCTGGAGAGGCCCGTTTCCGGCTAGAGCAATATGGAGCCTGAAGCCCCGTTCGACACGACGACGACTGCCGGGCTCTACCAGAGATCGGTTCGCGGCGGCGTCGTTGCCGTGGTCGCACAGGGGCTGACCTTCGTGCTGCAATTGGGTTCGACGATTGTTCTTGCCCGTCTCTTGTCGCCGGAAGACTTCGGCCTGCTGGGCATGGTCGTTGCCATGACCGGGTTTCTCAGCCTCTTCAGGGACGCCGGGCTGAACGTCGCGACTGTCCAACGGGAAGTCCTCACGCACGAACAGACATCGACGCTCTTCTGGATCAACGTGGCTGTGGGAGCCGTCCTGACGACGGTGGCGGCTGTGATGGCCCCAGTTCTTGTGGCCTTCTACAAGGAACCTCGCCTGCTCTCGGTCACGATCGTCTCTGCCGCGGCATTTCTGTTCAATAGCCTGGCGGTTCAACACCGGGCGCTGCTGAACCGGGCCATGCGGTTTGTCACCATGGCCAAGATCGACATCCTGGCGCTCGCGGCCAGCGGTGTCATCGGCGTCAGCATGGCGGAGCTTGGATGGGGCTATTGGGCGCTCGTCGGCATGGCCGTTAGCGGCCCTCTGATTTCTGCAGCGGCGGTCTGGATGGCGATGCCGTGGCTGCCGGGGAGACCAACGCGCGGGGCTGGAGTCCGCTCGATGCTCCAAATTGGTGGGACCGTAACCTTCAACAGCGTCGTAATGTATCTCGCTTACAACACGGAGAAGGCTCTCCTTGGGCGTTTCTGGGGCGCGGAAGCGCTCGGGCTCTACGGCCGTGCGTACCAGCTCGCCAATCTGCCGGTGCAACAGCTCAATTCATCGATTAGTACCGTGGCCCTCCCGGCGATGTCTCGCACACAAAGCGACCCCGAGCGCCTCCGTCGAGCGTTCCTGAAAGGCTACT
>Ga0066710_100001094_pt1 | contig 19181 bp, 12 predicted proteins | sample GraSoiAngelo_159_FD_79666 | JGI IMG/M metagenome (GOLD analysis project Ga0066710, IMG submission 79666) | Grasslands soil microbial communities from the Angelo Coastal Reserve, California, USA - 14_1009_16_40cm | ecosystem: Environmental > Terrestrial > Soil > Grasslands | place: USA... | reverse complement strand
CGGTTCATACGGGCGCGTATCGCGCGCGAGGTCGATCTTCTTCAGCACCTCGTCGGGCGCCTGGGCCTCTTTCGGAAAGTCGTAGGGCGGCAGCGGCTTGGTGGCGTCGAAGATCAGCTTGGTCTCCATCGGTCCTTTCTCCAAGCGGTTGTAACCGTATGCAGTAGGATTCAAGTGCGAGCCGATGATGTTGGGAATGATGACCAGATCGCGATCGGCTTGAAATCGCATGGCCAGCGCCCAGAGCACTTGGGTTTCATTGAATACATCAACATCGTCATCGACGACGATCACATGCTTAATATTAGGATCGGTGACAAGTGCCCCGAGCGCCGCCTGTTTTGGCTCGCCTTCGGCCCTTTTTTTCACCGAGATGTAACAGTGCGAACGGGCGGCGCCGGAGATCGGCATGTTGACGGCGGTCGTGCTCGGCACAACTTCTTGGATGCGCTTGAGCAAACTGCCGAGCCGTGGCGCGGCGCCGATGATGTTGTGTTCAAAATGCGCGCTGTGGATGCATTGATAGATCGGATTTTTCCGCATGGTGATCGCGGTGATTTCAATATAGGGCTGTTCGCCTTCTTTATAATAGTAATGCGGCCATTCGCCGAACGGACCTTCATAGTGACGCTTGTGCGGCGGCACGATGCCCTCGATGACGATCTCGCAGCGGGCCGGCACCATGAGACTTACCGTTTCTGCCTTCACGACCTCCAAGGGCTCGCCCAAGAAGGCGCCGGCGATTTCCATTTCCGAACCGATGCCGGCCTGTTTGCTGACGGCGGCCATATTCAGTGCCGGGTGATGCCCGAGGGCGAGAGCTACTTCCATCGGCTCGTTGTGATCTTCATATTCGGCACGGACGTAGTTGCCATGGTTGGCGGGATTGATCATCAGTCCGAGCTGCCGCTTGCCTTGCTTTTGGTGGCGGTAGATGCCGACGTTTACGGCGCTGGTGCCGCGCTCTTTACAGATCAGAGCGGCGGCATTGATGTAGGCGCCGGCATCGCCTTCGTTAATTGTCAGGACGGGTAGGAGATCGAGATCGGCATCATCGCCTTTGAGGATCACTTCTTTGCACGGCGCGTCTTTGGCGGCGATTTCCTTTGCCGGAACCGGATGGTGCTCGCGGTGAGCCAGGTCTTTTACCATCTGTGGCACAGACGGCGAGCCCAATGATAAGGCCAGCCGCTCGTAGGTTGCGCCGAGATTCATAACCAGGGGAATCTTCGAGCCTTTGATATTTTTAAAAAAGACCAGGGGGAATTTGTTCTCCCGTTCAAACTTCTCGACGATGGCGCTGGCCTCATAGCGCGGGTCGACTTCTTTATCGACGACAACAACGTCTTTCGGGCGCTTCTCCAGCAATTCGTCCAAATAGCTGCGCAGATCCTTGGCCATTTTTACTTACCTCCCTTGGGTTACTGCTCGGGCTTGCTCGGTGAGTCCTGGGTAACTGTATTCCTAATTACTCACAGTTGAAATCATCTGGCAACAACCGCAACGCCGTTGCTTTCAGGCCCGGTTGCTTGACAGTTCTGAACGTTTTCTTAACAGTGGGTCTAGGTTCGAGACCATGCGCAAATTGCCGATTCGATGGGGCATCAGTTTACCCAATCGCGGGGCGCTGTTTGGGCTCACCCATATCGATAAGTTGATCGAAACAGCTGTCGTAGCGGAAAACTCAGGTGTATTCGAATCGGTTTGGTTCGGCGACAGCTTGATTCACAAACCTCGTCTAGAAGCGATCACTATGCTCGCGGCGGTGGCGACGCATACCAAAAGAGTACGCTTGGGCACGATTTGCATGGCGTCGTTCCCCGTGCGCCATCCGGTTTTGCTTGCCATTCAATGGGCTTCGCTCGATCAGATATCCAAGGGGAGAGCGCTGCTCGGCGTTTGCATCGGCGGCGCGCACGAGGGTGAATTACGTGCATTCGGTGTCAAGCGCGAGGAGCGCGTCGGGCGCATGAAAGAAGGCATCGAGTTCTTGCGCCGGATCTGGGGTGACGAAGAAGTCATGCACCGTGGCAAATATTACACGCTCGAAGGCTACAACATCGTTCCGAAACCGGTGCAAAAGCCGCCACCGATCTGGATCGCCGTAAGTCCGGAGCGAGAGCAAGCAGGTGACAAAGTCGTCGATCAGGCGATGCGGCGCGTCGGCGCACTGGCGGACGGTTACATCACGCTGGGCGTGACCGCAGAAGAATTTCACAAGCGCTGGCAGGTCATCGAACAAGCGGCCGCTGAGGTTGGCAAGGACTTGTCAAATTTTGAGTGCGCCATTCACGGCATGGTCAATATCAATAATGACAAACAGGCAGCCTATGGCCAATCCAAAGACTATTTTAATCATTACTACGGCCCGAATTATCCGCCCGAAAATTTGATCAAAATCTGGCTTGCCCATGGTCCGCCGAGCGACTGCGCGCGCCTGATTCAAGAGTGGATCGACATGGGCATCACGACGCCGGTGCTGCGTTTCACTGCTAAGGATCAGCTGGGGCAGGTCAAGAGATTTATCGAGGAAGTGCTGCCTTTACTACGGTTGAAGTGACGGCGCGATGGTTGATAAAGATACCAGGGTGATGGAGTGTTGGGTCGGAATTCCGGAACCCATGACTCCAATATTCCATCACTCCACTTGAATTTTTGAGGTTCTCCCATGTTTGAAGATCTAAGAGGATTTTTGGCGCACCTGGAAAATCAAAAGCAGCTGCTCCGGGTCAAGGAGCAAGTCGACGTCAAGTACGAGATCGCCGCGGGTATGCGCAAGACTTCGGACATCGAAGGCCCTGCGCTGCTATTTGAAAACATCAATGGTTACCCCGGCTGGCGCGTGTTGGGCGGTTTGTTCGCCACCCGGAAGCTTGTCGCTCTCGGACTCGGCGTGCCGTCGGAGCAAATGCTCGAACGGTATTTGACCTTGGAAGATACACGCATCGCGCCGGAAGTCGTCACAACAGCTCCATGCAAAGAAATCAAATGGACCGGGGATCAAGTCGATCTGAGCAAATTACCCATCGTCACTCACGCGAGTAAAGATTGCGGGCCCTACGTTACGATCGGCGTGCAAGTGGGCAAAGACCCCCAGACACGCATCCGCAATCTGTCGATTCACAGAATGCTTGTGCTCGGAAAAGACAAGTTGTCGCTCTGGGCGCCCGCCGATCACCATTTAGGACGGATGATCTTGATGGCCGAGGAGAAGAAAAAAGGTTTGGAAGTCGCTACCGCCATCGGTGTCGATCCCGCCATCGTCGTCGGCTCACAAGCTAGAGTTCCATTCGGCATCGACGAATTTCACGTCGCCGGCGGCCTGCGTGGCGCGCCGGTGAAACTAACCAAATGCGAAACTATTGACGTCGAGGTGCCGGCGTTTTCCGAAGTGGTGATCGAAGGTGTAACGATCCCCGGCGAGCGAGTAGCTGACGGCCCGTACGGTGAGTATCCCGGCTGTTATAGTGAAGCCAAGCAGGCACCGGTGCTCAAAGTGACGGCGATTACGATGCGCAAAGATCCGATCTATCAAACTGCGCTCACCGGCATGCCCGTTACGGAAAACCACACGCTGATCGAGTACGGCAATGCCGCGGTGGTGTATCGCGAAGTGAAAAAAATCGTGCCGGAAGTGCGCGGCGTCAACATGACTCCCGGCGGCACGTTTCGCCACCATGTCGTGGTTTCGATCAAGAAGCGCGCAGAGAATGAAGGGCGCAACGTGATTTTGGCGCTGCTCTCAATGGGCATCGGTCTCAAGCAAGTGATCGTCGTCGACGACGATATCGATCCTTTCGATCCGATGCAGGTGGATTGGGCGATGGCGACGCGCTTCCAGGCCGATAAGGATGCGATCATCATTCCTCGGATCGCCTGTTCGACGCTCGACCCTTCTTGTCCCGAGAACCGTGTTACCGCCGGCTTGGGAATCGACGCCACCGCGCCGATGAAAGATCACTGGCGCTTCGAGAAGGTGGAAATACCCGGTGTCGATAAAGTGAAATACATTTAGGAATCGAAAAAAAACATCACTCGCGCAAAGACGCAAAGCACGCCAAGTTCGGAGAAATATAATTCATTACTTTGCGCCTTTGCGTCTTGGCGCGAGAAATTCTTGAAGTGCCGCACAGCACATGAAAAACTTCCATTATCTCGAACCGACCACGGTAGCCGAGGCCTGCGCACTACTCAAACAGCATGGCAGCGAAGCGAAAGTCTTCGCCGGCGGATCGCACCTGACGATCCTAATGAAGCAAGGGCTTTATGAGCCCAAGTCTTTGGTCAACATCAAAAAGATTACAGAGCTCAAGGGCATCAAGTATGACGCGAAAGAAGGTTTGACCATCGGCGCTCTGGTGACACACCGCGAGCTGGAAACCTCGGCGCTGGTGAAAGAGAAATTTCCAGTGGTCTGCGAAGCTGAGAGAGAAGTCGCCAACATCCGCGTGCGCAATATGGGTACCGTCGGCGGCAATCTCGCCTCCGGAGAACCGCTAACCGATTTATCGCAGATCTTCATCTCGCTGGACGGCAAAGCGAAGATCGCCGGTCCGAACGACCAGCGCATAATTCCGGTGGAAGAACTTTTCGTCGATTTTTATACGACGAGTCTGGCCGAAGACGAGATCCTAACTCATGTCGTGCTGCCGCCGCTGCCGGCGCGATCGGGTATCGAATACATCCGCTTTTCCAGCAGTTCTGTGGTTGACAAGCCCTCGGCAGGCGTGGCGGTGCGCCTTACGTTGGAAACCAGCGGTGAAACGATTCGAACCGCGCGTGTCGTGCTCGGCTGCGTCGGCGCGACGCCCGTGCGCGCGCGCCAAGCCGAAGCGCTGATCACAGGCAAAAAGTTAACACCGGAGTTGGCGGAAAAAGTTGGTGCCGCTGCATCGCAAGAATGCAGCCCGACGAGCGACCTGCGTGGCTCGGAGCAATACAAGCGCGCGATCGTCGGTACGCTAGTGAAGCGCGCGGCGGAGAAAGCGTATGAGCAAGCGGGTATTCGATAGTCCGAGACCCCTTATACCTTTCCCCTTGATGGGGAAAGGTAAGGATAGGGGTGCAATGAAAATCAAAAACACCCCTACCTCAATCCTTCCCCGTCGAGGGGAAGGAAACAGGAGCAGAAGAGCGGTTGGGTTTAGGTGAATCAGTTGGAACTTTGCACCGTTTTGAGCGCCGAAGAAATAGAATGAAGAAAACGATTTCACTAATTGTTAACGGTTTCCAACGCAGCGCCGAGGTCGAGGCGCGGACGACGTTGCTCGACATGGTGCGCGAGCAGTTTGGCCTGACCGGCGCGAAGCTCGGCTGCGATATCCAAGTTTGCGGCGCGTGCACGTTGTTGCTGAACGGCAAACCGGTGAGCGCTTGCTCCGTGCTTGCGGTGGATGCCGACGGTGGAGATATATTGACCGTCGAAGGTCTCAGCAAAAATGGCGCGCTGCATCCGTTACAAGAGGCGTTTATGGAGTTCGGCGCCCTGCAGTGCGGCTACTGCACGTCCGGATTTCTGCTGACAGCGAAAGCGCTACTCGATGAATGTCCTCGGCCGTCGGAGCAGCAGATTACAGATTACCTAGCGGGAAATTTTTGCCGCTGCGGGTGTTATCAAGAGATCATGCAGGCGGTGAAGAACGTGGCGGAAAAATCGTGATCGTGTCTCGTGCTCGTGATCGGACCAACACGAACCACGAACACGATCACGTAAGTTAAATAACAAACGCAAGTAGGATACGGAACACTTTTATGGAACTAGCAGATATCGGAAAAACGTTTCGCCGATTGGACTATGAAACAAAAGTAACCGGCACGGCGCAGTTTCTTGCTGACATGAACGTTCCGGGAATGTGCCACGGCAAGATTCTCCGCAGCCCATATCCGCACGCGCGCATCAAGAGTATCGATACGTTCAAAGCCGTGAAAGTCGCCGGCGTCGTGGCCGTGTTGACACGCGATGACATCATCCACGACGAAGGCATCGAGCCGTACTACGGGCCGGTATTCAAAGACCAAACCATCGTCGCGGTGGAAAAAGTACGCCATGTTGGCGACCCGGTCGCGGCAGTGGCAGCACTGACGATCGACGCCGCCGAGGAAGCGCTGCGTTTGATCGAAATTGAGTACGAAGAGCTGCCCGCAGTTTTGGATGTTCACGAATCGCTAAAACCGGGTGCAAAATTGGTCCACGACGCTATCAAGGTTCCAATGTCGGGCTTCGCCGATCTTGCAGAGCTTAAACCAATCGACGGCACCAATATCTGCACTCACTTTAGACTCAACCGCGGTGACATCGACAAAGGCTTCGCCGAAGCCGACCATATTTTCGAAGATACCTTCACACTGCCGGCGACACAGCACTGTTTTCTTGAGACCCACGCGTGCATCGCCTCCGTCGATCCGGGCGGGCGCATCACGGTTTGGGCGACGACACAGAATCCGTTCGTCGTGCGCACCCAGCTCGCCAATATTTTCAAGGTCCCGGTTTCTAAAGTACGTGTCATCGTGCCGTATCTCGGCGGCGGCTACGGCGGCAAAGTTTATCCCAAGGTCGAGCCGATCACCGTAGCGTTAGCGCAAAAAGCCGGGCGGCCGGTGCGCGTAGTGCTGTCGCGCGAAGAAGTGTTTTACACGATTACCAAACACGCCGCCGTCATTCGTATGAAGACCGCCGTAAAAAACGACGGCACTCTGGTGGCGCGCGAGTGCGAGATTCATCTCGACACCGGCGCCTACGCCGAGATCGGCCCGCGGGTGGCGAAGAAATCAGGTTACACCGCGGCGGGGCCGTATCGGATTGCCAATCTCAAAATCGATTCCTATTCCGTTTACACCAATAAACCGCCCGCCGGCGCTTTCCGCGGCTTTGGTGTGTCTCAATCAGCTTGGGCCGTCGAGTCGCAGATGGACATCATCGCGGCGGCGCTCAAGATGGATCCGCTCGAACTCAGGAAAAAGAACGGCTACGACGAGGGCGATAAATTTGTCACGGAAGAGACGCTGCGGAGCATTGGGTTTAAGCAATGCCTCGACGAAGTTGCCAGGTCGATTGCGTGGAACGATAAATCGTTCAACGATTCAACGGTTCAAGGTTCAATTGGATCGAACCTTCGGCGCGGCAAGGGTTTGGCCTGCATGATCAAAGCGACGATCACGCCGTCTATCTCTTGCGCGGTGGTGAAACTCAACGAGGACGCGAGTCTATCCATATATACGGGCACGGTGGAGATGGGGCAGGGCTCGGAGACTGTGTTGGCGCAGATCGCCGGGAAAGAGCTCGGGATTCCGCTGCAGACGATTCAAGTTCTCGGCGTCGATACCGACGTTGTCCCCTACGACCTAACGACATCATCGAGCCGTTCGACTTTTCACATGGGCAAAGCTGTGCAACTGGCGGCACAGGACATCATGCGCCAGCTCAAGCAGATCGTCGCCAATGAATACGGTGTCCCGCAGGACAAAATCCGTTTTGCCGAGGGCAAAATTCTCCTGCCGGAAACCGCACTCGATTATGCCGAGGTGATGTTCAAGCGCTTCGGAATGCAAGGCGGCACGCTAGTCGGCGAGGGGCAGGTCAAAACTTCCACCAAAGACGAATTCGGTGAAAAAACCACTTCGGCATTCTGGTTCGTCGCCGCCGGCGCCGCCGAGGTTGAAGTCGACATGGATACCGGGAAGTTCAAACTGATAAGGTACGCCACCGCTGTGGACGTCGGCAAAGCGCTTAATCCGCTGGGCTGCCGCCAGCAACTGTCAGGCGCGGCGATCACCGGCATGGGTCAAGCGATGTTTGAGGAGATCGCCTACGACAACGGCCAGCTCATCAATCCGAATCTCATCGATTACGTTTTGCCTTCGCTGGGCGATATGCCTTCAGTCATCGATCCCATTGCCATCGAGATCGCGCACAAAGACGGCCCGTTCGGAGCGAAAGGCATCGGTGAAAGCGCGCTGATTCCCGTTGCGCCGGCCATCGCCAACGCGATCTATGACGCGGTGGGTGTGCGCATCAAAGATCTTCCGATTAAGGCGGAAAAGATTTATCTTCGGTTGCAACAAGGGAAGTCGTAGATCGTCAAAACACTAGCGGCGATGAAGCTTGATTTTCGGCGAATATGTTTGCTTGCTTCCGTGATTCTCATGGCCACGAGTTCGCTCGCTTGCTATAATGAAGCGCTCGAACGTCAAGCGGAGCAAATCCGGCAGCAAGAAATGGAAATTGCCCGCCAGCGCAAAGAACTGGAAGCGCTCGCCGCCGGCCAACAAGTTCAAGACGAGAGGCAAAGGGATTGCGTTCGTGCCTTCCGCGAATATTTTGACAAGGCACAATTGTCGACAAATCGCGACGATGCGATTTCGCTCTATCGTCAGGGATTGGCAATCTGCCCCGATGATGATGTTGCGCATTATGAATTAGGCAGAGCTCTCGCCGGCTCCGGACAGCTAGCCGAAGCTGAGAAAGAGTTCGAAGCGGCACTTAAGGTCAACGCCAACTTCACTGACGCGAGAAGACAACTCGAAGCCATCAGAAAAAACCGCTAATCCTTCGCATTGCAGTATCTAATCGTTAGACCGGAGGTTAAATCATGAGAACGCTAGTTGCCGCGTCGTTCTCGCTGCTAGTGTGTGCCTTGGCCGCGCATGCCCTGGATGAAACAAAGCTCGTCGACCTAACGTATTCGTTCAGCGAAGACACGCATCACTGGCCAACCGCCAAACCTTTCCATCTCGAAAAGGTCGCCGAGGGCCGAACGCCCGCTGGATATTGGTATTCCTCATATGACTACAGTGGCTCGGAGCATGTCGGGACCCATTTGGATGCACCGTTTCACTTCGCTGAAGGCAAATGGACGACCGAGCGGATTCCGCTTGCTCGGACAATCGGTCCCGGCGTTGTCGTCGATATTCGACGCAAGACGGAGAAGAACCCCGATTATGTTTTGCAAGTGGAGGACATCCGCGCCTGGGAAAAGAGTCACGGCAGGGTGCCAACGGGCGCGATTGTATTGACGCACACAGGTTGGGGAAAGTTTTGGGGCGATCGCAAGCGTTATTTTGGCACCGAGGAGCCCGGCAACGTCACGGATCTTCACTTCCCCGGATTATCGAAGGACGCCGCTGAATTTCTCGTCAAACAACGCCGCGTCAAGGCTGTCGGGATCGACACGCCGAGTATCGATCACGGCCCGTCAAAAGACTTCGTGGCTCACCAAGTTTTCTGTGAAGCTAACGTGCCGATCTTTGAAAACGTCGCGGCTTTGGAGCGTGTTCCATCGAAAGGCGCCACCATCTTCGCGCTGCCGATGAAAATCAAAGGAGGCAGCGGCGCGCCTCTGAGAATTTTCGCCTTGCTGCCGTAAAAAATGCCGGTTGGCGATAACCTTTTCCGTTCTCGTAAGACAGCGCTGCTCGAGCCTTTCCAGATTTTGCTTTCACTCAACAAAAACAATATAGTCTGCCGCGCTAAAGAGGGGGGAACTGTATGACCTGGTCGAAAGTACATCTTGTAGTCCTGCCGATAGTTTGCTGGTTTTTGTTTGTCATCGGTATTACCGCGACCGCTCCCGCTGCCGAGATTCAGATGCAAGTTCAGGCGGTGCCACCAACCCAGAGCGCATTGTCGCCCACAGGCCAGTTACTGACGATCGAAGATGCGGTGCGAATCGGTTTGGATAATCATCCGCGGATCAAGTCTGCGAACGAGCGAATCGGTTCTCAGCAAGCGGTTTTGGGGCAGCAAATGTCAGCGTATTATCCGACGGTTAGTCTCAGCAACCAATACCGAACCAGTCAAAGCAGCTCCAACGGGGGTAACGATCACGCAGCGGACACTTTCTCTAGCCAGGCCGGTTTCAACATGACTCTCTATAACTTCGGTAAACGTGAAGGCAACGTCCAGGCCGCGCGGGAAACGCTGGACGCGACGAAGCAGGACTATGAGACGACCTCCCAAGATATCGTTCTCGCAATCAAACAGGCGTACTATGTTTACTTGGCTTCTCAAGCGCTCGTCAAAGTTCGGCAGGAAACGGTTCGCAGTCGTGAGTTGCTGGTGCGTCAAGCACAGGGATTCTACGACGTGGGTACGCGAGCGAGAATAGACGTCGCGCGAGCGGAAGCCAATCTTTATTCCGCACAGGCCGATCTCATCGCGGCCGAGAATGGGGTAAAGATCGCATGGGTAACGCTGAGAAACGCGATGGGCTCGCCACGGCTTCCCGAACAACCGGTCGCGGAGGATTCACCGGAAGTGCAGTTTTCGATGAATCTCGCGGGTGCGAGAAACGTCGCGTTCGATGCGCGCACCGAATTAAAGAGCTTTGACGCGCAACGAAAGGCGGCCGATCAGCTCATCGCTACCGCGCGACGGGGTCATCTGCCGGACCTCATTTTCGACGCAAGCTATGGCCGAAGGCATGTGAGCGATCAAAAGGGCCTCAATACATTTCCTCTGCAACCGACATGGTCCGTTCAATTGAGCTTCAATATTCCAATTTTCGACGGTTTTCGCACAACCAACCGAGTCGAGGAAACTCTGCACAACTATTACAACGTTAAAGCGCAGGAAGAGGACCGCCGGCAGCAGATTGCGCTGGAGGTCGAGCAGAGTTACCTTAGGGTCGTGGAAACTCAGGAGCGGATAAGAGCCACCGAATCGGCAGCCAGGGCCGCCAAAGAAAACCTCGATTTGGCCCAGGGACGCTATCAGGTCGGCGTCGGGTCGATTATTGAAGTCACCGATGCGGAGACGCTTTACACCGACGCACAAACGACATATATACGGACAATTTACGACTACAAGATCGCCGACGCTCAGCTGGCGAGAGCGATGGGAGATACCCGAGTTGGAGTCTTGAAACCAGGATCAATCAAATAGACACGGGAAACTCCGAGAAAGGGGCTAGCAAGGGGTCCTAGGATATGAAGCGTTCTCATTGGATCATCGCATTCGTCATCGTGGTCGGCGGCTTCGCCGGTTTCCAACAATTTCAATCATGGTCGCTCAACAAACCACACGAAGGGTCCCAAGCCAAGTCGGAGGAAGGCTCCGAACGCGCCGAGCGAGGAAGTCAACCCGCCGGCGGTCAGGGACAGGGGCGCGGCGCGGGGCGGTCGCGCGGCGGCGAGACGGTGCCGGTCCTGGTCGCAACTGCGGTCCAGAAAAGCGTTCCGCTACAAATCCGGGCGGTTGGGAATGTTGAAGCCTATACAACCGTTTCGGTAAAGAGCCAAGTTACCGGCGTGCTCTTGCAGGCTCATTTCAAGGAAGGCCAAGACGTCAAGAAAGGCCAATTACTTTTCACCGTCGATCCGCGTCCCCTGGAATCGGCGTTAAAACAGGCTGAAGCGAATATGGCGCGCGATACTGCCCAGCTAAACAATTTGCGTGAACAAGTTAAGCGGTATGCAGGGTTAGTCCAGAAGGAGTACGTGTCTCGAGAGCAGTACGATCAGATAAAGGCTAACGCAGATGCCGCCGAGTCGGTGGTGGATGCCGATAGAGCGGCCGTCGAGAACGCCAAAGTTCAGCTAAGCTATTGTTACATCTATTCTCCGGTAAATGGGCGGGTTGGCAGTCTGTTGATCAACGAAGGAAACTTGATCCGGCTTAATGATGGCGCCGCTCTGGTGGTCATCAACCAAATTAACCCAATCAATGTGACCTTCGCCGTGCCCGAACAGTATTTGGCCGATCTCAAACGACATATGGCCGAGGGAAGGTTAAAAGTCGACGCGAGGTTCCAATCGGATGAAGGCCGGCCAGAACAAGGCGGTTTAGCCTTTGTTGATAACGCCGTTGATCGGTCCACCGGCACGATTAAATTGAAAGCCGAGTTCGGCAACCAGGAAAGGCGGCTGTGGCCCGGTCAGTTTGTCAATGTAGCGCTGACGTTGGCGACACAAGGGGATGCCGTGGTCATTCCCTCGGAAGCGGTCCAAGTCGGCCAGGAAGGCCAGCATGTTTTCGTCGTCAAAGAAGACAAGCGGGTTGAAGTTAGGCCGGTGACGATTGGCAGCACGAACGAAGGCGAAGCGATCATCGCCAAGGGCCTTGCCGCCGGCGAACAGGTCGTGCGTGAAGGCCAGTTTTTGCTCGGCCCGGGGTCCCGCGTGGAGGTGAAAGATCCAACTAAGTTGACCGGGGAAACAAAGGGGGAAGGGAAAAGGAGCGGTCGCACTGAGGGAGGCAAACGAGGTAACGTTAAAGCGGACGAAAAAAAGGGTGAATCATGAACATCTCGGGGCTTTTCATACGTCGGCCGGTGACGACGACGCTAGTAATGGTGGGGATTCTGATTTTCGGCATCATGGGCTACAAGTCCCTCCCGGTCAGCGACCTCCCCACGGTGGATTTTCCGACCATAACCGTCAACGCAAATCTGCCGGGCGCCAGCGCTGAAACGATGGCGTCGGGGGTGGCGACGCCGCTCGAGAAAAATTTCGCGACCATTGCCGGCCTCGATTCCATGAGCTCGACCAGCAGTTTGGGGCGGACTCAAATCACCTTGCAGTTTAGTTTGAGCCGAAACGTCGATGCCGCAGCCCAAGATGTTCAGGCAATGATCGCACGTACGGCCCGCGATCTGCCGCCGAGTATGCCGAATCCGCCGTCATACCGAAAGGTTAATCCGGCGAACAATTCCATTCTGTTGCTGGCATTGACGTCACCGACCCTGCCTTTGTCAACCATCGATGAATTCGCCCAGACGATTTTGGCACAGCGCATCTCGATGGTAAGCGGCGTTGCGCAAGTCGATGTCAACGGCTCGCAAAAATACGCAGTCCGCATTCAGCTGGACCCCAACCAGTTAGCTGCTCGGCAGGTTGGCATCGACGATGTGGTAAGTGCAATCCAACGCGGCAATGTGGATTTGCCTGTGGGAACGTTGAACGCCCCCAACCGGGCTTACACGTTGGTGTCAGACGCCCAGCTCACCAACGCGGAAGCTTATCGCCCGATGGTCGTCAGCTATCGCAACGGCGCGCCGGTGCGCATACAGGATATCGGCACAGCGATAGATAGCGTGGAAAACACCAGAGTCGGAGCCTGGTTCAAGGACAAAAGGGCGGTCATCCTGGGAGTACAGCGGCAACCGGGCGCCAACGTCGTCGAAGTCGTCGATGCCGTCAAAGATATCCTCCCGGGACTGCGCGCGCAGATTCCTCAGTCCATTAAGTTGGAGCTGTTCTTTGACCGCACGCAGTCGATTCGGGAATCGGTGCATGACGTCCAGCTCACTCTCATCGGCACGATCGGGTTGGTTATCCTCGTCATTTTTCTATTCTTGCGCAATGTGTCGGCGACTATCATTCCGAGCTTGGCGCTGCCCATGTCCATCGTCGGCACCTTTGCCGTCATGTACCTGCTCGATTATAGCCTCGACAACCTGTCGCTTATGGCGCTGACTCTCGCCGTTGGCTTCGTCGTCGACGACGCCATTGTCGTGTTGGAGAACATCGTCCGCCATATGGAACAGGGCGAAAAACCCTACGACGCGGCGGTCAAGGGTGCGCAGGAAATCGGCTTCACAATTGTCTCGATGACGATTTCATTGGTGGCGGCGTTCATTCCCGTGCTGTTCATGAGCGGCATGTTGGGGCGGATCTTGCGCGAGTTCGCGGTCACCATCTGTGTATCGATCCTTGTGTCGGGCTTTATTTCGTTGAGCCTCACCCCGATGCTTTGCAGCCGCTATCTCCGTCCGCCCCACGACCAAAAGCATGGAGCCCTTTACAATTTTCTTGGCCGTTGTTTGGATTTGATGAATAAAGGATACGAAGTAAGCCTGGCCTGGGTGATGCGACACCATGCGACGACGATGGTGCTCTCAGGCGTTGTCCTGGTCGCCACCGTGTACATGTTTGGCTTGGTGCCCAAAGGATTTATTCCCAGCGAAGATACCGGGCAGGTCCTGATCAATACCGAGAGCGCGCAAGGCGTCGCTTACGAACAAATGGTGCAGTACCAGCAACAGTTGGCCGCCATTGTCGCCAGGGATCCCAATGTAGAGTCATTTTTCTCCAGTATTGGTAGCGGCGGAATAGGGTTAACCGGCAACACGGGCCGTATCTTTATGAAGCTCAAGTCGCGCTCAGAACGGCCCGTGGTTTGTTCTGCATCATCGTGGATAAAATCCTGTCGCCCTCTCAGTGCCGACGAGTTGATCCGCGATTTGCGACCCAAGTTAGCGCGGGTGCCGGGGATTCGTGTTTCTTTGCAAAACCCGCCGGTAATTCGCGTCGGCGGCAGGCTAAGCCGAAGTCTGTATCAATTTACTTTGCAAAGCCCCGACGCCCAGGAACTCTACCGGCAGGCGTATCTATTTGAAGAAAAATTGCGAGCGCTTCCCGACTTCAGAGATGTCGGCAGTGATTTGCAGATCAATAATCCTCAACTGCAGGTCGTGATTGACCGAGACAAGATGGCGACGATGGGGATCACGGCTCAAGGCATTTCGCCGCGGCAAGTCGAAGAGGCGTTCCAGAACGCCTATGCGACGCGACAAATCTCGACCATCAATACGCCCAACAACCAATACCAGGTGATCTTGGAATTGGACCCGAAATTTCAAAACGATCCGTCGGCGCTGTCTATGCTCTATATTCGCTCCACAACTGGCCAAAATTCGACGGCTCAGCCGATGGTCCCACTGGGCGCGCTGGCGAGTCTCAAGTATACCGCCGGGCCGCTAACAGTGAATCACTCAGGGCAGCTTCCTTCGGTAACGATGTCTTTTAATCTGCGGGAGGGAGTTTCATTGGGAAATGCGGTGGAGACGATAAACAAATTGGCTCGTGACACGCTTCCGGCTTCCATCACCACGAATTTCCAAGGCACGGCCCAGGAGTTTCAATCCTCCATCAAAAGCCTATGGGTACTCCTGATTCTGGCGGTGTTCGTCGTCTATCTCGTTCTCGGCATACTCTACGAGAGCTTTATTCATCCGCTGACAATTCTTTCGGGTTTGCCTTCCGCCGGTCTGGGCGCGCTGATCGCGCTGTATTATTTCAGTATGGATCTGAGCATTTATGCCTTCGTCGGTTTAATCATGCTCATCGGTATCGTCAAGAAAAATGCCATCATGATGATCGATTTCGCGCTTGAGGGGCAACGCAACGAAGGCAAGAACCCCGCGCAAGCAATCTATGAAGGTGCCTTGGTGCGCTTTCGGCCGATCATGATGACGACCATGGCGGCGATTTTCGGCGCTATTCCGATCGCCATCGGCTTGGGTGCGGGGGCCGAAGCGCGCCAGCCGTTGGGAATTGCCGTAGTCGGCGGTCTGCTTATTTCTCAGATTCTCACGCTGTACATTACGCCGGTGGTCTATTTGTATTTAGAAAAGTGTCAGGAGTTCATGATTACGTTGCCGGCGAGACTGCGCGGCGCAGCCAAGGGCGAGAAGGCTACGCCCGGACAGGCGCTCGCGCCGAAGCTTGGAATGGAGAGCTCCGCTCCGCACAAGGCCCCTTAAGCGCTCAGTCCGAAAATATTTTCGCGTGTGCTGCGTCGGGCTACCGTTGCGAGCTTAACGGTAGCCCGAAGTTTTTCATAAAACTAAAAAATTCTCCGCGTTCAAGACCGGGTTCGTTACATTGCGTACCACCGCGATCTAAACAATAATTCGGCCTGTGGTTTTGTATGAGGCGTTTTTCTTGGCTGATAGCAGTGGTCTTCCTTACCGCACTGATGGCGACCGGTTATTGGTTTCTGAATATGAATCCTCAAGCACTGCCCAATTGGCGCAGCAGCAACGATGCAATCGCTGTAACAATCACGCCGGTACGGCGCCGCTCAGCACCGCTGACAGTGCGGTTCACGGGCGAGCTCAGTCCAGTCAGGGAAGCCACCATCATCTCCCGTTTGGCGGGCAAAGTTACCGACGTGCGTTTCAACATCGGCGACTCTGTGCCGGCCGGGGCCATTGTTGCAAATATTCATTCAGGCTCGGTAGCTGAGCGCATGACCGAAGTCCAAGCCGCGATCGTTGCCGCGCGGAAGGATGTTGGGCTAAAGGCGGAGATCGTGGCCGAGGCGGAGAAGCAACTAACAAAAAGCCGAGAATTGCACCAGCAGGATCTCATCGCCCGGCGCGACGTCGCGCAAGCCGAAACGGTAATGGAAACAGCGCGGGCACAGGCGGAACTCGCGCGCGCGAATCTCGCTCAGCAGGAAGCGATGCTTGAGCAGTTACACACGTTGCAAGGTTTGGCCCGACTCTTGGCCCCAATCGGCGGCGTGGTCACCGGCCGATGGGCGGAGCCCGGCGCGACGATTGCTGCATCCGCACCGATCCTCACCATTGCCAATCTCCAAACGCTAAAAATGATCGCCAAAATGTCCGGCGTTCATGGGAGCGATGTCCGCAAGGGGTTGAAAGCTGAAATTTCAAGCCTTGAAGCGGCTGGAGCGATTTCACAGGGGACTGTAGTCCGTGTGGATTCATTGAAAGCCGGTGAGGGGTCGATCTCGGAAATCGAGATTCATGTTGATAATACCCAAGGAATTTTCCGCCAGGGCATGACGGCTACGGCGGTGATTTCCTTAGAACAGTGGGCAAAGATTTTGTTGATTCCTCGATCAGCAGTGGTATCAGCACGCGACCAGGATTATGTTTACAAGCTTGCCGGCAATCGCGCGGTGAGACAGGAAATCGGGCTGGGTAACCAAAGGGGCGAGGAAATCGAGATCAAAACCGGACTCAAAGACGGCGACGCAGTGATCACCGATCAATTAAGTTTATTGAAGGCGGGCAGCCTGGTTCGCGTGTCCGCTGCGAAAGCACCCCCGTCGATTGGCAAGTAACAAGGTTACTGGATCTCCTTCCGGTGTGTTTGCCGGGCCGCTTACCAACGGAAAGGATTGAGCACTTTGCTGGCGTTATCTATGTCTTGGCGAAGTTGATCGAGCACCCCTTTTGGCTCGTCATCCTGATTCGCCGACGGTTTTTTCGGCTCTGCCGGTTTTGCTCCCAGCGCGGCCGGTTGAGCTGGCACCGGTCCCTTGACGAGAACTCTCGACGGCGAGTCTTTGCCGCCGTCGTCTTTGCTATCCGACTTTATTGATTCTCGGGACGAGTCTGGCTTGTCTTGAGCCGGAACTTCCGCGGGGCTCAAGAAAAGCGGTCCCTTTTCTTTGGCAAGTTTTGGTTCGAGTTCGACACTTTTAGCTTGTGATTTCTGCTGCGCTGCCGCGGCCTTCATTTCTTCCGCAGTGGGCGGTTTTTCAAACCGGGCCGATTCTACTCCTTGGGCTTTGAGTTTCTGGTCAATGCTACTCAGAATGCCACTGGTTTGAACATCTTGCGGCGCTTGACTCTGCTGGGCTGCTGCTTTGGCCAGTCTTTCCTGCGTGGCGGCGATATCTTTAAAAGCCTCTGCGGGTTCGGGTGGCGGCGGCATTTCGCCGCCGTTTGTGCCACCCTTTTTCAAGTTAGCATCAATGGAACCGAGCAGCGCCGCGGTGTCCGTGTTGGACTGCGGCTTGGGGGTTTCCTCTTCCTTGGGCAAGTCTACAGGCGGTGGCTTTAGCGTGGCTTGGCTGGCCGCAACATCGATCCCCTTCTGTTTGAGTGAGTCGTCAAGCTGGGTGACTAAACTGCTCGATTTGGCACCGCTATTTGGCGCTGTTTCTTTAGATGTTTTTGTCCCAAAGGGCCATAGCGCCGACATTATGCCGCCGGATTCTTGTTTTTGTGCTTGATTTTTCTTCGACACTAGCGCAAGAGCGCTCTCGCTCTTCTTCTCGTCCTTTTTGCCGTCGTCCGAAGAGGAAGAAAACGGGTTTAACTTATCCGCGACCCGGCGCAAAAGTCCTTTCTCGTCTCCCGGCTCTTCATGAACTACGTCGGTTTTCGCAACCAGATTAAGGTCCCTCAACTTCGCCAGTGCCGGATCTTCATTGACTTCAGGCGGCGCGACCGTGGTCGGTCGGCGGTCGCGCATGAGCAGCAACGCCAAAGGGTCGCGTTTTTCTTTTTCAATCGTCGCTAATTGAGACTGCGCTTCCGCGGCAAATTTGCTTTGCGGATAATATTGGATCAAAGCCTCGTAGGCGAGGGCCGCTCTCACGCCATTCTTTTCGTTTCTATAGCTCTCGCCCAAATAGAAGAGGCTCTTCACGGCCGTCGGCGTATCTTTATATTTGCGCACAATTTCTTCGAATCGGTCGCGCGCGGCGGGATATTTCTCCTGCTGGTAATAGAAATGGGCGACGTTGAATTCATGCTCAGCCAGATAATCGAGGCATTTTGCGAGTTTCTCTTTCGCCTCCGCTGCCTGCGGTGAATTTGGATATTTGGATACCACGGTTTCAAAATAGCCTTTGGCAATTTCGGTGTTTTTCTGATCGCGATCCGCGCTGGTAAATTGATCAAAATGAGCCTGTCCCAAGCGTAGAGTCACAAAGGGAATGTTTTCGTTGGTTGGATGCATTGATTGGAATTCTTTGAAGGCGGTGATGGCATCGGGAAACTGCTGGTTTAAGTAGTAAGCGTCGGCGACTTTTAATTCGACTTGGGTGATCATCGGGCTGAAAGGATGATCGGTTCGGATCTTGGAAAAATTATCTATCGCGCGCACATACTTCTTGTCATTGAAAGCGCGCATGCCCTCGTCGTAAAGCGCTTCGGCAGTGGGATCAGCGTTCAGCGAGCTGCTCGACCAAGGAAGTGACGGCAGCGACGGCAGTGATGGAAAAGAACAGGCGGAACAGCATGTTAGTAGCGCGGACAACGCAATAATAGATCTCATTATCACCTATCTCACCTGGGGGGTTATTTCGGTCGATAATATACGTCGACCTAGCACCGAGTCAAGTTTTTTTGATGGCTAAAAATTGACAACGACGGACGAAACTGACGACTCGCGATTCCGGCTGCTCGCCCCAACTAGTCATCGATTTGTGGGGTGGCGGCTTGATTCCGCGCCCTTTTCCCCCAGAACCTCGGATCCGTCCCGAGCTTAACGAAGGAGCGAAGGGAGCAGTGTAAATCTGGGAGAACTTCCGTGCAGTCTGACGCTGGACGGTCACTTGGGAAAGCTCCTCACTCAGAATTTATTTTCGGCAACACGCGCAATTTAAACTGTGTCTGATTCGAGCGAAAGACGAACGGCCACACAGGAGGAAAAACAACGTACGCCGTGGTTTCCAGGAAGGAGTAAACCAAATCACCCGG